>Ga0172382_10009243_pt1 | contig 13500 bp, 12 predicted proteins | sample Leawel138RmetaG_FD_122245 | JGI IMG/M metagenome (GOLD analysis project Ga0172382, IMG submission 122245) | Leachate microbial communities from a municipal landfill in Southern Ontario, Canada - Leachate well 138R metaG | ecosystem: Engineered > Solid waste > Landfill > Unclassified | place...
CGCGGCATTGCCCGATACCGCTGCGCTTTATCGGGCCTACGTCGGGGGCAAGGAGCCGATCGCAATGCCCGGGCTCCGTAGGCCGGACATAGCGCAGCGGTGTCCGGCAGTGTTTCCGTCGGGGCACGGCACTTGACGTGTTCGCCGCCGGGGTCTGACTCCGCCACGCGGCATTGCCCGATACCGCTGCGCTTTATCGGGCCTACGTGGTGGCGCGTTCTGCCGAGGTGATCGCGGTTTTTCATCCCTTTCTGGTCTATACATTTCCCTGCGTCCGCGGCGGCCACGCCACGGGCCAAATCACACAACAAGCAACAGGGAGATAGAACATGCGGATGATTTCTTGGGTATTGTCGCTGGGTTTGCTGACCGCCGCGGTGCCGGTCCTTGCCGAAGAGGCTGCCGCCCCCGCGGCCGCGCAGTGGGAGGTGGCGCGCGCCATCGTCACCAGCGGCATCAGCGAGCGTGAGCCGGTGGACGAGATGAGCCAGGTTTCCGGCGATGCGGCGCAGGTGAATTTCTTCACCGAGCTGCGCGGCATGCAGGGGCAGCGCGTGGTGCACCGCTGGGTGCACAACGACACCGTGATGGCCGAGGTGGGATTTGATGTGAATGGCCCGCGCTGGCGCGTCTGGTCGAGCAAGAAGATGGTGTCGGAATGGAAGGGCGCCTGGCAGGTCAGCGTGGTGGACGGCAACGGCGAGGTGCTGGTCACCCGCGAATTCAAGTACGGCGAGTAATCGGCGTTCCCCGCTTCGGCGCGGGGTGTTGGGAAACACAGGGTAGGAGCGCCTCCGGCGCGATGGGCTGGCAGATGAGGCGGTCCATCGCGGCGGGGCCGCTCCTACAGTTTTTTGTGGCCCTGCCTCGGAAATAGCGCATGGCTGCGCCCGTTCAATGGGTGGTGGGCAGGTCCGGCTGCGGCGCGTCGTCCGGCCCCTCCACTTCCGGCATGCCCTGGCAGTGTTCGCTGGATGTCAGCCACTCTGCCAGCGCCGGTGCCGGCAAGGGGCGGCTGATGAAGTAGCCCTGGGCGGCATCGCAATTGAGGATATGCAGCAGCTCCAGCGCCGCGGCGCTCTCCACGCCTTCCGCAACGACCTCCAGCCCCAGGTTGTGTGCCAGATCGATGGTGGAGCGCACGATCATCGCGTCGCTGTCGTCCTCGTTCATGTGCATGACGAAGGATTTGTCGATCTTCAGCTTGTCCACCGGCAGCTGCTTCAGATAGGACAGCGATGAGTAGCCGGTGCCGAAGTCGTCGATGGCGATCTGCACGCCGATGTCGTTGAGCTTCTCCAGCGTGGCGAGGGCGCGTGCCGGATTGGCCATCATCGAGCTTTCCGTGATCTCCAGCACCAGCCGCCACGGTTGCGCGCCCCACTTCTTGAGCAGCCGCGCCACCTCCAGCGCCAGCCCCGCATCCTGCAGGTTGTAGGCGGACAGATTGACGGCGATGGAGCCGAGCGGCAGCGCCTGGTGTTGCCAGGCGGCGATCTGCGCCAGCGAGTGATCCAGCACCCAATAGGTGAGGTGGCGGATCAGGCCGGTCTGCTCCGCCACCGGGATGAAGTCGTCGGGGGAGATGTAGCCCAGCTGCGGGTGGTGCCAGCGCAGCAGGGCCTCGACGCCGCAGTACTTGCCGGTATGCAGATCGATCTGCGGCTGGAAGTGCAGCAGCAGGTTTTCGTTGTTGATGGCGCTGCGCAGATCGCTGGCCTGGGCCAGGCGTTGCAGGGTGTAGTGGTCCTGCGCGGGGTCGTACAGGGCGATGCCGTTCTTTTCCCGCTTGGCCACGTACATCGCCACGTCGGCGCGGCGCGACAGCTCCTGCGGCGAGTGGGCATGCTGTGGATAGAGGGCGAGGCCGATGCTGCCGGCGACATACAGGCTCTGCCCGGCCACCTCGAAGGGCTGATCCAGCAGGTGCAGGATGCGCCCTGCCATGTGGCGCGCCTCCTTCTCGTCCACCTGCTCCAGCAGCACGGCGAATTCGTCGCCGCCGAGGCGGGCCACGGTGTCGCTGTCGCTGACCTCCTGCCGCAGCCGTTCGGCCAATTGCTGCAGCAGGCCGTCGCCGATGGGATGGCCCAGGGTGTCGTTGATCTCCTTGAAGCCGTCGAGGTCCATGATCAGCAGGGCCAGGCCGCCATGGCCGACGCGGCGCAGCTGCTGGATGGCATGCTGCATCCGGTCCTGCAGCAGTACGCGGTTGGGCAGTCCGGTGAGGGAGTCGTGCAGCGCCTGGTGCTCCAGCGCCTGCTGCCGCTCCGCCACCTGGCGGCGCATCTCCTTGAAGGCGTCCACCAGGTGCTGCGTCTCTGCCGTGGCGGGGAGCGGCAGCAGCAGCTCATGTTTGCCGTGGGCCTCGTCACGCAGGGCGCGCGCCACCACGGAAATGGGGCCGAGCACATAGCGTTGGAACAGGAAGAAGCCGAGCAGCATCAGCAGCAGCGCGCCCAGCGCCAGCAGCCAGATGCTGCCGATGATGTTGTTGGAGGCGCGCAGCAGATAGCCGACCTCGATGGTGGCCGAATCTTCCAGGCGTTGATCGAGCGCATGCAGCTGGTGCCACAGGCGGGCAAACACCGTGGCGGGAAAATCCCCGGCGCTGGCCGCGCGCGGCATCAGCCACTGGTCCAGCTCGCCGTGCAGACTGCGCAGCTCCTGCGCCAGCGGCGCGAATTCCGTGTGGTATTTCCCGTGTTGCATCCAGGGTAGGGCAAACAGCTGCTGCTGCCGCTCACGTGCGGTGTCGACGGCGGCAAACGCGGCCTGGCGCTGCTGCGCCGAGGGCGAGCGGAAATAGCCGTGCAGGGTGCGCTCGGCCTCCAGCAGGGCCTCGCGCAACAGGCGGCTGTGCTGGCCAGTCTGCTGCCGCATCTCGATGCTGGCGGTGCGTTCGCTGCGCACGCTGGTCACATAGTGTTGCAGCAGCACGGCGCAGGTGGTGAACAGGGCGGTAAGCGTCAGCATGGCCGCCAGATAGCGGTTGCGCAGGCTGGCGAGCCGGCAGAGGCGTAGCGGATTGTTGGGAGTTTCCGTGCGCTTCATCAGATTTCTAGATTTGAACCGTATCTTTATGATTTTCTGTGACGTTAAAGAAAAATCAGCGCGCTAGCATAGGCACGTGATGTGGCCCAAGTCAAAGGCAAATGCCGGGCCTCTTGCGATGCGGGGACCACAACGGTTATCGGTCACGGCTTAATGGGACTACTATAAGCTTGTATGCATGCAGTGGAGGTATGACATGGCTACGGCAATCAACCCGGAAATTGGTGCGTGGTACAAGAATCTGGAAGGCGAATCCTTCGAGGTCATCGCCCTGGATGAGCAGGAAGGCATCGTCGAGATTCAGTATTTCGACGGCGCGGTGGAAGAGCTGGATACCGATACCTGGTATGACCTGGAGCTGATCCGCCGCGAGGCACCGGAGGACTGGTCCGGCCCGTTCGATGACCTGGAGAAGGACGACTTCGGCGACACCGAAATGGTGCGCCATCCCGAGGACTGGTCCGGCCCGCTGGATACGCTGGAGTGGGAGGAGTAGATCGCCGCTGCGATGCGCCCGCGATGACGCCCGACCCGCAGGGGTTGCGGCGCATGCTGATCGATATCGATCGTGAACTGCGTTATACCCGCGATCAGATTGGGCAGGATGCCTTCAGTGAGCGCGTACTGACGGCGCTGGCCGCGGTGCCGCGCCACCACTTCGTGCCGGGGGAGCTGCAGGCGGCGGCCTACGACAATGGCCCGCTGCCCATCGGTCACGGCCAGACCATCTCCCAGCCCTATATCGTCGCCCTGATGACCGACCTGCTGCGGACCACGCCGGATGATGTGATCCTCGAGGTGGGCACCGGCTCCGGCTACCAGACCGCGGTACTGGCGCGGCTGGTGCGCCGGGTCTACAGCCTGGAGGTCATTGCCGCACTGGCCGCAGCCGCCAGTACGCGTCTGCAGCGCCTCGGCTGCCACAACGTCGAGGTGCGTCACGGCGACGGCTATGCCGGCTGGCCCGAGCACGCCCCCTACGACGGCATCATCGTCACTGCCGCCGCGCCCTATATTCCCGCCGCACTCATCGCCCAGTTGAAACCCGCCGCCCGCCTGGTGATCCCGGTGGGCGAACCCGGCAATGTGCAACAGTTGCTGGTGGTGGAAAAGGATGCCGCGGGTGCGGTGCGCGAATGGCCGGTCTTGCCGGTGGCGTTCGTGCCGTTGGTGCAAATGTAGGATGGGTGGAGCGCAGCGTAACCCATCGAGGTGAATGACACGTTGGGTTGATGGGTTACGCTGCGCTCCACCCATCCTACAAGCAGCGTTCTAGTTCAATCTCCCGCGTGATGCCGATGGCCTGGAGAAAGTGCTCGTCGTGGGAGATCACCAACAGCGTGCCGCGATAGTCGTTGAGCGCCGCCTCCAGCGCGGCGATGGCGTCAAGGTCGAGGTTGTTGGTGGGCTCGTCGAGCAGCAGCAGGGCCGTCGCCACCGGGCCGAGCAGGGCGCAGGCCAGGGCGGTCTTCAGACGTTCGCCGCCGCTCAGGTTTTGCACGGCGACCACGGCGCAGGCGGCGTCCAGGCCGAGCCGCGCCAGGCGGTGGCGATAATCGCTTTCGGCAAGCCCCGGTGCGAGGCGGCGGAAATTCTCCAGCGGCGTCTGTGTCGCATCGAGCAGAGCGGTGTGCTGGTCGATGAGTATCCACGGCTGGTGCAGGCGCACCCTGCCGCGCCGCGGCTGCAGCGTGCCGGTGATGAGTTGCAACAGCGTCGATTTGCCGCTGCCGTTGGCGCCGCGCAGTGCGCAGCGTTCCCCCTGCAGGATGCTCAGGCTGAAGTCACGCAACAGCGGTGCGGCATAGGCAAAGTCCACGCCCTCCACCGCGACGACCGTGCGGGTTGCGCCGGTCTGCGCTTGCGGCAGCGCCAGGCGCAGGGCGGCGCGTATCTCCTGCTGCTGTTGCAGCGATTGCAGTGTGGCGGCCTGGCGCTGCACCCCGGCGGCCTGCGCCGCCGCCAGGCGCCCGCCGGTGCGATCGCTGCGCTCCTTCTGTCTGTCCAGCAACACCTTGGCCTGGTTGGTCTCGCGGCGTGCGCGCCGGCCGCGTGCCAGCCGTTGCTGTTGCCGTTCCAGCACGGCGCGCTGTTCCCGCTGCTCGCGGCGCAGCGCCGTCTTGCCCTGCGCGATCCGGGTGGCGAGCGCGTCCTGCTCCTGTCGCCGCGCCGTGGCGTAAAGGCCGTAGTTGCCGCCGTAACGGCGCAGGCCGAGGCCATCGAGGTGATGGATCTCCTGCACCCCGTCGAGCAGGGCGCGATCGTGGCTGATGAGCAGCAGGCCGCCGGGCCACTGCGCGATGAATTCGGCCAGTTGCCGGCGCGCCCTGCCATCGAGATGGTTGCTCGGTTCGTCGAGGATCAGATGGTCCGGCGCGCGCCACAGCGCGGCGATGAGGTCGAGCCGCGCCAGCTCGCCGCCGCTGAGCTGCGCCGCGTCACTGTCGGTGGTGACATGGGCGAGGCTGAAGCGGCTGAACCACTGTTGCAGGCGCTGTGGCAGGTCCCAGTCGTTGCCGACGGTATCGAAATCTTCCGCCGCGCAACTGCCGCCTGCGATGCGGCGCAGCGCGTCCAGCGGCGCGGCGCAACCGAGCAGGTCCGCCACCCGGCCGGTGGCGGCGCCGGTGCGTTGCGCGACACAGGCGATGCGGCCATGCCGCTCCACCTGTCCCTGTGTCGGCGGCAGCAGGCCGGCGAGGATGTGCGCCAGCAGGGATTTGCCGGCGCCGTTGCGCCCCACCAGTGCGGAGCTGCCGTGGTGCAGCACCAGTTCGAGATCGGCAAACGGCGTGCGGCCATCGGGCAGGGTATAGCCGAGATGGCGGGCGTGCAGCCAGAGCGTGGATATGGAACGTGACGACATGAACAAGCCCCCTGAGATGCGGACGGATGGAACCAGGGAAGCCGGCGGCGGGCCGGCGGGGCTTAGTTGTTCATGTCGATGGGAACTCCTGATGATGCAAGTGAGCGTAGTGTAGGTCCGTTGTAGCGTCAGACCAAGCGGCGGACAACAAGTTCGCTGCAGGCACGGAACATCTGTGCCTTGTCGCTTGTATCCTGCAAATTGTCTCTGCCGTTACTGCACCACCGCCACCGGGCAACTGGAGCGCCGCATGTGCGGCAGCAGCCGGGCGGGATCGCCGGCGGCAACCAGCAGGCGACAGTGGTGGCGGCGGCCGGCGGCGAGGAGGTGGACGGGCGACAGATCAGGGAGGGTCAGGTAGCTGGCGCGCAGGCCGCGTGCGGCGAGTTGGGTGGCGGCGGCGCTGCGCAGTTCGGCCGCCTGGCTGGCGGGCAGCAGTACCAGCAGATCGCCCTGGGCTATGTCGGCGGCGGTGTCGAGGGCGCGGCCGGCGGCGGCACTGCCATCATAGGCGGCGAGGATCGGCGCCGCACTGCTGCGCTGCTCGTGCGCGCTGACGCCGGAGCGGCCCAGCATCACGATGTCGGTGGTGCTGCCGGTGGCCAGTGTTGCGGTGAGGGCGCCGCGTTCGATGCGGAAGGTCCATTCCACGCTGTGGCGCAGGGCGAGGTTCTCCAGCAGGTGCCGCACCTGCGCACCCTGGGCACGCAGGTCGCGTTCCAGTTGCGCCGCATCCAGCCGGCGCGGCAGCGCCGAGGTGAGCGAGACCTCGTGGGCGAAGGGCAGCTGGGCGAGGCGCAGCAGATCGCTGCTTTCCACGAACACCCCCTGCAGCGTGCCCTGCAGCAGCGCGGCCAGTTGCGCCGCCAGCTCCAGTGCCGAGGCATCCTGTGCCGAGTCGAGGGCGAGCAGGATGTGGCGCACGGCGCGGCGGGTGGCGTCAGTCGACATGGAGCGGTGGCGCGTCGGCGTCGCTGCTGTCGGGGGACGGGTGCTCCTCGGCCTTGTCCTTGCCGTGATCGCCGAAGCTGGCGCGGATGTGCGCCATCTCGGACAGGCGCATCTGCACCCGGCCGTTGATGCTGTCCTCCGGCCAGTTGCCCTCGGCATCCGCCGTGCCGGCCGTGGCGTCGAGCAGCAGGCTGAGGGCCTGGTCTACCGTTTCCATGGCATAGATGCGGAACTGGCCGTCGGCCACGGCCTGCACCACGTCCTGGCGCAACATCAGGTGTTTGACGTTGCTGGCGGGGATCAGCACGCCCTGCTGGCCGTTGAGACCCTTGAGGCGGCAGACGTCGAAGAAGCCTTCGATCTTTTCGTTCACGCCGCCGATGGGCTGCACCTGGCCGTGCTGGTTGACCGAACCGGTGACGGCGAAAGATTGCCGGATCGGCAGTTCGGCGATGGCCGAGAGCAGGGCGCACAGCTCGGCCAGCGAGGCGGAGTCGCCGTCCACCATGCCGTAGTTCTGTTCGAACACCAGGCTGGCGGACAGGGCCAGCGGGTGATGGGTGGCGTAGCGCGCGGCGAGGAAGGAGGACAGGATCAACACGCCCTTGGAATGGATGGCGCCGCCCAGCTCCACCTCGCGCTCGATATCGACCACGCCGCCTTCGCCGATGTGCACGCTGGCGGTGATGCGCGAGGGCTGGCCGAAGGCGAAGTCGCCCATGGACAGCACCGACAGGCCGTTGATCTGGCCGACCCTGGTGCCGTCGGTGTCGATCATGATGGTGCCGCGGCGGATCTCCTCCAGCAGGTGCTCGCGCACCCGGGACGAACGATGCACCTGATGGTCGATGGCCTGCTGGATGTCGGCGGCGCCGACCACCGCGTGCCCGGCCTCGCCGGCCCAGTAGTCTGCCTCGCGCAGCACGTCGGCGATGGAGCGCATGTGGGCGGTGAGATGCTCGGTGTCCTCCACCAGGCGCGAGCCGTGCTCGATGACGCGGGCCACGGCGTGGCGGTCGAAGGGGCGCAGCTGCTCCTTGCGCGTCAGGGTGGCGATGAGCTGGGCATAGATGCGCTTGTTGTCGTCGTTGCGCGGGATGCGGCCCTCGAAATCGGCGGCGACCTTGAACAGCTCGGAGAAGTCCGGGTCGTATTCGTGCAGCAGGTAATAGGTCATGCGGTCGCCGACGATCACCACCTTCACGTCGAGCGGGATCGCCTCCGGCTCCAGCGACACGGTGCTGACCAGGGACAGCATCTTCTCCAGCGATTCGATGCGGATCTCGCCGGAATACAGCGCGCGCTTCAGGCCTTCCCAGGCGAAGGAGTGGGTGAGCAGCTTGTAGGCATCCACCAGCAGGTAGCCGCCGCAGGCCTCATGCAGGGCGCCGGGCTTGATCAGGGTGAAGTCGGTGATCAGGGTGCCGAACTGGGCGATGTGTTCGGCGCGGCCCACCAGGTTGAGGTAGGTGGGATTGTCCAGATAGACGATGGGCGCGCCCTCGGTGTCCTTGTTGTCCACCAGCACGTTGACCTGGTAGCGGTGCAGCGACTCGCCCTTGCCATCGGGCATGCCTTCGCTGCCCTCCTCGCTGTGCACGAAGTTGCGCACATTGTCGATGACGTCCTGTTCCACCATGGTGAGGTACTCCACCACCCGCGGCAGGTCGGCGTAACGCTCCTTCACCTCGTCGATGAGATGGCCCACCGCCGCCTTGGACGTCTCGCGGTTGAGTTCCTTGACCTTTTCGCGCGTGTCCTTGTGCCACAGCGGAATCTGGCGGATCAGCGCCTGCAGCTTTTCCTGCAGGGCGGCGACCACCTGCTCGATGCGCGTCTGCTCGTCCTTGGGCAGTTTCTCGAATTCGTCCGGCCCGAGCACCTCGTCGTTCTTCATCGGCGCAAAGGCGAAACCGGAGGGCGTGCGGAACAGCTTGATGTTGTGGGCCGCGGCCTCCTCGGCGAGGCCGCTGAAGCCGTGCTCCTGGCGCTCCTTCAGTTCCTCTTCCAGCGCCTGGATGCGGCTGCGGTATTCCTCGCCCTCGAAGGTGGCGGGCAGTACCACGCCCAATTCTTCCACCAGTTTTTCCATGTCGCGCTTGAGGGCGGTGCCGCGCCCGGGCGGCAGGCGCAGGGCATGGGGCTTGTGGCCCTGCTCGAAATTGTTGACGTAGCACCAGTCATCCGGCGTGGCGCGGCCGGCAGCCTTCTGTTCCAGGAACTGGCGCACCAGGGTGTGTTTGCCGATGCCCGGCGGGCCCATGACGTAGAGGTTGTAGCCCTCGCGCTGGATGTTGACACCGAAGCGCACCGCACCGATGGCGCGGTTCTGGCCGATGATGCCGCTGACGTCGGGCAGCTCGGCGGTGGTTTCGAAGCTGAACAGGCCGGGGTCGCAGCGCTTGTACAGCGCATCGGGCGCCAGCGGTTCGGGTTTGCTCATGGCGATCCTTTGCAGATGCGGTGAAGAGGGTGTGGTACCGCGTGGCGGCGCCGGGAACAGGGGCGTTCCCGGCGCCGTGATGCGTTAATGATCAACCCACCTTGGGCAGGTGATCGAGCGCCTGGCGGATGGCCTCTTCCGGATAAGCATAGTCCTCCAGCTCGCCGGCGAAGTACTTGTCGTAGGAGGCCATGTCGAAGTGACCGTGGCCGGAGAGGTTGAAGAACAGGGTCTTGGCCTCACCGGATTCCTTGCAGCGCAGCGCCTCGTCGATGCAGGCGCGGATGGCGTGGCAGGACTCCGGTGCCGGGATGATGCCCTCGCTACGGGCGAACTGCACGCCGGCCTCGAAGGTTGCCACCTGCGGCACCGCCACCGCCTCGATGATGCCTTCGTTGTACAGCTGCGACACCAGGGCGTTGTCGCCGTGGTAGCGCAGGCCGCCGGCATGGATCGACGGCGGCATGAAGTCGTGGCCCAGGGTGTACATCTTGAGCAGCGGGGTCATGCCGACGGAGTCGCCGAAGTCATAGGCGTAGTGGCCACGGGTCAGGGTCGGGCAGGAGGAGGGCTCCACCGCCACCAGGCGCACCTTCTTGCCCGCCGCCTTGTCGGCCAGGAAGGGGAAGGCGGCGCCGCCGAAGTTGGAGCCGCCGCCGCAGGGGGCGAAGATCATGTCCGGATAGTCGCCCACCTTCTCGAACTGCTTCTTCGCCTCCAGGCCGATGACGGTCTGGTGCAGGATGACGTGATTGAGCACCGAGCCCAGGGCGTAGTTGGTGTCGGCGCGCGAGGCGGCCTCTTCCACCGCCTCGGAGATGGCGATGCCGAGGGAGCCGGGGTTGGTCGGGTCCTTCTCCAGGATGCTGCGGCCGGCGTTGGTCATGTTGGTGGGGCTGGCGAACACCTCGGCGCCCCAGGTCTGCATCATGGAGCGGCGGAACGGCTTCTGCTCGTAGCTCACCTTGACCATGTAGATGCGCACTTCCATGTCGAACATCTGGCCGGCCAGGGCCAGCGAGGAGCCCCACTGGCCGGCGCCGGTCTCGGTGACCAGGCGGCGGATGCCGGCCTCCTTGTTGTAATAGGCCTGGGCGATGGCGGAGTTGGGCTTGTGCGAACCGGCCGGGCTGACGCCCTCGTACTTGTAATAGATCTTGGCCGGGGTGCCGAGCATCTGCTCCAGGCGGTGGGCGCGGAACATGGGCGACGGGCGCCACAATTGATAAATCTCGCGCACCTTGTCCGGGATGGGGATCCAGCGCTCGGCGGAAACCTCCTGCTCGATGAGCGACATGGGAAAGATGGCCGCCAGCGCATCGGGAGTAATCGGCTTGCCGTCCGGGCCCAGGACCGGCGCCGGCGCATTGGGCATGTCGGCGACGACGTTGTACCAGTGGGTCGGGATCTCGTGTTCGTCGAGCAGGATCTTGGTCTGGGCCACGGTGTTACCTCGTTGTTATGGCGGGCGGGAATTCAGCACCGCGTTGGGCGCCGGTCGTGGGGTTTTAGCCCATGCGGGCGGGCGGCGTCAAATGGTTGGGTCAATGATGGCGCAGAAGACGCGGCACGGGCACAATGTCGCAGGTCGTCATGACTACCGGAGACGCTGCGTGATCCTCGATACCCTGGACAATTCCCACCGTTACACGGCTCTGCACCCGCTGTTCGAGCGTGCCTTCACCCATCTGCGCCATTTGCCGGTGCAGCCGCCGCAGAGCGGGCGGATCAATCTCCTCGGCGAGCACCTGGTGGCCATCTACTCGGCGGTGCAGGGGCGGGCGCGCGAGGCGGCGCAGCTGGAATGCCATCGCCGCTATATCGACATCCAGTACGTCATCGCCGGCTGCGACGAGATGGGCTGGGCGCCGCTGCAGTCCTGCCGCCAGCCGGTGGCGGCCTTCAACAGCGACAAGGACATCCAGTTCTTCCACGACACGCCGCACAGCTGGGTGACGGCCCGTGCCGGCAGCTTCTGCATCTTCTTCCCAGACGATGCCCACGCCCCGCTGATCAGCGACGAGCTGATCCACAAGGTGGTGCTGAAGATCGAGGTGTAAGCGGGCACTACCGCCTCTTGGCAGGCATATAGAGGGACCATCATGCGATACCAGGCCAGTGACCATACCGCCAGGTACTTTGTGACGTGCTCGACGAGCATGGCGCGCGTCCCATAGCGGGGAGCACGCCTTTTATCGTAGCCCGGGGCTCATCGCCTGGCCCGGCACCCAGCCGGAGCGGTCCGTGCTAGGCTTCCTGCCATGATTCGTACATTCCTCATCTATCTGCGCTACTTCTGGCCGGTGATCCCGGCGTTCACCGTCGCCCTGGGCACCGGCTGGCTGTTCTGGGGCATGGCCCCCTGGATTGCGGTCATGCTGTCGGCGGCCGCGGGCTTGGCAGTGTTCGGGTTCTTTGCCTTTGTTGCGGCGTGGACCTCATGAGCCGGCCTACCTCAGCCAACGCGTTACAGCAGGGCTGAGGGCGGAATATCGCTCTCGGCGCCGTGCGTGAGCGGTTTGCCGTCACGGAGTGCCTGTCCAATCGCTGTGATGGCCTTGACTTCGTCCCAGTCAAAAACAGGCGGGCCTTCGTCAAAGCGCTCGGTGTATGCCCTGATGGCCTCCACGAGGCCATACCCGTTGGAATAATCAATGGGCCCGACTGCCTTGCCCCACTCCTGGAGGATACGCCGCTGGTTGATGGTTCGCGTCAGGCGCTTCCCGGGCGTCACAACGTAGTCTTCATTGCGGATAAGCGGCTGTCCGTGTTGGGTTATTCGGAATGACGAACACCCGCGGCAACACAGCATGCAATAGTTCAGCACCACATCCATGCACGACGTGGCCAACGCCGGCGGCGCGGGGTAGCTCTCGACTTCCCCCGCATCGTCAGCATGCGGATAGAACGAGGCATAAGCACCGACCAGTTCCAGATCGAAGTGTCGTGCCACCGATGCGGCCTTGTCCGCATGCTGCGCTATACCGTTCCAGCGATCGCCATATTCATACCAGTGCCGGGTCTTCGAGCAGGGCAAGGCGGCATAGATGGTGCTGTCGGTGGAACTGCCCAGCAGATAGCCGAACGCCTCCAGTGGATACAGATTCCACGAGTGCTTGGCGAGTTTTACGAGGGCTTCCCGGGATACCGTCAACATGCTTGCAGTCCTTGCATGAGGATGCGCCATCTATAGCACAGCGGTTGGCTCATGTGCTGAGCCCGGAGAGTCGATGGGTTGCGCTGCGCTCCACCCATCCTACGCAAGGGTGGGTATAATGTTCCAGCTATCGGCACCCCAGTGCGGCGAACACCTCCAAGGAGCGTCGGGTAGAACCGGGCGACGCCGCGTCCGGTTCATCGCCAGTTTCGTAGCTGTAGGATGGGTGGAGCGGTAGCGCAACCCATCAACATCTTTCCCCAAATGCTCCACCGGCCGCCATGTGATCTCCGGCCCAATTCTCTGGATAGATCCCCTGTTTCACGAATTTCCGGAACGATGAATGTGGCCATGCCATGGCGCTTGTCGCGTGGCCGTGCTTCACAGGATTGTAATGGATGTAATCGATATGGCGCTGTAAATCCGCCTCGTCGCGCAATGTGTGCTCCCAGAAGCGTCGTTGCCAGATACCACGTTCGCCTTTGGTGATGCGGCTGGCTGAACGGGGTTCATGTTTTGGCAGGCCGCGTGAGAACGCTGCCTTGATCCTTTTCCAGCGTGTCGGGTAGTCGGTATCACCGGGCGGCAGGGCCCAGATGCAGTGCAGATGATCCGGCAGGATGACGACGGCAGTCACCTCGAAGGGGTGTTCGTTCTTGACTGTTCTGAAGGCGTGGCGCAGCAGGTCGATACGCTCGACCAGGAGGCAGCTGGAGCGATCCGCTATGGCGATGGTGAAGAAATAGCTGCCGCCGGGGATGAAGTTGCGGCGATAGTTGGTCATGGCGTCAGTCCTTTGACGTGGGCTTCGTTGGGCCTTGGTTGATGGGTTGCGCTGCGCTCCACCCATCCTACGGTGGGTGGCAATGGCGGTGCACGGGTTCGAACCGGCCATCTCGCGCTTGCGCGCTTTGATCTGGCCTAATGAATTTGGACACCAACCTGGGTGGTAAACTGCCGCCCATATGAAGAAGGTGTTCACCGATGGCAAGACGTACGTTTACAACACAGTTCAAACATGATGCCGCC
>Ga0172382_10009248_pt1 | contig 13496 bp, 13 predicted proteins | sample Leawel138RmetaG_FD_122245 | JGI IMG/M metagenome (GOLD analysis project Ga0172382, IMG submission 122245) | Leachate microbial communities from a municipal landfill in Southern Ontario, Canada - Leachate well 138R metaG | ecosystem: Engineered > Solid waste > Landfill > Unclassified | place...
AACCCGCCCACTCCGCGTTGCAAATGCTCGCCATGGCACGGGCCATGCCTGCGCTTTGCGTCTTGATTGGACGGGCTTTGGCGATCCTCTCGGGCGCGATCAATTCATTCTCAAGCTCTGAGCGACGCCGCAGAACATGCCATGACAGGGTTCGCGGCAGCCGGGCGTCTCCCGAACCCCTTGCGGCGCCAAGACATGCTGGCGTGATCGCTTGCATCGCAGCCCGGGTCGCCCGGGCGCACGTCAGTCCCGGGTTTCGGTGACCTGGACAAAGATTTCGTTGGCCTGCACCATGCCCAGCTCCGAGCGCGCCTTTTCTTCCACCATGGCCAGCCCGGTCCTGAGTTCGTGGAGTTCCGAGTTCAGCTGCTCGTTGGCCAGCCGGGCGCGCGCGTTGTCCGCGCGCTGCTGCTCCAGCTCCTGCTCCAGCGCAGCCACCCGCTTCACGTTGCCCCGGCCAAACCACATCTGCCCGTGCACCACGGCCAGCAGCAGGATCAGGATGACCGGAACGATGCGCGGGGCCATGGTGCGGTAGCGGCGGGGGCAGGGGCGGTTGACGGACTCCCCGGATTATCGCAAGTTGTAGAAGGCGGCGCGCCCGGGGTACAGCGCCATGTCGCCCAGGTCTTCCTCTATGCGCAGCAGCTGGTTGTACTTGGCGACGCGATCACTGCGCGAGAGCGAGCCGGTCTTGATCTGGCCGGCGTTGGTGCCCACCGCGATGTCGGCGATGGTCGTGTCCGAGGTCTCTCCCGAGCGGTGGCTGATGACCGCGGTGTAGCCGGCGCGCTTGGCCATTTCTATGGCGGCAAACGTCTCGGTCAGCGTGCCGATCTGGTTGATCTTGATGAGGATGGAGTTGGCGACTTTCCGGGAGATTCCCTGGGCCAGGATCTTGGTGTCGGTGACGAACAGGTCGTCGCCCACGAGCTGGATCTTGTCGCCCAGCCGCTCGGTCAGCAGCTGCCAGCCATCCCAGTCGTTCTCGGCCATGCCGTCTTCCACGCTGATGATGGGGTATTTGTCGACCCAGGTGGCCAGCATGTCGCACCAGGCCTCGGCCGAGAGCGCCAGGCCTTCTCCGGCCAGCTTGTACTGGGCCTCGTCAAAGAACTCGGTGCTGGCGCAGTCCAGGCCCAGCATGATGTCTTCGCCGGCAATGTAGCCGGCTGCATTGATCGCCTGCATGATGAGGTCCAGCGCTGCGTCGTGGCTGTCGACGGTGGGGGCAAAGCCGCCTTCGTCGCCCACGGCGGTGCTCATGCCCTTGTCCGAGAGGATCTTCTTCAGGCTGTGGAACACCTCGGTGCCATAGCGCAGCGCTTCGCGGAACGAGGGCGCGCCCATGGGGATGATCATGAACTCCTGCACGTCCAGGTTGTTGTTGGCATGCGCGCCGCCGTTGATGATGTTCATCATGGGCACCGGCAGCTCGCGCCCGCTCATGCCGCCCAGGTAGCGGTACAGCGGCAGGCCGGCTTCTTCCGCTGCAGCCCGGGCCACGGCCATGGATACCGCCAAGATCGCATTGGCGCCCAGCCTGCCCTTGTTCTCGGTACCGTCCAGGTCGATCAGCGTCTGGTCCAGGAACGCCTGCTCGGTGGCGTCCAGGCCGAGCACGGCCTCGCTCATCTCGGTGTTGATGTGCTCGACCGCGCGCAGCACGCCCATGCCGCCGTAGCGGCTGCCGTCGCCATCGCGCAGCTCGATGGCTTCGCGCGAGCCGGTAGACGCGCCAGAGGGAACCGCCGCGCGTCCCATGACGCCGGACTCCAGCAGGACGTCGCATTCAACGGTGGGGTTGCCGCGGCTGTCGAGTATCTCGCGGCCGACGATGTCAACGATGGCACTCATTCACTGTCCTTTTGCATTTGACTGTTGATGGAGGGCGCGCTGGCCTGGCCAGCGGTCCTCAGGTTCCTTCAACCACGACCATGCGCATGACGGCCGCGTCGGCACGCGCAGCGCGCGCCTTCTTGTATTCCGCTGAATCATAGAACGACCGGGCGGCCTGCATGCTGGCAAACTTGAGGATGACCACGCGATCCGGCTGCCAGTCGCCTTCCAGCACTTCGGTTGCGCCACCGCGCGCGAGCACTTCGGCGCCATGCGCCTGCATGGCGGCAGTCGACCATTTCTTGTACTCTTCGTACTGCTGGGGGTCGGTCACGCGCACGTTGGCAATGATGAGTCCGCTGGCCATGGTTGCTCCGGGTTGCTGCGCTCAGGCGGAAAAGTCGTTTTCAAGAAAGGGCTGCCGCTTGGCCGTCTCGTCGAGCGCGCGCAGCGTCTCCAGGAGCACGCGCATGTGCTTGAGCGGCACGGCATTGGGGCCGTCGCTGAGCGCGTGCTCGGGGTCCGGATGCGTTTCCATGAACAGGCCGGCCACGCCCACGGCCACGGCGGCGCGCGCCAGCACCGGGATCATCTCACGCTGGCCGCCGCTGGCGCTGCCCAGCCCGCCGGGCAGCTGCACCGAATGCGTGGCGTCAAAGACCACCGGCGCGCCGGTCTCGCGCATGATGGCCAGGCTGCGCATGTCCGACACGAGGTTGTGGTAGCCAAAGCTGGCACCGCGCTCGCAAGCCATGAAATTGTCGGTCTCAAGACCCTTTTCCGCTGCGGCGGCGCGCGCCTTGGCTATCACGTTCTTCATGTCCTGCGGCGCCAGGAACTGACCCTTCTTGATGTTCACCGGCTTGCCGCTTTGCGCCACTGCGCGGATGAAGTCGGTTTGCCGGCACAGGAAAGCCGGCGTTTGCAATACGTCGACCACCGCCGCAACCTGCGCCACTTCCGCTTCGGTATGCACGTCGGTGAGCACCGGCACGCCGATTTCCGTCCTGACCTTGGCCAGGATCTCAAGCCCCCTGGCCATGCCGGGGCCGCGAAAGCTGCTGCCCGAGCTGCGGTTGGCCTTGTCAAAGCTGCTCTTGAAGACAAGGTGAATGCCCAGGTCGGCCGTGATGTCCCTGAGTTGGCCCGCCACGTCCATCTGCAACTGCTCGGATTCAATGACGCAGGGGCCGGCGATGAGAAAAAAGGGCTTGTCCAGGCCGATTTCAAAACCACACAGCTTCATCGGCATCCTCCGCCCGTTGCCGCCGACCCGGCTCCGCCACTTGCGGCCGCGGCGCCGCGTGCCGTGCTGCAGCGTTGCCCCGCCGCAGCGAACACGGGCTTGTCCAACCCCATGAGGAAACCAGGGTGCTTCATGAAACCGCCTTCAGCGACGCCAGCGACGCGGCCTGCGACGGGGTGTTTGTGGCCTGTACCCGCCGGTGCTGTTCCAGCGCCGCAGCGACAAAGGAGTTGAACAGGGGATGCCCATCCCAGGGCGTGCTCTTGAATTCCGGGTGAAACTGCACGCCGATGTACCAGGGGTGGACGTCCTGCGGCAGTTCCACGATCTCGGAAAGCCGCTCGCGCTGCGTCAGCGCCGAGATCACCAGGCCCGCGTCCTGCAGCCGCGTGATGTATTCCGGGTTGAGTTCATAACGGTGGCGGTGGCGCTCGGTCACCACGTCGCCGTAAATGCTGTGCGCCAGCGTGCCCGGCGTGACGTCCGAGCTTTGCGCGCCCAGGCGCATGGTGCCGCCCAGGTCGGTGCCGGCCGTGCGGGTCTCCAGGCTGCCGCTGCGGTCGTGCCATTCGGTCATCAGCGCAATCACCGGATGCGGCGCGCCGGGGTCGAACTCGGTGCTGTTGGCGCCTTTCAACCCGGCCACGTTGCGGGAAAATTCTATGGCCGCCACCTGCATGCCCAGGCAGATGCCCAGATACGGGATCCCGCGCTCGCGCGCAAAGCGGGCGCTGGCAATCTTGCCGGCAATGCCGCGTGCGCCAAAGCCGCCGGGGACCAGGATGGCGTCGTACTGCGCCAGCTGCTCCACCGTCTCGTCGGTGATGGTCTCCGAGTCTATGTGCGCTATGCGCACGCGGGTCTTGTTCTTCATGCCGGCGTGGTGCAGCGCCTCGTTGACCGACTTGTAGCTGTCCGAGAGCTCGGTGTACTTGCCGACCATGGCGATGGTCACGTCGCTCTCGGGGTTTTCGGTGGCACGGACCAGCGCATCCCAGCGCGTCAGGTCCGCCGGCGCCGTGTTCAGCCGCAGCTTGTCGCAGATCAGCCCGTCCAGGCCCTGCTCGTGCAGCATGCGCGGCACCTTGTAGATGGTGTTGACGTCCCACATGCTGATCACGCCCCACTCGTGCACGTTGGTGAACAGGCTGAGCTTGCGCCGCTCGTCATCGGGGATGGGACGGTCCGCGCGGCAGAGCAGGGCGTCGGGCTGGATGCCGATCTCGCGCAGCTTCTGTACCGAGTGCTGCGTTGGCTTGGTCTTGAGCTCGCCGGCTGCAGCCAGCCACGGAATGTAGCTCAGGTGCACGAACGCGCTCTGGTGCGGCTCCAGCCGCAGGCTCATCTGCCGCACTGCCTCCAGGAAGGGGTGTGACTCGATGTCGCCCACGGTGCCGCCGATCTCGGCAATCGCCACGTCCACCGCGTCGGGCGTGCCGATGCCGGCGCCGCGCTCGATGAACGCCTGGATCTCGTTGGTCACGTGCGGGATCACCTGGACCGTCTTGCCCAGGTAGTCCCCGTGCCGCTCCTTTTCCAGCACGCGCTGGTAGATCTGGCCGGTGGTGAAGTTGTTGGCCCGCTTCATGCGCGTGGTGATGAAGCGCTCGTAGTGGCCCAGGTCCAGGTCGGTCTCCGCGCCGTCGTCGGTGACGAAGACCTCGCCGTGCTGGAACGGGCTCATGGTCCCGGGGTCGACGTTCAGGTAGGGGTCGAGCTTGATCAGCGTCACCTTGATGCCGCGCGACTCCAGGATGGCCGCCAGCGACGCTGCTGCGATCCCCTTGCCCAGCGAGGAGACCACGCCGCCGGTGACGAAAATGAATTTGGTCATTGCAGAAGACGTTTTTGCACCGCGCCGGCCACCCGGCCGGGCGCTGGTCGCGCAAGAGCCCGTGGCCAATGCCGCGTTGCGGTGGGAAATGTCAATTATAGGAAGGCCGCCGCAGGCCCCGCCCGCGGGCTGCCATAATGTGCGGCGTGGTCGTTCTTGGTACATTGTCCCCATGATTCCTGTCGATGTCGCTGCCGAACTGACCGGCCGCCGCGTCGTGCTGGGCCTGACCGGTGGCGTGGCCTGCTTCAAGGCGGCGGAGTTCTGCCGGCTGCTGGTCAAGGCCGGCTCAGCGGTCCACGTCGTGCTGACCGAGGCCGCCTGCCAGTTCATCACGCCGGTGACCATGCAGGCGCTGTCGGGACAGCCGGTGTTTGTCTCGCAATGGGATGCGCGCGAGCCCAACAACATGCCGCACATCAACCTGACGCGCGAGGCCGATGCCATCATCATCGCGCCGGCCAGCGCCGACTTCATTGCGCAGCTGGCGCACGGGCGCGCCGACGAGCTGCTGTCGCTGCTGTGCCTGGCGCGCCCCATCGCACGCGTGCCGCTGCTGATCGCGCCGTCCATGAACAGGGAAATGTGGGCGCATCCGGCCACCCAGCGCAACCTGCGGCAGGTCGTGCGTGACGGCGCGCAGGTGCTGGGCGTGGGTTTTGGTGAGCAGGCCTGTGGCGAGACCGGGGACGGACGCATGCTTGAACCCGAGCAACTGCTGGAGGAGCTGACCGCCAGCCTCACGCCCAATTCGCTGCTGGGCCAGCACGTGCTGATCACCGCCGGCCCCACTGCCGAGGCCATAGATCCGGTGCGCGTCATCACCAACCACTCCAGCGGCAAGATGGGCTTTGCCGTGGCCCGTGCCGCACGTGAGGCCGGCGCCGACGTGACGCTGGTGACGGGTCCGGTGGCGCTGACCACGCCGCAGGGCGTGCAGCGCGTGGACGTGGTGTCGGCGCAGGGCATGCGCGACGTGGTGGTCGCTGCCGCGGAGAACGCCGACATCTTCATTGCCGCGGCGGCCGTGTCCGACTGGCGCCCGGCGCATGCGGCGCAGGAGAAGATCAAGAAGGACGGGAGCGGACACGCGCCTGTGCTTGAATTCGTGGAGAACCCCGATATCCTGTCCGAGGTGGCGCATTCGCCACGCGCACAGTCAGGCGAGCTGTACTGCGTGGGGTTTGCCGCCGAGACCGAGAACTTGCAGGCCAACGCCGAAGCCAAGCGCGTGCGCAAGGGCGTGCCGTTGCTGGTGGGCAACATTGGCCCCAGCACCTTTGGCCGCGATGACAACGCGCTGTTGCTGGTTGACGACGAGGGCGTCATGGAGTTGCCGCGCGCCAGCAAGCGGGTCCTGGCCAAGCAACTGGTCGCCGAAATCGCAAGACGCGTTTCGGGTGACGCTGCCTGAGCCCATGGAAATAGACGTCCGCATCCTGGATGAACGCGTGCGCCAGCAGATGCCCGCCTACGCAACGCCGGGCAGCGCCGGCCTGGACTTGCGTGCCTGCCTGGATGCGCCGCTGGCGCTGGCGCCCGGCGCCAACTTGCTCCTGGGCACGGGCCTGGCCATCCACCTGGCCGATCCAGGGTTTGCCGCGCTCATCCTCCCGCGCTCCGGGCTGGGCCACAAGCACGGCATCGTGCTGGGCAACCTGGTGGGGCTGATCGACAGCGACTACCAGGGCGAACTCATGGTCAGCGCCTGGAACCGCGGCAGCAAGCCCTACGTCGTTGCCCCCATGGAGCGCATCGCGCAACTGGTCATCGTGCCGGTGGTCCAGGCCCGGTTCAACCTGGTTGACAGCTTTGCGCCGTCGGCGCGCGGCGGCGGCGGATACGGCTCCACCGGGTGCAACTGACCGGCGCCGCGGTTCTGTTTCTGTTTCGTTTCGAAGCAAAACGCTGTGCAGTTTTACGTTGAAGTGGCATGGCAGTCAATTTTTGGTGCTCTAATTGCAACCAATGGCGCCGCGCAAATTCGCACGGCCACCACCAAAGGAGTGCCCTCATGATCGTCAGGAAACCCGTGATTTCACTGGCAGCCGCTGTGGCTGCAACCGCGCTGCTGGTCGGTTGTGCCAACCAGCCGATGGGCGGTGGCTACGCCACGCCGCAAGCCCAGGGCAGCTACGGCGCGCGCAGCGGCCAATACGCGCAATATGGTCGCGTCACCAATGTGCAATACGTGCGTGGCAGCGGTTCCGACGGCGTGGTCGGCACCGTCGCCGGCGGCGCGGCCGGCGGGCTGCTGGGCCATCAGGTGGGCAAGGGCAGAGGGCGCACGGCCGCCACCATTGCCGGCGCCATCGGCGGTGCGCTCATCGGCAATGCCATCGAGCGCAGCGCGGGCGGCATGGGCGGACAGCCCGTCTACCGCGTCACGGTGCAGTTTGATGACGGCTCGGTGCGTGACTTCGATTACGCTGAATCACCCAACGTCAGCATCGGTGACCGCGTGCGCGCCGAAGGCAACCAGTTGTATCGTTGACGCGATCCGCGCCTTGATGGACCCTGCGTTCGTGCACCAGCGCAGCTGAGAGCTTGAGAAAGAATCCCTGAGCGCCCGCTTTGACCGCCCAAACCCGCCCACTCCGCGTTGCAAATGCTCGCCATGGCACGGGCCATGCTTGCGCTTTGCGTCTTGATTGGCCGGGCTTTGGCGATCCTCTCGGGCGCGATCAATTCATTCTCAAGCTCTGAGGGCCGGGTCGCGCTGCAGGGGTGGGTTGGTGCCTGGCGCTCAGTGGGTCGTGGTGTCGGGCGGCGGCGCCGCCTGGAGCCGGAAAAATCCGGGTCCCGCGCTGCCCTTGCGGATTTCATCTGCGGTGGCTGCGCGTACGTTGCAGACCTTCAGCTGCAGCCGCAGGCTCATGCCGGCCAGCGGATGGTTGCCGTCCAGCACGGCGTGCTCGGGATAGATTTCGGTGATGGTCAGCAGGTGGTCATCGGCAATGCCTTGCGGCGCATGGCTGCCAAGCGCCCTGGCCTCGATGAGCAGCCCCGGCGTCACGTCCGCGTGCAGCGCATCGCGCGGCAGCAGGAAAACAAGCTGTTCGTCGTAGCCACCAAAGGCCTTTTCCGGGTCCAGGTACAGATCCAGCGCATCGCCGCTGCCGTGGCCCTGCAGCGCCGTCTCGATGGCGGGCAGCAGGTCGTGGCCGCCAAGCAGGAATTCAACAGGCTGGGGCAGATCGTCAAGCAGCTCGCCCTGGCTGTCCTCAAGGGTCCAGGTGAGTTCAACGATGCAGGAAGGCGTGATTTTCATGGCGGGTGCAGCTCCGGCGATTTACAACACCTGCGCAATGGCGTTGCAGACGTAGTCAATGTTGTGCTCGTTGAGCGCGGCCACGCACAGGCGCCCGGAATCCAGCCCGTAGACCGCGTGCGCGCTGCGCAGCTGGTGCATCTGCGTCGTTGACAGCCCGGAGTAGCTGAACATCCCGAGCTGGCGCAGCATGAATCCCATGTCCTGCCTGGCGCCGGCCGCCACCAGCCCGTCCACGAGCTTCTGGCGCATGGTCCGCACGCGCTCGCGCATGCCGGCCAGCTCCTGCTCCCAGAGTGCATGCAGTTGCGGATCGCGCAGGATGTGCGTGACCACGGCAGCGCCATGCGTGGGTGGGTTGGAGTAGTTGGTGCGCACGGTGACCTTGAGCTGGCTCAGCACGCGCCCGGCTTCTTCGGCGTTGGCGCAGACCACGGACAGCGCGCCGACGCGCTCGCCGTACAGGCTGAAATTCTTGGAAAAGGAATTGGCAACCAGGAAGCTCACCCCGGCCCGGGCCAGCTTGTCCAGCGCGGCGCGATCCTGTGCCAGGCCATTGCCAAATCCCTGGTACGCCAGGTCAAGCACCGGGATGAGCTGCCGCTGGCGCAGCACGTCCACCACGCGGTCCCACTGCGCGTCGTCCAGGTCATAGCCGGTGGGATTGTGGCAGCAGGCATGCAGCACGACGACGGTGCCGGCGCCGGTCGCGCCCAGGTCGGCCAGCATGCCGTCAAAGTCTATGCCTTGCGCCTGCTGGCTGCTGTAGCGATAGCGGCCCACGGCAAAGCCGGCGCGCGCGAACAGCGCGTGGTGATTGACCCAGGTGGGGTCCGAGGTCAGCGCCCTGTCGGCCAGGCCCATGGTCTTGAGGAAATCTGCTGCCAGCCGCAGCGCCCCGGTGCCGCCCAGGGCCTGCAACGTCACCACCCGGCCGCTGGCGACCGGCTCCGAGCCGGCGCCGAACAGCAGCTTCTGCACCTCGGCGCCATAATGCCTGAATCCGTCCATGGGCAGGTAAGCCCGCGGTGCCAGGTGCTCGGCCAGCGCGCGTTCGGCCGCCTGCACGCAGCGCAGCAGCGGCAGCTTGCCGTTTTCATCGGCGTAGACGCCTATGCTCAGGTTGACCTTGTTTGGGCGCGTGTCGGCCGCAAATTGTTCATTCAGCCCGAAGACGGGATCGCTGGGTGCACGTTCGACAGAGTTGAACAGCGTCATGATGTCAAATTCCCCTGAGACTCATGGGTCAGGCAGAGCGCGGGTGCGGTGGTCGCATGCCGGCGCAAAAAAGTGAATTTTATCGGGGTCACCACTGGAGTTTCATGTCTGTAGCAGCCGTCACCGACGCCGCAACCGGGCGTTTCGTGGATTTTCCCGATTCGCCGTTTCAACTGTACCAGCCGTATCCACCGGCCGGTGACCAGCCCACGGCCATCGATGAACTCGTCGCGGGCGTGCGCGATGGCGAGGCGTTCCAGACGCTGCTGGGCGTGACCGGATCGGGCAAGACCTTCACCATGGCCAACGTGATTGCCCGCGTTGGCAGCCCGGCCTTTGTCATGGCGCCCAACAAGACGCTGGCGGCGCAGCTGTACAGCGAGTTTCGCGAGTTCTTCCCGAAAAACGCGGTGGAGTACTTCGTCAGCTACTATGACTATTATCAGCCCGAGGCCTACGTGCCGCAGCGCGACCTGTTCATTGAAAAGGACAGCGCCATCAACGAGCACATCGAGCAGATGCGGCTGTCGGCGACCAAGAGCGTGCTCGAGCGGCGCGACGTGGTCATCGTCGGCACCGTCAGCGCCATCTATGGCATAGGCGCGCCTGAAGATTACCTGCAGATGCGCATGATCCTGCGCGTGGGTGGCAAGCAGGACCAGCGCGACGCGATTGCGCAGCTGGTGCGCATGCAATACCGGCGCCAGGACATGGACTTTGCACGCGGCACCTTCCGCGTGCGCGGCGACGTCATCGACGTGTTTCCGGCCGAGCACTCGGACCTGGCGGTGCGCATCGAGCTGTTTGACGACGAGGTGGAAAGCCTCTCGCTCATAGACCCGCTCACCGGCCAGGTGCAGCAGAAGCTCAAGCGCTTTGTCATCTACCCGGAGAACCACTACGTCACCCCGCGCGAGAAGACGCTGGTTGCGGCCGAGCGCATCAAGCTGGAGCTGGCCGAGCGGCTGGCGTACTTCAACCGCGAGGGCAAGCTGGTGGAGGCGCAGCGGCTGGAGCAGCGCACGCGGCTCGATCTGGAAATGCTGCTGGAGGTCGGGCACTGCAAGGGAATCGAGAATTACTCGCGCCACCTCTCGGGCGCCGCGCCTGGCGAGCCGCCAGCCACGCTCACCGACTACCTGCCGCCGGACACGCTCATGTTCCTGGACGAGAGCCACATGATGATCGGCCAGCTGAACGCCATGTACCGCGGCGACCGCTCGCGCAAGCAGACGCTGGTCGACTATGGTTTCAGGCTGCCCTCTGCGCTGGACAACCGGCCGCTCAAGTTTGCCGAATTCGAGGCGCGCATGAACCAGGTCGTCTTCGTCAGCGCCACGCCGGCGGCGTACGAGGAAGAGCACGCCGGCCAGGTGGTCGAGCAGGTGGTGCGGCCCACCGGACTGGTCGATCCCAAGGTCATCGTGCGCCCGGCCACGCACCAGGTCGACGACGTGCTGCAGGAGATCCACATGCGCGCGCAAAAGAACGAGCGCGTGCTCATCACCACGCTGACCAAGCGCATGGCCGAGCAGCTGACCGAATACCTGGATGAAAACGGCGTGCGCGTGCGCTACCTGCACAGCGACGTCGACACCGTGGAGCGCGTGGAGATCATCCGGGACCTGCGGCTGGGCGCCTTTGACGTGCTGGTTGGAATCAACCTGCTGCGCGAGGGGCTGGACATCCCGGAGGTGTCGCTGGTGGCCATCCTCGACGCCGACAAGGAGGGCTTCCTGCGCTCCGAGCGCAGCCTCATCCAGACCATAGGCCGGGCCGCACGCAACCTGGACGGCACCGCCATCCTGTACGCCGACCGCGTCACCGACTCCATGCGTCGTGCCATGGATGAGACCGAGCGCCGGCGGGCCAAGCAGATCCGGTTCAACGCCGAGCACCACATCACGCCGCGTGGCATCTTCAAGGAAGTGCGAGACCTCATCGACGGCGTCTACAGCACCGCGCCGGAAGCGCAAATGGACCGGGTCACGCGCACGGCCAGCGGCAAGCCCATCGTCCTGTCGCAAAAGGACCTGGCGCGGGAATTCAAGCGGCTGGAGAAACTCATGCAGCAGCACGCGCGCAACCTGGAATTCGAGGAAGCCGCCCGCGTGCGGGACCAGCTTGCCGACTTGCGCGTCCAGGCGTTTGGTGCCGCTGCTGCGCGCGCGGCCGCCTGAGCGTGCGCGGGACAATGGCTGGCCCCGCGTTGGCAGCCAACCACGCGCAGGTTCTGCGCTGTCCATGCCCCTGATGACGTTCGCTGTCGCTGCGCTTTTCCGGCGCGGGGTGCAGCCAGCAGGGTTCCAGCCTGCTTCGTGCCGTGCAGCGGCGTTACGGCGGGATCGACCATGTTTTCACAAGCTTTTGGGGCGCCACCAATCCGTTCGCAGACCCTGTGCGCACCGGACACCGGATTTGGAATTTGGGCCGCAGACTGCTATACTTGAGGAAAGCAGTCGGGTTTGTTTTGTGGGTCGAACCGGCCTCATGCGCGGCACTTGCATCAAGCGCAGCCGGCTCTGCCCAGAGCATTCAACGGCTTCTGCCTCAGTCATCTACCGTCAGGAGCTTGTCATGCGTCTTACCACCAAAGGCCGGTTCGCAGTAACCGCCATGATCGATCTGGCCCTGCGCAACGAGAGCAGCCCGATCACGCTCGCCGCCATCAGCCAGCGCCAGCAGATATCACTGTCGTATCTGGAGCAGCTCTTTGGCAAGCTGCGCCGGCGCGAGCTGGTTGAATCCACGCGCGGTCCGGGCGGCGGCTATTCGCTGGGCCGTGCGGCTGCGGAGATCACCGTTGCCGACATCATCCTGGCCGTGGACGAGCCGCTGGACGCCACCCTCTGCGGCGGCAAGGAAAACTGTGGCGTGGATGGCGGCCGCTGCATGACGCACGACCTGTGGACCCGGCTCAACGAGCGCATGCTTGCGTTTCTCGAGTCCGTGTCGCTGCAGCAGCTGGTCGACGAGCAGCACGCCAACGGCATCGTCATCGAAGACCGGCCCGCGGCCAAGCAGGCCATCTCGTCGGCGCCGGTGGTCAAGCCGCTGCGCGTCAATGCGCCCAACTCGGTGTTTGCGCTGGGCGGCATGGCGTCGCGCTGAGCGCGGCACGCAAAAACCGTGCCGAGTCGCCGGTACGCTCGGGCTGCCAAGGCGTGGTAGCGGCCGCAGGCACACATTGCCGACCGGGTCCCTGCAGCGACCTGCCTGCGGCTGGCAGGTCATAATCTGGCCATCATGTCGCGTCAAATCGTCCTGGATACTGAAACCACCGGCCTGTCTGCCGACGCGGGCGACCGCATCATAGAAATCGGCTGCGTCGAGCTCGTGGGGCGCAAGCTCACCGGCAACAACCTGCATCTGTACGTCAATCCCGAGCGCGACAGCCACGAGGACGCGCTCAAGGTGCACGGCATCAGCAACGACTTCCTGCGCGACAAGCCCAGGTTTGCGCAGATTGCAGACGAGCTGGTCACCTACCTCAACGGCGCCGAACTCATCATCCACAACGCAGCGTTTGACGTCGGTTTCATCGACATGGAACTGCAGCGGCTGGGTCGCGACGGTATCTCCAGCATCGCCGCCTGCGTCACCGACACGCTGGCCATGGCCAAGGAGCGCTACCCTGGCAAGCGCAACAGCCTGGACGCCCTGTGCGACCGCCTGGGCGTGGACAACTCCAAGCGCACGCTGCACGGCGCGCTGCTCGATGCCGAGCTGCTGGCCGACGTCTACATCAACCTCACCCGGGGCCAGGAGACGCTGCTCATGGACCTGCAGGATGGGAGCACGGAGAGCGAACTGGCGCAGCGCATCGACCTGTCGAGCTTTGACTTGCTGATCATCCAGGCCACGGCCGACGAGCTGGCAGCGCATGAACAGGTGCTGGGCCAGATCGACAAGGCCAGTGCCGGCAAGACCATCTGGCGCAGCCTGGGCGCATGACTATAATCTTGGAATCCGCAGTTGACCGCTTATTTTCTTTGACAACTATTTGTTATTGCTCGAAGTTTTGCGTTTTTCAATGAACACCCATCAGGTGAAGACGCTATGCGCCTGATCGCACAGCGCTGGACGCG
>Ga0172382_10009250_pt1 | contig 13495 bp, 16 predicted proteins | sample Leawel138RmetaG_FD_122245 | JGI IMG/M metagenome (GOLD analysis project Ga0172382, IMG submission 122245) | Leachate microbial communities from a municipal landfill in Southern Ontario, Canada - Leachate well 138R metaG | ecosystem: Engineered > Solid waste > Landfill > Unclassified | place...
TAGGCGACGGGCCTCGGTAGCGGGGGAGGAGCGACGGGTGTACATTGACGATGCCCGGCTCAAAAGCGTCAATAACTGCTTGCGGGATGATTTTCCCATAACTTACCAGGACACCGAGCGGTTTTTCATTAGAAGTTAAGAACTCTTCCATAAAAGTAGCGAGTTCTTTGGTAGTTTCGGGTTGCCAGACGGGGATATTATTCGTTTCAGCGATCTCTTTAACAATCGGCTTTAGTAATTGGCGCCCGCGACCTTTTCGGCTGTCAGGCTTCGTAATAACGGCGCCAATAGTAAACCCCTGTGCGATGAGCTCACGGAGCGACGCGGCGCTAAAGCTATCAGTCCCAAAGAATAGAATTGTTTTTGATGTCGGTGTCATAGTTGAGTGGTTCCAGTTCGCCGCTTTCATCGAGGTGGTAGAATGCTTTTGGCGAATCTTTAATGTGGTCAATAAATACAATTCCGTTTGTATGGTCGATTTCGTGCTGAATAACACGAGCGAGGAAACCGTCGGCTTTAAAGCGCACTTCTTCGCCGTCGAGGTTAATTGCCCGCACGCGCACGCGGCTATAGCGCGGAACTTTTCCGTATACATTTTTTACGCTGAGGCAGCCTTCGTAATCTTCAACCAGCGCCCCTTCATATTTAACAATTTCAGGGTTAATAAGTGGGGTGAAGTGGTTGTTTTCCTTGTCGTCGAAGTCACTTCGCACAATAACAACGCGCTGCATGGCGTCGATTTGGACGGCGGCAAGCGCGGCACTAATTTCATGAGGGCGCGAAGCCTCCCAGTCGATTGCGGCGTCGGTCATATTTTTAATAAGGGCGAGTGTTGCCTCGTCGATTTCGCGAACCTTTTCAGATTTCTCGCGTAGGTGGGCGTTTGGCAGGGTGATAATAGCGTCTTTTGTCATTATGTGTAGTATAGCAAAGGTTTACGGGGGTGGCTAGAGGAGGCTGGAAGGGTCGAGGTCGGACTGCCAGTGGGTGGCGGGAACGTGCTGAAGTGCCTGCGCGAGTACTTCACGTTTTGGGCTTTTTAAGATAAGTTGCCAGCGATAAGTATTGTGCTGTCGTTCGTAAAAAGCGGGGGTTGGCCCGAGGATATCGATTCCAGTGGGAAGTTTGGTGCGGAGCGTGGTAGCAAGTGTTTTTGCATTGCGCACCGCAGCAGCCTCGGTCTTATAGACGTTCGTTAGTTGGAGGAGGTAGCGAAATGGTGGAAAGCCAGCTTTTTGCCGTTCTTTTAAGGCGTAGGCATAGAAACCTTCGTAGTCTTGTCTTAATCCGAACTGAATAACTGGGTGAGTGGGTTGATATGATTGCACGACAGCATTTGTATCGCGTTCATCGCGCCCGACACGTCCGACAACCTGTGTGAGGAGCTGAAAAGTGCGCTCGGTGGCAGCGTAGTCAGGGAGGCTGAGCCCGCTATCGGCTTGAATAACCCCAACGGTGTGGAGCTTTGGGAGGTCGAGGCCTTTCGCAACAACCTGTGTCCCAATGGCAATGTCGATGGTGCCTTCGTAGAGTTCTTTATAGCGCTCGTTGACGGTTTCTTCAGTGGTGTTATCGCCATCAAAGCGGGCGATAGCGGCTTTTGGAAATAATTTATGCAGCTCACTTTCAATCAGTTTCGTGCCAACGCCTTTATGGACAATATGCGCTTCACTACATACAGGGCAGGCGGTGGGGACGTTGGCTTTATGGCTACAGATGTGACACGACAAGGTATAGGTGTCGGCGTGTAAGACAAGTGGAACGAAACAGCGTGGACACTCTGCAGTCCAGCCGCAGTTTTCGCAAAGGGTTGTACTGGCACTCCCGCGACGGTTATGGAAGATGAGCGTTTGTTTGCCTGAAGCAATGTTGTGTTCGATTCGCTGCAAAAGAGCGTCGGATAAAAAGCGGTGTCGCTTGAAGTTGTCACGCTTTTTCATATCGACAAGCTGTACATCGGTGGGTTTCGTGTTGTCTCGGGCGCGGCGACTTAACGTGAGGATAGGCGTGCCCTGTGTTTCTGCGACATACCGATCGGCAATAAGTGGAGTGGCGCTTCCAAAGATGACTTTTGCGCCCGCTTCTTTACCCAGGACACTGGCCGCCCGAAGCGCTGAATAACGAGGCGCCTTTTCCTGTTTGTAGCTTGGTTCGTGCGCTTCGTCGATAACGATCACCCCAAGCTTCGCTACCGGCATAAAGAGTGCCGAGCGTGGCCCAATAATAACGAGCGGGGAGGTTGCCATGAGTGCCCGCTTCCAAGCGGTGTGTCGTTCCGCTTCGGTCATGTGAGAGTGGGTGACAAGTACATCGGGAAACTCAGCGGTAAATTCATCAACGATTTGGCTCGTCAGGCTAATTTCTGGTACGAGAACAATGGCGGACTTTCCGGCGGTAATGACGTGTCGAACAACTTCTTTATAGACCTCGGTTTTACCTGAACCCGTCACACCTTGAAGGAGGTGAGTAACAGAGGCAGAACGAATAATTTCATCTACTGCTGCGCGCTGTTCTTTGTTGAGTACAATTTTTGTTCGCTCACGGAAAGGCGCCTGAGTAGACTGCTCTTTGACGCGCCGTTTTGTGGTAAGTCCGCGGGGAAGCACCGTTTGCAAAACAGTCGCAAGCGGTGCTCGATAATACGTCGCAAGCCACAAAGATAAGTGCACGAGTGGCATAGGGAGCGGAGCCGGCTCAATAATCGAGAGAATTTCCTTCGTTTCATAAGCGGGCTTTGTGACTTTTTTTACAATAACTCCGTTAAGGGTCTGCTTTCCTACCGGAATCGTCACCAGTTGCCCTATAGGAAGCTCGTCGCCGGAGCAGTACGTAAACGTATCCGCACCACTACGCACAATCTTCGTTGGAGCTACCTCATAAAACCACATACTATTAGTATAGCAATGAGTGCGGGAAACAGGCAGGGCTGGCGGGTACTTTTGTCGCCTCTTCTGAAACCTTGTATTTCACCCAGGGTACACCTTGAGCGACGAGGACTGTCCGAGCAAAGCGAGTTCCGCAGTCGCCAAAGTGAACCCTGGGCGAAATGCAAAGGCTTGAAGGAGGAGTGGCGAAAGTACCCGCCAGCCCTGCCCGTTTCCTAAGCTTCATGCTAGAATAAGCATATGTATTTTGAGAGTCGTATCCATGCCGGACAGCAGCTCGCGGCTGAACTTTTTGAGCGCTATCGTTACGAGAACTGCGCGGTCGTTGCCCTCAGTGACGGCGGGGTTATTATTGGTGAGCAAATTGCGACGCAGCTTCACTGCATCTTAACGATGCTTCTGGTTGAAGACATTGAAGTCCCCGGTGAAAGCCTAAGCTTTGGCGGTGTGTCGCAAAACGGAAACTTTGTCTATAACAGCGAGTTCTCGAGCGGACAGATACAGGAATTTACCAGTGAATTTCACGGCTACCTCGAGGATCAGAAGCGCCAGGCCTTCCAGCGTATCAACCGACTCCTTGGGGATGGCGGTTTAATTAACTACGACATGTTGCGTGACCGTACGATTATTCTGGTAAATGACGGGTTTATGGACGCAGGTATTATTGATGTTGCACTCGATTTCCTTAAGCCAATTCGCATTGAACGGCTGGTGGTGGCGTCGCCCGTTGCATCAATTCAGGCGGTTGACGCGCTTCACATTTCAGCTGACGAACTCCATATTCTCGATGTAAAGTCCAATTATCTCGATACAAATCACTATTATGACGAGAACGATATACCGTCCCACGAAGAGACGGTTGAGAAGATAAATAAAATCATTCTCAATTGGCGTTGACCCAGCTGGGTGAAAAAGTGTAGAATAATTAGCAACAGGCCTGGGAGGCCACAAGGTTTAAAAGGGGAAGCATGTTAGACGTTTTTATTACATCACGGGTACGGCGCAAGATTGTTGTAGTCTATGCGAAATATCCTGATTTCCGTACGCATGTACGCGGCCTTGCGAAACTTATTAAAGAAGATCCGGGCAACATACAACGAGAACTTAAAAAACTCGAAAAAGTGGGCTTCCTCTTAAGCGAGCGACAAGGTAATACGAAAATTTACGCAACCAACAAGCAATTCCCAATCTTTAAAGAGCTTCAAAGCATCGTGATTAAATCACAACAGCACGCAGCTCGTCCGAAGCGCACCTCGACCGACGTTGCGTAACGCATCCAAGGAGGTGTAGACAGTATGGATTTATTCAACCGCATTCTTAAAGCGCGAGGGATTACCTCCGAGCAGAAGGCGGTTTTTCTTTCGCCCAACTACGACGCCAAGCACGATCCGTTTCTCCTCCCTGATATGCAGGCGGCAGTAGAGCGGCTGGTTGTTGCCCGTGACCGCCAGGAGCGTATTACTATTTACGGCGATTACGACATCGACGGGCTTACTGCTACAACCGTACTCCTCGATGCATTTGCGAGCTTTGGCTTCGAGCACGTGAAGGCATTTATCCCAAACCGCTTCACCGAAGGGTACGGCATGACGGTTGATGCGGTCGAGCGCATTGCAAAAGACGGTGCGGACGTAATTGTGACGGTAGACTGCGGAAGCTTGAGCCATAAAGAAATTACTCGCGCCAAGGAGCTTGGCATTGATGTCATTGTTACCGATCACCACAATGTTGCCCCCGAGCAGCCACCAGCCGTCGCGGTGATTAACCCGAAGCGACTCCTCCAGGATTTTCCCGACGAATACGACCACTATCTTTTAAAGGCAAATTCTTCCAAGCAGGGAAGTATCTATCCATTTCTTGATTTGCCGGGTGTTGGCGTTGCTTTTAAGCTTGTACAGGCATTGCAAACAAAACTTACCGGGCTTGAAATTGGCCAAGAGAAATGGCTTCTTGACCTCGTGGCGCTTGGTACGGTCTGTGACGTCGTAACCCTTGTTGACGAAAACCGTACCCACGTATTTTGGGGGCTTAAGGTGCTTGCGAAAACGCGACGCCCCGGGTTAAAGGCGCTCATGGCGGTGGCGGGCGCGCGCCCGGAAACGGTGAATGCGCGCAGTCTTGGGTTTGGCCTTGGGCCACGAATGAATGCTGCGGGGCGTCTTGAAACGGCGCAGTACGCACTCGATATGCTAACCGCTGTTGATCCAATGGAAGCCTTGAAGTGGGCGCGCCACCTAGACGATATGAACCAAGCGCGTCGTAAAGACCAGGACGAAATTTTAAAAGAAGCACTGGTGCAGGCCGAGCAATTGCAAGACGACCCGGTGCTTGTGGTTGCGGCGGAGGGTTGGAACCACGGTATTGTAGGAATTGTTGCGGCGAAACTCCTCGAGCGGTACCAGAAGCCCACCTATGTGTTGGCAATTGAAGGCGACACCGCGAAGGGTTCGGCGCGAAGTTACGGCGACTTTAGCGCAGCCGATGCAATTCGCAGCGCTGACGACATTATCACGAAGGGCGGTGGGCATAAGTTGGCAGCTGGGGTGACACTACCGAGCGCGCAGGTTGAAGCGTTTCGTAAGCGAGTGAATGACTTTTACCGCGCGCAAAAACTCGTTGATCAAGCGTTGCTTCTTCTTCCGCGGGCAGACACTGACGCGACGCTCGAGGAAATTAACGAAGCGTTGATACATGAAATAGCGACGCTTGAGCCATTTGGAAGCGGCAACCCACAACCGATTCTTCGCACTGAACGACTCACTGTATACAGGGTGCGCCGTATGGGAGATAGTGGTCAGCACGTTAAGTTAACACTCCGTACCGATACAGCGGTATCCATGGATATGTTGGCGTTTAATGCCCCCGAGCATTTCTTTGTCGAGCATGGTGCGCGCGTGACTGTTTGGTACTCGCCAGAACTCAACGAATGGCAAGGGCGGCGCAGTGTCGAGGCGAAGCTTCTCCACCTTGAATTAGATTGAAAACCGATAGACCTTATGGTTAACTAAAGGCAATGAAATTAGTGGGCAAGCAACAGGGAGTAAAAGGGTTTACGATTGTCGAACTTTTAATCGTTATTGTTGTTATTGCGATTCTTGCTTCCATTACGATTGTTTCGTATAACGGCATTACCGCTCAGGCGCGGGCAGCGAAACTACAGGCGACACTCGCGCAGGTTCGCGATAAAGTTCTCGTGTACAGGCTAAGTGGCGGGCACACCGGCTACCCTGATTCGCTCGCAGACATCAGCATAGCGAACGAAAAAGATATGGCGTATCAATATACTGTTGATAATACCACAACACCTCGTAAGTTTGCGGTGACTATTTCAGATGGTATCGCAGGGAATGTGAATTATTACGTAACGAGTAGCGATGCAACAGTGCGCGAGGGTATTGCACCTGGGCATAATATTATCGCCTGGGATAAAACGAAAGACGAAACCGCCCCAATTACCGGTGGAATAACGATTGATAAAACGGTATTCCGAACCTCGACCGCTTCGGTGCGCCTTGCACCGGGTGCGACGGGCCGGTTGCTTCGAAGTAGTCCATACGTTGGTCAAGCGGGGCAGACGTATACCGTTGACTTATGGATAAAGACCGACTCGAATTGGAACGGCGGAAGTAGCAACTCAAAGATTCGTTTCGGCGTTGATGGAGGCGGATACCAGAAGGTGTGTGCGTATAACGGGGTAAAGACCCAGTGGACACGTATTACCTGCTCTTCAACAATGACCGCAGCATATACCTACTACAATATTACTGTCGGTAATGATGGCACGGCGGGAAATATTTGGATTGACGACGTGAGCGTTTCAATAGAGTAGGGTTAGTATTGCGGTCTAGGGTAATGCAACTCAGCACTTGTATTCAGGCGCCCTATCTGTTAAAATAGCGTAGATATGGTACAAGTAACACGTAAAGACGAACGCGAAGCGAACGAAAACATTATTCGTCGTTTCAACCGAAAGGTGCTTCAAAGTGGTGTCCTCGCTGAGGCCAAAGCTTCTATGCGCTTTTCAAAGCCTATTAGCAAGGTTGAACGCCGTAAAAAGGCAATCATCCGTAAAGAACGTAAAGCAGACAAGCTTGCAAAAGCTCGTCTCGGCGTTCGCTAATAACGATTGGGTTTGACAAGAGTGTCACTCAAGTCGCAACTCGATAACGATATTAAAGCCGCTCTTTTGGGCGGCGATCGTTTTCGTGCAGATATCTTACGAGGCCTCAAGGCCGCTATTCTCAACGAAGAAGTTGCGAAGAATAAGCGCGATGAAGGTCTGACTGATGAAGAATTTGAACAAGTTGCTGCCCGTGAGGTAAAAAAGCGCCTCGATAGCGTGGTGCAATATAATGCCGCAGCGCGCCCTGAACTTGCTGAAACCGAAGCGGCTGAAGCGAAGATACTCGAAGTGTACCTTCCCGAGCAGCTCTCTGAAGATGACATAAAAGCTGTAGTGAGCGAAAGTATCACCGCACTTGGCGTTAGCGGCCCACAAGCGATGGGGCAGGTAATTGGCGCGGTAAAAGCGAAGCTTGGCAACGCAGCTGATGGCGCAACGATCGCACGGCTTGTAAAAGAAGCACTCAGCAACTAGCCGTTTTTGAACGTGTACTGTAGAGTCCTATGGTACTATAGAGCTATGAATTATCGTGTGGGCACCTTTTCTCGTTCGGGGTTTACAATTGTTGAACTCCTCATTGTTGTTGTAGTTATCGCTATTTTGGCGGCAATAACGATCGTCTCCTATAACGGCATTTCCGCCCAAGCAAACGAGGCGGCGGTAAAGTCAGACTTAAAGAATTTTGGCACTGCAATGCAAATGTATCGTTCGGAACAGGGTGAGTATCCGGTCGATTTGAGTACGGTGGCTGGATTAAAGTTCACCAAGAGCCTTTATGGAGAAGATGGTCAGGGGTATAATCTTCGATATTGTCGGAATGTCGATACCGACCAATACGTACTTCTCGCGAACCTTAAGGATGGACGATACTTCAAGATAATGGAGAGTGGTGTTATATCGAGTAATTCGGCAACCTCGGGGTATGGTGTGTGTAGTCTCGTTGGGCGGAGTAGTACGAATCCCGCAACGGTGAATAATGGGTACCGCAACACAACAGGGTGGGCCTCTTGGGTAGGCGAGTAATATTAGGTAAATAACTGATGTATATCTGTAAAAATACCTAAAAAATAGGTATGATAGACACATGATTGTATTTTTCGGTCCAGCAGGCGCTGGAAAAAGTATGCAGGGACAAATGTTGGCGGCACGCATGGGGTGGCGCTGGTTAAGTGCAGGGCAAGTGCTGCGCGATACGCATGACCCTGAGATTGTAAAGACCATGCACGAAGGTAACCTTGTGCCACACCAGCTCATTACGCGCATTATGGGCGAGGCAATTACGAAAGCGGGTGATATCGATCAAGTTATTCTTGACGGCTTTCCTCGCGAGCTTGAGCAAGCCAAGTGGCTTCTTGAAAGCAAGACCGACCATGGGCGCGATATCGGCCTTGTGGTGGTGCTTGAAGTGCCACGCTCTGAATTGTTAAAGCGTCTTGAAATTCGTGGCCGTGCCGACGATACGCCAGAGGCAATCGACCAACGCCTCGCCATTTACCGTAAGGAAATGTACCCGATTCTCGGGCTCTTTAGCGACCAGCATATTCCTGTGGTACATATTGATGGGGTTGGTGGTGTTGGGGAGATTCACGATCGCATTTATGCCGAACTGCAACACAGGGGGCTTGTCGGCTAATGCAAAAGGCAAAAACCGAAGCTGAAATTCAAGCAATGCGTGAAGGCGGGGCGATTCTCGCGCGCATTTTTGAAGGATTGAGGCAACAAGTGAAGCCGGGTGTCTCCGAGAAGGAGCTTGATGCTTGGGTTGACGCGGAAATTAAGAAACACGGGGCAATCGCAACCTACAAAACCAGTGAAGTAAATTTCCCGGCTGCAATTTGTATTTCGACGAATGAGCAAATCGTCCACGGTATTCCAACCGAGTACGTACTCCAAGAGGGTGATATGGTTGGGTTTGACCTCGTTATCACGTACAAGAACATGAAAACTGACAGTGCCTTTACGATGGTAGTAGGCGGTTCGCCGAATGGTGCACAAAAGCACCTTATGCAAGCGACCGAGCAAAGTTTATACGCAGGTATCGATGCGATCAAAGGCCCGGTTCGTATTGGTGATATTAGCGCCGCAATTGAAGGGGTGCTAAAGTCGGCAAAAGTAGGTATTATTCGCGAGCTCGTAGGGCACGGCGTTGGCCATGAAATGCACGAAGCACCTGAGGTGCCAAATTATGGACGAAAAGGCACTGGGCCACTTTTAACGCCAGGTGACACCATTGCGATTGAACCGATGGCAACCCTTGGTGGTGAAAAGATTGCCGTTGATGATGACGATTGGACTATTAGCACGTGGGACGGAAGCCTCGCAGCGCATTTTGAACACACGGTACTTATTACCGAGGATGGGGCGGAGATTCTCACGAAGCTATGAGCCGTGAGCTTGATTTTGTAAAACGTTTTGAGGCGGTTGAGGTGCCGACGACGCTTCGTACGATTGATGAAATGGGCGACAATTCAGAGGGCGATACGAGTGTACGCGAAACAATTCGCGGCTTCTTTGATCGAACCGTCGCTGCATTTGAGTTGAGCCACTTAGCGATGCAATCGTGCTTTGAAATTAATACCGCCATGCTGATTCCAAGCACAGAACATACGTACTCCGACGATTTTATTGAAACGTTGGAAATTAAAGATGTGCAACTTATTGCTTCAGCGGTGCGTAAACGTGATGAATGGAACTATCAGGTGACCCATTTTGCAAAATATCCACTCACGCCACGATCGGTGCGCGTTATCAAAGAATTCGAAATGATTGAGGGGATAATTCAAGGTCGAGACCTTTAGGGCTTGTCGAACCTCTACCACAAGCGGTATACTAAGCCCATGCAAGAGTCGTCTTCGTATGCTGTTGGCCTCGATATTGGAACTACAAAAGTGCGCACCGTTGTCGCACATATTGATAGTTCGACCGGGGTGCCAACGATTGTTGGCATAGGTCAAGCAGCAAATACCGGTATGCGCAAAGGGGTAGTTGTTAATTTACAAGGCCCAGGCCGTGCTATTGATGAGGCGCTTGGTGAAGCCGAACGCATGAGCGGGTATCAGGTGACTGGTGCGACGTTGAGTGTGAACGGTTCACATATTCTTACGACCCATGCCGACGGTATGGTGGCGGTGAGCGGGGTGAATAACGAAATTACTCCGGACGACCTCGCCCGTTTGAGCGATGTCGCTACCACTGGAAAAGTACCGGCAAACCGTGACGTCCTTAATGTTGTTGCGCATGCTTATAAACTCGATGGGCAAGATAACATCAAAGACCCTATCGGCATGACGGGTACGCGCCTTGAAATTGACGCGCACGTTGTATCGGCACTTACTCCGTATCTGGTGAATGTCGAGAAAGCGGCTGAATCTGCACAAGTCGAGCCACACGCAGTTGTTCCAACGGCAATGGCCGCGGCTCGTGCCGTACTAAACGAAGCGCAACTTGAAAATGGCGTCGCAGTTATTGATCTTGGTGGTTCTACAACGAGCATCGCTGTATATGAAGAGGGCGACCTCCAGTATGTGGGCGTTGTCCCTATCGGGGGCACAAACATCACGAACGACCTCGCTATTGGGCTTAAGACCGATCCTGAAGTTGCCGAAGAGGTGAAAGTGAAGCATGCCTGCGCACTCAGCCATAGCGAAACCGAAGCCGTAAATGTGAAGCATGACGGCGAGATCGTCACCTTTAAGACCGAAGACATCAATGAAATTGTTGAAGCGCGCCTTGAAGAAATTTTCGAAGGCGTACAACTTCACCTCAAGAAAGCCGGCCGTGCCGGAAAGCTTCCGGGTGGCGTGGTTCTTGTTGGTGGGGGCGCAAAACTCAAGCACATTGCTGATTACGCTAAAGAAACATTGGGGCTTGCCGCTCGTTTGGGGCAACCTTCTGGGTTTGGCGGGGTTGCTGATGATATCGATACTTCCGAGTTTGCAACGGCTATTGGCCTTATGCTCATCGATTCCGAGCAATCAGCGCACGATAAACCACGAGGTGGGGGTAAGTTCAAAGCCCCATCGACCAAAGATCTTAAAGGGAAAGCCTCGAAGATTTTCGGTTGGTTTAAGCCGTAATACGGACGCCGAATACATCTTTTATCTTGTTTCATGTAGGGTAAACTACTTGTTCGAACACATAAAATGGTATACTAGTAACATACGAAATATTTCATTAGCCTAATAAGCGTATCAGGGGAGTAGACAGGCATGCCTGAAGTAAAACCAAGTGACATCCAGACCTTCGCAAGCATTAAAGTCGTTGGTGTTGGTGGGGCGGGCGGTTCCGCAGTAAACCGAATGAAAGAAGCCGGTCTCGGTGGTGTGCAATTTATTGCAATGAACACTGACGCACAGGCGCTTCATAACAGTAAAGCAGATATTAAGATTCACCTCGGACACACCGCAACTGGGGGGCTTGGTGCGGGTGCCGACCCTTCGAAGGGTGAGGAAGCTGCCAATGAATCACGCGAAGATATTCGCCAATCGCTTGAAGGCGCTGATATGGTATTTGTGACTATTGGTGCTGGCGGTGGTACTGGTTCGGGTGCAGGCTACGTTGTCGCAGAAGTTGCTCGCGAAATGGGTATCCTCGTGGTTGGGGTCGCTACCAAGCCGTTTAGTTTTGAGGGTGAGAAGCGTCGCCAAAACGCCGACTGGGCAATTGCGCAGCTTCGTCGTCACGTCGACACTCTTATTACGATTCCAAACGATCGTCTCCTCCAGACTATCGATCGCCGTACACCACTCCTTGAAACCTTTAAGATTGCCGACGACGTACTTCGCCAAGGTGTCCAAGGTATTTCAGAGCTTATTACCGAACACGGGCTTATTAACCTCGACTTCGCTGACGTAAAGGCAATTATGAGCAACGCTGGCTCGGCACTTATGGGTATTGGTCGTGCGAGTGGCGATAACCGTGCCGCACAAGCTGCGCAACAAGCTATCGAATCACCACTTATCGAAGTATCAATTGATGGCGCACGTGGTGTTCTCTTCAACGTTACGGGTGGCTACGACATGAGTATGTCTGAAATTCAAGAAGCGGCTGAAATTATCACCAGCGCTGTTTCACCAGATGCAAATATCATCTTCGGTGCAACCTTGAAGCCTGATATGGAAGACGAGCTTGTTATTACGGTAATTGCAACCGGGTTTGACTCGGCGTACTTCCAAGACGAAGCACCGGCAACTGAACAGGCCGACCCTGAAATCGCTGAAAAAATGACGGCAGCAATTGATGAAGCTGAAGTAAAAGATATTGATATGAACCTCGATCACACTGAAGCTGCGGCTATTTTTAATGAAGAACCTGCAGAAAACATGTGGGGCCAAGCTGCTGAAGAAGATGACGAGTCGGACACGCCAGCATTCCTGCGACGCCGTAAGAAGAAGAGCAAGAAGAACGATAGCGAGGAGGCGTAAGTACGTCTATGGCGAAAGTTATTATCGGAGACAGCCGAGTTATTGAGTCACGCGAAGTAAGCGATGGTGTCACGATTCGCCGCCGCCGTGAAGCACCAGATGGTACGCGGTTCACTACCTATGAGCGTATCGAAAAGCCAAACCTGGCAATTGTGAAGAAAGATGGCTCACGCGAGCTTTACGACCGAGATAAACTTTCAATCGCCATCAAGCGTTCAGTCGGTAAATTCTTCACCTCAGAGGTAGAGGTCGAGGAGATGATCGATGTTGTCGAGAATGGCCTTTACGACCTTGGTGAGAGTGAAATCTCATCAAAACAAATTGGCGACAAGGTGCTTGATGAACTTGCAGCGCGTAATGAAGTTGCATACGTGCGTTTCGCAAGTGTGTATCAAGAATTTAAAACACTTGATGATTTCGTAAAGATTCTCGAGGAGCGTCGTCAGCAGAAGAACGCTTCAAAGGAAGGGTAGGGACGCAATGCGCGTTGTGGTGGTATATAAGCAGCAAACTGACTATACGCGTCGCGTTGATGAGTATATGGAGGACTTTCGTCGTCAAACGGGGCACGAGCTTGAAACCCTCGACCCTGATACTCGGGACGGCGCAGGCTTTTGTCGTACGTACGACATTGTTGAATATCCAACGATTGTCGCTCTCTCTGATGATGGCCAATTACAAAATCAGTGGCGTGGCCTTCCGCTCCCAACTATTAGCGAGGTAAGTTACTATGTTTAATTTTTTGAAGAAAAAAGATCAGCAAGAAAAAACACTTCGAGCGGCGTTTTGGGTTCTTCTTGTATTCGCAACAACTGCGCTTATTGCTTCATTCACCCTAAGCGTTGAAGAAATCATCCTCATTAAAAACCCCGATGCGGTCCTTTCGTGTACGCTTAATAGCGTCTTGAACTGCTCGACGGTTATGCAGACATGGCAGGCGGGGTTGGTATTTGGTATTCCAAATATGTTCTTCGGCTTGATGGCATTCCCAGTTATCATCACGGTAGCTGTCGCAGCGCTATGGGGCGGAGCAACCTATCGGCGCGGGTTTCTCCTTGCGATGA
>Ga0172382_10009251_pt1 | contig 13493 bp, 13 predicted proteins | sample Leawel138RmetaG_FD_122245 | JGI IMG/M metagenome (GOLD analysis project Ga0172382, IMG submission 122245) | Leachate microbial communities from a municipal landfill in Southern Ontario, Canada - Leachate well 138R metaG | ecosystem: Engineered > Solid waste > Landfill > Unclassified | place...
TGGCGGCAACCTCCGATGTAGATAGAATATATGCTACCTACATTATACCGCAGGACTGCCGGAAATACTAGAGCGTAATGAAAAAGCCTGAAAATTTCATGTTTTCAGGCTATGGTCGTGCTTAGTTTGTTGCGTGGTTAGAATTTATACCCGGGAACTACGGCTAATTAAATTCGAATCAACAGAAATCAGACTTGGATGTCAGGATTTCGATTTAACTATATCACAATGTTTACAAAGAATAGTATAATATGAAACAATATGATATGAAATGCCAACGCTCATGACAGAGACTGAGAGGGGCATATGAGGGCGCATCACTTTTTTTATAATTGTTCAAGAGAGTACATTGAAGCTCTCGATGAACAAATAATCAGAGGAATTGATGAAACGATAGATTCCTTATCCAAACGTGACACTCAGGCAGAGTTGAACAGAGATATTTTGCTATGCCTATGTTCTAAGGGGTGGGCTTATGATTCCGCACCCGTTGAAGCTTTTGAAGCAAAGCCCAGTAATAATCGAAACCTGTGCCTGACTTCTACGACTTTGGGTGCCGGGTGGCATGCGGATTTTGCAAAGCAGGTCGGATCCGGTTTAGTGCAACTGGAGGTTCAGTTCGGCAAGGTTGAATCCATGTTTAAAGATTTCTGTGGATTTAGAATAGCGTACTTCGAACGACGGCTTGCTCTCGGCATTGAAGTAGTCATGTATGATCCGAATTCATATTTCGGTCATCGAAAAGCAGCTGTTAACGGTATGGCGTACTTTGACATTGCCAAGAGGACATTGCCTGCGATTGGGCTTGACTGCCCAATATGGCTTATTGGAATATATGGAGACTAATCTGTTTGCTGGTGAATGAAAGCCCTTTACTTGTCAAGGAGGTCACAAAATGGGTATTTTTGATTTTATTAAAAAGAAGACAGTAGATGCGGTGAATCCGTCATCGGCTATAAGGGAAGTTACAAAAAGTTCAATCAATAAGTCTATGAATGACAGAAATGCCTCTTCAGATTCATCCAGAATGCTTCAAGATAATATTAGAAACTCCATAGTCGGTAAAAGCGGCTTATACCCTCACGAGGTTCTCATGCTTAACTATGCTCATATGTACACCGAGAACCAAAGCGAATTTCAGGGTTTTTGGTCATATAAGTATGGAGTGAATGAACCAAATAAAATACTCGGGTCGCTTGCAGAAAGAGGATACCTACAATCTGGTGGAATCAAGCTTTCGCTTGAGAAAGAATCAGTATCATCTTTGAAGACAATTTTACGTTCGCATAATGTCGCTGATAAGGGTAAAAAGGAAGAACTGATTTTACGAATTCTGTCCGAGGTACCGGAATCCGAGCTTAAAAGCCAATTTCCGAAACGTTATTATGAACTAACGGACAAAGGCAAAAAAGCGATCGCCGATGAAGAATATGTTATTTATATTCATCGACATCCGAATATTGAAGACTTAGATGTTTGGAAACTGAATAGTCTAGTGTATAACCCGCCATATCATCCTTTTCGCGATAAAATATGGGGCTATTTAAATCAAAAATCACTTGAGCATATACAGAATAGGGATTTTGGTTTGTATCGCAGCACTCGCTATAACATGCATTGCTTTTTACTTGAGGAGAGTAAAACAAATGATGCACTTCGTCTCTTGACTGAAGTTATATATTACGACTTAAGTGGCATGGATAATAATTTCAATATGGAATTTTTGAATATTAAGTTTGCCAACTATTTTCCGTATTCAGAGTCGACTGTTACACTAGCTCCGGGGATCATTGGTTCGCTAAGAGATATTTTATCAAATCTTCAAATGAATGATGACGATCTGAAGAAGTACTTGAAAATGGAGTTTGACAAACTCGGTGTTCTTTTTCACATATTCACAAAAGACGAATGTGTTGATATTGTACTCGCCGAACTGCACAGCGATCATGAATTGTTGGCGAGGATCTACGAAACTGCAAAGATCAGGCTTGTTAAAAAATACCCGGAATTGAAGAAAAATCACTGATTTGAAGGTTATTCCCGGAGGAATTAACTGGCTCGGTCTAACGCGATAAATCAAGAGGTGACTATTTTGGGCCTGTGTCGATTAACAAATGCGACACAAAGAATTAAAGATGGACTGGTTGATAAAATAATGTCGGAGGCCATCGATTATGCTGGGCAACATTATTTTTTCGATATGGAGATGTGAAGATGGCAAATGAACTTCAATCATTATCGGTTCTATTTCAAAACAGACTGTTTCGCATACCTGACTATCAGCGAGGGTATGCCTGGAAGCACGAACAATTGGTCGATTTCTGGGAAGACCTTCTGAATCTTCATGAAGACAGATATCACTACACCGGACTTCTGTCTCTAAAAGCTGTCAATCGCAGAGACACAAAACTATGGAATGATGACGTATGGCTGCTGGATAACGGCTACAAACCGTATCATGTTGTAGACGGACAACAACGGCTGACTACATTTTCAATTCTTATGAATGAGGTTGTTGCCTTTGTTAAAAGCCTTGACGAGAACCTTGACAAACCTGATGAAGCAGTTCTTCTCGGGTTTGAATCAATTAAGGACATCAAGACAAAATATATACTGCGAAGGCGTCCGCCGCATAATGAAATTACGACCTATTTGTTTGGGTATGAGACAGATAATCCAAGTTCGGATTATTTGAAGTACAAGGTGTTTGACGAGCCTTTCGGCGGAACCGTATTCGAGTCTTACTATACCAAGAATCTTAAATACGCAAAGAAGTTTTTCGCAGAGAATCTTCAAGAATTGTTTAAAAAGGAGGGGAAAGAAGGCATAGAACTGCTGTTTAAAAAATTGACTTTGAAGCTGATGTTTAATATTCACGAAATCGAAGACGATTATGACGTATTCGTTGCGTTTGAAACAATGAATAACCGCGGCAAAAAGTTGACGAATCTAGAACTGCTTAAAAATAGGCTTATCTACCTGACAACTTTGTTTGATGACAAGCAATTTGACGCAATGGAAAAGGAGCACCTCCGGAAAAATATCAATGATGCCTGGAAGGAAGTCTATTTCCAGCTTGGTCGGAATCAGAACTCCCCGCTATCCGACGATGATTTTTTGAGAGCGCATTGGATCACATATTATAAGTATTCACGCAAAGGTGGAGATGATTACATTCATTTCTTGCTGAGTAAATTTTCTGCGAAAAATGTCTTTGAAAAATACACAACGATAATACAAACCAATGGGGCTGACCCTCTGCCCGGGTTTGATGCTGCAGATGATGACGATTCGACAGATGATACTTCTGAGTCAGAGATGGTCTTAGTCAGCAGACTCGCTCCGACAGAGATCAGCGACTATGTTAGCAGTCTGAAGGAGTTGGCTGAGTATTGGTATTACAGCTTTTTCCCGAATGACAGTTCTGTTCTGACAGATGGTGAAAAAGTTTGGATCGACAAACTGAACCGGGTAGGCATCGGATATTTTCGTCCGTTGGTTATTTCTGTGCTGGCTACTTACAAGAGGACAACGGTGAAAGAACGTGTCGAACTACTGAAGGCAATCGAACGTTTCATCTTTCTGTCATTCCGTGTTGGCGGATTCAACGCAAGCTACAAAAGCAGCGACTATTACAACAAGGCAAGAGAAATTCTGCGCGGAGGCGCCGATATATCTTCAGTCACGGAAGACTTGAATAGCACGGTAAACGCAGATTTGTCTTCGCTACTAGCAAACTTTATGACTCGAACCAACCGGCGTTTTGATACGGGTGATGGATTCTACGGATGGCGTGACCTCCGGTATTTTCTGTATGAGTATGAATATGAATTGTCGACCAAAAATAATCTTCAGAAAGTCGACTGGAACCTGTTTACGAGGGTTGAGAAGGATAAAGTCACAATTGAGCATATTCTTCCTCAGTCGCCCACTAAATGGTATTGGCGCAACCAATTCAGGCAATATACCGAAGATGAGATTAAGTTGTTGTCAGCGTCATTAGGCAACCTGCTTCCGCTTGCCCAAAGCATAAACTCTTCAATGCAGAATGATAGCTTTCACGACAAAAAGACCCCTGCAGCGCCAGGCAAAAGAGGATATGTGAATGGTTCTCATTCCGAGATTGAAGTGTCATCTGAGCAAGACTGGACTGGTCAGCAAATATTAAGTCGTGGTTGGAAATTACTAAAATTCATGGAATACAGGTGGAAAATTGATTTGTCAGATGAGCAGAAAGCTAATCTACTGCACATTGATTTTGTGAATGACGGCCGGCCAGCAGGTCCGGAACTGATTAAAGAAGTTGTGGCTATTCCTGTGAAACAACAACCTAAGCCAGCTACAACAGTTATTCTTTCAGAGCGACATCACTTAAGATTTGATTTTTGGAGCAACTTTGTAGAATATTGCAAAGCGAAGGGACGAGAAGAAGATATTGCCTCACATAAGCCAAACTATGATGACTGGTATGACGTCACGATTGGCAGTAAAGATTACCATATTTTCTTCCAGGTTGTTCGGCAGAAAATATTGCGGATAGGATTGTATGTATATCGACCAGAAGATTTCACCCGTTTAGAGTCAATTAAAACTGAAATCGAACAGACGTACGGTTCTCCGCTTGAGTGGTATACAAGCCGTCACAAGAGCGTTGCGAAGAGAATTCTGCACTCGATAGATGCTGACGTCCATAATACAGAGGTGTATCTTCAACATTTCGAATGGCTCGTTTGCCAGTTCGACAAACTTGTGTCAACTTTGAAGAATCTCGATAGTCAGTCATTTCGAGATTAAAAATGATTCAGAAACATGATGCTTAAGAATGAAATTGATCTGTTATGTAAATAGTGATGGGGGCATCTCATGAAGGATTCCGAATTTAATGAGCACACTTTGTTTATGTTCAGTTATCTGCAACATCAGGAACTGGTCAATACAATTATCGAGAATGCAGATGAACAGGGCGTTTGCCGATTATCACAAAAGGAACTTGCTCTGAAAGTGGGGAAATCGCAAGCTTGGTTACATAAAGCAATTTCAAAGATAAATGGAGAGGATATCTGTATTACATATAAACCATGTAGCTACAGGGTTGCATATAATGATTTGTCAAAACAAGGAGTATTTTCAAAAATCATCACGCTTATGCGTGAAACATTATCTGGTAATTATGAATTTATTTTTTCAGCAAAGGAAGTCGACGTTGCCCAGAGATATAATATCAAAGTGAAGACACTTCAAATGTTTAAAGCTTACATTATTTCGGAATTTATCCAGGAAGACAAAATCGGAGATAACGAAGAAGAGATAATGCGACAAATAAAGAAGTCAAACGAACAATTGAGTCTACTTTTTCCTGAGTACACAAAATCGGTAGACCAGACACAAACGATTGGAAGGTGATTGACGCAGCAATCTTAAGGCAATAATAAACAAAGTAGGTGAAACATTGAATTTATTATTTTGGAACCTAGCAAAAAATGAAAATTCAAGAGTGTTGAGAGACATAATCATTGAAAAAGACATTGATATTATTATTCTTTCAGAATTTCAATCGACAAATCTCACATCGGTTGTATCTGGAATGAATGGCGAATATTGCTTGTATCAAGGCTTTGGTGCGTGTGAAAAAGTGATCTTATTGGCGCGAAGGACTGCAGGAATAACAGTTCGTCGTGAGCAAAACAGATATGCGCTTTATGCATGTGATTTTGATGGGCGGTCATACATTATTGCTGGGATTCATCTGCCGGCGAATCCACATGCAGATGCTGAACATCGCAAAAATGTAATTAGAGATCTGGTAAAGGATATTTGCACACTTGAGACTGAGTTAAAAAATAGTAACACTATCGTTATTGGCGATTTTAACGCAAGCCCTTTTGACGACGAGCTGATTCAGAAAGATTCTTTTAATGCTGTATTGTATAAGGGCCTTATTAATCAATCTGAGCATGTAAAGATTAATGGCAAACAATATCGTCGCTTTTATAACCCGATGGTTAATTATGTTTCAGAGGATTTTATGAATTACGGCTCGTTTTATTACAGCAATGGAATCAAAACTTTATATTGGTTCTGCTACGATCAGATTATTGTTAGAAAACCCTTGATAAATGAAATATCAAGTATCCAGTATTGCCAAAAAGTAAATAATCGAAGTTTGCTAAATAGATTTTTGCCAAATAGTGATATTAGTGATCATTTGCCGCTAATGGTTAAATTTGAAAGGAAGGCTCCTCATGAATGATCTCTGGCCGAATTTTTCTCAGAACGAAACAGAAGAAAATAAATCAATCGAAATTTTACGAGAACAAGCACGCGCCCTCGAGAAAAAGACAAATGGGAAAGTAAAGGCAACTTTTTCGAAAATTGAATACAGAGAGAATTTGGCATCGATAACAGCTAACGCGGGTAAGATATTTGCTCCTTTATTAATAAATGCCCAAGATGAAATTTTGGATGATGAACTTCAACAAAAGAAAGATTTCAATGAATTATATAGGGTTACGAAGTACAAATTTGAAATATTTAATGATAGTTATCGTTTTCGACTCTTCACACTAAATCATCGCGAGGTGTATCCAATTGATCTTGTTCTTGATGAAGGCATTAAGTCAGAATTAGCCGCCTCTAGTAGTTGTAGTCTTAATGTTGTTGAGGGAAACTCTGAATTGGAGAGCCTACTAATTTTGATATTTACAAGCAATAAGGTAAAAACTGTCGTTGGACGGATGATGAAAGAAAGTAGCACCTGAATTATTGAGTTGAACAAACTGACTGATAGCTTATAAATCATATTTTGTGATACATCCATTGCTGAGAAAATGCATTCGATTCTATCGATATTGGTAATGTGAACGAGTTTGAATACATGTAGGAGGAAAGAATCAAATTGTGGAGTATACATTGAATTCAGATATTATGGGAAAAGCTATTCGCATAAATGATAATCTAGTCAATTTAGATGCTTCAATTCATTTTAATGCGTATTATCAGACAATAATATCATTGCCAGGAATCAGCCGCGAAGAATATTTGTTTTTGGATGAGCAAGAAATCACTCAATTAACAATATTGGTTGGCGCTGATACATATTTTAGTGTTTTTGGTCCATTTATCACGAAATCGTCAAGCAAAAGTGATACATTTGATGTTGAATTTTTGTCATCTAGCACAATAACTGGAAAAAAGGAATTCCATTATGAAAGTAACTGTCGTTCCTTCATATTTGAAATTACAGATGGAGTAGAGATAATCGGATTATGTCCATATGATTTGAATTCTGGGTATATTGACATTCTTTTGATGAATGAAGTTAGAATACCTGTGAAAAGAGCATTGATAAAAACTGAATTATCTATTGGTGAAATTTCATTTTATTGCAATCCAACAACTAGTTTTAATAAAGATACACTCTCTATGGGATTTATACACGGTATATATTTATCATTGACTGAAGATGTCAAAATTCCAGATTTGCAACTTTTATTTGAAAAATTCTCATCGCTATTTGAAGTGCTCAGCGGAGAAATTGTAACTGTGAATAAATTATATATCGTTGAGGGTGAAGGTGAGAGTCATCAGAAATTCGAATATATCGGACTTTGTAACTTCCCCAAAAAAGAATTGAATGTCTTTCATGACAATAGTTTTGATTCGTCGGGATTTATAAGGCAGACTATTTTTAAGATTAGTGATTTTGAGATTTTAGATTCAGCTATCAACACATGGTTATCATGTTATGACAATTTACAAATGGCAAATAAAGCTTACCAACGAATTTTGCTGGATGAGGATGTCAAGATAGTCACGCATAATAGATTTTTGGCAGCAATGCAGGAGGTAGAGGGATATGCAAACGCTTTTGCGGATGAATCAAATGAAAAAGCAGCATTTACCCTTGAGAAACAGACTATTATTGATAGTTTGAGCGATGAAGCTCAAAAGAATTTCATCAGAAAGTATTGCCAATTCATTGGCCAATCATTCAGAAAATCGCTTAAAGATTTTACATATGAAAGCCTTAAAATTATAAAAGGAATCAGTAAAAGCACATTTGATAAAGAATATGATGACTTGATTGAGGCGATCAAAGATGACAGAGACATATATACTCATTCATCAAATAGAAATAAACCTAAGCTAAATTCCTTGCAACTCATGGAAATTGCCTATTTATACAAACAATTTTACCGGATCAATTTGCTTAAGAAACTTGGTGTAAGCCGAGATAATATAAAGCTGCGCTTTTCCACAAATCGTACTTTTTCAGAATATCTAAAACGAATTTTTAATTTGAAGATTGATAACATGGCAAATACAACAAAATTTGACAAAGCAATGTGGCATTTCTCTCAAAGAGATCAATAATAATACAATTTGGCGGTTTCTAAACTTTTTGGCGGAATCTCCGAGAATCGCTGAATTGTATCAGACATAGGGTAGGAAGACACGAAAAGTACCTGCGTTCAAGCCGGCAGAACCAGACCGTCTTCGACGCGCACGATCCGCTTTGCGGCGGCAGCGATGGACGGATCGTGCGTAATGATGACAATGGTCGAGTCTTCCTTGTTGAGTTGATGAAAAAAATCCAGGATGTCGTGACCGGTCTTTTGATCGAGCGCACCTGTCGGCTCATCCGCCAGGATCAGGGAACAGTCGCCGACCAGAGCCCTGGCGATCGCAACCCGTTGCTGCTGGCCGCCGGATAACTGGTTCGGACGGTGGTGCCACCGGTCACTCAACCCGACCCGCTCCAATGTCTCCATGGCTTTCTTGCGCGCGATCCGATTGCTGGCACCGCCCAAAAGCAAGGGCAGCGCGACATTGTGCAGGGCATTATACTTGGCTATCAGGTTGAACTTTTGAAAGACAAACCCGATTTTCTGGTTGCGGATCCGGGCCGCCGAGCGATCGGATTGATGACCGACATCGATGCCATCGATCCGGTACAGGCCGCTGTCCGGCGTGTCAATCAACCCGATCAGGTTCATCAGGGTGGTCTTTCCCGATCCGGAGGGCCCCAGGATCGCGACAAACTCACCATGCTCGACGGTTAGTGAAATGCCTTTCAGGACATTGATCTGGTTTTCCCCTTTGCCATACGACTTGTGGATGTTATGCATCTCGATAATCGGCTGCATGTTCATTACCTCCGTTTCAGGTGCCTGTCTGCCCCGGCTGTGCCGGATTTTACCGCCCCGCTCATGGCCTCGGTTTTTGGGCCAGGATCTTCTCAATGGTTTTGTTGTCGTCGAAATAGCGGATTTTCAGGAACATACCCTTGGCCAGTTCATTAAGGCCGATCTCCTCTTCGACCGGGCCTGTCCCCGTTCCTGATCCGGAAGCTGCGGTCGTTCCTGAGCTTTGTGACTGGACGCGCGTGACCATCTGGGTGCCGACAGGGATGATCAGGGTCAGTTCCTCGCCCGTGTAGTTCTTTTCAGAAGGCACACCGCCGCCGTTTCTCCCCATACCCGATCCAGGCACACGTGTCTCAGATTCCGTTGGGTCGAACACCATCAGCTTCAAGGTGACTTCGTTGCCGACCATCTCGATGATCTCACCCATGATGTCGTAATCATTGTTTGGCATGGCGCCGGATGCATTCGTTGTCCCGGCTGCGCCGGGTGTTGTCTGTGTCGTCGTCGCCGTGCTTGTGCCGCAGGCAGCAGACAAAACCAGCAGGGATAGGACTAAGACCGCGATAAGCAAATTTCTCATAGATCATCCTCCGTTTGACGTTTTATTCATAATTCAGGGCGTCGATCGGTTTCAGTTTGGAGGCCTTCGCCGCCGGATAGAAACCGAAGAAGATGCCGGTCAACGCGGCAAATTCAAGTCCCAGCAGGATGCCTTCGACGGATGGTTTAAAGGCGATGTCCGTGTAAGACAAAAGCCAGGGCGCTGCGGCGCTCAAACCGGCTCCGGCCAGACCGCCTAGAATGCTGATGACAACCGCTTCGAGCAGGAATTCGACCATGACCGTCCGCCGGGTCGCGCCGATGCTCTTCAAGATGCCGATTTCACGTGTCCGCTCTTTGACTGCAACCATCAGGACATTCATGATGCCGATGCCGCTGACGATAAGAACGATAATCGCGACGGCGACCAGCAGGGAGGACATGGTCCGTGCGGTCGTCTGCGCGGATTCAAGGGCACTGCCAGCATCGGTGACCGTATAAGCCTCCGACGTTCCGATTGTCTCGAGAATATACTCCTTGATCTCCAAAATGGCCGGCGCTACGCTGTCGATGTCGTTCGCCAGGGCGACATAGCTTACGGCCGAACTGTTCATGCCGCTGCGCGACGCCGATACGCCGGATGTGTACTTCAACGCGACATCGTAGGGAATATAAGCCATGTCGTCCGGGGAAACAGAGCCGCCCGCACTCGGTCCGGTCATGCCGCCCATCCCGCCGATGCGATCGAACACACCGACGACGGAAAACGAAGCCCCTTTGATTTTGACTGTTTCGCCAATGGCACCGCTCAGGTCGCCATCGAACAGGTCATTGGCGAGCTGATAGCCCAGCACAACGACTCGGGCGCGCATCCTGGAATCCTCATCACGGAACAGGGAGCCATAAAGCGGATTGAGGTTTGTGATCATCGCATTGTGTTTTGTCAAGCAAAAATCCCTGAAAACGGCGAGATATTTTCCCTATGCTTGTTACAGGGAAAATATCTCCCTGGAGGCCACAAATTTAATGTCAATCGAAAGGCAAATATTTGTTGCAAGCAGTATCCGGCGCATGAATGCCATGTCGCTTTAAGGTCTCCACCAAGCCAACCAGCTCATATATCAAATCGATGTATTGAGCCTTCAGAGCCTCGTATTTTCGAGCCAGTTGTTCAATGGGGGTTATTTTATCGAGCTGCAGCTTACCGGACTCGTAGGCAATAACAAGTTTTCTTATTTGCTCAAAGAGGTCCTGGTTAGACCAGGTATGTGGAAATGGTTCCTCGCCAAACTCAGCCAAGATATACGTCTCAAGATTGGCATCAATATTCATGCGGGCTGTTTGACGCAATTCATCCAGGTATTTTTTGGTTGCAATCATATGAACCTCCCGATTAGGTTGTAAGTGCTGCCGGAATGGCCCCCTTACGGGGACCCTGGCGCATCAAAGCGTGCTCCATGCGGTAACTGGGCCCGTCAAAGAGGATCAGATGCCCGTGGTGGGCAAGCCGGTCGATCATGGCGGCTGCCATTTGGTCATCGGTGAAAACGGAACCCCAGCGAGAAAACTCAATATTGGTCGTAATAATCAGGCTGCTGGTTTCATAGGCGTCGGCAATGACGCGGAAGAGCAGTTGTGAACCGTCCCGATCCACAGGAATATAGCCCCATTCGTCTAGAATAATCAGGTCCGCCTGCTGCAAATCCTTCAGCAAGCGTTCCAGCCGTCCTGCCTTATGTGCCTCCGATAAACGCAGAATGAGTTCCGTGACGGTATGGAACCGAACGGAAAGACTATTTTCACAGGCCATGACGCCCAAGGCGATTGCCAGATGTGTTTTCCCGGTGCCTACAGGGCCGAAGAAAACTAAATTCTGTTTTGCTGCAATGAATGTACCGCTTAAAATATCTTGTTTGACATCTATCGATGGGAAACGTACCGGACGCTGCTCGAAACCGTCCAGCGTTTTATAGACAGGAAATCCAGCCCTGGCCAGGAGACGAGCTTTTCGATTACGCTCACGGCCTGCTATTTCCTCCTGAAGAATCCGGTGAAGGAATTCTTCTTTTTTCAGGGTGCCTTCCGTGGCGCATAGCTGGACTGGATTCTGCGACAAATTCAAACGCCTGCAATAATGGCCGATCTCATCGCGCAGCAACTCGCGAGGGTTATTGGTTTCCATATGTATGGCCCTCCGCGATTGAATGCAGCAGCAGCTGGTCGTAATGCTTAAGATCTGGCCCGTCTGGCAGTTCCACATCAAGCCCCAGTGTTGCAATCCGCATAGCCAAAACCGTCGTGTTGGCTCGATCAAGGCGCCCCGCGCTGGCTGCTTCTTCGAGCGCTGCAATGGCCGTATCGTAGCCGTATTCTTCCCACAATACCGACATCGTGCGCAAAACCTCACGTAAGCCGGCCCTGTCGAGTTGATCCATACTCGTCTTAAGGGGACTACAAAGCTGATTGCGCAAACCGCTGTTACGCCAAGCTCCAGGCGTCTTGACCAGGCGTGCAATCGTTGTGCGATAATCGGTATCATCACTGCGGGCAGCACCGAATTTACGGGTGTATTCAGTGATGGGGGCGCCTTCCCGGTTCAGTGGCGCCACCGTGTAAGCACCGACACGCACGATGATGTCCTGAAAGGCGTACTCCGGAGCAACCGTGTAATAATGTTTGCTGTCGAGACAGAATTTGCCGTATCCATCGGTTTTTAGCTGAACATAGCGACAGGCGGCAAAACGTTGGCGCGGCATTGCCAATAACGACGGCTTTTCTTCTTCGAGCAGTTCGCAAATGAGGCGTTCTTTCTTATAGTGGATACGGTTAAAGTCCTGATCTGCCTCTTTCAAGAGCTTTCGATTAAAATCTTGTAAATCCTCGAGATATGGGACTGGAACGAAGTCATTACGGCGCTCATAGCCAACTTTGTTTTCGACATTACCTTTTTCATGCCCCGCATCTGCGTTGCAAAATGTCAATTCGAATCCGAAATGTGCTTTGAAACGTTTGAAAACATCGGTGATACGAATGCTCTTTTCCATCTTTCGGCCTACGCCGGTGGCATTGTCAAAAACCAACCGTCGTGGACATCCTCCCAGATGACCGAAGATCGCTTGCAAACCTTCTGCTACACATTCCGCTGTTTCCCCGCCGAATACTTGTTTGAACCCGGCATTGCTGTATGGCAGGCTTAAAACAAGGTAGTATTTTCGCTGTGTTCCTTCATTGGTCTCAAAATCTGCTTCACCAAAATCGACTTGGGCCTCTCCCTTGTCCCAAACCAATTCATTGTAACCGCTAGTCGATTCCTGCCGCTCCAACCGGCGGCGTTTGACATAGCGCTGAACCAGTGAGTATTCTACGTCTGCACCATATTCTTTTTGTAACCGTTCACATATCCTTTTTGCCGTGTGTTGTTGCTTTCTCCAATGCTTGGCATCGTGATCCAACATCGCTTCGATTGCGGGTTTGTATGCATCCAGTTTGGATGGCCCACATCGATGGCGTGGTGCTACGGGTGAAAAATCTTCCTGCGCCATGTATTTTCGTACTGTCTTGGCATCCAGATTCAACCTCTCACATATCTCTGTCTGACGCATTCGCTTTGCCTGCATTTCTTTGATAGAATCAATTTGGGCCATTTTGAGCATCTCCTTTTTCCTCCCTATCTGGTTTGGTTGTGCTACCGATAGGGTATATGATTATGTGGGTTGCCTCAAGTGGCCTCCTTTTTTAGGGATTTTTGTAAGCCGTTTTTAGGGATTTGCGACGCCGTTTCTATCCTCTTTTATTATACGAAATACA
>Ga0172382_10009254_pt1 | contig 13492 bp, 8 predicted proteins | sample Leawel138RmetaG_FD_122245 | JGI IMG/M metagenome (GOLD analysis project Ga0172382, IMG submission 122245) | Leachate microbial communities from a municipal landfill in Southern Ontario, Canada - Leachate well 138R metaG | ecosystem: Engineered > Solid waste > Landfill > Unclassified | place...
ATGAAGGCCATCCCGGCGTTCTTCGAGCCCGAGCCACGCATCAAGGTGATGGACGAGTTGGGCATTCAGCGCTCGCTGATGTTCCCGACACTGGCGAGCCTGATCGAGGAGCGGCTGTCCGACGATCCGGTCGCCATCCACGTCATCATCCATGCGCTCAACGAGTGGCTGCACGAGGTTTGGGGCTTCAACTACCAGGGGCGAATTTTCACCACCCCGGTGATCACGCTGCCCATCGTGGAGAAGGCGATCGAGGAGCTGGAGTGGGCGGTCAAGCGCGGCGCCCGCGCCATCCTGATCCGCCCCGCCCCGGTGCCGGGCTTCCGCGGACCCCGCTCGTTCGCGCTGCCGGAGTTCGACCCCTTCTGGGAGCGCGTCGTGCACCACGACATCTTCGTCGGCATGCACTCCAGCGACAGCGGTTACTCGCGCTACACCTCGGAGTGGGACGGTGCGGCGCAGGAGATGCTTCCGTTCCAGACCAATGCGATGTCGATCCTCAACGAGTGGCGTCCGATCCAGGATGCGGTGGCCTCGTGGGTGATTCACGGTGCGCTGTTCCGCTTCCCGAAGCTCAAGGTCGGCATCGTCGAGGCCGGGTCGAAGTGGATGTTCCCGCTGCTGGACTCGATGGCCGAGGTGTACAAGAAAGCCCCGGAGGCCTTCCTGGGCAATCCGATCGAGGAGATCAAGAACCGCATCTACGTCAGCCCCTTCTACGAGGAGGGCATCGACGACCTGATCAACCTGATCGGCGTGGACCAGGTGCTCTACGGCTCTGACTGGCCGCACCCGGAGGGTCTGGCGGAACCGACGCACTACGTCACCGCACTCGAACACCTCTCCGTCGAAGATCAGGCCAAGATCATGGGTGGCAACCTGGGACGCCTCGTCACCACGTGACGTTCCAGAGCCGATGGCAGACCATCCCCGAGATGGTCGCCAGCGCGGCGGACCGGTTCGGCGACGCGGAAGCTGTCGTCGACGGTCCGCTGCGCTTGTCATTCACCGAACTCGTCGAGCGGATCAGCTGCGCTGCAGGGGCTTTCGCTGAGCTCGGGATCGAAAAGGGCGACCGCGCCGCCATCTGGGCGCCGAACAGCGCCGAGTGGATCATCGCAGCGTTCGGGCTGCTGACGGCCGGCGGTGTGCTCGTGCCGGTCAACACCCGTTTCAAGGCCGACGAGGCGGCCGACATCATCGCCCGCAGTGGCGCGAAGGCCGTGCTGGTGCAGCAGGGCTTCCTCGGAGTGGACTACACCGCACCCGGTGGTGTTCCCGTCATCGATCTGAAATCTGATTTCCTTTCCTCTGGAACGCCTTTCAGCCGCCCTGTGCAGGGCACCGACGTCTCGGACATCATCTTCACCTCCGGCACCACCGGGCGCCCCAAGGGGGTGATGATGAACCACAGCCAGAACCTGCGGTTGTACCAGGAGTGGTGCGACCTGGCCGACCTTCGGCAGGGTGACCGCTACCTCATGGTCAACCCCTACTTCCACACATTCGGGTACAAGGCCGGGCTCATCGCCTCCTTCATCCGTGGTGCCACGATGCTGCCGGTGTCGGTGTTCGACGTCGATCGCGTGGTGGAACTCATTGCAGCGGAACGGATCACGATGTTGCCGGGTCCGCCGACGTTGTATCACTCGCTGCTGAACGTCACGGACAAGTCGAAGCTGGCCACCCTGCGCGCCGGCGTGACGGGCGCCGCCGACATCCCGGTCGAGTTGGTGCGGCGCGTTCACGAAGAGCTGCCGTTCCAGACGTTGGCGACCGGCTACGGGCTCACCGAGGCGGGCACGGTGACCTTGTCACGCCCGGGTGACTCGTTCACCGACATCGCCACCACCGCGGGCGTGGCCTGCGACGGCGTGGAGATGCGCATCGCGGACGACGGTGAGGTGCTGGTTCGCGGCTACACGGTGATGCAGGGTTACCTCGACGACCCGGTGGCCACCGCCGAGACGATCGATCCCGACGGCTGGCTGCACACCGGAGACCTCGGCACGGTCGACGATGCGGGCCGGCTCCGGATCGTGGGCCGCAAGAAGGACATGTTCATCGTGGGCGGGTTCAACGCCTACCCGGCCGAGATCGAGGGCTTCCTGCTGGAGCACCGGGCCGTCGCGCAGGCCGCGGTGATCGGGGTGCCGGACGAGCGTCTGGGGCAGGTCGGCAAGGCGTTCGTGGTGGCCAAGACGCCGGCCGACGGTTCCGGTGCCGCACTGACCGCCGAGGACCTGATCGCGTGGTGTCGGGACCGAATGGCAGGCTTCAAGGTGCCGCGGTATGTAGAGTTCCTCGACGAGTTGCCGTTGAACGCCACCGGCAAGGTGATGAAAGACCGGCTGCAGAACCGTCAGAGCTGAGCGTCCGCACAGCGCGTAAACGGCATTTCCGCAGACAGGACTTTTGTCCCGACCTGCGGGACAGGGGTATCGTCGCAGCGATACTCAAAAAAGAAGAATGACATTCTCATAGTGACTATCGTTCACACGACGCTGCAGACAAGGAGGTCGGTGTGCCGTCTTTCAGGCGCCGCGATGCGGTGATCGACGCCGATCGCGTCGAAGAGTCGACCGTGGAACCTGAGAGCGTGACGGAGGCTGACCAGGCCCGCGCGCTCGCCGAGGAAGCGGAAGCAGAGGCCGCTGAGGCCGAGGCGATGGCGGCCGCGGCCAAGGCCCGGGCCCGCGCCGCCCGGCTGCGCCGGCAGGCTCTCGCCGCCGACGTCGCCGCCAAGCCGGAGGTCGGCGAGGATTCGGCGACCGTCGGAGATGCGGACGTGGACGGCGACGATGACGCCGTCACCGGATCGGCCGACGCCGAGCCCGAGGTCGTCGACATCGAGACCGCCGAGACCGACGACAGCGCGCCTGCGGACGGTGGCGCCGCCCCGTCGCGACGGCGGCGAATTCCGCGCCCGGGGTGGAAGGCGGCGGTGGCGACCGTCGTCGCCCTGGCCACGGTGGCACTGCTCGGCGCGAGCGGCTACATGGTCTGGACCCACCGCGGGGCCGAGAAGCTGCGCCAGCAGAACGCCGAGTACGCCGCCGCCGCCCGGCAGAGCGTCGTCACGCTGATGTCGTTGGACTTCAACAAGGCGGAGGAGGACGTCCAGCGCATCATCGACAACTCCACCGGCCAGTTCAAGACCGACTTCGAGTCCCAGGCGGCCGATTTCGTCAAGGTCGCCCAGGACTCCAAGGTCGTCACGGAGGTGAGCGTCAACTCCACCGCCGTGGAATCGATGTCCGACGATTCGGCAGAGGTGCTGGTCGCGGCCTCGTCGCGGGTGACCAACACCGCCGGGGCCAATCAGGAGCCGCGGACCTGGCGGCTCAGCGTGAGCCTGAAGCGTGAAGACGGGCAGATCAAGATGGCGAAAGTCGAGTTCGTGCCGTGACCGACGAGAATCGCACCGAAGACGCGGCCGAGACAGACGCCGCACTCGTCGAAGGCGACGTGATCGCCGACGTCGATTCGACCGATGAGGCCGACGACGTCGACGAGGCCGCCGCCGGGCGCGAACCCGGTGACGACGACAAGGCCGAAGCCGACAGCGGCGCGGCCACCACGAAGCCGCCCACGCGGCGTCCGGTGCGCGGCCTGGTCACCGCGATCCTGCTGGCCGTCGCGCTGCTGGCGTCCGCGGGCATGGCCGGCTGGCTGTACCTCAACGACTACCGCCCCGATCAGCAGACCGATCCCGCCGCCGCGCAGGTTGCTCTCGACGCCGCCAGGACCGGGACCGTCGCGTTGCTCTCATACTCGCCGGAATCCCTCGACCAGGACTTCGCCAACGCCAAGGCGAAGCTGACGGGCGAATTCCTGTCGTACTACACCCAATTCACCGAACAGATCGTCACGCCCGCGGCCAAGGAGAAGTCGGTCAAGACCGCGGCCTCGGTGGTCCGCGCCGCAGTCGCGGACATTCAGCCGGAAAGCGCCGAGGTGCTGGTGTTCATCAACCAGACCACCACCAGCAAGGAGAACCCGGACGGGGCCTTCGCCGCGAGCAGCGTCAAGGTGGGCCTGAAGAAGATCGACGGCAACTGGCTCATCGAGTCGTTCGATCCCGTCTGACCGGTATAGCCTCGAACGCCGTGACTGTGACGGCGATCCTGCCCGTGCCCGAAAGCTACGTCCAGCGCCGCGAAGCGGTGTTCGCCCCGGTGGCCGGCGAGTCGCCGCTCGTGCGGATCGTGCGGGCGCTGGCCGCCGTCGGTGACGTCGTGGTGGCCGCGGCGCAGTCGCTGGCCGATGAAGTCCGCGAAACCCTGGCGGCACAAGCACTCCCGGCGGTCCGCACAGTGGGCGCCCGGTCACCGGGTGCGCGGGCGGACTGCATCGCCGCCGGGTTGGCCGCACTGGGCGACGGTGACGGTCCTGTGCTGCTGCACGACCTGACCTGGCCGCTCATCGCGGACGCGACGCTCGATGCCGTGCTGTCGGCGGTGCACGGCGGCGCGGACGCGGTGCTGCCGATCCGGCCCGTCACCGACAGTGTCAAAGCGGTGGACGCACGCGGCGCGGTGACGGCGACGCTGGACCGCTCGCCGCTGCGCACCGTGCAGTTCCCACGCGGGTTCGACGCCGCAGTGTTGGAGCGACTCCTTGCCGACGGTGCCGCAGACTTCGACGAACTCGGTGCCGCACTGTCGGTCGGAACACCACTGACCCTCGTGGAGGGTGACACCGACACCATGAGCTTCGATCTGCCCGCGGATTCCGCGTTTCTGGCCGCGGTCATCGCAGGGCGGTAGGTCCACCCGCTTGGGCCAGAAGGTGTTGCGCGACAGCGGCATCCCGGGCGTAGGTGACCTTGAGGTTGGCGGCGCGGCCGGGAAACGTCCGCACCTCGAGGTCGGTGTACCGCTCGATGCACGACGAGGTGTCGGTGCCTTCGAACCCGTCCTGCTCGGCGCGCAGGTAGGCGTGCAGCAGGTCCCGCGCGCGGAACGCCTGCGGCGTCTGAACCCGGACCAGTGTCGACGGGTCGGCGATGCATTCCAGTCCCTCGGCACCCTGCCGGGCCAGGTCGCGGATCGGCAGAGCCGGCAGGGCTCCTCCGAACCGGCGGGCCAAGGTGATCGCCTCGACGAACATGTCGGGTCCGGCCAGTGGTCGGGCGGCGTCGTGGATGGCCACCACGTCGACGGCGCCGGACTCGATGTCGTCGGCCAGATATCGCAGCACATTGGTCTCCGATTCATGCCTGGTGTCGCCGCCTTCGACGAATTCCACCGCGTCACTGTCGAGTTCGCTCTGCACGGTGTCGCGCGCGAGCGTCGCCTCGCCTCGCCGGTACACCAGGATCGTGCGCGCGATGTCGGGCAGCCGGGTCAACGTGTCCAGCGACCAGGCCAGCATGCTGCGTCCGGCCAGAGGCAGGTAGGCCTTGTTCCCGTCCGCACCGACCCGGGTGCCCAGTCCTGCGGCCAACACCACACCGACCGCATCCATGGGCGAACCTTATCGCGACGCGCCGGCAGGCGCGGTCGAGGACCATGCCGCCGCTACGCTCTGCCCGACGTTCGAGAAGGAGGCCCCGTGAGCGAGCAAATGCACGTATCGACCGGCCGGCTGCACCGGATCCGGCCGATGTCAGGGCGGGACCCGCACGAGCAGGGGCGGGTCGCCACCCCGCTGGAGCTGCTGTTCGACCTGACGTTCGTGATCGCTTTCGGCATCGCGGCCTCGGAGTTCGCCCATCTGCTCGCGGCCGGGCACGTCGCGGCGGGCCTGGCCGGTTTCTTCTTCGCGATGTTCGCGGTGTGCTGGGCGTGGATCAACTTCAGCTGGTTCGCGTCGGCCTACGACACCGACGACTGGCCCTACCGGCTGACGACGATGCTGCAGATGGTCGGTGTCATCGTCCTGGCGCTCGGACTGCCCCAGATGTACTCGTCGATCGAACACGGCGGGCACGTCGACAACGCGGTTGTCGTCGCCGGGTACGTGGTGATGCGGGTCGCGATGGTCGCCCAGTGGCTGCGCGCCGCCCGGCAGGACCCGCTGCGCCGAAGGGCCTGCCTGACCTACGCGCTGTGGATCACGATCGCCCAGATCGGCTGGGTGGTGGCGATTTTCGTCCCCACCTCGGTGCCGGTGACCGCGGCGATCGTGGTGTCTCTGGTTCTCGTCGAGGTGACCGGGCCGGTGGTGGCCGAATGGCGTCAGGGGGGAACACCCTGGCATGCCCATCACATCGTCGAACGGTATGGCCTGTTCACGATCATCGCCCTCGGGGAAGGGGTCGTCGGCACGGTTGCGTCCCTGACGGCGGTTGTCGGCGCGCAGGGCTGGTCGGTCGAGGCGGTGTTCGTCGCCGTCGCGGGAACCGGGTTGACGTTCGGAATGTGGTGGATCTACTACGTGCTACCGCAGGCTGACATCCTGCACCTACGGCGAGAACGCTCCTTCTGGTTCGGCTACGTGCACATCGTGGTGTTCGCCTCGATCGTGGGCACCGGCGCCGGATTGCACGCGGCGGCCTACTACATCGAGCACCATTCCGCGCTGTCCTCGGTCGCCACCGTGCTGACGGTGGTCATCCCCGTGGGTGTCTACATCGTGACGGTCTACGTCCTGTACGCAGTGATGGCGCGGACCGTGGCGCTGTTCCACGTCGTCACGGTCGTGCTGAGCGCTGCCGTGCTCGGCCTGGCGGTGGTGCTGGCCGCCGGCGGGATCTCGATGGCGAACTGCCTGCTGGTGGTGACATTGGCCCCCGTGGTGTCCGTCGTCGGCCACGAGTTGGTCGGGCACCGGCATGTCGTGGCGACGGCCAGGACCCAGGGTCTGGACTAGGGATTGACGCCCTCGAGCAGGATCCTGTCGTTCCCGTCCCGCAGCAGCCGGCGGGCCTTGCGTCGGGTGATCAGGATGCCTACCACGGCAAGCGCCCACACCACGTACTGAACCATCCAGGCCGACCGGAACGACTCGAACGAGATGCCTCCCATGGCCTGCATGACCATCCCCATCGCCTGCATCAGCAGCAGCGACGCGATGAACCCGCCCATGTTGACCATGCCCTGCGCGGTGCCCAGCGTGGCCCGGGGATTGAACGTCCTGGCGAAGTCGAACCCGACCATCGAACCCGGACCGCCCACCGAGATGACGACGATCAGCACGATGAGCAGCCACAGCGGGGCCGGACCGGGCAGGGCCAGCACCACGGTCCAGACCACCGCGTTGCTGGTGATGATGGCCAGCACCATGCGTGAACGGCGGTGCGGGTAACGCCCCGTCAGGATTCCGATCAGCACGCCGCACCCGATCGCGGAGACGACCGACAGGCTCAGCAACGCGCCGGCCACCCCGGCCGAGAGACCCTGCGCCTCCGTCAGATAGGGCAGCCCCCACATCAGCGCGAACACGGTGATCGAGAACTGGGTGCCCATGTGGGTGAAGAACCCCAGCCGGGTGCCCGGACGCAGCCACACGGTCTTGACACTGGTCAGGGTCTCGCGGACGGACATGGTCTCCGACGTCGCCGCTGAACCGTCCGGCGTGTTCCGGACGATGGCCAAGGTGAGCACGATCGACAGGACGCCGAGCGCGGCGGCCGACGCGTAGGCGACCGACCAGCCCGATGCCGAGAGCAGCGCCAGGAACGGTATCGCGGACAGGACCTGTCCGAGCTGACCACAGATGCCCGTCAGCTGGGTCACCACCGGGATCTGGCGCGGAGCGAACCAGTGGGGGACGAGGCGCAGCACGGAGATGAACGTCACGGCGTCGCCCAGGCCAACCACAGCCCGCGCCGCGATCGCCGCCGGTAGCGACTCGGTGAAAGCCAGGCCCAGCTGTCCGGACGCCATCAGTGCCGCGCCCGACGCGATCAGCGCACGGGAGCCGTACCGGTCGAGCAGCAGGCCGGCCGGCACCTGGGCTCCGGCGTAGACCACGACCTGCAGCACCACGAACGTCGACAGCAGGCTGGGGCCCGCGCCGAAGCGGTCGGCGGCGGCCAGCCCGGACACCCCGAGCGTGGTCCGGTCGAGAACGGCGACGATGTACGCGAGCAGCCCGGTCGCCCAGACGATCCAGGGACGCACGCCGATACCTCTCAACCTGCCCGGTTTGTCTTAATGTCCTACTCGATTGGGCGGGTCCATTCTCCCGCACCGGCGACCGTCGAGGCCAATCGATATCGCCGCACAAGCGGCGCCGGTCGCCGGTTCAAAGTTGGCTACATCTGCACACCGATGCGCAAATCTCGACCGGGCAATCATAAAAGTACTGGTAGCTGACGGTTAGGTGGCACATAGTGCGGTACGTCGGTACACTCATTTCCTTCGCTCGTGGTGCCGATACACGGGTAAAGTGGTGAGATGCACCATGTCGGCCATGGATTGGCCCGCCACCTGTTACGTGTGGGGGCCTGGCGTGGCTGAGTACCGGCTGGAGGATCTGGCCCGCGAGTCCGGCATCAGCGCCAGGAACATCCGGGCCTACCGGGAACGCGGACTGCTGGACCCGCCGCGACGGGTCGGCCGGTCGGCGCTGTATGACGACTACCACCTGTCCCAGCTGAACACCATCAGCCAGCTGCTGCGCAAGGGCTACAACTCGGCGCACATCGCCGAGTTCTTCGCCAGCATGCGGCAGGGCACCGACCTCGCCGACATCCTCGGCCTGCAGCGTGCGGTGCTGGGCCAGACCCCCGAGCCGCGGAACAGGAACACCGCCGTCAAGATCGACGCCAAGAGCGAAGAGGCGCGCAAGCTCGTTGCGTTCGGGATGGCCGAGGTGGTCGACGGCGAGGTCCTGATGATCGACTGTGCTGCCGCGGACATCCTGGCGCGCTCTCCCGACCAGTTGTTGTACGTACGCGCGTTGCTGCGGTTCGTGGAGGCCGCCGAGGATTCCGTCGACGATCTCGCGGAGGCGTTCGTCACCAGTCTCGGGGAGCTCTACCACGCCCGTGTCGGGGCCGACTACCTCCCACGGCCGGATGAGGTGGACGAGATCCGGCAGGTGGTCCAGGACTACCGCGCGCTGGGGGAGAAGGTGATGGTGGCGCGCTTCGACCAGGCGACGCGTCGCCGCATGGTGGCCTCGGCGTCCGGCTACACCGCTGGGATCCTGCTGAGCGGGGCATGGGAGCCCAAGCGCGGCGCGTGATTCCTGATGCAGTCGTGACCACTGGCAGGATCGTGAAAATCGATGCTGCCGTGAAAATTGATGTTGTTGTCGCACCCTGTGGCTCGTGTCACGCGCCCCCTGATGCCACGGCGCTCCGTTCTCAGATGCGCCGCTGCAGCTACCCCGGCCGTCCTCGGGTTGGGTGCGCTGTCGAGCGGCGCAGGGCCGAGCGCCCTCGCTGCGAAGGCTTCTGCGGCGCCGCTCGGCATCCTGCTCGACGATGCGGCGGGCACCCGACGTTCGAGCAGTACAAGCGTCAGGTGGCGCCTACCTGCGTGGGTGGGAGCGTGTGCTCGGGCATCGGCGACGCCCACCTGCACCAGTGGAGATCGACAAGCGCAAGTGGCCGGGCTTGGAGTCGATGTCGACCACATTCTGAAGCCCGGCTTCGGCCAGTGGGACTGAGCGGGACTCAGACTTACTCATCGGTAAGGTTTTGCAGCAAACTTGTATCCGGCAAGCGAAGCGAAGACCGGACACAATTGACGATCTTGTCGTCTCTGCCCGCATGGGGGGTGTCCGGGTTGCGAACGCGATTTCCCAGATAACGATTCTGTAACAATACTGCTTTGAACTGCGCTTCTATCCTACTCGACCGTAACCACCCGCATGCAGGACGTTTGTACCGGATGGGTTGAACGTCGTTCGGAGCCCGTGTTATGCACGGCACTGTTACCGATGCGTAGAACTCGCCAGTAACCATTTAGCGCGGGAAACTGGGCCAGTCTCTTATGACACTCTTACTACGGCTGGAGTGTCCGCCGGCGGCACCTCATGGATGGCGACTGAGCCCGTCCTGACTGAGCCCGCCGCCGACACCAGCCGGATTCGACGCCGAATCGCAATGGCCGCACAACGTGTGCAGGCCAGCTCCACGACGAGCCCACCAGCCCGAGACGACCGTGAACACGCGATCGCAGCGCGATTGAAGCACTGAGGAGAACACACGACGTGACGATCAACGACCAGCACCGTGCGACAACCGACTCCGACGGCCAGGTGGCCCAGGGCTTCGAACCACTGACCGGAACGCACGCACTCGTCGATCGGCTGCACTCGGGCGAGCCGTACGCGGTGGCGTTCGGCGGTCAGGGAGGCCCGTGGCTGGAGAATCTCGAGGAGTTGGTCAACTCGGCCGGTATCGAGTCGGAGATCAGTCAGCTGGTCGCTGAGGCCGAACTGATGCTCGAGCCGTTGGCGCGCGAACTGGTCGTCGTGCGGCCCATCGGGTTCGAACCGATGAAATGGATCCGCGCGCTGGCCGCAGACGAGCCGCTGCCCGCCGCCAAGGACCTCACCACCGCGGCCATCTCCGGCCCTGGCATCCTGCTGACCCAGATGGCCGCCCAGCGCGCGCTCAAGCGTCAGGGTCTCGACCTCGACGGGCACCCGCCGGTTGCCATCGCAGGTCATTCTCAGGGCGTCACAGCGGTGGAATCGCTGAAGGCCGGCGGTACCCGCGACGTCGAGCTGCTCGCCATCGGTCAGCTGATCGGTGCCGCCGGTTCGCTGGTGTCGCGCCGCTGCGGCATGGTCGGTCGCGGAGACAAGTCGCCGATGGTGTCGGTGCTCAACGTGGATCCCGCCCGGATCGCCGAGCTTCTCCACGATTTCGCCCAGGATGTGCGCACGGTGCTGCCGCCCGCGCTGTCCATTCGCAACGGCAGGCGTTCGGTCGTCATCACCGGGACCCCCGAGCAGCTCGCCCGGTTCGAGCTGTACTGCGAGAAGATCACCGAGAAGGAAGAGGCCGAGCGCAAGAACAAGGTCCGCGGCGGCGCGATCTTCCGCCCGGTCTTCAACCAGCTCAACGTCGAGGTCGGATTCCACACTCCGCGGCTGGCCGGCGGCGTCGAGTTGGTCAACGAATGGGCGTCGCGCACCGGGCTGGACCGCGAGCTCACCCGCAAGCTCACCGAGGCCATCTTCATCGATCCCGTCGACTGGGTCAGTGAGGTCGAAGGGTTGGCCGAGGCCGGCGCCAAGTGGATCGTGGACCTGGGCCCAAGCGACACCGTGACGCGGTTGACCGCGCCGGTCATCCGCGGCCTGGGCATCGGCATCGTCGCGGCGGCCACCCGCGCCGGTCAGCGCAGCCTGTTCACCGTCGGCGCCGCACCCGCGGTCGCGCCCGCCTGGTCGAGCTACGCGCCCCAGCCGATCGCGCTGCCCGACGGTTCGGTCAAGGCCTCGACCAAATTCACCCGTCTCACGGGGCGCTCGCCGATCCTGCTCGCCGGCATGACGCCGACGACCGTCGACGCCAAGATCGTCGCTGCGGCGGCCAACGCCGGCCACTGGGCCGAGCTCGCCGGTGGCGGACAGGTCACCGAGGAGATCTTCGACGCGCGCATCAAAGAGCTCACCCAGCTGCTCGAACCGGGCCGCGCCATCCAGTTCAACTCGCTGTTCCTCGACCCGTATCTGTGGAAGCTGCAGGTGGGCGGCAAGCGCCTGGTGCAGAAGGCGCGCCAGTCCGGGGCACCCATCGACGGGGTGGTCGTCACCGCGGGCATCCCGGACCTCGAAGAGGCTGTCGAGCTGATCGAGGAACTCCACACCGTCGGCATCAGCAACGTGGTGTTCAAGCCCGGCACGGTCGACCAGATCAAGTCGGTCATCAAGATCGCCGCCGAGGTGCCGGGTCGCGACGTCATCGTCCACATCGAGGGCGGCCGCGCCGGCGGACACCACTCGTGGGAGGACCTCGACGATCTGCTGCTGACCACCTACGGCGAGCTGCGCAAGTACAGCAACGTCACCATCTGCGTCGGTGGCGGCATCGGCACCCCGGAGCGGGCCGCCGAGTACCTGTCCGGCGAGTGGGCAAGAGCCTACGGATTCCCGGACATGCCGGTGGACGGCATCCTGGTCGGCACCGCCGCGATGGCCACGCTGGAGGCCACCACGTCACCCGCGGTCAAGCAACTGCTCGTCGAGACCACGGGCACCGAAACCTGGGTCGGGGCAGGCAACGCCATCAACGGCATGGCCAGTGGCCGCAGCCAGCTGGGCGCCGACATCCACGAGATCGACAACACCGCCTCTCGGTGTGGCCGCCTGCTCGACGAGGTGGCCGGTGACGCCGACGCCGTCGCCGAGCGGCGCGACGAGCTGATCGCCGCGATGGCCAACACCGCCAAGCCGTACTTCGGCGACGTGGGCGACATGACCTACCTGCAGTGGCTGCAGCGCTACATCGAGCTGGCCATCGGCGACGGTGACAGCACCGCCGACACCGCAGCCCCCGGCAGCCCGTGGCTGGCCGACACCTGGCGCGAGCGTTTCGAGGAGATGCTCAAGCGTGCCGAGGCCCGCCTCAACGAGAAGGACTCCGGCCCGATCGAGTCGCTGTTCTCGGATTCCGGCGCGAGCTCGGGCGGTCAAGCGCTGCTCGACAATCCGGATGCCGCGATCGCGGCCCTGCTGGCCCGCTACCCGGACGCCGAGTCGGTGAAGTTGCATCCCGCCGACGTGCCGTTCTTCGTGACGTTGTGCAAGAAGCCCGGCAAGCCGGTGAACTTCGTGCCCGTCATCGACAAGGACGTGCGGCGCTGGTGGCGCAGCGACTCGCTGTGGCAGGCGCACGACGCCCGTTACAGCGCCGACCAGGTCTGCATCATCCCCGGAACCCAGGCCGTTGCCGGCATCACCCGTGTCGACGAGCCCGTCGGTGAGCTGCTCGACCGGTTCGAGCAGGAGATCGTCGACCGCGTGCTGGCCGCCGGTGCTCAGCCGGTCCCGGTGGTGTCGCGTCGCCAGGCCCGCGCCGACGTCAGCGGTCCGCTGGCCGTGGTGCTCGACTCGCCCGACGTGCTGTGGGCCGGACGCACCGCGATCAACCCGGTGCACCGTATCGGTGCGCCCGGCGAGTGGCAGGTCAACGACGTGCCCGGCAAGCCGAGCGCGACGCATCCCAACACCGGTGCACGCCTGGAGCAGGCGACCGACGACTCCGGACATGTCTCGGTGACGCTGAGCGTGCCGCTGTCCGACATCTGGATCGACATCCGGTTCACGCTGCCGGCCGCCACGGTCGACGGCGGTGCGCCGATCGTCACGGTCGAGGACGCCGCCAAGGCGATGCGTTCGGTGCTGGCCATCGCCGCCGGTGTCGAGGGGCCGGAATCGCTTCCGCCCGTGCAGGGCGATGCCGCAGCGGTCACCGTCGAGTGGGACCCGGAGAAGGTCGCCGACCACACCGGTGTCACCGCCACCTTCGGCGCCCCGCTGGCGCCGGGCCTGACCCTGGTGCCCGACGCTCTCGTGGGCCTGTGCTGGCCGGCGGTGTTCTCGGCGATCGGATCGGCGCTCACCGAGGACGGCTTCCCGG
>Ga0172382_10009255_pt1 | contig 13492 bp, 11 predicted proteins | sample Leawel138RmetaG_FD_122245 | JGI IMG/M metagenome (GOLD analysis project Ga0172382, IMG submission 122245) | Leachate microbial communities from a municipal landfill in Southern Ontario, Canada - Leachate well 138R metaG | ecosystem: Engineered > Solid waste > Landfill > Unclassified | place...
TCATAAGCAGACAATAATGTGTCGAGTCAAGTTATAGTGTGAGGGTTTTTTGAGCGGGTCAGCTTCTTCTATAATAACGGGTTGCCGTTATCGCGTTGATGTGTGCTGGTGCCGGTCAGGGCAAAATAATAATCTGTTTTCTGGGGCGATATTCTTGTGCGTTTAGTCGGGTTGGCGGTGTTAGTGGCGTTAAGCAGCGTGTCGGCAGCACAGGCCAGCGGCCGCGATGCACAGTCGCCGGTCCCACGGCTAACCATCACAGAAATTCCGGCGGGGCAGGCCACCCGCCTGTCCGAGGCGACCCGGTTGCGCGTCAGGCCATCGGTCACTGACAGCGAAAAGACGTCGTTCACGGTGTCCGACCGTATTTACTCTGACTCCGACGGGAAAATCACCCTGGAAGGCAACGCCGAAGTGCGTCGTATTGATTCTGTCGTAAAGGGTGATCGTATCGATTATCAGCGCGATACCGGTCAGGTTGATGTGCATGGCAATGGCCTGATCATGCGTGATGGCACCATCGTGCGCGGCCCCGAGCTTCATTACAACCTCGACAACGATACGGGCGAAATTTCCAACCCCGACTTCTGGCTTGGCGCAGGGGGCGGTGCCGGCAGCGCCGGGCGTCTTGAAATTTTCAGTCGATCACAGATGCGCCTTACGGACATGACGTACACGGCCTGTCCGTGTCCTGATCCGGCCTGGTATATCTCGGCACCACGCGTTGACTTCGATACCGAGGCCAACGAGGGGGTGGCCCGTAATGGTGTGTTGTATTTCAAGGGGGTGCCCATTCTGGCATCGCCCTATTTGTCGTTCCCGCTGCGTAAAGAGCGCAAGTCGGGCTTTCTGATCCCCAGTTATGGCGGCTCAAGCAATTCAGGTTACGAGTTCGCACTGCCCTATTATTTCAACCTGGCGCCAAACCACGATCTCACTGTCACTCCGCGTTACATGTCAAAGCGCGGGTTGCAGATGGGTGCTGAATTCCGGTATCTGGGCCAAAATTACCGTGGTCAGCTGGCTGGTTCGTATCTTGGCAACGACAAGGAAACACGCGATAACCGCTGGATGTACTCATGGCAGCATACGCAAACGTTTGGCAACGGGTTTTATGCCGCAGCCGATGTCAACTCGGTGTCCGATGATAATTTCTTCCGTGATTTCTCCACGATTGGTATCAACCAGGCCTCAATCGATTATCTGCCGCGTGTCTTTACACTGGGTTGGGCCGGCAGCCCGTACTGGGCGGCCACGGTTCAGCATTACACCTACCAGACGCTTCAGGACACTTCCGCTGGTGCTGCTTACAGGCTCCCGCCTTACAACAAGGAACCCGAGCTGAACATCACGGGTACGCGCTACAACTGGAATGGCTTTGACTTGATGTCTTCCAATTACGTGACGCGTTTTGTGTTGCCGCGCTATGACCGTGGTGCTGATTATGCCGGTTTTGTTGACGGGCAGCGCCTGGGGCCGGATGGCACCCGTTTCAAGTCGTACAACACGATTGCTTTTCCGGTTGTAAGGGCCGGCTGGTATGTCACCCCCAAGGCAGGTGTGCATCTAAGCCAGTACAACACAGAGTGGTATGACGCCAGCGCCAACCGGAACTGGAGCGCGCAGTATCCGGGCTATTCACGTAGCCAGTCGCGGGTAGTGCCCATGCTGTCCCTTGACTCGGGCATGACGTTTGAACGTGACGCCAGTTTTTTTGGTGTAGATGCCATCCAGACGCTTGAACCGCGCTTGTTCTACCTGAAAGTACCGTACCGTGACCAGTCGGGTATTCCGATCTACGACACAGGTATCTCAACGTTCAACTTTGACCAGGCGTTCGATGAAAATTATTTCAGTGGCGGCTGGGATCGCATTGCCGACGCAAACCAGCTTACGGTGGGTTTGACGTCGCGCTGGCTTGATGCCGGTTCGGGGGTTGAGCGCTTGTCGTTGTCGGTTGCCCAACGCCGTTATTTTGCCGAGCGTCGGGTTACATTGCCCGGTGGCAAGCCGCGTGAAGACAAAAAATCAGACTATCTTGTGGGTGTTTCAGCCGCCCTGACCGATACGCTGACAAGTCGTTTTGATGCCCAGTTCAACCCTGAGTCCAACCAGCGTAACCGGATGACGGCAGGTTTGCGCTGGAGTCCGAAACGCCTGACGACGTTGTCGGCAACCTATCGCTACGAACGTGATCCAGCCCAGATATCCAACCCTGATGATTACCGTATCCCGGGTTATGTTGACCGGTCCAAAGAAAGTGTAGTTGTCTCTACGCAGTGGCCCCTGGCCAGCAAGCTGTACTTCATGGGGCGTCTCGATTATTCCATTCAGGAAAAGCGCTCCACCCAAACCATCATGGGGCTTGAGTACAAAGGTGATTGCTGCTGGGCTGCCCGTTTTGTGTTCCAGCGCTATTCGGTAGCTTTGGGCGATAAAAACACGGCGGTATTCCTTCAGCTTGAACTCAACGGGCTGGGCTCGTTAGGTACTGACTCAATGGGCTTCCTGCGTCGCAATATTGCAGGCTATGAACCCGTTACTCCGCCCATCCCAGAAAAAACCACCTTCGAGAGGTATGAATAATGCGTCGTCTGCAACTCAATCGTCGACTTGCTGCGTTGCTGGTCCCTGTTGTCGGGCTGTGTTCGGTTTTGTCGCCGGTTTCAGCACAGACCCCGAGCACACAGCCACAGGCACAGCGCTTTGCTGATGGCATTGCGGCCGTGGTCAACAAGCGTGTGATTACCCTGCATCAAGTCGATACCGAGGCGCAGTCCGTGCGCAAGCAGTTGGCCGCCCAAAAAATAGACGTGCCCGATAACGAGACATTGCGGCGCCAGGTTTTGCAGCGCATGATCACTGAAGAGCTTATCCGTCAGGAAGCCCAACGAATGGGCGTTGTCGTCACTGACCAAGAGCTCGATCAGGCGGTGGCAACGATTGCACAGCGCAACAAGTTAACGGTAGCCCGGTTGCGTGCTGAAATCCAGAAGACCGGTGTTGACTGGTCCTATTATCTGGGTTCGTTGCGTCAGGAAATCCTGACCGATGCCGTTCGTCAGCGTGCCGTCGACAGCCGCATCATGATTTCCGATGCCGAAGTCGACGCCTTGCTGAAAAGCCAGTCCCGCGGTGCAAGCCCGTCCAGCCCGGGTAACCGCGCCGGCGCAGCGCAGCAAACCATTCCCCGCGAACTGGGGTTGGCGCAAATTCTGGTTCAGGTCCCTGATGGCGCCTCGCCACAGCAAATCCGGGAGTTCCGTGCCAAGGCAGAAAGTCTGCTGACACGTGTGCGCGGTGGTGCCGATTTTGCAAGTGTTGCAGCCTCATCGTCCGACGGACCAGAGGCACTTGATGGCGGTAGTCTGGGTGTGCGTCCGGCCGATGGCTGGCCTGATCTGTTTTTGTCGGCAGTGGCCAACGTGCCTGCAGGTGGCATTTCGGATATTGTCCAGAGCGGCAACGGTTTTCACATTCTCAAGGTCACGACCCGTGGTGCAGAGTCTGGTCAGCAGGCACAGCCTGCGCAGGCTCCCGCTGCCCGACAAGAGGCGTCGACACAACAAGGTCCTATGCTGGTTACCCAAACGCGTGCACGGCATATTCTGGTCAAGATCGATCAGGGCACAAATCGTGAGCGAGCCCTTGACCGGGCACGCGAGTTGCGACAGCGTGTGGTCATGGGCGAAGACTTTGCCGAAGTGGCCCGCCGAACTTCAGAAGATGCGTCGGCCCCCGAGGGCGGTGACCTGGGCTGGTTGACGCCGGGTGAAACCGTGCCGGCGTTCCAGCAGGCCATGGATGCGCTTTCCCCCGGCGCTGTCAGTGAGCCTGTTCTGACCCAGTTCGGTTGGCATATTATCAAGGTAGAAGATCGTCGCACCCAGGATATGGAAGATGAGTTCAAGCGCATGCGTGCGCGTCAGATGCTGTTTGAGCGTCAGGCCGGCCCTGCTTTTGAAGACTGGTTGGGCCAGATTCGCGGCAGTGCCTACATCGACAATCGCCTGGCCCCGCGTCAGAATGCCAACCGGCTGAACCGCTAGCAGACAATCGGATACGCTCAGAACTATGGCTCAACACCAGGCCCGCAAGCGTTTCGGCCAGAATTTTCTGGTTGATCAGGCCATCATTGATTCGATCGTCGGGGCCATTTCGCCAGCCGCTGGTGACCGGGTTGTCGAAATTGGTCCGGGCCTGTCGGCCCTTACGGCGCCATTACTGGCAGCACTTGATCACCTGACGGTTATTGAAATAGACCGTGATCTTGCAGCGCGCTTGCGTAACCGTTATGGCCCCGAGCGCCTGACGGTCATCGAGGCCGATGTACTGACAGTCGATTTTTCCGGGCTTGCGTCAGACCAGGGCGTGCGGGTGGTTGGTAATCTGCCTTACAACATTTCCAGCCCGTTGTTATTCCACCTGGCACAGTATGCCGATCAGGTGGTCGACCAGCATTTCATGCTGCAACGCGAAGTGATTGACCGCATGGTGGCAACGCCGGGTTCCTCCGATTACAGTCGCCTCTCGGTGATGCTGCAGTCGCGCTACACAATGGAAAAGCTGTTCGATGTGCCGGCTGAGTCATTCGATCCCCCTCCGCGCGTGGTGTCAGCTGTGGTGCGTATGGTGCCGTTACCGGCCAACCGCCCGCTTCCGGCAGACCAGGCCATGTTCGAGCAGGTGGTGGTCAAGGCATTTGGCCAGCGCCGTAAAATGTTGCGTCGCAGTCTGTCTGACTGGTCGGGGCAGATTGATTGGGTAGCCTTGGGTATTGCTGAAACAGCCCGCGCTGAAGACCTGTCAGTGGCTCAGTACATCGCGCTGGCCGATGCCTTGTTTAGCCAAAAAACCAGTAACACACCCCGATAGCCGCCACAATGCCGGCCGCATCAGCCACCAAGGCGCAGCCAATGGCGTGTCGTGCACGCTGCACGCCAACGGCGCCAAAATAAACGGCCAGAACGTAAAATGTGGTTTCGGTACTGCCTTGAACCGTTGCCGCCAGCAGGGCTGGGAAGCTGTCAACGCCGAAGTGCTCCATGGTTTCAAGCATCAGTGCACGAGAGGCACTGCCTGAAAACGGTTTGGCCAATGCCGTGGGCATGGCGTCGATAAAGCGGGTATCAAGGCCGGCCAGCGTAGTCAGCCAGCGCAGGCCATCCAGCGCGGCGTCCAGCGCCCCTGAGGCGCGTAAAACGCCAATGGCGCACAACATGGCCACAAGGTAGGGCAACAGGCTTTTGGCAATATCAAAGCCTTCTTTTGCGCCGTCAATGAAGGCGTCGTAAACAGCAATCTTGCGCCAGGCCCCCACGGCCAGAAAGGCAACAATCAACCCGAACAGAGACAGGTTGCCTCCCAAAGAGGAGGCGGCGGCCAGCGCCGTTGCGCTGAGTGTGGCCAGCACGGCCATCAGGGCGCCCAACGCTACGGTCAGGCTGCCCAGCCACAGCATGACCACCGGGTCGGTCAGGCGAATACGCTGAACCAGGGCCACGGCCAGCAATCCGGCCAGCGACGAGGCGGTGGTGGCCAGCAAGATAGGTAAAAAAACCAGGGTAGGGTCGGCCGCACCTTGCTGGGCCCGGTACATGAAGATGGTGACCGGAAGCAAGGTCAGGGATGAGGTGTTGAGCACCAGAAACAGGATTTGCGCGTTGGTTGCTGTATCGGGGCGCGGGTTGAGCGATTGCAGGGCGCGCATGGCCTTGAGGCCAATAGGTGTTGCGGCGTTGTCCAGCCCCAGGCCATTGGCCGCAAAGTTCATGGTAATCAGGCCCAAGGCCGGATGGCCCGCGGGCACCTCAGGCATCAGGCGTCGGAACAGGGGGCTGAGCCAGCGACCCAGGGCGTCGATCAGACCTGCCGCTTCGGCAATTTTCAGAAATCCGAGCCAGAGCGTCAGGGTGCCGAACAGCAGCACCATGATGTTGACCGAAAGCTCGGCCATTTTGAAAAGACTTTGTACGATACGTGCAAAGACCTCGGGGTCGGCGCCGACCAGCCATTGGAACAACGCCGATACGGCGCTGATCAGGAAAAATGCCAGCCAGAGTACGTTCAGCATGCAGAAACTGCCTTGAAATTTTGAAGTCGGCTGCCCTGAGTGGTGTCAGCGCCGGTACAAAGGCTTGGCGTCAGTCCTGGCGGCCTTTACGCTGGATCAGTTCAATTTTGTAGCCGTCCGGGTCTTCAACAAACGCGATGACCGTCGTGCTGTGTTTCATGGGGCCAGCGTCACGAACGACATTGCCGCCGCGTGCGCGGATGGCATCACAGGTGGCATAGGCGTCTTCGACTTCCAGGGCGATATGGCCATAGCCAGTGCCCAGGTCGTAGCCTTCGGTATCCCAGTTATGGGTCAGCTCGATGGCGGCACCTTCCTCTTCGGGCTGATAGCCAACAAATGCCAGCGTGAAACGGCCTTCGGGGTAGTCTTTTTTGCGCAGCAGCTGCATACCCATGACGTCGGTGTAGAACGCCAGGGATTTTTCAAGATTGCCGACGCGCAGCATGGTGTGAAGTAAGCGCATGGAGATTCTCCTGTTAAAGCAAGGGCAATGATGCCGGATTATGGCCGCGCAGGGTATTACGGGCGTGCTGGAACCCGGGGCAGAGGCGTTCGACCTCTTGCCAGAAATTGCGGCTGTGGTCCATGAAGTTCAGGTGCGCCAGTTCGTGCGCAATGACGTAATCAATGATTGCGGGTTCGAAGTGCACCAGGCGCCAGTTCAGCATGATGCGCCCTTGCGAAGTGCATGACCCCCAGCGAGTAGAGGCCGACGACAATCGCCAGTGGCTGGGGGCCAGGCCGAAACGTTTATGGAAATCTTCCAGGCGCAGGAAGAACCAGAACTTTGCCTGCCCCTGCAGCCAGATGTCGACACTGTCGCGGATACGGGCGTGATCGGCGGTTAACGGCAGGCCAAGCCCCAGGGTGTCGCCGTTATTTGGGGTTAACGGATCACCATGGTAGTGCCACGGCTTTTCTAGCCGCTCACCCAGGGACAGCACAATTTTTTGGCCAAGATACGGAATTGTTCCACCATTTTGCCATTGGGTTTCGGCCAGGGCGAGGCGTTCTTTGCGTAACTGGTAGTGCCCCAGCTTGTCGATGATCCAGGCTGCTTTGCTTTGTACGGCATCATCGATCTGGCGCAGGCCTATCCATTGCGGGGCAGTGACACGCAGCCCGTCATCGGTAATCTGAAGCCCGATGCTGCGGCGACGTGACCGCACCAGTGTGAAACCAATGGGTTGAAGGGGCGTGCTGATTTCACGCCATTTGGCACCGACAGGCAGCGTGGGTGGCGGTTCGATCTTGACCGGATCTGTCGCCTTGGGTTTAGGGGGGATGACAGATGTGGCCGGGGCCGGATTGACCGGCAAGGCGTCGAACAGCGACAGCTGATCAGCCTTTGCCATAGCGCTCCGGGTTGAGTACCCGCATTTCCGCTTCAATCCAGGCTTGTACCCGCGTGTTCAGTGTCTCGGCATCAAGCCCGGTGCTGTCAATGGCCGGGCCGATCGAGACAGTGATCAGGCCTGGCTTTTTGATGAACGCGTTTTTGGGCCAGCATTCGCCGGCGTTCAGGGCGATGGGGATCACCGGTGCGCCTGTACGGGTGGCCAACAGGGCACCGCCCCCTTTGTAGCGGCCGGTTTGACCCGGTGCGATACGGGTTCCTTCCGGAAACAGAACGGGCCAGCGACCTTCGTTCAGGCGTGCCTGCCCGACTTTGACGACTTGTTCAAAGGCATCACGCCCGCGGCCCCGATCGATGGGGATCATACGCAGCAGGGCCAGACCCCATCCAAAGAAAGGAACGCGGTGCAATTCTTTTTTATAGACAAAACAGGCCTGACGCGGCAGGTAGGCTGGCAGGAACAGCGTTTCCCAGGCCGACTGGTGCTTGGCCAGAACAACGGCCGGGCCATCGGGAAAGTTTTCAGCGCCTTTGATTTCCCAACGAATGCCGACAATGACCTTGGCCCCCCAGACTGCCAGACGTGGCCAACCCATGGTAAGCCGGTAGCGCCAGCGCAATGGCAGGGGTGACCACAGCAGACAAGCGAAGGCGTACGGTATGACGGTGATCGTCAGGAAGAGCATGTACAGGCTTGATCGCAACGCGGCCATGATTATCCTTCCAGCCAGGCGTCAACGACTTCAGCCAGGTTGGCCCGAACCTGGGTGCCGCTGGGCAGGTCACCCTTGTCCCAGGTTTTCTGGCCATTGCCGGTCATGACCAGCCATGGGGTGCAGCCGGCGGTGGATGCTGCCTGAAGGTCACGCCATGAGTCGCCGACCGCGGGTACATCTTGCAGGCTGATGTCGTAGCGTCGGGCAATGTCGAGAAACATGCCGGGACGAGGTTTACGGCATTCGCAGCCATCATCGGGCCCATGCGGGCAAACAAAGATTGCGTCGACGGCACCACCGGCCTGCGCCAGTTCATGCCGGAGTTTGGCATGAATGGCGTTGAGGGATTCGATGGTGAACAGGCCGCGCGCCAGCCCCGACTGGTTGCTGGCAATGACGACTTTCCAGCCTGCCCGTGACAGGCGGGCGATGGCGTCGAGGCTGCCGTCAATGGGTACCCATTCGTCGGGGCTTTTGATGTAGGCGTCACTGTCGTGATTGATGACGCCATCGCGGTCGATGATGGCAAGTTTCACTACGCTAACCTTGAAATATCGGCGACCTGGTTCATGAGACGCCCCAGTTGGCCCAGCAGAGCCAGACGATTGGCGCGCACGGCCGGGTCATCGGCCATGACCATGACGTCGGCAAAGAACTGGTCGACAGCTTCACGGGTTTCCGACAGCGTCGACAATGCGCCGGCAAAGTCGCCTTGGGCAAATTGCTGCAATGCCCGCGGCGATACCTGATCAATCTTGGTCGCCAGAGCCTGCTCGGCGGGCTCGGACAGACGCGCCGCATCAACAGCATCCGGGACAGCTTCGGCTTTCTTGAGCAGATTGGTGATGCGCTTGTTGGCTGCCGCCAGGCTTTGGGCTTCAGGCATCTGGGCAAACGCCCCGCATGCCGCAACACGTGCCTGCACTTCGTGCAGCGGGGGTTCAAGCTCAAGCACCGCATCGACGACGTTACGGTCGTGATCGGTACCCAGCTGGTTGCGGTAGCGTTCGTAAATGAACCCGGCAACGTCATTGACTGTGCCCGCCTCAAGCGGGTGGGCGCCAAATGTACCGGCGGTGAAATCAAGCAAGCCGCGCAGTGACAATTGGTTTGCTTTGCCAGGGCCGAGGTAGTTACCGGCGGCCAGTTGCTCGAAAGCACTGATGATGCCCAGGGCGGCACGGCGCAAGCCATAGGGGTCGCGTTCGCCACTGGGGACCAGGCCAATGCCCCAGATGCCCACCAGTGTCTCGGCACGTTCGGCAATGAAGAGAATGGTGCTGGTCAGTGTGGCGGAGGTGACAGGGGCATCAAGACGGATGCGGTATTGCTCGCCAATTGCGGTGACGACTTCGGCGGGTTCGTTGTCGGCGGTTGCGTAATACGCACCCATGATGCCTTGCAGCTCGGGGAACTCGCCAACCATATTTGAATTCAGGTCGGCTTTGGCCAGCAGGGCCGCGCGGTCGGCGTGGGCTTCGTTGCCGCCCAGGCAGCCGGCGATGTGGCGGGCAATGGCGCGTACGCGTTCGATGCGCTCGCGTTGCGAGCCCAGTTTGTTGTGGTAAACACGGTTGGCCAGTGAATCGACCCGGCTTTCAAGCGTTGCCTTGCGGTCGGTGTCGAAGAAAAACTGGGCATCGGCCAGGCGTGGACGCACGACCCGCTCGTTACCCTCAACAATGTGGCGCGGGTCGTTGACCTGCATGTTGCTCACGATCAGGAAGCGATGCGTCAGTTTTCCGGTGGCAGGTTCAAACAACGGGAAATATTTCTGATTCAGCCGCATGGTCAGGATCAGGCATTCGGCGGGAACGTCGAGGAATTTCGGGTCAAACTGACCGGCGTACACCGTGGGGTGTTCGACCAGGGCGGTGACTTCGTCAAGCAAGGCGTCGACTTCGGGGCCGGTGCCGATGGTGCCGCCCAATGCCTGTGCCTGGCTGGCCAGCTGCGTGGCAATGGCGTTGCGCCGGTCATTGAATGACGCAACGACACGACCCTCGTCGGCCAGTTGCTGCACCCAGGTGTCTGCTGACTGGATCGACAGCGTGGCCTGGCCCATGAAGCGATGGCCGTTGCTGACGCGGTCGGCGACAAGCCCCAGCGTGGCCACCGGGACGATATCGTTGCCATGAAGGGCAAGCAGGTGATGGGCAGGGCGTACGAACCTGACACTGGTGACGCCATCATCAAGCTGGTAACGCATGACTTTGGGAATTGGCAGCCCGGCAATGGCGGCTTCAAGCGCTTCTTGCAGTGATTCGGCCAGTAAGGCGCCAGGTGCGGTGCCTTTGGCGTAAAGATAGTCTTGCTTGCCGTCAGACTCGCTGACCAGGTCGGCCGGCTGCAAATGGCCCAGGCCTTTGCTTTCGAGTTTCTTGACCAGCGCAGGAGTGGCCTGGCCGTCGGGTGTCAGGCCCACCTTGGCGGGCATGAGTTTTTCGGTGAACGACTGCTCGGGGGCCTGCGCCAGCGCATGGCTAAGATGTACCGCCAGACGGCGCGGGGTGGCGTAGTCGGTGGTAACGTTGCCGTGGGCCAGCAGGTGGTGCTTTTCAAGCGCCGTGTGAATACCCTGGGCAAACGCCTTACCCAGTTTGTTCAGTGCTTTGGGTGGCAGCTCTTCGGTGACCAGTTCAACCAGCAGGGGGCGGGTTTGGGCTGTTGTCATTACACAGCCTCCGGGGTTTTATCAAGCATGGGGAAACCGAGTTTTTCGCGTGAATCGTAATAGGCTTGCGCAACAGCGCGCGACAGGTTGCGGATGCGGCCAATGTAGGCAGCCCGTTCGGTGACGCTGATGGCGCCGCGTGCGTCAAGCATGTTGAACGTGTGGGCCGCTTTCAGGGCGGCTTCGTAGGCGGGCAGAGCCAGCGGTACCGCGATCAGGCGGGTTGCCTCGGCTTCGTAGTCATTGAAGTGGGCAAACAACATGTCGGTTGAGGCATGTTCGAAGTTGTACGTTGACTGTTCCACTTCGTTCTGGTGGAACACATCGCGGTACAGCACTTTGCGACCATCGGCGCTTTGGGTCCAGACCAGGTCATACACACTTTCAACACCTTGCAGGTACATGGCCAGGCGCTCAAGACCGTAGGTGATTTCGCCCGTGGTGGGGTTGCAGTCAATGCCGCCAACCTGCTGGAAGTAGGTGAACTGCGTGACTTCCATGCCATTTAGCCAGACTTCCCAACCCAGACCCCAGGCACCCAAGGTGGGGTTTTCCCAGTCATCTTCGACAAAGCGGATGTCGTGTTCGTTGGGGTTGATGCCCAATGCCTTGAGCGAGTTGATGTACAGGTCAAGAATGTTGGACGGTGCAGGCTTGAGCACCACCTGGTACTGGTAGTAGTGCTGCAGGCGGTTCGGGTTTTCACCGTAACGGCCGTCTTTGGGGCGCCGTGACGGTTGAACGTAGGCCGCACGCCAGGGTTCCGGGCCAATGGCACGCAAGAAAGTGGCCGTGTGCGAGGTGCCGGCACCAACTTCCATATCGTAAGGCTGGAGCAGGGCGCAGCCCTGTTGATCCCAGTAGTTCTGGAGCGTCAGGATGATTTGCTGAAACGTGAGCATGAGCGAGAGCCAAAAACGGCGGAATTCCGCAAAAAAAGGGTTCAATTTTAGCGTGCTTCACGCGCTTGCCGCTTGCGGGCTGTTTGCAGGCGGCTTTCAAAGGGTGTGTGGTCGTGTTTTCCGGGCCTTGCCGGTGCCGTTTGTTGTCACGACCGATTTTTGGTTGAAGCCTGAAAGGTCGTATGATATTGAGTTATCGATCATTTTCAATTGCGTGCACAATTAGCGTGCCAGGAGCTTTTTTACATGACAGATCTGGTTAAAACCGAAGTGGTCGGCCGCGTGATGGTCATCACCATCAACCGTCCCGAGGCCCGCAACGCCATCAACTTTGAAACAGCCCACGAAATGGCCAAGGCCTTCGATGCGCTGGATGCCGACGACAACGTCGTTATCGGTATCCTGACCGGTGCCGGTGGCACGTTTTCATCGGGCATGGATCTGAAAGCCTTTGCCAAGACCGGTCAGCGCCCGTTGGTACCCGGCCGTGGTCTGGGTGGCTTATGTGAAAAAAGCCCGAAAAAACCCCTTATTGCCGCTGTTGAGGGCTATGCCCTGGCCGGTGGCTGTGAACTGGCGTTGGCGTGCGACATGATTGTTGCGGCGAACAACGTGAGTTTTGGCCTGCCCGAAACCAAGCGCGGGCTGGTTCCCAGTTCGGGCGGCATGTTGCGCTTGCCCAAGCGCATTCCATACCACATTGCCATGGAATACATCCTGACCGGCGAAATGTTGCCGGCCGAGCGCGCCTACCATTTTGGCATGGTCAACCGTCTGGTTGAGCCTGGCAAGGCCATTGAAGGCGCTATGGAACTGGCCGCCGTAGTGGGTGATAACGGCCCGTTGGCCGTACAGATGGCCAAGCGCATCGTGCTCGAGTCCCAAGACTGGCAGCAGTCGCACATGTTCGACCTTCAGCGTCCGCGTGTCCAGCCTATTTTTGACTCCGCTGACGCCAAAGAAGGTGCGACCGCATTTGCCGAAAAGCGCAAGCCCGTGTGGCAAGGCAAGTAATCAAGTTTTCAGACAGAACCTTTCCTTTCGGATAGAAGCCCATCATGACAACCGTAATCAAAGAAGATGACCTGATCCAGTCGATTGCTGACGCGGTACAGTTCATCAGTTATTACCATCCCGCTGACTACATCCAGCACCTGGCCCGTGCCTACGAGCGTGAGCAAAGCCCGGCCGCCAAAGATGCCATTGCCCAGATTCTGACCAACTCGCGCATGTGTGCCGAGGGGCACCGCCCCATTTGCCAGGACACCGGCATTGTCAATGTGTTCCTCAAGATCGGCATGAACGTTCGTATCGACTCGCAGCGTCCCATGCAGGAATTGTGCGACGAGGGTGTGCGCCGTGGTTACCTGAACCCCGACAACCCCTTGCGCGCCTCGGTGCTGGCCGACCCGCTGTTCACACGTAAAAACACGCGTGACAACACCCCCTGTATCGTCAATGTTGAACTGGTGGCCGGTGACACCGTTGACGTTCAGGTGGCCGCCAAGGGCGGCGGCTCGGAAAACAAATCCAAGTTTGTCATGCTCAACCCCTCTGATTCCCTGATCGACTGGGTGCTTAAAACCGTGCCCACCATGGGGGCAGGCTGGTGTCCTCCGGGCATGCTGGGTATTGGCGTGGGTGGCACGGCCGAAAAAGCCATGCTGATGGCCAAAGAAAGCCTGATGGAAGACATCGACATGTACGAACTGCTGGCCCGGGGCCCTCAGAACAAGCTCGAAGAGTTGCGTATCGAGCTGTACGAAA
>Ga0172382_10009257_pt1 | contig 13491 bp, 10 predicted proteins | sample Leawel138RmetaG_FD_122245 | JGI IMG/M metagenome (GOLD analysis project Ga0172382, IMG submission 122245) | Leachate microbial communities from a municipal landfill in Southern Ontario, Canada - Leachate well 138R metaG | ecosystem: Engineered > Solid waste > Landfill > Unclassified | place...
AAAAACATGTGTGGGTGGTTGCGCGCGTTGACACTCCAACGCAGTGGATGAGCAACGCGGATCCGGATTGTCAGTTATGCGGTGGTAAGCGGTCAGGCGAAACGGCGGTCATGCACCGGCGTCAGCCTGCAATACAATAGCCGCAAATTTTTCTCTTGACTGAGGTACGTTATGAAGACGCTGATACTTGGCGGCGATGGCTTTTGCGGTTGGCCGACGGCACTGCACCTGTCGGCCAGCGGACATGAGGTTGTCATCGTGGACAACCTTTCCCGCCGAAATATCGATAATGAACTCGAGGCCTATTCACTCACGCCGATTGCGCCCATGGGAACACGGCTCAAGGCCTGGAAAGAGATCAGCGGAAAGAACATTCGGTTTGTGAATATCGACGTTTCACGCCACTACCAACGATTGTTGGACCTCATGAAGGAAGAGCAGGTAGAGGCCATCGTTCATTTCGCTGAACAGCGCGCAGCACCTTACTCGATGAAGGGGCCGCGCGAAAAGATGTATACCGTGGATAACAATCTCAACGCAACGCATAACGTGCTCTGCGCGATTGTGGAATCTGGCCGCGACATACATCTCGTGCACCTTGGGACCATGGGGGTCTACGGCTACGGCACTGCGAGTATGAAGATACCAGAGGGTTACCTGAATGTGCAGGTTGTCACCGATTCGGGTGAAATCGTCAACAAGGAAATCCTCTATCCCGTCAATCCTGGAAGTGTTTATCACCTGACGAAGACCCAGGACCAGCTGTTTTTTGCGTTTTACAACCAAAATGACGGTGTTCGGATCACCGACTTGCACCAAGGAATCGTGTGGGGAACGAATACCAAGGAAACTGCGCTTGATGAACGCTTGGTGAATCGGTTCGATTACGACGGAGATTACGGAACCGTATTGAACCGTTTCCTGATGCAGGCGGCTATCGGCTACCCGCTTACCGTTCATGGGACGGGAGGTCAGACACGAGCCTTCATTCACATCCAGGATACTGTTCGCTGCATACAACTGGCGCTGGAAAACCCGCCGGCACCCGGGGACCGTGTCACTATCTTCAATCAGATGACTGAAACGCATCGGGTTCGAGATCTTGCAAAGCTGGTATCGGACATCACAGGGGCAGATGTGCAGTTCCTGCCGAATCCTCGTGCAGAAGCCGACGAGAATGAACTGCACGTCTCGAATGACTGTTTCCTTGATCTGGGACTGAAACCCACCACCCTTCAACATGGACTGTTGATGGAGGTAACGGACATCGCGAAGAAGTACGCGGACAGGTGTGATACCAGCAAGATTCTTTGTCGCTCCTATTGGAACAAGGAACGTCAGCAGGTATCGACAAGATAAAGCCGGCGATTGTCACGGTGCGTAGACTGGACGTAGCAATGGGCGACACATCCCATGTCGTAATGGTTGTCGACTTCTTCTCGCCGGAGCCCGGGAATCGTGCACGCAGGATGTATGAAATTGCCGAGGAGTTGGTAGCAGAAGGATTCAAGGTGACGGTCCTGGCACCCGCACGGGATGGTCATGCGACGGATATTACGCACGGTGAGATACGCGTGATACGAGTGCCACCGATGTTTCGCCGTGTTTATCCCTCGATGCAATACCAGGTGAAGTCGGTATCATCGTATCTCGGCCGGATGGCACGCCCATTGCTTGGCTACATCAGGTGGGTGATACCAGCCGCGCGAGTAGCGCATCGGCTCGATGACAAGGCGGTGCTTTACACGCCAAATAACCCGATCTTGTTACATGTGATTGGGTTGATGGTGCGCGTGAAATTCTCTCGCTGGGTGGTCGAACTGCGGGATCCACTGGTCAACTATGAGGCGCACCGACTGGGCGCCTGGGCATTTTTTCTGCCGCTGTTGGAGTCGTTGGTAGTACGGAAATCGGATTTGGTCATGCTCCGCCACGGACTGCAGGTCTCGGCCGGCGAACTCAAGCGCCGCTATCCGCACCAGAGCACGAAAATCCGGGAGCTCCCGGACTATGGGATCGGCCGTAAGGACCGCATGTTCTTATCCAGTCTGAAGCGGGCCAATAAGATGCCGGAGCGTCCTCTCTATGGTATGTACGCGGGTAACTTCTATGCCAGAAGCTCTCCACGCGAAATCCTGGACGCTATCAGCGAGATCAACCGGGACTCACGCCGTGTACATGTGGATTTCTTCGGGGGATGGGAGCCAGATCTGGCCGCGCATGGGAATGGCTGGGATCACCATGGTGTGGTCCCGTTCGACGTCATACGTGAGCGGTACCGAAATGTCGATTTCACCATCGTCATCGGTGCGACAGAAACGGGAACAGAGCACCAGTTTTTGCCATCGAAACTTGTAGAGCTCATCGTTGCTGGGAAACCGATTCTGGTGCTCGGTGATGGTGACTCGCTGGTTGCGCAGAAGGTGGTCGACAACGGTTATGGAACGGCCTGTCCATTCTCCGGACCCGGCATACGGCAAGGCATTTTGAACATCATCGCAATGGTTGAGGGGGGGCGATACAATGAGGCTGGACGCCAGGAGTTCGTACATAGCCTCGATATCGAAAGCTACGGCACCAGGTTTGTGCAAGCTATTCGGGATGTCACGCGAGCTGCCGTTCCCACTCAGAGTAGCGGCTCGTAACGACCAAACAACAAAGAGGCTACTCTCCGGGTTCAGATGCTGACGCCCCTTTCCATCCTGCTGACGGCTTACCCGTTACTCTGGTTCCTTGGTCTGGACGGATTCGCCTGGATGGTCCTTCTTCCGGTGGGGGGGCTTCTGACGTTCAAGCAACGTACCCCGATTTCCCCGCGCCTATTCGCATTTATATTGGGTTGTACGCTGTTGGTGGCCGGGGCCATCGTGGCGGCATTCTGGATAGAGGAACGTGTCAGGTATCTTACCTGGTTCAGGGATCTGTACCTGATCATGACCCTGGTCGTGGTGACGTGGTATCTGGCGAATTGCGAAAGCGAACGACTGCAATCACGCATACTGAAACCTATCGCAAGCATACTGCTCTTTTCGTGCCTTCTAGGGGTACTGGCGATCACGTTTTCAGATACGCTAAATCATGAAACGCCTGCGGCATCCATGATGCCTGACATTCTTGCAGCGACGGACTTCGGTAGACGTTTGGTGAATAAACAAATTGCCACGGAGGGCTATTTTGCCGGTGAACCCTACCTGCGCTTGAGTGGGACCTTTGACTATGCGACATCTTACGGAGCGGTGCTCGCAAGCTTTTGCGTATACGTCCTTGCTGGATGGGTGTCCTTCAGCGGAAGCCGGATTCGTTGGGTGCTTGCCGGAATGATGCCGATCGTGTTGTTCAACTTGGCATACACAACCGCACGCACATCGATCCTGGCGCTGTACCTTGGAATCCTGACTATGGCGATGCTTTGGGGGAATACGCGCACGCGCATCCTGCTGGGGTTATTGGTGGTGGGCTGTGCGATTGCTTTGGTTCCGTTACTCACAGAGCTGATCCTGCTCCGGGGCGAAGGTTCCGCCACGGTGCGTTTCGAGATCTATCAACGCACGGCGGAAGCTATCGCCGCACATCCCTTGGGGTACGGTAGCCAGACGGATGTGGAGGACTTGCGGTTTCCGCTTGGTTCACATTCGACGTGGCTCGCACTCCCATATAAGTATGGTGTGGTAGGAAGTCTGGGAATGATATTGATATTGTTGTCATTGTTCCGGAACCGGATCTTCGGAGTACAACATGTGAACGTTCAGGCAGCAGCGCTGAGTGTCGCGTTGTTCACAATTGCCATCTTTGAAGAGCTCTATCTCGATGCGATGGGCGGTCTCGTCATTGCGTGCCTGCTCGGCGCGGCTCTTGCCGAGCATCGAATATCAAGCAGGCAACCGGAAACACACACGGATTCGCGGCCTGTGGTTCGGCAATGTTAATCAGACAGTCAATTGCTACGGGGTTGTCGCTGGTATTCCAGGTCGCAGCCGCGTTCTTGGCGAATGTACTGGTCGCGCGCCTGCTGGTACCGACTGATTACGGGGTCTACGCATTCTGGGTAGCTCTGGCAACCTTGGTGGTAGTACCCGCCAGTGCAGGTCTGCCACAACTGCTGGTGCGGGAACTCGCTGCGTACCGGGAATTGAAACACCTCGCCCGTGGACAGGGCTTGCTGCTCTGGGCGGCGCGGGTCACTATCGCCATCACGTGTACGGTTGTTTTGCTGGGCTTACTCGCTACCCATGCCATTCCAGACGGCAATGTCTACGTGGAGGGCATGGTACCCCTCTTGGCGCTATGCAGTATCCCGTTCCTCGCTTTCAATCTGGTACGGGCGGGAGCGATGTCAGGGCTCGGTGCGGTAGTGTTGGGAGGTGTGCCGGAACGGATCATCCGACCGTTGGTGTTTCTGCTGGGTGTGGTAGCACTCTCGCTCGTGGTGAAGACGGCCACCACGACACACGTATTGGCCATGCACTTGTGCGCTGCCGTGGTTGCATTCATCGCGGGGGTTCTATGGTTGAAGCGTCGTGCATTCGCCATACTGGGAGAAGCTGGTCCGCAGTTCGCCGGCACACATTGGTTGTCTGCGGCCATGCCTCTGGCGTTCATTGCCACCGTTCAGATGTTAATCAAGCAGGCTGACGTTGTACTCATGGGGTTCCTTGCCGGAGCGGAGGACGTGGCGATTTACCAAGTAGCTGCCCGTGTTGCGCTACTAGTCGGCTTCGTCCAACTCGTTTACACGACCATCCTGAGCCCGCAGGTCGCGCGACTCTGGGCGGCCGGCGAGCACGATGCTATCCGTAAGACAGTCGCGGGAGGCACTGCTTTGGCAACACTGGTCACCACGATCCTCGTGGTCGGCTTGAGCCTGCTAGGCGAGGAGTTTCTGCTGCTGGTATTCGGCGAAGCCTACGCCGCAGCCCATCCGATATTGGTCGTACTCTTGTTGGGACAGTGGGTGAACACATTCTTTGGGCCCGTGGGCCTGCTGTTGAACATGACGCGTCATCTCAGGCCAACCGTCAATGCAATGGTCATGACCGCAGTGGTGAACATTACGCTCAACATCGTTTTGGTGAAACAACTCGGTGCCATCGGGGCAGCTTACAGTGCGTTGGCGAGTTACGTCTTCTTTAATGGCATCTTGTATGTCCAATGTAAGCGCATCCTGAATATCGACCCCTCGGCGCTTGGTCTGGCTGCGCTACCTTTTCCGAGGCAGGCATAGCAATGAGGCGGGATATCTCGATCACGCAGCAACGGGGAGTTTTTTCGTTCCTTAATCCATATTCCTACCTTCACCTGCGGAAAAATGCAGTGGCCGAGGAATTGGATGGCTTCTACTTGGACGGTGTCGCACTCGTTTGGCTCTGGAATCTGTTCGGCAGGCAACAGGTGAGGCGTATCAGTTTCGATATGACCAGCCTGGCGCCGGTGTTGTTCAATCGGGCATGTGCCGAGGGCGCGACCGTATATTTCGTGGGTTCGAAACAGGATGTGGTCGATAGGGCGGTAGCAACTTTCCAGGAGCAGTACCCCACCCTCAACGTGATCGGTTACCGTCATGGCTATTTCGAAAGCGAAAGCGAGTGGCGAGACGCAGCGGTTGGTATTGCGACGTTGAATCCCGATTTGATTATTGTGGGTATGGGTGCTCCGCTCCAGGAAAAATTTCTGATCGAAGTGCGCCAGAGCGGGTGGCATGGGTTGGGATTCACATGCGGCGGGTTCCTGCACCAGACAGCGTCCAAGGGCATCCGTTATTACCCGCGCATCGTGGATAAATTGAATCTTCGGTGGGCGTTTCGAATACTGGACGAGCCAAGGCTGCTGTGGAGATACGCGATCGACTACCCGCGCGGACTCCTCGTGTTTCTAGCCGACACAACGAAGGGGAAAATTGCGGTGCGTGTCGACGAGGCTTTTCCAAGCCCGCTGTTGCGTATCAACAACGGGAAACGATGACAGCGATTCAGCGTCGTTCGCGCTGACTGCCATTCAGATAGAAGTATGGGGACATGCCGGGGAACGCTCGGTTATTGACTGCGTGAAGAGGGAACTCCTCGCGTAATTACAGTTGGGGATATATGGTGAAGATCGGAATTTTCACGTTTCACGCAATCTCGAATCTCGGTGCGAACCTGCAAACACTCGCCACCCAGCAGGCGCTACGCTACCACGGCTGTGAACCCGTGGTGGTGAATTACCGGCCCACAGTAGGAAATTTGGGGGAACCTGTCGCGCAGACCATGGAGGAGCAACACGCCGCCCATGCAGGATTCGTGAACAAGTACTTGAAACAGTCGGAGCTGATTGGCAGCGAAGATGAATTGAGAGAGTACTGTGTCGACGAACTGGATGGGGTGCTGGTCGGTAGTGACACGGTATTCGAGTTTCGTTCGAAGTACGACCCGTATACGCTGTGGAAGTGGCTGAAGACGGGTTCGTTGCATTTCTCTCACGCAGTGCCACCCTACTATCTGAACTGGCTGAAAGACGAGGACCGTTTGTTTGCTGCGAGCATAGCCGCCTGTGGGCATGGTACAAACCATCAATTTGCATTCGGCGGTTTCCGCGAGGGGTTGCGCAGAGGGTTATCACGATTCAGCAGGGTGACAGTTCGTGATGACTGGACGAAGAAGATGGTTTCAGGATTGACAGGCGGCGCCGTCGACGCGGAAGTGGTCCCTGATCCCATTTTCTCACTTCCGCTGACCTTCACCGTCCCGGAAGAAGACAGGATCACGGAAGATGTCAGTAGGGTGGTGCTTCTATCAGGCCCCTTCTCAGAGGCTTGGATCGGGAGATTGAGGGAGGCATTGGACGCGCGCAGCCTCGCCTTATGGGGCATGGCAAATCCCGAGAACCCGTACGAATACGCTGCAACGGAACACAACATCGGATTACCGCTTTCACCGTTGAAGTGGTACCAGTTGCTAAGTGCATCAGCAGGTTATGTAGGTGTACGGTTTCATGCCTTGGTGAGTTGTCTTGCCAATAACACCCCGATCGTGCATACGGATCCGTACAGGCGCAGCGAGTTCTTCAGGGAGGGCAGCAAATTCTATGATTTGTGCCGGCGTGCAGGGATTCTTGATCGCTATTTCAGTGTGCGAAGCATACAGAAGGTTGCTCCTGAAGAGATTGCATCCCTGCTCTATGATGAGTCGAGCCAAGCAAGGGCAAACCGATACGCGGAGTATGCAGGAAAGGCCTATCTTGACCTGATCAAGTCACTGATTGATCAAATCGATGCTCGGCGCGACAGGTTGGTCGGATTGAAATCCGCATCAGCGAGCGGGTAGTGCGATGGGCTGCGAACCGTCAGCCGGGCGGTGACGATAGGTGAAGGCCGGAGTTCCGCTGTGCGCACGGCTGTATGGCACTGGTCTATTCCGGATTGTCAGTTCATGTCGAACGTCAGTACGCGTTCTTGCTGATGAAGCCACGGATGAAGGTGAGCACGATTATTTTCAAGTCAAAGAAAAGTGACCAGTGCTCAATATAGTACAAATCATGTTCGACCCGTTTCTCCATTTTCTCGATGGTGTCCGTTTCACCGCGCCAGCCGTTCACCTGTGCCCAACCCGTGATGCCGGGCTTGACCTTATGTCGAAGCATGTACGCATCCACGTGCTCTTTATATAGTTCATTGTGCACCATGGCATGCGGACGCGGCCCTACGATGGACATACGGCCCTGAAGTACGTTGATAAACTGAGGGAGCTCGTCCAGGCTGGTACGCCTAAGAAACGCGCCAAAACGGGTAACGCGTGGATCACTTCGCGTTGCCTGGGTAACTGCACCACCGTTCTCGTTGTGAAGTTTCATGGTGCGGAACTTGTATACATTGATTGGCTTGCCATCCCAGCCGTGGCGTAATTGCGTGAAAATTACCGGGCCGGGGGAACTTAGCCTCACCCCGATGGCGATGGCGAGCAGCAATGGGGAAATGAGGAGCAGGATCAGCGCTGCGAGGATGCGATCTTCCAGTGCCTTGATGATGCGGTTGGGACCGTTCATCGGGGAGACGTTTAGGTCGAGTACAGGAATCCCTGCGATTTCGCTGACTGAATGGTTAAGCAACGTAAAGCCGAAGATATCGGGCAGATAACGAATGTTCACCGTGCTGTGGCGAAGTTCCCGGAGAACGTCGCGGACTCTAGCCTCTGCTTTGAGTGGGAGGGCTATCCATACCTCGTCAGCACCGTACTGCTCGACCGCATTTGCGACGAGATCAAGGCCGCCGATAACCTTGGCTCCAGCGAAGATCTTCCCATGATGTTTTTCATAATCGTCAAGCAGCGCGACGATGTCGAAGCCGACTTCCGGGGCATGCACCACTCGGCGCACAATCGCGCGACCAAAACTGCCGGCACCAAGCACAAGTACACGTTTGTGATTCCATCCGCGCTTCCGCATCGCACGCAGGAATCGGAATACGATCAAGCGGAGTGAAAAGAGCAGTAGGAAAGCGATTCCTGCCCAATAGATAAACCAGGCACGTGAGTAATCGGCACCGGCCTTGAATAGGAAAAGCATTGAAACCAGTACAATAAGCACGGTTCCCCAGGCCACGGCCAAACGTGACAAGAGCTTGTACATGCTGCGGCCGCGCCAGGAGCGGTACACGGCAAAACTGGGAAACATGACAAGCGTCAATAGCGCTGCAATCGCGACGACTGCAATGTATGACTTTGGCATGGGAAATCCGCTGATGCCAAAGCGGAATGCGTAAGCGAGGACGGCAGATACTACGACAGCCAAGGCATCGAGCGTGCGCGTGGCGGCCGAAATCAAAGAACCATGGTCTTTGAGAAGGCGGCGGTCAGAAACCATGTTCGTCGTTTGTAAATCCATGAATTCGGAGACCCAAAAACGGAAAATATACTATCATTCACAGCCACCTTGGACCAGGTGGATGACCTTCCTCCCCCGCAAGAAGCGAGCAACAAATGAACACGGTAAGAATTCGCAAGGCCGTTTTTCCAGTCGCGGGCCTCGGCACCCGCTTTCTTCCGGCCACCAAGGCCAATCCCAAGGAAATGCTTCCCATCGTAGACAAGCCACTCATTCAGTATGCGGTCGAAGAGGCGGTTGCGGCGGGGGTGGACAAGCTCATCTTCATTACCAGCAGCTCCAAACGTGCGATCGAGGACCACTTCGACAAGAACTACGAACTGGAGAGCGAACTCGAGAAGAAGAACAAGCAGCAACTCTTGGACATCGTACGAAGTGTAGTCCCCGATGGTGCCTCCTGCATTTATGTGCGTCAGCCGGAGGCGCTGGGCCTTGGGCATGCGGTGCTTTGCGCCCGTCCGGTCGTGGGGGATGACCCGTTTGCGGTGATCCTCGCCGACGACCTCATAGAGGACGGTCCCCGCGGTGTACTGCGGCAAATGGCGGACATCTTCGAGGAACGGCAGTGCAGTTTGCTTGGTGTGGAGGAGGTGCCGGCATTTGAGACGGACAAGTACGGCATCGTGAAGAGTGTGGACGAGGGCACGGGGCGCCTATCGAAGGTGTCCAGCATCGTGGAGAAGCCCAAGCCCGAGGTGGCGCCTTCCAATCTGGCCGTAGTGGGCCGGTACATCCTGACGCCGCGCATTTTCGACTTGTTGGAGAAGACGCAGCGGGGGTCGGGCGGTGAGATCCAGCTTACGGACGGTATTGCCGCGTTGCTCGAGGACGAAGACGTTCTGGCCTATCGATTCGAAGGCAAGCGTTATGACTGCGGTAGCAAGCTGGGGTACCTCAAGGCAACGGTGGAATATGCCTTGAAGCACGAGGAATTGGCGGAGGAGTTCCGGGCGTATTTGGCCGGATTCCACGCTTGAGCCCATACGCCGTAACCGCCACATGGGAGGCAATGCCCTCAAGTGTGCCGGTTTCGCCAAGCCAGACGCGGTGTGGCCGCCTACACGGGCGGCCGTTCCCGCCAGTCTGCAAGCATGGCCATGCACGTGCGGTTCATCTCGGCGGCACGCTCTGGGTCGTCCGCTTCGTTGTAGCAGCGAAACTCGGGGGCGTTGCCGGATGGGCGCAGGTGGACGATCTCCGCGCTTCGGAAGGTGATGCGCAGGCCGTCGGTGGTGTCTATCTCTGCCACGGTACCGAAGGTGCTGCCGAAGATGCGCTCGAGACGGGCGAGAATCTCTGCCCTGTCACCTTCCTGCAGCCGTGCCAGAATGCGCGCGCTCTGGTCGCTGGGGAATTCTTTTATACGGTCGCTGGCGGTGAAGCGCGGCGGTAAGGCGCGGGACAACTCGGCGACGGTGCAGCCTCGTTCACCGGCAAGACCAAGGATCCCGAGCGCCACGATGATGGCATCGCGGGTCGGCAATGCCTCCAGCCGCCTTCCCTCCCGTTCGATGGGGGAGGCGAGCAGGAAGCCTCCATTGGCCTCGTAGCCCGCGACCGCCGCATAACCGTCGGACAGCACCGCGTTCATGCCCTCGATGACATAGGGTGAGCCGATACGTGTGCGCCGCACGGAGCGGAAATAGTTCGACTTCTCCGCCACGGTATTGCTGCTCACGGGTGTCACGATGGCATCCATGCCCAGGTAGTGCGCGCACAGGACGCCGGCCACGTCACCACGCAGCCAGGCACCCGTGCGATCGCCCACCAGGGGCCGATCACCGTCGCCGTCTGCGGATACGATCGCGTCGAAGTGGTATTCCCCGGCCCAGTGCTGTGCCAATTCGATATCTTCCGTGCGGATGGCCTCAGTGTCCACGGGTATGAATACGTCAGAGTGTCCGAGACGAAGCACGTCGGCACCGAGGTGCGCCAGAACACGAGCGAAGGCGTGACTGGCGACGGTGGAGTGTTCGTAGAGTGCGATGCGTTTGCCGGCGAGCAGGTCGGCCGGGAAGAAATTCGTGTAGCGTGCGATGTATTCGTCGAGGGCAGCGGTTTGTTCAGGTGGCAACTCGGACGGGGCGGTGAGCGTGCCGCTTGCGGTGAAATGCCCGTGGGGAAGCTCCACGGTTTCCGCGCGGATGGCGACTTCGTCGGCCTTGAGGATCTCGCCCTGCGCCGTGTTGAACTTGATCCCGTTGCGGTCGTCAGGGATATGGCTGCCGGTGACCATGAGTGTCGGCATGTGATGGCGGATACCGTATGCGGCGACGGCGGGCGAGGGTATGAGACCGCAGTTCACCGGTTCGAAGCCGCTATCCATGATGGCGGCGACACAAGCGCGCATGATGCGCGGCGTGCTCGGCCGACGGTCTCCGGCAACACCGACACGGCCACCCGGGAGCAAATCGTGGCTTCGGGACAGGTGCTGGAGAAAAGCAGCGGTGTAGGCGTAACAGACCTGGTCGGTCATATCCGCGACACGCCCGCGGGCACCGCTGGTGCCAAACTTCACACCACTGGATTCCATGAGTTCAGCAATGGAGAGCGCTGCCATGCCTGGATGATCCTCCCTTGGAAATGAATGGCCCACGCGAGGTAGGTGGTGTGGACAGACGGTACTGTGGGCACACGCGCTTTTCGCTTCCCCGCCTGCCATTTCTACCGATTCTGGCGCAGCCTGGCAACGCGGCCCACCACAACACGCACGTGCAGTGATCGTGATGCACGGCGACCGTGTGAACACACCGCCTTTCGCTTCGACGCGCACGCACTTACGTGAAACACATCGTCCCGGTTCGCTGATATTCGCAACGTGACGACGGCGCTTCAATGGCGTGTAGGGAATGCCGGCGGAAGGAATCCCGAACAACAAAAAAGCCCGTGATAACGGGCTTTTTTAACATGGCTCCCCGGGACGGACTCGAACCGCCGACCCAGTGATTAACAGTCACTTGCTCTACCGACTGAGCTACCGGGGAATCGTGAGGCGCGTATGGTACATACGGACCTGGAGGTGGTCAAGGGCGACGGTGCAGGCTGCGAGGAAAAAGTGTCCGGTAGCTTCGGTGGCAGGCATGCAACAGAATATATGCGATCCGGAAATGAAAAAGGGGAGCATCCTGCTCCCCTTCCTGCGTAGTTGACTTCCCTGTCACACCCACGTCCTTGGGCTGCGTAGACTACCCGTCGAACCGGCCGCGAAAAAGCCCTGGCGTGTAGTCACAGACGGAATGTCGTGTAGGAGAAATCTGAAAACAAAAAGTGGGGCACAAGAGCCGGCGTGGCAGGAAAATACAACCCGGCCAGTGCAAGCTGCGTGGCCAGTCCGTCGGTGAGTGCGGGTGGGATATGCCGTCGCCAAACGGCCCAGAGGGTTGGGCTCCTGCAACGGAACTCGGGTGTCGAATGCGCGCATATCTTCCCTGATCCGGCAAAGAAAAAAGGGGAGCATCCTGCTCCCCTCCGGTATCAGTGGACTTCCTTGTCACACCCACATCCCTGTGGCGTGTAGAGTACGCATCGGCCGCCTTGAGAGAAAGCCCGCGAGCGTAGGCATCAGCGCCTTCTCGCGTAGGACAAATCTGATTCTTACTTGAAGCCCAGAGCGCCGCCAATACGTTCGAGGGCCTTCGACAGGTTTTCCTTGCTGGTGGCAAAGGACAGGCGCACGTAGCCGGGCGCGCCGAAGGCCGAGCCGGGCACCAGGGCGACGCCCACCTCGTTGAGCAGGCGCTCGGACAGTTCAACGTCGTCTTTCAGGCCCGCAGCGCGAATGGCTTCGGTCACGTCCGGGAAGGAGTAGAACGCACCTTCCGACGCCAGGCAGCGGAAACCCTTGATGTGGTTCAAGCCGTCCACCACGAAATCATGGCGTTCCTTGAAGGCCTTGAGCATGGTCTGGATGCAGGTCTGGTCGCCGTTCAGCGCCACGGCCGCCGCCACCTGTGAGATGGAGGTGGGATTGGACGTGCTCTGCGACTGCACCTTTTTCATGGCGCCGATGAGCTTCTGCGGACCGGCCGCATAGCCGATGCGCCAGCCGGTCATGGAATAGGCCTTGGAAACACCGTTCAGCACAACGGTACGGTCGTACAGGTCCGGGCACACGTTGAGGATGTTGGAAAAGCCCTCCGGCCCCCAGTAGATGTGCTCGTACATGTCGTCGCTGGCGATGAGCACGTGGGGATGGCGGCGCAGCACCTCGCCCAGGGCGGCCCAGTCCGCCTTGGTGTAGACGCTGCCGGTGGGGTTCGACGGGCTGTTCAGCACCAGCACGCGGGTGCGCGGGGTGATTGCGGCCTCCAGTTGCGCGGGGGCGATCTTGAAGCCCTGCTCCAGGCCCGTTTCGATGATCACCGGCTTGCCGTCGGCCAGCAGCACCATGTCCGGATATGAGACCCAGTACGGCGCCGGGATGATGACCTCGTCGCCCGGGTTCAGCAGGGCCTGGGCCATGTTATAGAAGCTCTGCTTGCCGCCGCAGGACACCAGCACCTGATTCGGGGTGTAGGAGAGCCCGTTGTCGCGGTGGAACTTGCCGATGATGGCTTCCTTCAACTCCGGGGTGCCGTCCACCGCCGTATATTTGGTGAAGCCGGCCTTGATGGCCTCGATGGCGGCCTGCTTGATGTG
>Ga0172382_10009259_pt1 | contig 13490 bp, 12 predicted proteins | sample Leawel138RmetaG_FD_122245 | JGI IMG/M metagenome (GOLD analysis project Ga0172382, IMG submission 122245) | Leachate microbial communities from a municipal landfill in Southern Ontario, Canada - Leachate well 138R metaG | ecosystem: Engineered > Solid waste > Landfill > Unclassified | place...
ACGCCCAGATGGAGCGTCTGAAACCCTTCTTTCCCAAGAGCCATGGCAAACCTCGCGTTGATGACCGGCGCGTTCTCAGCGGCATAATCTTCATTAATCGCAATGGGTTGCGGTGGTGTGATGCGCCCAAAGAATACGGTCCACACAAGACACTATACAACCGCTGGAAGCGCTGGAGCGATATGGGTGTGTTTGCTCGGATCATGGCGGGTCTGGCGGCAGAGGGCACGGAAACCAAGACTATCATGATTGATGCCACTTACCTGAAGGCGCATCGCACGGCTTCGAGCCTGCGGGTGAAAAAGGGGGGCGTGGTCGCCTGATCGGACGAACCAAGGGCGGCATGAACACAAAGCTCCATGCTGTCACAGATGCGATTGGCCGCCCTGTCAGCTTCTTCATGTCGGCCGGACAAGTCAGCGACTACACTGGCGCGGCGGCCTTGCTCAGGAGCCTGCCAGAGGCTGATTGGTTGATCGCAGACCGCGGGTATGACGCTGATTGGTTCAGAGATGCGTTGAAAGACAAGGAGATAAAGCCCTGCATCCCTGGCCGCAAAGCGCGAAAGACGACCGTGAAATACGACAAACGGCGCTACAAGCGGCGCAACCGGATCGAGATCATGTTCGGGCGCCTCAAGGATTGGCGGCGCATCGCAACCCGCTATGACCGATGCCCGACAGTGTTCCTCTCCGCCGTCGCGCTCGCCGCAACCGTCCTGTTCTGGCTTTGAATATCAATGAGTCTGGAGCCTAGGAATTATCTGCCTCTACCGCAACAGAGCATGTCTGCTTTGTCCCTCATCGCTGCCATTATGGCCGAGACTTCGCTGCGGTACCAGTCGAACGGCGGCTCCCGAGAATGCGGCCACGCAGCATTGGTCGAGGCCGACCGGCAGCTATGGGGCCGAAAGGATCATGGTTTGACATCAAAACCCTGATCCTTCAACCTATGCAGCATGTCCATCGCATGCTTCGCTTGGAAATCCGACGGGATCCTGCGCGGCATGGACGCGCATATCTGCAATATCTGCAAGTCCTTGGGTGACAGCTTCCGTTCCAACTTCCCCCAGTCCATCACCTTGGCCCAGAATTCGGCCCCCAGATTAACCACTTCGGTCTGGACGTTGATGCCTTCGGTCAGTGCCTTCTTCACTCTCGCGTCCCGCACCGCGGATCGGACGGACTCCATCAGCGTCAGGCAGCTGGCGAAATCGTCATCATAGTCGAGCTTCCTCCCCTTCAGGCCGTTCCAGCAAGCCTGCTGCTTTGCCCACTCCGACATGTTCCGAACCCCGGCAGGTGGATGCGTGATGACATCGTTGGCCTCGGCCGCAGCGACGAGCAGCGCACGCAACAGGGTGTCCGAGACTGCCTGGCGCCGCCAGATGGCGTCGACGTCCAGCACCTGCTTGTCGCTGGTTGCGTCATGGAAGACCTTTGCCATGGCGTAGGTCACGATGTTCGCGCGGTAGCCGCCTTCGTACCAAGGCTGTTTCGGCACCTCGGTTTCCAGCTTCCTGAAGATGATGGCCTTCGCGATCAGCCGCCGATACCAGAGTTCATCGTATCGAGCATCGCTCTTGGCCCACGCCTCCCCGATCTCCTTGGCGAATTCGGCGAAGTTTTTCTGCGCGCCACGGGACACGATGTGCGGCTGCCCGGCGGCCGAGTACTCGAACTTCGCGAGGTCGGTCTTGCTGAAGAGCTGCGCCTTGGGGAACTCGAGGTCGAACTTCTTCTGCTGGGCAAGCGTCAGATGCCCACGTGCGTTGATAAACTGACCGCGGGACCGCTCGTAGAACCACTTGCTGTCATGGCGCTCGCCTTCGCGGGCCGTGAAGATCACGCTGCGCGAGAATTGTTCGATCCGGATGTGAAACGGATGGTTCGAGAAGAAGTCCGCCGCGTTGACCTTGTTCTGGGTGTTCGCGAACTCGGAAATCTTCGGTACGATCTCCTCCGACCGGTCGGGCGGCACCACGGTCAGCTTCATCTGGACGAAAACCTGCGGAAGCTGCTCGCGGGCGTTCTTCAGCCCGGTGTGGATTGATCCGGTTGTCTGGGCACCGTTCACGATCTGCAGATTGCTGATCGAGGCGATCGCAAGACCATCATCCGTGCGGACGCAGGTGACGTCGTCGGCGGTTGCCGAAAGCCCGTTGTTGTAGGGAAAGAACAGCTCCGGCTCCTCCTTGATCGTCTTCTGGATGCCCTTGTTGGTCTTGGCGCGCGCTTGGAGGAACGAGCGCACATTGGCCTCGAGAAGCCTTGCGCCCCAGCGGTCGTAGATCGAAGCCAGCTGTTCGCCCGGCACAATCAGGAGGTAGCTTTCCAGTGCAGCGCCCGTCTGTGACGCCTTCAGCGCCGGCAACGGCCCGCCGAAGTCCCCGGCGAAGTCGATCACCATGTCCTCGCGCGCCTGGCCGGAACGGTCGAAACGCTCGAAGCGCGCCAGGTCCCAGACCGACCATGTGACAGGAACGTCATCGAGTTCCTGCAGCTTCACCGCATCGTCACGACCGATGTACTGGCGGTTCGATACCAGGATCAGCTTAACCTTGGTGACCTGCGACCACGTTGTGATGATCAGGTCCGAGACCTGAAATGCGGGGCTGACCTCGTTCAGGGCATCACGGAAATCTTCCGTCCGGGCCTTTTTCAGAAAACGGATCAAGGGGTTCAGGATGGGCGGAACATCGCCCTTTCCGAAGGTCTGGATATCTTCGCTGTCCACAAAGTCGCAGACGATCAGGCCCAAGACGCCCCCGCTGTCACGTGGGTCTCCTGCGTATCCGTCGATCCTGAGCCTCTGCCCGCCTTCGCCGCTCTGGTAGTAGGCACGATCTGCTACCTCGAGCTCGCCCGCTTCCGTCAGGCGCTCGGTCATCCGGTCGAAAAAGGCCTCGACCGGGAAGATCCCGCTGGCGTCGGCTTCGCGGCGGATGTCAGCCATCAGGTTCTGGTAGTACTCCTGAAGCTCGCTCATCCCTGCCCACCTTCGGTCAACCCGGCCCGCACATCATTCCAGTCTTTGAGGAAAGGGGAACACGCCGAAAGCGCCAGCGCATAGGTCACGCCGGACACGCCGAGCCGGACCGGTGCAGCGATCCGCGGAAACTCTTCTGTGACCGCGAAAAACTCGGGCGCAGAAACGATCCAGCGCCATGCCGAATAGTCATGCAGGGCATCGTAGCCAACATCAGCGAGGTGCAGGTCCCAATCCATGGCCGAAGATGGTTCGGTACGCTCCAGAAGCTCCGTAACCATGTCCACATGTTCAGTCAGGGTCCGTCCATGCGGCGGCTGCACCTTGTCGACGGCAAGCACTGCCAGCCAGATACGGCGATCAGGCACATCGGCCAGCTGATGCTCGCTGGTGATCTTGACGAAAGGCTGAGACGCGCCGCGGCGGGCCTTGACCTCGATGCAATCCGCCTTGAGTTCGAAGTCCTTCGGCGCGCCGGACGGTCCCATCCATGCGGAAAGGGCGGGCTTTGGCCCAAGCTCGGCGATCAGAAGCTTCAGGACCTCGATCTCGCCGATCAGACCTTTCTGCGCCTCCTCCGACAACACTTCCAGCTTGCCGCCGCGCAGCAGGTAGTGCCACCGGAAGGTGCGCCCGATGGCGCGCTCCAGGGCCTCGGCCTCGGTCTCGGCCAGTTCCCCCGCCGCCATCACGTCGCGGCAGAGCGTCTCGAACAGCTCCATCTGGGCGTTGTCCTTCAAACGGATATAGAGGATCGGGCCGCCCGGCAGGGTCTGGAAACGGATTTCAAGGTTCTTGAGCTTGGGCAAATCCGGGACAGGGCGCGGCAAGTCGCTGAGTTGCAGCACCAGCGTCGCATCCGCCCGTGGCATGACTGCCCAGAACCAGTTCCATCGTGCCGCGGCATCCACCCGCCGCGTATCGACCTTTCCCGCCTCGAGGCCGGACCAGGGTGTGTCATTCGGGATCACCAAGCGCCTCCTCCTCGATCTCTTCCTCGCCGAACATCTCGCGCATGCGGATCGTGTTCACGACGTATTCGACGGTTCCGCCACCGATCCTGCTGGACGGGAACGAGAGGCCCCACACAAGCACCCCTTCCGGCATGATCGGATCGTCCAGCTTCGGCTTGACGAGACGGAGGATCAGCAACGGGCGGCGACCGGGAACTTGGCGGTAGATCCTCGGGTTGACGGTCTTGGGCAGCTTCTGATCTGGCCGGGAAAGGCGGAATGCTTCACGCGCATCCGCAATCTGCGTTGCGGTCAGGCCTTCGGTTTCGTCCTCGGCAGAGCCAATCCGACGGCTGGAACCGCTGAAGGCAAGAACCCCGCCCTTTGCGAGGTCCGGATCGACAGAAAGCTCGTAGGGTACGATATCGAGTCCGGCAAAGGGTATGGGGTCCATATCCTTGCGGGTGGAGCTGGCGATGAAGACATCCCATTTCGCAAGCTCATCATCAGCCCGCGCTTCGATGTAATCGTTGATCAACTTGGGATCAGTAAGCGGATTTACTGGACGAAGCCCGGGTTCTGTTCGGTATTTGCGAAGGAAATCCCTGATCGACTCAACGCCTACCCCGGAGAGCAGGTAGCCCCTCGGCCGTTCGGAGAGAAGTATCCCCATGCTGGCGGTGGCGGACAGAAGTTCCTCGCCCGCACGCAGGTTCGCATCAAGCTGTGCCTTGTCGAGAACGATCCGCGTGGTCTCGATCAGGTTCTCGGCCAGCCCGACCTTTACCGGCAACTCCTTTCCCGTCCCCATCTTGTTGCGCGCCGTCACGATCAGCGCCTCGGGGTGGCTGCGCACGGCGAGGCCGAATTGGGCGGGCGTCGCCTTGGCAAGCTCCATCCGCTTCAGCTGTGTCTGCAGGTCGTCCATGGCCTCGTGAATATGGGCGTACCAGCCGACACCATCCGCAGGGATCCAGACACGGCACAGGTCTTCGTAGCCGGGTCGATAGCCGAACCAGCGGCCCATCTGCATCAGCGTGTCGTACATCATGGAATTGCGCAGGAAGTAGCTGACCGTCAGCCCTTCGAGGGTCAGCCCCCGTGAAAGGGAGAAGCCACCGACCGCGATCACCGTGATCCCGTGTTCCCCCACATGATCATAGTCCAGCGCCTGGGCCCGCTTGGAGGCGTTGACCTCGACCACTCGGGCTGCCACCAGCACCTCGTGCAATCGCGCCTGCACCGATGACCAGTCTGCCCCCTCCGCGTCGGCAAATTCCCTACTCCATGTCGCGTGCAGCGCCGCAATCTCGGGGTTCCGCAGCGCCGCCGGACCCTTTGCAGCATCAACGGCAACAGCGTCACGGATACGCGCCACCACATCGGCGATCCGCGACCGCAATCGCCCCTGCACGTCCGTGAACCGCGAGGTGTTGACCAGCATCGACGCATGACCGGCCTGCTGCCCGCGCGCATTCCGGATCGCGCGGGCGGCTATGAAGGCGCGCACCGCCTCGACCAGACTACCCGGCAGCACATCGACCGGATGGTCGATCTTGTGCTTCATCGGCAGCACATCCTCGTTGTCGTCGATCAGCCGGATGTGCTGATCGCGCGCGTCGAGGAAGATCTTCTGCGCCCCGAAATAGTTCGACGGTGCATCGAGGCCGATAATGAAATCCCGCGGGAACAGGTCCTGTTTCAGCGCCTCGTCATCGGTGTCGGGATCGATGAAGATGTTGGCGAAGGGCGTCGCGGTGTAGCCGACATAGCAGCTGCGATGGAACAGTGAGAGCAACTCGCGGATCTGGCTGTTGATCCGCGTCACCTCGTCACGCTGGTACGCCGTGTTGATCGAGGCATTGTCGGCCTCGTCGTCGATCAGCAGCATCGGCTGGCTGACCATCTGCGTACTCTGGTGAACGGAATGTTCCTTCAGCCATTCCAGCAGGTTCTTCAACGTGCTGGAGTTCTTCTTGATCACCAACACCACCGGCACGTTGATCTGGCTCAGTTGCGCGGTGAAAGTCGTGGCCGTAGCCTTGTTGAAATCGCGCAGCGTGTTCGTCAGCGACACCGGAAACTCACGCTGATCGAACTGTCCGACGCCGATGATCTTCTGCCGCTGCGCCTTGTTGGCATGGGCCAGCCGTCCGGTATCGCGTCCGATGAAGCCTTCGTCGATCCTCGCCTGTGTCTGGTTGCGCAGGTTGTTGTGGATCCCCGCGATCACCACGATCAGCCGGTAGCCTGCATCCGCCGCCTTGCAGATCAGGCCGGTATAGTTCGCGGTCTTGCCGCTCTGGACATGCCCTACGACCATGCCCCGGCGGCTCCAAGGGCTCAGGTTATTTGGGTTCCCCAGACGGTCCAGAACCTTGTCCGTGACCTCGTCCGTGCCGTCGATCACCGACTTGGGCAGCCCCTTTAACCCCAGAAGTTTGCGATACCGCCCCCAGTAGAAATCCCCGACCTCGCGATTGATGCGCGCGTCATGAAGCCACGGCTTGAAATCTTCGGCATCGACGATGGCGCCGAGACCCATGCTGATGCCGTATTTCTCCTCGATCAGGCGCGCCAGTTCCTCGGCATCCTCATCCTCGATCTTACCAGCAAACATCGGGGTCTCGCGCAGTTGGGCGATGATGTCCCGAATGGACTGTGCAGTGTGAGGTCCCGCTTGGGACGCCATGTACATGGACGTCATGCCCTCGAGACTGCTGAGAAGCGGGGTCATTGCTGCTCCTTCTCTTCCAAGGTGGTCGCAATGATGCGCTGCGTGTCGTCCCATGCTGACCGAAAAGGATCAACATCCTTCATCAAGGCCATGATTTCCTTGATATCCTTCCGCGCACCCATGAGAACGGAAAGGGTCGCCTGAACGGCCTGTGCGAGGGTGTCCTCGTCTACCCGATCAGTCACGATTTCTTCGGCCACCCCGGCCATATCGGCGTGCAGGGTCTCGATCGGTAGGGACGCACCGACCAGAGCGATGCAATTGAAGAAGCCGCGCCGCAGGTCTGGCGGCAGGCTTTCGGCAAAGTCCGCAAAGGCCGGGTGCTCAACGTTGGGTCTGTACCGGATCTGCCCCTCGGCCTGGATGCGATGCCACATGGGCAGACGCTCGTGATCCACCAGCTTCTGACCGCGCTTGCGGTAGGTGCGCTTCGATCCGTCCTGAATCCGCTCGATGACCTTCTTCAGGCGATCCCTGACGATGGGGGGCAACTGCGCCGAGGATTTCTTGACGTCGATCTTCCAGTCGGCGTCCATGCTGTTGGGAATGTCGATCCTGACCCGCGACAGCTTCGTCAGTTCCGACTGGCGGCACAGGCCGAACCATGTCCCGTAAAGTATCAACCTTTTGCCGCGATAGAGATAGAAGCCTTGCGACTTCAGGTGCCCCTCCGGCCCGGCAATGTCTTCCCAGTCTGTCTTGCCCATTTGCTTGTGGTGCGGAAGGGTGAAGCTCTGTATTTCGACATCACCCCGGATCAGCGAAAGACGCTCCTCGGGGCCGGGAATGGTGGCCAGGTTCTTTCGGGCAAATGGATCGAGAGGCGGAAGCACCCGGCCATTCAGCGAAATCGAGAGCGGTTTTGCATCTTCCATGAAACGGTGGAAAACGAGGCGCAGGTGCCGTTCCGTTTCGGAAATGCGCCGGTTGATCACCTCGGCCCGCTTTGCGGCGTTGTGGGCGTAGCCTCCCGACAGACGATCAAGCTTTTCCCAAAGAACGAGGGTTCCGGTTTCTCCCAGCTTTTCGACCTCGGGAATTCCGGCGATGTTATCCGGCAGCTGCACCGCCCACTCGTTCCGCTCCGCGACATCGTCCAAGTCCCAGACCGCTGCCGATGTATGACCATCCTTACGCGACACGACGGTCAGCCGACGGCATTGCGAAAAACTTGCGCTCTTCATGCCGAGACCGAACCGGCCGAGGTCGGGCTCATCCCGTGATGCCAAGGGGTTGCGGCTACCCGGACGCATGGCCGCGATCAACTCTTCTTCTGTCATCCCGCCCCCATCATCGATGATGGCGATATGGGGCTCGTCCGCGAACGTCTCGGTCACGATCCGGATGCGCCGCGCTCCGGCAGTTATCGAATTGTCGATGACATCGGAAATAGCGGTCTCGAGGGAATAGCCGATATCCCTCAAACCCTCGATCAACGAGGCTGCATGTGGGGTTGCGTCGGCGCGGCGTGTCGATACAACTTTCTGCATGCGATCCTTCGTTTCTCCCGGCTTCCCAACAACTTGGCGGCAGGATCACGACATTGCAAGGTTTTCAGGGCTGTAGTTTGCCCTTGTTTGTCAGCGCAGCATGGACAAGACCTGCGATCTGCCGTGCTAGGAACGGCGGCACGGCGTTGCCGACCTGAACGTATTGCTGCGTCCGGTTGCCAAGGAACAGATAGTCGTCGGGGAAGGTTTGCAGGCGCGCAGCCTCGCGCACCGTCAGGCTGCGGCACTGCATGGGGTCCGGGTGGATGAAGTAGTGACCATCCTTCGAGATGTGGCTGGTAACGGTTGTAGAGGCCTCGCCCACCAGCTGGACCCGGAACCGGTCGTTGAACTTCCCGCTGTCCCAGTTCTTGTGGTCTGGGCTGATGAGATACGGAAAGTCGGCGGCCTTCGGGCTGTAACTATGCACGCCGCCGAACACGGCCGCGAAGAGGTAGCGGCCAAGGTCCGACGCCATGTGCCCCCGCGTCTCATGCTGCGCGAGACCGCGCAGAGCGGGCCGTTCCAGCCATTGCAGAAGCGCATCATTGGCACTGCCATACCCTTCCGGCAGTATTGACGCCGAGCGGACACTTGGCCCGGCCGCCTTCAGCCGTTTCGCGACATCCTTGAAGGCATCCCTGATCGGTGCATTGTCCTTGCCGCCATGCAGCTTGCCCAGCAGCCGCGCGGCGTCGGTCACGATCGCCCGCCAGTCGTCCGGGTCATCCTGCCCCCGACTTATCCCGCTGCGCAGCATCGGCATGTTTCCGATCACGTCATCGACCGTCCGGACGACATCGGACACCGGAAGCTCGACTCCGATTGCGCCCTTGGCGAGGTCGGAACGGATCCCGACGATGATGACGCGGTGACGGCGCTGCGGCACGCCGAAGCGCTCTGCCCGCACGATGAAATCGGACGGTTGTTCTGCCTCGCGCAGGCTTGCCTTGCCGTCTTCGAGATGGATCGCGCGCAGTTCATACTGGTGGCCCTTGCCAGTGCCGAGCGATGCCAGATCCTCCATCAGCATCTCGAACACGAGACGACTTTCGATGGTCGAGGACAGCATGCCCTTGACGTTTTCCATCACGAACGCCGCCGGGCGCAGGCGGTCGAGGACACTGATATATTCCCGGAACAGGTAGTGTCGCTCGTCCTCCTCGGGGACATAGCCGACCTTTCCCTTTGATCGGGCGCGGCCAACCAGCGAATAGGCTTGGCAGGGCGGCCCGCCGATCAGGATCGTGTCGTCGTAGTTCCGGCGAAGCCTCGCGATGGCTGCATCGATGGCTTTGCCCGTGCCATCGGTACCCAGTTCAAGGCAGCGAGCCTCTGCCTCGGCCTGCGCCCATGCGCGGGCGTCGACCTCGGGCCAATCCGGTTCATCCACAAGTCCCGCATGGAAGTCGAGGAAGGCTTGTGGCAGCGTTCCGTGCTGCGCCTGATGTTCCCGCAGAAAGGCCCGCAGCGTGAGCGTCCGATGCGCCGAGGCTTCCTTTTCGACAGAGATGCCGATGTGAAAGGGAGTGTGGTCACCCACCTTGAGGCAGGAAAAACCCTCGCCCAGCCCGCCAGGACCGGCAAACAGATCGACAATGCCGAATTTGGCTGGCAAATCAGGGACCTCTCGTCAAGGGACTGATGCCTGTATACCAGGTGAGCGAGGCGATGCCAGGAGCCAAATGGCAGATATTGTCAACAAGGAGACACGCTCCCGGATGATGTCCGGAATACGCGGCAAGGATACGCGGCCCGAGCTCTTGCTGCGCCGCGCCCTTCACGCGCGCGGGTTCCGCTACCGGCTTCACCCCAAGACCATGAGCGGCCGACCGGATCAGGTCCTGCCCAAACACAGGGTCGCCGTCTTCGTGCATGGATGCTTCTGGCACCGGCACGAAGGCTGTCGATTTGCATCGACGCCTGCCACGCGCCCCGAATTCTGGGCGGCGAAGTTCGCGGCCAATATCCGGCGCGATCAGAAAGTCGTGGCAACGCTGTCGGACAAGGGCTGGCGGATCGCGATTGTCTGGGAATGCGCGCTGAAAAAGCAGGCCAATGTTGATCTCACCGTCGAGCAATTGGCGGATTGGATACTCGAAGGCGGAGCATTCATTGAAATCGGCGAGAAGGATCCGGGTTCCTGAGCGGTATCAGGGGCGAATTTCATGATTGGCACTTCGAATTCGTCAGACTCGCTCCAACCGCCCCCGCAGATACCGCTCTATCCCGACCGCCAACGCAAAGGCCGGAGCACCCAGCACCAGAACAGCCGCGGACAGCGCTGCCATGACCACGATCGCCCCGGCACCAGCCCCCAGCACCATCACTACCGCCCAACTCGCCAGATAGGCCACTCCGCATAGTCCAACCACGTGGATCACAGGATGCGTATAGCGCGCCAGATCCCTCTGCATTCGCTCCACCGCCGCCAGCTGGTGTCGTTGCCAGGCGTCGCTCTTCTCGATTTCCATCATCATTCTCTCAACAATTCGATCCAGGTGTGGACGTCGTCCATGGGGATTTCCTTCCCTTCCAAGAACGACCGGTACCAGCGCGCGACGATCGCCCCGCGCTTCTCGCTTTTCAGGCGGATGCCGGTCGCGCTCAGGTGGCGGTCCAGCGCCGTCTCGAACCCTTCCAGCGCCGCCAGGTCATGGCCCGGACGCACCGCCTTGACCCCCAGCAGGATCCAGTTCAGGTCCACGCCGAACTGGCGGTGCATGTCGACCAGCGCCTCCACCGGCATCGAGCGTTTGCCGGTCTCGTAACTCTGATAGGCTCGCTGCGACATGCCGAGGGCATCCGCCATCCGGGCTTGCGACAGGCCAAGCTCGTTGCGCGCGATCGCCATGCGCGCGCCGAGGCCGCCGAGGTAGGTATCCGGACGATTCACCATTCTTGACATCAATCAGCTTGCCTTGACGCATGAACGCATATAAGCGCACATTTGTGCGTTAACGCCAGCGTTTCACCATCGAACCACGGCCCGGCACCGCATTCAATGCGTTTTCGTCCATTTGAAGGAAAGGAGAGGGGTTTGTCACAGGAAAAGCTGCTGTCGCCCAAGGAACTTGGCGCCCTTGTGGGCCTCAGCACGGCGCAGATTCGTGCCTTGATGAACGACGGACGGCTCGAATTCGTCGAGATCACGCCCAAGACCCGCCTCCTGACCATGACCGGGTGGGAACGGTTCCAGAAGCGCGCGACCAGGCTCCGCAGCGACGAGCGGGAGAGGGACGGTTCAGTGTCGAGTGTGAATTGATCAGGGGGAGAGCCGATGGGCACGACCAATCTCAACATCAGCGTGATCGACAAGCGCATGCTGAAACAGTCCGAGGCCGCCAGTTACACCGGCCTTGCCGTCAAGCATTTCAAGGCGAGCTGCCCGGTGCGCCCGGTCGAACTGGCGCGCGGCACCTTGCTGTGGGACCGGCGCGACATCGACCGCTGGATCGACACGATGAAGGCCGACCATGTCGAGATGACGCGCGACGACATCCTGGACCGGCTGTGATGACCCATGTGCGCGTCAAAGGGTTCAAGATATTCAAGGATCGTCACGGCCGGATGCGGTGCTACCACCGTGCAACGGGGCACAAGATCGACCTGACCAAAGCGCCGCTGGGGTCGGCCGAGTTTCTGGCAGAGTGCGAGGCGATCCGCGCCATTGCGGTAGCGCAGAAGGAAAAGGGCCCTCGCGCGGGCACGTTGGGCGGGCTGATCAAGGGCTACTTCGAGACCGGGCATTTCGCCAATCTGGCCGAGGCCACGCGCCGCGATTACCGCAAATGCGCGGATTTCCTTGCCCCGATCCGCGACACGCCGGTCCATGTGATCGACACGCCGCTGATCGCGGGCATCCACGACAAGGCCGCGAAAAAGATCGGCTGGCGGCGGGCGAACATGGTGCGGACTCTGCTGAGCGAGGTGTTCCGCCATGCGATCCCCCAAGGGCTGATCGCCGCGAACTACGCCAAGGACGTGATCCCCAAGCGCCGGCCGCGCGACCGCGCCTATGCCAACCGGCCATGGACCATCGAGGAGCGCGACATCGTGCTGTCCCGCGCGAAGCCGCATGTGCGGGTGGCGCTGGCGCTGATGATGAATACCGGCCTCGATCCCTCTGACGCGTTGAAGCTGCGCAAGGACCAGATCGACGGTGACACGATCTGGGGCGTGCGCGGCAAGACGGGGGAAGAGGTGGCGATTCCCGTCAGCCCGACCTTGCAGGCAGCCCTCGACAGCATCCCCGCGCATGAGGCCGCTACGGTGCTGGCCAGTTCGCAGGGCGCGGCCTGGACCTACAACGGCTTTTCGACCGTCTGGCACCGCTTCAAGACCGGGCTGGAGGAGGAAGGGCTGATCGCCCCGGGCCTGACACTCAAGGGCCTGCGCCACACCGTGGCGACGACGCTGCGCGAGGCGGGGCTTGATGAGAGGCGCATCGCGGACCTGTTGGGGCAAAAAACGCCGTCCATGGCGCGGCACTATTCGCGGTCGGCGAACCTTGCCGACAAGAACCGCGAGACCATGGCGACGCTGGAAAAAGAGAACGCGAGACGCGCGAAGATTGTCAAACCTTCCGCCGAAAAGCGTCAAACCTGACCCTGACAAGGACCAAACATGACCACAAAAACCATCCATTTCAGCTTGTTAAGTGGTGCCCGGGGGCGGAATCGAACCACCGACACGAGGATTTTCAATCCACTGCTCTACCCCTGAGCTACCCGGGCACGGGGAACGCGGCGCGTTCGGGTGCGCTGTAACTAGACGAGGCGCCGGGGGCTGTCCAGAGGGGCGATGAAAAAATCCCGGACGATGTGGCGGGGGTCATGTGCCGGTTCGGATATCGTGCCCACGCGGGTGATGTTTGGCGGGGCGGGCGGCCGCTGTCCTCTGTCGTGAAGAAAGCCCGCGGCGGAGTATCTGCCCGCCGTCCTCTTTGCCCGGCGCTCACCCCATCTTCCGCCGCGACTTTCCCTTCTTCGCCCGCGTTCCGGCCCGCCCGGCGGTGGAGCGGCCGCCCGCCTGCGATGCTTCCTCGATCGCCGACTGCCGGGCCAGCGGGTCGTCGGCCACCGCAAGCTCCACCGCTTCCAGCCTGCGCACCTCGTCGCGCAGCCGGGCGGCCTCCTCGAATTCGAGGTTCTCGGCGGCCTTGCGCATCTCGGCCCGCAGCGCGTCGAGATGCGCGGCGAGGTTGGCGCCCACCAAGGGCTTGCCCACTTTCGCCGTGACCCGCGCCATGTCGGTGTCGCCCTGCCAGAGGCCGGAGAGCACGTCCTCGACGTTCTTGCGCACCGTCTCGGGGGTGATCCC
>Ga0172382_10009264_pt1 | contig 13482 bp, 11 predicted proteins | sample Leawel138RmetaG_FD_122245 | JGI IMG/M metagenome (GOLD analysis project Ga0172382, IMG submission 122245) | Leachate microbial communities from a municipal landfill in Southern Ontario, Canada - Leachate well 138R metaG | ecosystem: Engineered > Solid waste > Landfill > Unclassified | place...
ATCAGAAAAGCGGATGTTTATTTCCTTTATCTTGAATTTTTTGTTTACTATCTTCGAGTTTATTGGTGGCTTATTAACTAATACTGTTGCTTTATTATCAGACAGTGTTCATGATTTAGGCGATTCTATTTCGATGGCAGTAGCGATATTTTTAGAAAAAAAATCAAAACAAAAAGCCGATTATAAATATACCTATGGTTATTATCGCTTCTCACTTTTAGGTGGTCTGATTACTTCAGTAATCTTGATATTTGGTTCTGGGATTATCATAATCGAAGCTATAAAAAGAATAATGAGTCCTGAAGCCATTGATGCCGAAATGATGATTTATTTCGCTATTGTAGGAGTTATCGTCAATGGGCTAGCAGCTTTAAACGCATCAAAAGGAACAACTTTAAATGAAAAAGCTATATCTTTACATTTATTTGAGGATGTATTTGGCTGGGTTGCGCTCTTAACAGCTGCAATTGTAATCAAACAAACTGATTTTTATATTCTCGATGCGATACTTTCGATAGCATTTACTATCTTCATCGCGACTCATGTATTCAAAAACTTAAAAAAGATTCTTGAAGTTTTTTTAGAAAAAGCTCCTGAAGGTCTATCAATCGATGAAGTAAAAACCAAACTTTTAGAGAATAAAGGTATAAAGAATGTTCATCACATTCATTTGTGGACCATAGAAGGATCAATCCCCATCATTACTCTCCACGCTAGACTATCTAGAGATATCTCCATCGAAGAGACTTCTCAAATAACTCAATGGATAAAAAATGCACTTAAAAATATGGGTATTCTTCACTCAACAGTTCAAATCGAATTTTTTAATGATGATTGCGACAAGGTTGACTGTGATGCTTTAGAAGTCGAAGAGACTAATCACCACCGCCACCATCATCATTAGTAGAATATAGAGGTATAAGTATATGAATTTATTTATTCAACAAGTAGAGTTACCAGAAATGGAACTCGCATACACAATGGCAACAAACTATAGCAGTGCCTATGAAAGAATCGAAAAGTATTTGGTTCAAGCAAATAAAAACATTATCGATGCTGTTTTATATCATGCAGAAATTAAGACAATGAACAGCAAAATTGTTTTTTTGTACACTGATGCAATCAAAGATTTCGATGAGTACGAAAAAAATGAAATTCAAATTTTATCGGTTGAAAAAGGTATATATCTTACTCTGAAACTTGATCGAGAAGTTTACCAAAAATTACTTTTTGGTAATAAAAAGCTCCAAGATACCTTTAATAATGAAATTGAGAATTATTGTAAGATTCACAACGTTGTTCAACATTTCCCTGCCATTCCCTACCTAGCATTAAATGTAGATGGTAAGGAACAATTATTCTTTCCCGTTAAAAAAGCAGTCTAGTTTTTTTGTAAACTAAACTGCTTTTTTTTATTCAAAGACGATTTCAATTGTTGCTTGATTGTCATCAATATTCTCTATGGTTATTATAAGGTCAATAGGGAGATTATTATACCAAGTATAATCAGAGTAAACCGAATCACCAAAACTATCATTGATTAAAAACAGATCACTGTCTTCAACCACTTCATACTTTTCAATATCATCGCCCATATCCGCTTCAACTATTTTTAATAACTTGTCTTCGGTATCAGTGTTATTGTTATTGAAAATTGAATAGTAGTATAAATCAGGATTATAACCATCATCAATTGCCGCACTTACATGAAATATGATAATACCGGGCTGAGTAAAAATATAATTTTTATCTAGTTCATTTAGTCCTTCAGGACTGTAATAACTAACTAATAAATATTCATCAAAAATTGTATTCTCCCAGTTATCAATAATTAATATTACATCTCCATTTTCAACATGTTTGGATATATCAACTGTCATTGATTCTTCAATAACAATCGGTGTTATCCATCCAAGCAAGATTTTGGAAAAAGCATCATGATCACCGATTGTATAATCCATCATAAATGTTCCTAATCCGCCACTGTTAATTAGATCATCAGGATAATAGTCATAATAATCTTCAAGTCCCAACATATGACCGGTTTCATGAATAATTGTTCTAGCATTAACTGATTCATAATTCTCGTAGAAGAAGTCTAATCCAGACCAAACATAATAGTTCGGCATTACTCCATCAAAGTTATCTTCGTAATAGTAATAATATTGATAAGCCCACCAAAGATCTGAACCACTGGTAAAACTAATTTCATGATTATAAATTATATAGATTCCATCGATATAATTATCACCATTGCTATCATAATCCTGATAATTGATTATTGAATCATAATAACTTAAAACTTCGTAGATGATATCACTATCAGGATGTGGTGAATCAGGATATAGATATTCACCACTTACAGGGTCAGTCGCATAAAAATTATCATTGTCAGTTTCATATGCGCTAGAATTTTTGCTAGCGGTATAAACACCAAAAATATCTGCATTAATATTTAATTGATTGTAAGAACTCTTAAGATAATAACTATTTAAAGATTCATATTCTAAATCATTACTCAAACCATTAAAAGCTATCTCCGCATCATTAAGGGCTTTTGTATGATCGCTTATCAATTCATCAGGAAAATCAACGATAAACACCAATACATCAACATCACCATTTGCAGGAATGCCTACTGTACTAAGTTCATCTTGAATCAAACTATATCCAGTAGGAATTATCGGAGTATTTAGCTCTGTGGTAGTAGTTGAATTATCACTAGATGTTAAATTAGTTATTGCTGTTGTTGCTGTAGTTTCGAAGGAGGTTGTGGCATTTGTTGCAGTTGTTGTATAAACCTCGGAAGTGTAAACTGTCTCTGTTGTGGATTGTGTGTCTAAACTATTTGCTGAAGAAGTATCATTGCTACTGGAGTAGTCTAGATAATCAGAAGTACTAGTGATAATAGTATTTTCAGTAGTTTCATCTTCAAAAACAAATTTTATACCACCTAAATCACATCCAACTAGAACAAAAGCTAAAATTATTATACCTATATATATAGCAACTTTTCTCAAATTTCATTCCTCCTTATTTAATATTCTCAATTATAACACAATTATAAAAAAAACACAGTTTATAAAAACTGTATTTTTTAAAATTTAACCTTTTTTATGCTTGATTTCCTCTGCCATGACCATTACCATGGCGATAATTATGTTCGAATTGGCCTTTGAATTGATTTGGAGTAAATTGATAAGTATAAATTACTTCTCCAGTTTCACTATCAGTTTCAGCTTTAATTCTAGCGTTTCCACTTTCAATTATTTCTTCGCCTTCACTTATTTCATAGTTTAACATTATATATCTTACATTATCAATAGTTCTAATGTTGAAAATAAAACTTGAAGATTCTGTCTCATTACTGAACTCTAATTTCACATGAGTCATTCGATTTTTTTCAAAAATCATTACTTTTGATTCATTAATAGTAATTCCATCTTCTACCATTTTATAGAAGAATTTTTCTCTACTATTATCTTCAATGTCACTTTGATAGTTTACCACAACATAATTATCTTCATCAATAAATGATCTTAAACGATAAATTTCTTTATTATCATTGGTAACTTTTTTTCCTTCAATGTTATATTCTGTGTCTTCGTAAATAAGAATTCCAGTTAAACCTTTAACAACTAAGTTATCGTCTTCATCTTGAAAACGGAAATTATTCTTACCTTCAGGTTGTTCTTCATTTAAAGGCTCTTCAGGGTCTTCTAAGATAAATTCGCTGTAATAAAATATATAAGACTCATAAGTACCATCTAGATTTTTTACCTCATATACTAATTTGTAGGTAAAGTCTTCACGTTCAGATTCACTTTCAGTCACAGTTAGATTATCATTTCCTAAGAAAGCTTCCATCAGTTCTACATATCGATCAATGTTATCGATTTCTTCATTTATTACTGGTTCATCTTCCTCAGTTGTTACTTCACTTAAAGGTAAATAAGACACTTCATCAATATTAGTTTCATTATAATTCATGAGCGAAGTAGCAGAAAGTGCTTGTAAGGTAAACAATTGTTCATCATCCACAAACTCTTTCTCGCTGTCAAGGTTACATCCTAATAATCCTAAAGCTAAACCTAAACCTAAAAATACTGTTAAAATTTTTTTCATAATTAATTTCCTCCTAATATGCTTTACTACATATACGAGTAAACATGTTATTTTATTGGAAAAATTTAATTAAATCTTCCAGGATTATTATTTCCTGGGTTTTCTTGAGGACCTCTAGGTCTTTCAAATTCTCCATCTCCACTAACAGTGTAACGGTAGCGATATCGATTTTCAGCTTGAACAAACTCAAGATTTACATTCATGTTTCCTTGTTTTGATTGCTTATCAGTTATAATTTCATAATCAACTTCTAGTTCATCTAAATTTGTATTGTATTTTCTTTGTAATTGAAGTTTGATTATAACTTGATTTCTTTGACTAGTTGATTTTACTTCCAAAGCTTGATTAACTTTAAATATTTCGATTAAATCTGATTGTACTAAAGAATTATCTTTATAATAGCTAAAATTAAATTTCTGCTGCAGTGTATCTGATTGATTGTCAATAGTTAAATAATCACCATCACTGTTAGTTACTTTAATTAGGTTATTTTCAATAGTGAAGTCGTAGACCATATCATTAAATTCGACTATTCCATTCAAAGGATTTTCATTATAGTAAATCTTGAAGATTAACTCTTCTTTGCTTAGATCACTGGTAATGTAATTAATAGCGTATTCGAATTCATCCTTATCGGATTCAACTATTTGATAATTAGCTGAACCTTCTTGATTTAAGATTTTTTCCATAAGACTGATTATTGGATCAATTTCTAAAAAATAATCTTCTATGGCTAAACTATCTTCACTTAAATAAGTCTGAGACAAACTTTCGATATTATAGTCAACTTGATTGCTAAGTTCTACTAATTCCTCCTCAGCAAGTAATGTAGCACCCGACACAATCTGAAAGCCAAGTATCTCAACGTCATTCGTAAGTGGAGTTGCAGTAGAAGTTCCGGTTGTATCAAAATGATTTATCAAGAATATCACTGCGAAAATAAGCACTAATGAGGTTAATGCTACTTTTAGAGAGCGCGCAAAGTTAAAATTTGAAACAAATTTCTTCTTTGGCTCAATATTAATGTTCTCTAAATTAATTCTTGATATAACATCAGGAATCTCTTTGATTGCTTCAGCTTTAATTCGCGATTCAATTTCTTTTCTTTTCATTTTTCCACCTCCACCTTAAGATATTCTTGAAGAGTTTTAATCGCCTTGTTATATAGCCATAATACAGTGCCTAAAGGTCTATCAACAATTTTTGCAATATCTTTGAATTTCATTTCACTTACTGCTCTTAATAAAACTATTTGTTTTTCTAAATCATCTAAGGGTTTGACCAAATCCAAAACCGTATAGGTTACGGGATCAGTTTTTAAGTCTTTATGATAATAATCTTGTTCTTGGGGATCATATATAGTTTCTCGTTTATGCTTGCGGTAATAATCAAGGGCATTGTTCTTGGCAATTTGAATTAACCAAGCGTTAAAATTCCGTCCGCGTTTATAAGTGTGAATCTTTTCAATCATTTTTATATATGTATCCTGCATCAAATCTTCAGTAACTGCTTTGTTTTTAACAATGGATATGATCATTGAAAAAACACCTTTTTTTGTATTCTCGTATACAAATTCAAAAGCTTCATTATCTTTTTTAATTAGTAAATCGATATAATCATCGAAATCGATTTTCATATCTTCACCTCGAGTAAATTATATCACAAATTTCAAAGAGTAAAGCTTTTCTATTATTTATACGCACAACTCTTGCATTTTATTGGTAATTTAAAATAATTTAAATCAATAAATAAAAAAAAGATGTTATAATGTTTTTATATTTACAAGGTGGTTTTTTATGAAAAATAGAATCTGGGAGTTAGATTTCTTCCGTGGCTTTGCGATAATGATGATGATTTTTGATCATCTAATGTATGATTTTATGATTCTTCCAAGCCTATTTGGAAACTATTCACAAGTGAATAATGAAGTTTTTAATTGGCTTAAAGACCAAGGTAGCCTATACTGGCACTCAGATTTAAGATTTTTTGGTCATTTCTTCTTTTTAGCAGTGTTTTTGTTGATATCAGGAATAAGTTTTAATTTCAGTAAAAACAATCTTCAAAGAGGTTTAAAACTACTTATTGTAGCTCTTTTGATAACTGTTGTAACACTTGTTGCAGAAATCTTAACCGGATCAGGTTTTCTAATCGTTTTTGGAATAATCCATATGTTTGCTCTAGCGATTATTATTACGTATTTTATTAGAAAATTTATCAAGAATGAGTTAGTAATTCTTGTGATTGGGCTCATTATTTTAGGAGCGGGATTTGTTTTCAAATTTTATGATATGACATTTCAAAGTAGTTTTTTCTGGAAAGACTTACCAGAAATTATTATTGGCACAAAAGCTTTTGGCGCTGACCATTTCGGTTTAATACCTTATACTGGAATTTTACTTATAGGTACAGTTATCGGTAAAACATTCTATCAGAACCGGTTGAGTTTGTGGCCCAAAGTAAATCTCTCTTCAAAGAATTTTTTCATCTTTTTAGGGCAAAAATCGTTAATTATCTTTGTTGCTCATCAAATTGTCTTATTAGCATTAGTTTATTTAATTGGTTATATTTTTGGATATCGGATATAGGGAGGATTTTTATAATGGAAGCTAATTTAAGTTTATATCAAGCGGTAAAACAAACAGCTAATAAATTTCCTGATAATAATGCACTTTTATTTATGGGAAAATATGTTACTTATACAGAACTGATAGAAAAAATCAATCAGTTAGCAGCGGGAATCAATGAACTTGGAATCAAAAAAAATGATGTAATCACTATGGCTTTACCTAATGTGTTTGAAGCTATTTATAGTTTTTACGCAGTTAATAAACTAGGGATAATTGCTCATATGGTACATCCGGTTACTCCAGTAAAACAGATGTTAAAGTTTATGGAGACTACCAAATCTAAGATTCTAATAATTTTGGATACCTTTTATGAAAATTATGAACCACTATTAAAAGAAGGGGTAAAACTATACTTAGTTACACCTGTTGATAGCTTTGGGTTCGTAAAAAAAATCGGCTACAAGCTTTTAAATCGCAAAAGACTAAAGAATATAAAGCACACAGATAATGTATTACCATTTAATGATTTATACCTAGAAAAGATGGTTTCTGAAATCGATAAAGACCCTATGGAAACTGCTACCTACCTTCATAGCGGCGGAACCTCTGGCGAGCCAAAGACTATTGAATTATCTAGTTTTGCGATTAATTATCTTGCAAATACTACTTCATATATTATGGATAGAGATGATTTCAAGAACAAACACATGTTAGCTGTTTTACCGATGTTTCATGGATTTGGCTTATGCATGGGTGTTCATGCTATGCTTAAATTTGGTGGAGTAGACACCTTAATGCCTAAATTTAATCCTCAAGAAACTATTAAATTAATTAAGAAAAATCAAGTTAACTATGTAATAGGTGTACCTTCTTTATTTGAAGCTTTACTTAGACAACCAGAAGTTTCTAACCCCTTAGTATGTAATCTAGAACAAGCATTTGTAGGAGGGGACTATGTCGCTCAAGATTTGAAGAAACGATTTAATCAAGCAATGGATAAGGTTAATTCCAAAGCTAGATTACTCGAGGGGTATGGATTGACAGAAGTAGTAACAGTGTGTTCGGTAAATACAATAAAACATCAAAAATATAACACAGTTGGAAAACCTCTACCCGGAATTGATATATCAATTGTGGATGTTGAGACTAAAGAGTTTCTTAAAGAAAACCAAGATGGTATTATCGCAGTTTCAGGTCCGACTATGATGAATGGCTATTTAAACGATGAACAAGCAACTAAAGAAACAATTATTTTACGAGATAATAAAAAATGGGTTTTGACTGGTGATTATGGAAATATTGATGAAGAGGGTTATGTTCATTTTAAGCAAAGATTAAAACGAATTATCAAAGTATCTGGTATGCCTGTTCTACCAGCTGAAATTGAAAATTTACTGATGAATCAAGAATACATATCTGAAGTAGCTGCTATTGGAGCGCCCGATAAAGATAAAGGATTTGTAGTAAAACTATTTGTCGTTTGGGAATCAAATACCAATCCAGTTAATTTTGATGAAATCAAACAACTGATAAAAGAAAATCTTGGTTCATATGCGGTTCCTCGTGAAATTATTATCTTAGACGAATTACCAAAAACAACAATTGGAAAAACCAATGTAATAGAGTTAGAAAAAATGTAAAAAAAAGAAGTTGAAATTTTCAACTTCTTTTTAGTAGATACTTAAATAAAAAATCTCTGTGATACATCGCGGAAGTAAAATACGGTAAGCATTGTCAACATTTCTTGAATTCTTCTAATATTGTTAATATTATCTTTAAATATTGTTATTGCTGTTTGTACATAGCTAGAAGCTATTACCTTGAGAAAATAACGATCAAATTGTTTAGGGTAAATCGTATTAATTTTATTGATGATTATATTTTCAATCTGAGTTTTTAGTTTAAGATAATGAGAACTATTAGAATCTAAAGTAATAATATAGATTTCTCTAGTATAAGGTTTCAAAATACTCATAACATAGGCGATAATCTGATTAGCATCTTCATAGGTGTTAATCCTAGTTATGTTAAGTTTGATGTCAAAACGACTAATATCATCAATAGCTCTTTCTGCTGGCAAAAGTATCTCTTCATACAATGTTTCTTTATTTTTGTAGTAGCGATAAATGTTACCAACAGTTATGTTTGCTCTTTCCGCTATCTGTCTCATATTAGCATCTTGAAAGCCTTTTTCAAAAAATTCAAGAATAGCACCTTCCACTATTGCATTTCTAACACTTTCTTTTAGAACTTGCATGGACATACCTCCTTTACATAAATTTAGCGCTTTATGCTTTTATTATATAGAAATGATATTACAATTCAACAGAAACTGAATTTAATTACATAATTTTGTTATAATACAACAATTAAATATTAATTCAAGAACCAATTTAATCATTTTTCATTATTGTTTATCGTTTAAAATTATTTTCAATTAATATTGTGAAAAACGCTTAGTTTATTGACATTAAGTTTTCTAAGTTATATAATTTTACTATATTGAGAGGTGTCCTATGAAAAAAACTTTAAGTTACATATTTTTATCAATTATAATTTTATTAGTAACTATTGTTTCTGTACCGTTTAACAACTTAAATCAATGGGGTATTAATCTGCCTGTTTTTTTAAGTGTTTATGAGTTATATCTTAAAGGTGGCATTGCTGTTGTGACAATTATATTTGCGATTATCTTTTTGATAGTTGCTAATAAACAGCAAAAAGCTGATGGAGATGTCAAGCTTTCGACCAGGAATATGGCCGTTTTGCCAGCCTATGTTTACTCTTTAGCAACCATGTCTTCAACTGTTTTTATTTCATATCACCTTTACAAATGGTTTGAGAATACTCAAACTCAATTGATTGTACTATTAGGTGCTGCTGCAATAGTTTTAGTGATTTTCTTCATGGGTTACTTTTTGATATCTGAATTCAAAAAGACCAATAACACCGGAAGAGTTTTTAGAACTATAACCAATATCTTATTAGTAATTGCAACTTCAGGAATAGCTTACTTTAACCTAAATTATCGTGTAAGTACCTATTATCCGCAAATTCCCACTAAATTCACTCTCTTGTTTGTTCCTTTATTTTTTATTCTCTATTTAGCATACGTTATTATGTCAAATCGCTATAACAAGCAACAAGCAGAGGAAGCATCTTTAGAGAATGATGTTGTTCAAGCTAAAAAAGATAAAAACATTCAATATGACGAAAAATCAATCATTGTTCCTAAACAAGAAAAGATTACTAGTCATAGAGAAGATTTAGATCCGACAAAGATAATTTATGCTGATGTACCTGTTGATCCAGAGTTCTCGAGAATGATTTCTAATTCGAATCAAGCAACGTCAATTGAATATTATATTGAAAAGCCGAAATTATTTAAACCTTTAGATCCTACTTTCGACGAACTGGTTGATTATGTTAGAGAATTACCTCAAGTAGTTACTAAACTTGATGAGGAGAGAATTACTTTTTATGTTGAAAGAGTTCCATTCTTGGTTTTGATGAACTATGGAAATTATTATCGTATGGCCTTTAAATACGATTTAGAACAAGGAATTAGATTAATCATTAAATACCCAACTATATCAAAAAACAAAGCCACAAAGGATGAACTTTGGTTTAAAGCAAATAATTATGGCGACATTCCTAAAGAAGTTATTTATCAAATAGTTAAAAACTCCCATAGCAACTACATTAATTAGCAACTCTATCTGAGTTGCTTTCGTATACTAAGACTAGGAGATTTGTCTCTTGGTCTTTTCTTTTTAGAAAATAGATGTATAATGAGGATGAAGGCGTAGTTAACCTTTGAACTATGAGTTCGTAAAACGAGTTACACTTCGAGTGTTTATTCCTCGTCTACGCCTTCCCCTAATACACGCGAACCAAGAGAGGAGTTTCTTGGTTTTTCTTTTTGCGAGGCATCGCAATAAGAAAGTCGGAAAAGGATAGCGAAGTTGCTTTTGAGTGTATGAACTCGCCCAAAAAAAGTGTTACCTTATCCATTTGGAAAATGAGCCAGTTTAGATCTAGTTGAACCATGAGTTCGTATCAATCACGAAAACAGGACAGTATCCAAACAAGAACCGACCGTTACTCCAAAAACGAAAGGGGGTGAAAGAGAATGAAACCATGTATCGCAATTGACATATCCAAAGGCAAGAGTTACTACCAGGGATTCATATCATTGAATGAACCATATACAAAAGCGAAACCAATTCATCATGATAAAGTAGGTTATGATGAATTGATGTCTGTAGGCATGACTATGAAAGAGAAATATGGAGATATTGATTACGTATTTGAATCAACAGGAATCTATCATAAGGGATTACAAAATCGTTTAGAGATGGAGGAACAAAAATATATTATCTTGAATCCATTGGAAGCAGCGAAAATACGTAAAAGCAAACTCCGCTCTACAAAGACTGACAAAAAGGATTGTCAGAGTATCGCACTAGCTTATTATACAAGAGAACATGAGCCACACAACAAAAAAGATAAACTTCATGAAACACTCCAAATCATGAATCGGGAATATAAGTTCCTGATCCAGATATTACGCCAAATGAAAGTAAGATTTAGAAACCTATTAGATATCGTATATCCAAAATGGGATGAGATTTACAACAATCCATATACCGAAGTTCCAATGGCATTACTGAAGAAATATCCACATCCTGAAGAAATTAAAAACAAGCGTGAAGAAACGATAGCCAAATATCTAGAGAAATCAACCACTCATCATCACGCGTTTTCATTAAATGAAGCACGAAAAGTGAAATTATACGCTGATAAAACAGCTTCAGGATGTCATAGAGATGGATATGAAGTGCAAGTTCTATCTTCACTAGCAAAACGCCTTGAAACACATCAACAAGCAGTAAATCAATGTTTAGACAGAATGAAAGGATTAGTGAATGACAATCGTTTTTATGATCAACTTCAATCCATACCAGGTATCGGTTCAATTCTAGCAATCAGATTATTTGCGGAACTAGGAGATTTAAGTCGTTTCTCACATTCAAGAAAACTCGTTGCTTATGCCGGAATCGATCCGATTGTTTATCAATCAGGACAGAGAACTGGTGAGCATCTATCCATTACCAAAAAAGGAAACAAAAACTTACGATGTCTTTTGTATTTAGCGGTTAATGCCAATATTAGAAGCAAGAAACCAAATTCTATAATTGACTTCTACAACAAAAAACGGCAGCAAGCCAACCCACTGGCTTATCGTGCCGCCGTCATAGCTTGTGCAAACAAATTACTTAGAATAATCTACGCTATGCACAAGTCAGGAAATTACTTTAAATACTAATCCAATTACATTATAACTCAATTTATCCGATTTGATATCGGATTTTTGGTTTTGGTTAAATTATTAATAAATTATTAGTACAAAAGTCCTTGACTTTATTTATCTAGTTTTTTTTGCTTTTTTTATGTAAAGCAATTGAAGGAAACATTTTTCTATGTTATTATTTAAACAAGAGGTGATTAAATATGAAATTAGAAGAGGTTGAAGCGCTTAAAGAGCAATTAATCAACAAGAAAAAAACGCTTTCAAAAGAAGAACTTGCAAACCTGTGTGATGAATTTGATAAACGCTTTATCTATGAATCCACAAGTTTTGATAATGACGACTTTACCTATGAAGATGTTTGTTTCTTGTTGGAAGATCATTCAAGAGAATTTCCTGACAAAAAAGCTAATCGTAGACAAGCTATAATTAATAATTATCACGCGATTAATCAGGTGCATCGTTTAGTTCAGAAAAAACAAGAACTTAGCGAAACAATCGTTAAAGACCTTCATCAAATGTTAGTTGAAGGAATTATCACCGGTGGAGTATATCGAACTCGAGATTTATTTATTCTCGGAGCTAAACACGTCCCCCCAACATATTTAAAGATTTTTAAGAAGATGGATCAATATTTTAGCGATTTAGAGAATCCAGATTTAAAAGGTTTAAAAAAGGCAGCTTTCGCTCATTTGCAATTACTGAAAATATATCCATTTATGGATGCTAATGGAAGATTAGCAAGATTGTTATTGAATTACCAACTTGAGCTTGAGGGCTACTTGCCTGTTTCGATAACGAAGGAACAAAGAGATGATTATTTCCATAACATTGATGAATATAAAATAAACAAAAGAATAGAACCCTTTGTGGAGTTCCTCGCAGAGTTAGAGGCAAAAAGAATAGAAGAATTCTTAAAGAGAGATTAATTCTCTCTTTTTAATGAATGGAGAAAACTATGAAATATGTAAACTATCCTTTTAAGGAAACCAAAAGATTAAGTTTTTATTTAGCGACTGAAGAATATCTAGCTAGAGAATTTGAAAGTGCTGAATACTTCTTTATGTGGCAAGTAAAACCCACAGTAATATTTGGCCGAAATCAACTGATTGAAAATGAAGTAAACATGAAATATGTTAAAGATAACAATATTGAGTATTACCGAAGAAAATCAGGTGGCGGCTGTGTTTATGCCGATTATTCTAATATTATGTTTTCGTTTATCACCCCTAATTTTAATAAAGATTTTGTATTTAGCACTTATTTAAATAGGGTCGCTGATATATTAAAGAAACTAGGCTTAAATGCCTATGTTTCAGGTAGAAATGATATTTTAGTAGATGGTTTAAAAGTTTCTGGAAATGCTTTTTATCAGGTTAATCATAAATCAATTGTACATGGAACCATGCTTTTTGATACTGACTTAAGCATTATGGTAAAAGCAATTACACCGGACAATGAAAAGCTGATTTCTAAGGG
>Ga0172382_10009265_pt1 | contig 13481 bp, 11 predicted proteins | sample Leawel138RmetaG_FD_122245 | JGI IMG/M metagenome (GOLD analysis project Ga0172382, IMG submission 122245) | Leachate microbial communities from a municipal landfill in Southern Ontario, Canada - Leachate well 138R metaG | ecosystem: Engineered > Solid waste > Landfill > Unclassified | place...
GCGGTATATCGAAGAATCGAAAAAAAACCGGCGCCGTAATTGCTTACGATACCGGTAGTTACGAATGGGCGGTAATGGATTCGAACCATCGACCCCATGCATGTCAAGCATGTACTCTAACCAACTGAGCTAACCGCCCCACTCTGTTTGACTGACTCTATCGTCGGAACTCTGTTTTTACGCCAGCGAGCTTATGATCCGTTCCAGAACCTTTGCCCGATCCAGCGGCTTGACTATATAGTTTTTTGCCCCGAGAAGCAAGGACTTCTTGACCAGATCTTGTTTTCCAAGGGCACTTATCATGACAACCCGGGCGTTCTTGTCGAACTTCATGATCGTTTCAAGGGCCGAAACACCGTCGAGTTTCGGCATGGTTATATCCATGGTTACCAGATCCACGTTTGGATAAAGTTCCTTGTACTTGTCTATGCCCTCTTGCCCATCGGCGGCAGTGCCTGCGATTTCAAACCCTTCGGACGTCAATATCTGTCCTATCTGTTTGGTTACAAACATGGAATCGTCCACCACCAATACTCTGTACGGTGTACCGTCGGACCGCTGCCCTGCGGCAGGCCGTTCGTTGATATTTGGGAAGTCCTGTTTTGTTTTCATAGATTACGCCCGCTCCCGAATCGCCACGTTCACTTCAATCTTACCCATCGGTATCTCCATGGGAACTATAAGAGCCTCAAAATCAGGGTCTGAAATCTCCATGTTATCACCCTTGAATATAGCAGGAGGGGTAAGATCAAATTTGAAGCCCAAGTTGTGGAGTTTTGTAACGGCTTGTCCGGTTATCATGTTGGCCAACTCTGTTATCGTCGCCCGGGCCATGTCGTTGAACGTCGTTACCGGCTCCATATCCATATTGGTGAGCATTCCGGAGGCGACGGCAATTGCCGTTTCCAGCTTCATGTCAAAGAGAACCCGCCCTTCTACGTCCCCGGCGAGGCCGACTATAGCCGCCACACCAAGCATGGGCATAGCGGCACTCTTGAGATACAGTTCTCCCCGGTGTACTTCCGTCTGAAGCACTTCGCTAAGGATGCTGTAAGCTGATTCCACAAAGGGGTTTATGTATTCTACTCGCATTCAAGACTCCTAACGGTGAATATACATCTTGACGGGATGTGCCTCGACAGGCTTCCACGTCTTGCTGTCGCTAATTTCTTCGTTGTCACCCACGACAAGGATGCCGCCAGGTTTCAGGACTTCATCAAACCGTTCGATGATTCGTTCCTGGTCTTCTTTCCTTTGAAACGAGAGAATATCCCGAGCAACAATGATGTCCATTTTTGGTAACGCGGAAACACTCAAGATATCACTGAATTCGAAAAGGATCATTTCCTTGATTTCACTGTGAAAGGTCAGACCGTTCTTGCCCTTTACCATGAAGTCTTCCCAGCCATCAGGGATTTCTGCTTCATGAAATACCAGGTTTGGTGCACTGGATATCGGGAGCAGATCTTTATCACCGGCCCATATTTTAATCTGCCGGTTGGGAAAACGTCGTTTCAAGATTGCGGCAATCGAATAACTCTCCTGTCCGCTGCCGCACCCTGGGTTCCAGACGTTGTACATGGTACTTTCTGTTGCCGGTAGATTGCGTCCGAACTGTTCAGCATACTGATCGCGCCAAAGCGTACCGGTAAATCGCGACAGAAAGGGACTTAAAAATGCATCTGCATCCGCCTTTTCCTGTAACTGGTATTCTTTACCTTGTTCCAACCGCCGGTTCAGCCATTCCTTTACCCGGCCGGTAAACCACCGGTGGTTTATCGATGTCAGATAAAAATCGGAAAACGTCTGAACTCCGTCGGCGATAAAGGTCAGGGCTGTTTCCTCAACGGAACCTTCGATACCATCGGAGCCGTCGGTTTGTTCCCGTTGAGTTACCGGAACATCCGACGCTGTAACCTCGGCTCGCTCCACTCGCCGTCTTGCCATGGTATCGGGGCCTTTTCCAGATTCGTCGTCCCGACGAAATATCCGATCAACATCGAGGATTATGTAGAGGTTTCCATCATAGTCGGCGACGCCGCTGATATACTTGATGTTTATATCACCAAAAATTGGGTGGGGCGGTTGAACACGCTTAGAGGAGATTCCCACCACTTTATCAATCGAATCGACAATAACCCCGAGCAGATTCGACTCAAATCGTAAAATGAGACCGTTATCAGGCCGCCCTTCTTCGGTTTTTTCGGCGGGAATGTTGAAAAACGCCCGGAGATCAACAACAGAGATAATATCGCCGCGAAGGTTATAAACACCGCGTACGTAGTGTGCCGTATTCGGTACATAGGTAAACTCTATGAACTTGGCAATTTCTTTGACCCGCATTATGTCGATTCCGTAGTCTTTTCCACCAAGAGAAAATGTTACCATCTTGAAATCAACGACGTCCTGTTCGACCTGCTCAATTTCCGACTGTACTACCGTATCCGTCATCAAATACCACCATATATCGTGTTCATCGCTCTTTCTACTCTACCCCTGCTATTTCGACCCACACCACAGGACCCACATCACCGCTTGTCCTGATCAGGACCGTACCATCATTTCCCGTTTCGTCCGTTCCTCTTTCTCCCGATTCAATCCTAATTCCAGTAACTGGCTGACATCGATAATGAGGGATACCTTGCCGTCGCCGGTAATATTTGCGCCGGCAATACCGGGTGAATTGGTAAAATGATCACGCAACGGTTTTATGACCACATCTTCTTCGCCAATCAACGAGTCCACAATGAGTCCCATCTTGCGTTCACTGGTGCCGACGATCACCACGTAATGATATTCGGGGTTTTCGTTGGTCGATATACTGAAGAGGCGGTTGAGCCGTATGAGAGAAACGACGTCATCACGAACGTTAAACACCTCGTAGTTATCGATCATCTTTATTTCGGAAGGCTTGATCCGGTGGCTGTCTACGACCGACGTGATCGGTATGGCGTACATCTGTTTGCCGACTCGTACCAGCAGTCCCTGAATAATTGCCAAGGTAAGCGGGATCTTGATGGTAAATCGCGTCCCCATACCCCGTTCCGACCAGACTTTAACCGTTCCATTCAGCTTTTCAATCTGTCGTTTCACCACATCCAGACCGACACCCCGCCCGGAGACGTTGGTCACTTTTGCAGCCGTTGAAAAACCGGGGTCAAAAATGAGATTAAACGCCTCAATATCCGAAAGCTGTTTGTTTGGATGTATGATCCCCCGATCAATCGCCTTTTTTCGAATGGTATCGATATCAATTCCCTGACCATCATCTTCAATTTCGATCAGGATCATGTTCCCCTCGTTGCTCGCACGAAGATGTACTGTCCCCGCTTCTTGTTTGCCCGCCTCGCGCCGTATGTCCGGGTCTTCAATCCCGTGATCCATACTGTTTCGTACGCAGTGAATCAACGGATCCAGCAGATCTTCGATTACAGATTTGTCGAGTTCAGTGTCTTCACCGTGAATCTCAAGGTTGATCTTCTTCTTCAACGATCGGGAAAGGTCACGCACCAACCGAGGAAACCGAGAAAATATCTGAGAAATAGGCACCATCCGTATCCGCATGACACCTTCCTGAAGTTCGCTGGTTATCCGCCCCAGGTTTTGCGCGTTGTTACGAAACTTGTCAACATTCGTCTTGAAGTCACCGTGAAAGGTGCTGAATAACTCGGGCAGTTCTCCGAAGCGTTCGTTAATACGTTGCCGTACGCTTTTGATCGACTCGCCACGTTGAATGGCATCGAGATACTCGGGCAAGCTCTCAAACAGGTCTTTCAGGGACTCTCTATAGCGGCTTTCGGCATGTTGAAAGAACGTCAGATTTTCACCGAAGGCCGTACTTATCTGGTTGAAACTCGCTTTGTTGATCACCGTTTCACTGACCAGATTCAGAAGATTATCGATACGCCGACTGTCGACGCGAAGCACGGAGTTCCGCGGGCCGTTCAGTCGTCCTTCAGTTCCCCGGGCACGTTCGGTCGCTTGCCGCGTCTTTTCTTCGACGTGTTCAATGGAATCGACCTCATCGCCCTCCGTCGAAAGAGGTTCTTTTGTAGGAACAGTGCCAGGTCCAGTCACAGGGTCCGTCACAGGGTCCGTCACAAGGCCTGTCTTTACCGCCTTACCACTCGCCTTATCACCACTTTTCACGCTAATCGGTGAGATGGATACCGATTCTGTTACATCACTGATATTGAGACTCTCGACGTGGTCGGTTGGATCACCTTCCGCTGCGATGAAGTACTTTACTTCAGGATGAAAGACGTCCTCATAGAGCGCGTCAAAATCGGGTACCGTTTTCAGGACCTCAGAAAACTGTTTCAGAGCTGCAAATATCTGTATCCCGCCGACGCTGTTCATCGGATTGTCCGACCGAAAGGAAACCGACACTTGATAAACGTCGGTGCCCGGCGGAGCAGCTTCTTCCAGCTCCAATACCTCGTACTCAGTAAGAACTGCCCCAACTGACCCAACGGTCGTCTTTAACTGGGCTCTTTCCTTTGATTGGGCGCTGTCTCGGGGCGGAGCCACCACACCAACGGTTTTTTTGTCATCGCCGGAAAGTATAGCCTTCAGGGCCTTCTGAATCTTCGACGTGTCCCCGTCAAATATCTCGCCGTTTTGGCGGTCCGCCAGCATCGCCTTGATGATATCTATGGCCTGAAGCAAGGTATCAACAGTACTTTCTGTAATCTGCGCTTTCCCTTCACGGATCTCATCGAGCGCGTCCTCGACAAGATGGGTGAACTCAGCGAGCTCCGTCATCTGAACCGTTCCAGCGCCCCCTTTAAGAGTGTGGGCGGCCCGAAAAATCTCGTCTATAGCATCGTGGTTCCCCGGATCATTCTCGAGGACGAGAACGTTGCTCTCCATTGCCTCGACTTGCATCTCCGCTTCAACATAAAAATCTTTAAGGAGTTCTTCATTTGCCGGATCGAGATAATCGCTCATATTCCTTCGATTCTCATCTTTTTCAAGTACAACGTCAAGCCGAAAAAAAAGCCCCCCGCCTTAGCGAGGGACCCTTAATTAGCTTTCCGGCAAGTATTTATACCGAAAATAAAACCTGTGTCTACTCGATCATTTACCCTTCAGTATTGGCAGTATCGGCATTTTCATCGTGCATTTTCCGCTGTTCCAGGTACCGGAGAACTTGGATGTTACCAAGGTTGCGCAACTCCGCGTCTCGTCGACTCTTTTCCCGTTCCTGCAGAATACCCCAGACGGCTTCGTCATTGATATCACGCTCCAGCTGAAGAACTGCCCGGTCATAGGTGAGGTTTATGCCTTTGATATAGGTGATAAAATCACCGCCCTGCATGGATGCATCACGATACACACGAATACCAATGAGTTTCCGCATGGGAGTCAGGTTGGGATAGAGAGGGTACTGTCGAATCTCCCGATTACGCACTTCACCAACGTAATTGGGATTTCTCCATTCCAAGTCTCTCCATCCGTCAAAATTAAGGTATCCCATGAAAATTTCGTGTTCCCGGTTGTTTTCATCCGACAGGATAACGCTTATGCCGTGGGGAAAGTTAAGCCCGTGAACGCTCATGGTTACCGACCGAAGGACACCGACGTTTTTGACAATACCGAAGTTGTCAAACTTGGCACCACGACCGACTTCGTCCTGCGGCGTCACCAGACTGCCGTCACCCTGAACTTCGGTAACGTCCGCGTATGCGGGGATCTCAAACGGCGGCCGGATCAACGCCCACCCGTTAAATGGGTCTGTAGGAAAAGTAACCCTGGCCCCCAAGACGGTCTGCCCCTCATACCTGCTGGCACCTTCCCGTATCGGAGCAGCTTTAACCATGCTGTTGACGATAGTATTCACCCTTTGTGAGGACGAAGCCAGCTGCACCTCCCAGGCTTCGATAGCGAGTGAAATTTTCATGTCCGCTTTCTCTTCTTCCGTGTAACTTGAACCGGCGGCGATACTGTAGTCAACAAGCGTCCGCTCGTTGTTTACGGGATCGTCGGCCGGGTAGTCGGAAGCGAGTTCTGCGAAATCGATCAATACAGCCTCTTCTGCGACGGCGAATGCCGCAACCAGTAGAACAATCAAAATGAAAAGGACCGAACGTCTCATCCAGCTCTCCTTTGCTTTACGCGCATGTGTATAGTGTAACCTTCTTCAAATTATAACGCCCTCGTTTTCTTTGTCAACGACCAAGATTGTCAAATACCCTCAAATCTTGGCACTCCCGGAAGTTGACCCTCCACTGTGACCACTATTTCGTTCAATCTGCGCAAGTTGCGATGTAGATTGTAGTGGATAAGTTCAACTGCTTCTTCAAAGGCGACCGCATCTGTGCTGCCGCCGACAACCAGTTCGGGCGAGAAGTCTAAGTATAACGTCATCGTCTTTTCGTCCACCACGACGCTTCGTAACGTTGTTTCTTCAGGAATAAACGGAACGGCGCCAAGCTCCACCGGCCCAAGAAGGAGTTCTTCGACGACGAGCCTGGAGCGCTCTGCCAGGCTGTCCCGAGCCGGCAGAATTCTCCATTCGTGGTGGTCGGCCCCCCCGGCGGTATCTGGAAAGGTCAAGTTGTACCGCTGTCCCCGTTGTTGAGGAAGGGTCACGGCCAGTACGGCGGTTACGCCGGCAAGCAGTAGAATGGCCGCTGAAGCGGCCAGACTGAGTTTATTCAATTCCAAGTTCTTCATAGTTGCGTACAAAATTCTGGAGACCAGTATAGATACCCTCGGTGATATCTTGCAAGTATTCCGGTTGTGACAACAGAATCGACTCCTCTGTATTTGTGACAAACCCCACCTCGATCAGGATAGAGGGCATTTTTGCGTTCCGTACGACGTACCAGCTCTCTTCCCTGAGTCCTCTATTCGGTGACCTGCCTCCAATTCGTGATTCCATTCCGGTGAGTACATTTCTGGCTAAAAGGATACTCTCAATGGTTATTTCTTCTTCCCGCATGGTATTGAGAATTGTCAGGACGTCAGGGTCGTCCACACCGGTCCGTTCGGAGTTAACCAGGTCCCGGCGTCGGTATTCGGGTGGTAAGAACCAGACCTCAAAGCCGGTGGCCTTTTTATTCAACGATGCATTTGCATGGATCGACACAAAAACGACCGTTTCATCGGACGCCGTATCGATCTGGTTGGCCACATTGGTCCGTTCTTCCAGAGTCAGATATTTGTCGGTCTCCCGCGAGAGCACGACTTCCCTGTCAGGGTACCGCTGCATGAGAAGGTCCTTCAAGCGGATAGCCACGTCTAAAACGATATCTTTTTCCCGTAGTTGGCGGGTAGTTCCATCGGGGTTGGAATGCGTACCGACCGCTCCTGAGTCTTTACCGCCGTGTCCCGGATCGATAAAAAACGCGGCGATTCGGCGTGTTTGTGCCGCCGGTGGAAACACCCGTAGGGCCAGATCAAGAAAACCGGGAGAAAAGGTCAAGGCACCGCCAACCCGGCGGGGAGAGTCCACCGGATATATCTGCCGGAAGTTCACTACCACCGCGTCCACGTCGGTGGAAAAGGTCAGCATGGACGCGCCCCGCACCAGTGCGCCTTGCCCTCGGTAGGGGTCCCATTGCAGGATCGCCTCAGTTCGCTGCAGAATTTCATCCAGGGCGATGTACGGCTTTTCCTGTGCGCTAACGGGCAGTATAAGAAACACACAGAACAACACGCCTCCGATCAGGGCTGTTTTCCAACTGTACCGCGCCGGTCGACTAACGTGAATCATGGACGCATTCTACTATGTCGTACAGTTGTAAACACGTGGTCGACACCCTGTCTTCCGCCTGCCAGGAAGGCACGCCAAAAGACCCGGGACCCGTCGACACGTGCGGCCGCATTCAGTTCGATCAGATCTTCCGACAGAAGCCGTTCAAGGAGCGTTGCAGCACTGATTGAAATCTGGTTGTTTTCCAGCTCTTCAACGTTGAATGAAAAGGTCATAGGGGGACACACTCGCAGCGGCCCTTCTCCGCCGCCGCTTGCCCGGTGAAGTTCGTCAACTGCAGCGGTCGTGTCCGTTGACTGTGCCAGGGACTCGTGAGCCTCACCAGACCTACTTGCAGCGGCCGCTGGAAGGCTGTAGCTACAGTACCGTGCGTTCCAGCCGTCCCGGAAAAAGAACGCCTCCGACTCTGTATCGTCCGGTTCGAGGTATACCCGAATTTCGTCAAGTAGTTCAGCTGCACGTCTCGACGCCTCTGCTGCGGTTGAAGAGGTGACGATTACGTTGGCTGCTTTTTCAACGTTGTTTCGAGGAGGTGCCACTCGGTCACCCGGTGAAACGTGCACAAAAACACCGACAACTTCGTCATCGGTCACATCCGGGACTGTAACAGCCCGAACGGTTCCCGGTCCTGAAATGAGGGCCCGTTCAGCTGATACTCTGTGCCGTGTCGGTTTGAATTGGTCGGCCGAGGGAGACCGGCCGAGAGAGATTTCCAGACCCAACCGTGTCAGCGGAACTCCCGTTGCCTCAGGATAGGTCCAACCGGACATAAACCCGCCGGACAGACGGGCCGCTACTTCACCGATAGTCGCTTTTGGTCGTCCCAAATTGTCCCGATGAAGAAACACATCACCTTTTGCCGCACCCCGGGAGATTCCAAGGGCGTGTATTGCCTTGACGAACTCCGCTTCCAGGACAGCCTGTTCTTCAGGGGCCATTTGCGCAGGTATGGTGTGCCCCAGTTCAACAAAATACGGCGAAAAGAAGATGTGCCGTTCACCGACCCCGGTAATTCTGACATTACCGTCATATATCAACGCGTCAAGGCTGTACTCCTGTCCGGGAATAAACTGTTCTACAATAACTTTCCCGGACGGGGACAACCCTCGTGCCTTCTTTACCGCGCCGGCGTATTCATCCGCACTGCGAACCAGGACCACTCCCCGGGCACCCATATTGTCGACCGGTTTGACGATTACGGGAAACCCGAAGGGTGGAAGCTCACCGTCCTGCTTGACCAGCCGGTGCGGCGGAACGGATACACCGGCCGCCTCCAGGCGCCCACGCATAACGGCCTTGTCGGTTGCCCCAATTGCGACGTCTTCGGTGATACCCGGCAAACCGAGGTGCTCCGCCACATAGGCCACACTCCGGGAAAAGTCGGTTCCGGCGGTAAAGACGCCGTTCAACCCGGAAATACCCTGAGCGAGTTCCAGTAGTCCCCTACGATCACGGAGATCGACGTGGTGGAAGTGTTCCACCAGCGTTCGCCCCGGACAGGCCGGATTGCCGTCTGCCATATGCCGAAGGAGCCCCAGTTCTCCTGCTGCCTGGATAGCCGGCAGCTGCATGAGCCCACCGCCAAGGATAAGAACTACTTCCTTCATGGACGGTACTCCGCGACCATTTCAAATGTGTCTCCCAGTCCCGCAACACGGGACAAGGTTCCGGCCAGCCAGTGTCGAAATCCCGGATAGCGGGCTCCCGTCCGTTGATCATCTCTCCCGGGAGGGACGAAGTCGAATCGCTCGGGATGGTGCCCGGTAATACGCACCTTTTTTTTGTGCAGATTGAACTTTCGGAGAACAGCCGCTGCCGTCGACGGCGACATCACGGTAAAGTGGTCCGACGGACTAAGCCGGAAAAACTCCCGCCTATCTTGCCTGCCTGAGATACCCGCCAGATTCGGGGTTGAAAAGGCAAACAGTCCGCCCGGTTTCAGGTTTGACACAACGCGATGAAGCAACCGGTCCAGATCCTGAAAGTGTTCGATCACGTACCACATCGTGATGATATCGTATGGACCGTTCAGGTCCTTCGCATCAACCCCCAGGACATCGATACAACGGGCGGGAAAACCCAGGGTGTTTTGTACGTAATCCACGGCTTCTGAGGAAATGTCGATTCCTGAGACATCACACCCCGTCTCTGCCGCAGCTTGGAGAAAAGGACCAAAGGCACAACCGATATCCAGAAGTCGGGGTGGCCTAGTTGTGTCTGTTTGTTTCACCATCCGCAAAATATCATCCATCCGTCGCATTCCCGCCGCTTTTATCGCCGGAAAATCTTCCAGATAGGTCTTGCCGTACTGCCGGGCATACTCCGAAAAAAAGTAATCGTGGGTGTATGTCACACCGTTTCCGCGGTAGTTCTGCATATAGATCAAGCCGTTTTCACTGTTTCGAAAAAACGTCCGTTCCGCAAACCGGTAAACCGCCGGTTGCCATCGATCTCCGCCAACCGGTGGATTCAGCCGTGCGGGGACGTTTAACTCGTTAATCAGCGAGGCGATATCGGACGTGCCCTTTGGACGAATACGACGGCACCGTTCAACCAGAGACGCCACATCGGTTGTATGGCGTTTGACATCTGCCGCGGTTCGAATTTCGGTAAATCCGGCTGAACGCGACAAAGCGCTGTGATACCGACCGGGGTTTCGCAGAATCACCGGCACTCGCGCCCAGAGAGCTTCGTACGCAGTTAGCCCAAAATGGGTTAACACCAGATCAAACTCCGCCAGTGCTTCCTGAAGAGCCCCCTTTGACTCAAGAAGCCGGACATTTTTTGGAGCCTGGACGGCTTTCCTCGCCGCCAAATACACGTCCAGGCCCGTCTGCTCGGCAATTTGCGCCGCCAGGTCACTTCCCGCTCCGCTTTGTTCGCCGCCGAAAGCAACGAGTATACGATTGACCTGTTTCGGCCATTCGGGCCGAACGTTATCGGGAAGCTGCAAGAGGCCGCTGTCGGCGATGTTGGGGCGCTCCGTTCCGGGGGGGCTTTCCAGCGCATCAATTAAATAGGAACAGTAGCTGCGGCCCTCACCGGCCAAATCTATGCCGATTACAATCCCGGAGACGTTCAATTGACGCAGTTCAGCAAGCGTGATTTCCCGTCGATCAAGAATTACGATGTCGTAGGGACCTTCAGGAGCGTCAACCCAGCGAACGGGAAGGTCCGGGTTGGCAATGATCTCAAGAGCTTCAGATCGACCGTAGTAGTCGGCATCTCCTTCGAGAGGCAAAAACCAGTCCACATGTCCGTTAAGTTTTGGAACAATCCTGGCGCATCGGTGCAGATGGCCGCTACCATGGCCGATTCGGTGTTCGGCAACGATCAGAATACGCTTAGGCGCTGTTTTTATGGTATCGCTGTCCATAGGCAATCAACTCAGGAATTTCAATTGGGTTACCCCGGTACAACTCCCGATAGATTCCCGCAATGTAGTCGTAATCTGTCGGGGTATCAAGGGTTACCCGGAGATCGGGCATGTACAGTTCGGCCGGTGCGTCCTGGAGCACTACACGGTACACGTCGGGCCGCCGGTACAGTCCCGGCGAGACGTGCTCCCGCTCATATGAATCGGTTGTCCGTTTCTCAAGGTGAAACAGAGCGTCCGTTTTGATGACCTCAACTCCAGTGCCGAAAGGGGTACCGCTGATACCGGCATAATCTGCATCCCGGTGATGTCTGAGTTTCAGGGCCATCTCGGTAACAGTTTTGCTGGTAAACGGGTTATCTCCGGTCGCACGGATCAAGCACTCAACGCCGTATGAGCGGGCGGCACGGCAATAACGGTGTAATACGTCATGGGGATCACCGACAAAAATCTCGTAACCGTTTCGCTCCGCTTCGTTCTTAAGAAGCGGGGCACTGGTGGAATCGGTGAGAAGAACGTGGTGTGCTACGGCAAGACCTGAAAGCGCCTTCATGGCCTGACCGATTACAGTACTGTCCCCTAGAGGCAACAACGCCTTACCGGGTAAACGGGTGGAAGCAAGCCGGACCTGTATAAAGAGCGCTGTTTTTGCAGCCGACGGGTCAGTCATGTTCCACGCCCCACTGCTCCACCAGGTCCCTCGGGTCCATTTTAATGTCTCTACCGTTCAACGCCAGCCAGGTGGCGGCACTGCGAAAAACACGGATGGAAGCGGGGACACCCATTCGAGATCGAAGGGCAAACCGGATCGTCGCGGCCCGGGAGATTCGTACCCCTTGAGGCGTCAGCTTTATCGCCAGGTTTCGTGCAAAAAAACGGGCGTAGCTCCGGTTTATCGTTCGATCTTCCGGATCGGGCAGACTCTTATAGACGATACGAAAGGACGGCACCAGAGGTATATCTCCGCCGGTGAGGTACAGTCGGAACCCGAAGTCCAGGCGTTGCCAGTAGGGATGGGAAATACCGGGATCGTAGCCACCGGAACGCTGAAATGCGGTCCGATCGTAAAGACCGACATAATCGAAGGGGTATATCGTCTTGCCGGTACTGCCTCGGACGGGAAGGTCCAGAATACGAAGGGTCCGATTGTGAAATGCCGGTGCGTGCATGGTCGGAAGAGGATCGTTCCGCTCTCCTCTGAGCAGGGGTGCGACACAGGCGCAGCGGGGGTTGTTACGCAGTATTTCCAAAGCCCTTTCCATGCCACGGGGTACGCCCATCGTCGACCAAAGCACTATGGCCCGTTCCGACTGCAGATATGTCATAGCAAGGTTTATCGACTCACCTACACTGAAACTCTCCTCAATCAGAATAAACCTCACCTGGCGAAACTCGATACTCAGAGATTCAACCGTGTACGCATCATCGGCTTTCTCCACCGATACAATTTCCGAAAATCCCGCTTCGATCAGTTCCAGAAGATAGTCCCGCCGCAGTAACCGGGAACTTCTGTTCAGGAGGATTATGGCAGGATTCGGTCCCGTTTTTGCCGGCGGATGGCCGACTACCGTATGGGACGGATAGGTGTGGGACGGATAGGTGTGGGACGGATAGGTGTGGGACAGATTATCGTTACGCATTGAAGGTGTAGTACTCATCACATCGTGCGCACATTTCCGGGTAATCTTGCGAGACGTGCGCCATAAAATCCGGGATACCACGGGACCACAGGTCTTCAACCGTCGACTCCGTCAGGGACCCCCGGATAAACTCTCTGTCGATATCCTGAAAACAACGCGGTACCGAACCATCCACCAGGACAACCATATCACGTTCCAGGTGGCGACAGGGCATTCGGTTGAGTGGTGTCAGATCGGCCACTTTTCGGTCTTCTAAAAGTCCGGCAAAGGAGTTGTACTTCTGTATAATGACGGTCACCCCGTTTCGACCGCTCCAGTGGCGATAGAACTCTTGCAGTTCCCATTCGTTCTCGTTCATCCGGGTTGCCTGTACGTAGACCTTCCCCGGGGCCTTTGCAGCCAGCCACTCGACAAACTCCGTGGCTTCCTGCATTGCATCTCTTGTTCCGTTACGCAATTTTTGGTACGTCTCAGGTTTGACCGAATCCAGTTCTACAATTACCGCCTTCACAACCTCCTTAAGCAGGGCGTCTCGATTTGCCTGCCAACCGATCCCCGCTGTTTCTACGTACAGGTTAATCCCCGGATATTCTGCCGCGACGTCGATTATTTTGGGAAGTTCAGGATGAAGCGCCGGCTCGCCCCGGTAGCCCAGTGAAATTGTGGCTTCCGGTGTTTCGGCTCCAATTCGGTCAAGGACAGTCTTCCACGTCGACGGTGTCATCGGTGTGCCCTTCCCCGGAGC
>Ga0172382_10009267_pt1 | contig 13478 bp, 5 predicted proteins | sample Leawel138RmetaG_FD_122245 | JGI IMG/M metagenome (GOLD analysis project Ga0172382, IMG submission 122245) | Leachate microbial communities from a municipal landfill in Southern Ontario, Canada - Leachate well 138R metaG | ecosystem: Engineered > Solid waste > Landfill > Unclassified | place...
CTTGCTGGCCATGGCGTCGATGGTGCCCTTCAGCACCGCTTTCTCCTCTGCCGTCATTCGGCAGAGTTCTGCGATCGCTTCAGGCGCGCCTTTCGTGGCGATGATCCGCTCCTCGGCTGTTTCCGGGTTGTCCCACACATGGGACATGGCCAGCAGGGCAGGGTCGAGCGGATAATGATGGTCCAGCGTCCAGCCTGCGCCCTGACGCACCCTGACCGTTTCGGGCGCGTGTTCGTCACCAAGTTCGTGGAAGGCCACTTCCATCGGATCGACGGGCTGCTGGGCGCTGGCGAGGATGCCGAACTCGGCCAGCAGGTGGAATTCGTCCTCCAGCAGGAGCTTCTGCTGATCGTCATGCAGCAGGATGCGGCCGTCAGGGAGACGCAGTTCGGCTATCCGCATCCGGTTCTGCGTCAGCGTGCCGGTCTTGTCGGTGCAAAGGGTCGTGGCAGCACCCAGTGTCTCGATCGCTGCCGCCCGGCGGGTCAGCACCCGGTTGCGAGACATGCGCATGGCGCCCATCGCCATGAAGATGGTGAGCACCACCGGGAATTCCTCGGGCAGCATCGACATGCCGAGCGCGATCCCGGCAAGCGCTGCTTCCAGCCAGCTCCCGCGAAACAGTCCGTAGAGCAGGACAACGAGCACACTGGCCGCAGCCCCAGTTGCCGCAAACCACAACACCAACCGGCGCGTCTGCTGCCTGAGGCGGGGCGCTTCGGTTTCAAGCGTGGAAAGAACGCTGCCAATGCGGCCGATCTCGCTGGCAAGACCGGTCGCGGTGACGACGCAAAGTCCCGTCCCGCGCACAACCAGCGATCCCGAATAGACGAACGGCAGGTCGTCTCCGCCCGGACGCGCCATGGCCGTTGGCGCATCAGCCCCGCAGGCGGTCTTGCGGACGGCAACGGATTCCCCGGTCAGCAAGGATTCGTCGAGTTGAAGCCCATCATTTTCCGTGATCCACCCGTCTGCGGGTACCCGGTCGCCTTCGGCGAGCACGACGAGATCGCCGCGCGCCACCTCGCGCCCGGCGATGCGCTTCCTTGACCCATCGCGGATGACAAGAGCCCGCGGACTGGTCAGGTCCCGCAGAGCTTCGAGCGCGCGTTCTGTGCGGGTTTCCTGGACGACAGTGATGAGGATCGAAAGCCCGGCGAAGGCCACCAGGATCAGGGCTTCCTGAAGGTCGCCCAAGGCCATATAGATCAGGCCCGCGCCGATCAGCATCGCCAGCATGGGTTCGCGCAGGACATCGACGACGATGCGCGCAAACGTGCGCTGTCCCGTACGCGGCAGTTCGTTGTAACCTTCCGTCCGCAGGCGCTCGGCGGCCTCGGCGTCGCTCAATCCGGAGAGCGAAGCCTGACTTGGCCCTTGCCCCGAGATTTCAGGATTCATCATAACGCTCGGGCCTTGCTTGCAACCGGAATTGCCGGACTTGATCTGGGTTGCGATTCCTCAAGACGATCAGACGACCGTCCCGAAGATCGTTCCGATGCCTGCCGTCAGTGCCATGGCCAGAGCGCCCCAGAAGGTTACACGCAGGGTGGCCCTCACAATGTTCGCTCCGCCGGCGCGCGCACCAATGCCTCCGAGCAACGCCAGAAAGACCAGCGAGGCGATCGAGACGCCTGCCACGAGCAACGAGCGCGGCATCAGCAAGACCATCGCAAGCGGCATGGCAGCGCCAACGGCGAATGTCGCTGCAGAGGTTAGCGCCGCCTGGATCGGGCGAGCTGCTGTAATCGCCGATATGCCAAGTTCGTCGCGCGCATGGGCACCGAGCGAGTCCTTTGCCATCAGCTGGATAGCCACCTGACGGGCCAGGCCTGCATCCACACCACGGTCCATGTAGATGCGTGTCAGTTCCTCGCATTCGTAATCCGGGTGCCCAGCAAGCTCTGCCTGCTCGCGGGCTAGATCGGCTTGTTCGGTGTCCGATTGGGAACTGACGGAAACATATTCGCCCGCCGCCATCGACATTGCCCCGGCGACGAGGCCGGCGACACCGGCGATCAGAACCTCGGAGGTCGCGGCCGAGGCGGCCGCCACACCGACGATCAGGCTGGCCGTCGAAACGATCCCGTCATTGGCCCCGAGAACAGCCGCCCGCAGCCAACCGATGCGCGAGACGAGATGACTTTCCGGATGTAGGTGAAGGCGCGACACCGGGGTTTCTCCTGACATTTGCGTCAAACTTATTTACCAAATACGGATCGGGATCCGGTTTATTGAATGGTGCCCAGTCGGAAAAATCCGAATAGAAAGGCAGAGGTGGCACGAGACATTACGGCCCAATGTCGTCTACTTCGCTCCTGAACTGTTTGCCGGCATCTTTGCCAAAGCCAAGCGCCTCTGCAACGGCAACATTCCAGCCATAGGGATCAGTTCGATAAGTCACCTGGTTGGCTTGGCTCACATAGACCGTGCGATAGAGCAGCCTTACGGGTATCGCTTCGGGGAGCTTGACGAAAGCGATCTTGCCGGTCGCACGCGCCTTGGACCATTGGTCGGCGATATCCTGCTGTTCGGCGAGCATCTGCGCGAAGCCTAGTGCATCACTGACGCGCACGCAGCCATGGCTCAATTGCCGCTGGTGCTTGTCGAACAACGATTTTGCGGGCGTGTCGTGCAGGTAGATCGAAAGGCTGTTCTGCAGGTCGAACTTGACGAGGCCAAGCGAGTTGCGGGGCCCGGACCCTTGAACGATCCAGCCGTTGCGCCAGCTCATGTTGTTGCGCCGGAAATAGGCTGCACTTTTTCCGGCCAATTCCCCTCTCTGGATCGATTTCGGCACCGTCCATGTCGGATTGGCGACCAGGCGGAACATGGAAGTTGATATCTGCGGTGTTTCCTTGCCTGGCTTGCCAACGACTACGTTGCGCTGATCGACCAGTTTGCCGTCACGAAAATAACTGAGTTCAGCCGCCGCCGTGTTCACGTCAATGCGCGTCGCCGGTGGCTCGCGCGTGAGCCAGCGCAATCGTTCCATGGCGACAGCAATCGACCGAGCGCGGTCGCCAGGCCGCACATTGAGAATGGCTAGTGTATCAGCCCCGATAACTCCGTCATCACTGATGTCGTAGTCATGCTGGAACGCCTTCACGGCCGTCACGATATCTGCGCTGTAAAGAGTTCCATCTGCGGCCTGCGGCGGCGACACCTCAGTCGTGACCGGCATAGCCAGATAGCGGTTTTCCCCGAGCGCTGTCACGATCTGGGGGATCCGTGGATCCCGGTCGCCCGGATGGATCAGGTCTCCGCTGGCGATTTCCGCGCTGCTTTCCTGCAAAGCCATTTTTTGCTGCTGCAAGTAAGCCTTGGCAAGTTCGGCGTATTCAGGGGTGCCGGGCGCGAGGCTATCCAGCCAGGCATCCACCCGGCCAGCCCGCACCGCCGTGACCATTCCCGGCGCGAGATCCACCTCGGGCCGAGGGATGGAGTATATGCGGTGCAACTTTGCCGGATCAACAACACCGTGAGCGAGTGCGCCTGCGAAATCCAGGGCAGCGCGGCTCAGGGCGATCTCGCGCGCCGCTGCGGATAGCTTCGACAAGTCGGGGAGAAATTGCACGCGGTCCAGGCCATGGCCCGCCCGTTTTTCAAGCGCGGCCGTCAATGCCTGCTCTGCGCGCGGCGACCAAATGGGTGTCCAGCCGATGTTCGCGTAAAAGTCGCGGACCTGCGTTTCGCGCGCCTCTGTCTGCAATGCAGCGGGTGCAATGCTCGGCGGGACCTCGGACAGTTCCGATGGAGCCTCACTTTCCTCGGTGCGGGGAACTTCTGATCCACTGCAACTGGCAGTCACTAGAAGGAATGCCGACAATGACGCGGTGCTAAGCCTCATTGGGTGCCAGGCGATTGCATGGAGCCCGTCGTGATAAAGCGCTGGTGCCATGCCAGCGCCTCGGTCAGCAGCGCCGGCGAATGCTTGCCGTAGGAATCGCGCAATGCGCGCTCGTAATAGTCGGCGAGCATGACCCGGTAGTCGGGGTGGACGCATTTCTCGATGACGAGGCGAGCACGCTGTTTCGGCGCAAGCCCGCGCAGATCGGCCAGGCCCTGTTCGGTGACGATCACCTGCACGTCCTGGTTGATATGATCGACGTGGCTGACTTGCGGCACGATCGTCGAGATAGCCCCGCCCTTTGCCGTCGAAGGCGCCATGAAGATCGAGATATAGGCATTGCGGGCAAAATCGCCCGAACCGCCGATACCGTTCTGGATCGCCGATCCCATGACCTGGGTGGAATTGACGTTGCCGTAGATATCCGCCTCGATCATGCCATTCATGGCGATGCAGCCGAGCCGCCGGATCAGTTCGGGATGATTGCTCATTTCCTGCGGCCGCAGGATGATCCGTTCCCTGTAGCGATCCATATCGGCATTCAGCGCATGCGCCGCTTCCGGGCTGAGCGAAAACGCCGTCGACGAGGCCATGCGCAGCTTGCCCGAAGTGAGCAGGTCGAGCATCCCGTCCTGCAAGACCTCGGTATAGGCGGTCATGTTCTCGAACGGGCTGTCGATCAGGCCGGTCAGCACGGCGTTGGCGATGTTGCCCACCCCCGATTGCAGCGGCAGCAGGTTGGCCGGAAGCCGCCCCTGCACCACTTCATGCGCAAAGAATTCCATCAGGTGCCCGGCGATCAGCAGCGCACTCTGGTCGGGCGCCTTGAACGCCTGGTTGCGATCGGGCGTGTCGGTTTCGACAATGGCGATGACCTTGGCAGGATCGCAGCGGAAGGTGGGCTGGCCGATCCGGTCGTCGGGCCGGATCAGCGGGATCGGCACGCGGTGCGGCGGCAGGGCCGTGCCGTAATAGATGTCGTGCATGCCTTCGAGAGCAGGATTCTGCCAGCGATTGAGCTCAAGGATGATCTGGTCCGCTCGGTCGAGCCAGGTCTTGTTGTTGCCCACCGACGAGGCGGGCACGAGCGAGCCATCGGGCAGGATCGCCGTCACTTCGACCAGCGCGGTATCCAGCGGGCCGAGGAACCCCTGCCACGCCATCGGCGCCACCTGGCTGAGGTGCATGTCGAAATAGTTCATCTCGCCGCGGTTGATCTGTCCGCGGGCAATCGGATCGGAATTGTAGGGCAGACGAAAATCGATGCCCTTGGCCTTGGCCAATGCGCCGTCCAGTTCAGGCCCGGTCGAAGCGCCGGTCCACACGCTGATCGAGAAGGGATCGCCGGCATCGTGTGCCGCCTCGATCCGCCGCGCCAGCGCCAATGGAACCGCCTTGGGATAGCCCGCTCCGGTGAACCCGCTCATGCCGACCGTGGTGCCTGGCGCAATCAGCGCCGCAGCAGCCTCGGCATCCATAACCCGTGATTGCAGCGCGACATTGGCAATGCGTGAACTGGTCAATTCGCGATCTCCGTTGTGGCCGGTCTAGCCAAGTTGGGTAGGTGGCGGGTCATGGTCGATCAGCGCCGCTTCCAGACGGCGCACGTCAAGCCAGCGAAGTTGGACATGTGCGAGGAAGAGCTAATCGCTCTACGGCTCACTCGGTCGAGAATTTCGTGATCTAGTTTTTGAACTCGAAGCCGCGATATGGCCTTTCGACGGAATCATAAAGCCCAATGTGTGTGACGGGAGGGCGCGAAGAGCCTGAGGCTGCTTAGTTCTGACTACGGGAAATTCGCAGATTGCGATGGAAAAGGAAATGATAACCTGCTCACGCACACCGGCGTCAGAATGCATTCGTCATGCGCTTGCCTCCTGGCTGTCCAAAAATATAATGCTTTGGCGATGACATGCCTTGCAAACGCGGCGCCAGCCGGGGATGCATAATTCCAAGGCTCGCCTTGCAGCTTTTCTTGCCATTCCCGTGCATGGATGTCCGGATGCGCAACCTACTTCCGATCATCATTCCCGTAATGCTGCTGGGCGCCTGTGATCGACAGGAGCCTGCTCGGCGCGGCAGCAATTCACCAGCAGCGGATGCCCAGCCCTCGAGCTCATCGACGCCCGATACCGGCAAGGGAACGGATGCGCATTGGGTCTTGCAGCCAGGCGCTGGGTCCACCGTACTCGTCCTGCAGTCGCAAACCGGCAGGCCGATCCTGTCACTCACCTGCCCTACGGCGAAAAACCGGCTGCAAATCAACGTGCCCGCCTTCACGCCGATTGGCAGTGAGGAGCGGCTGTCATTTGGCAGTGACGGCGAAGTGGAAGCGCTTGTCGCAGATTTCCGTGGCGATCGCCGGCTTGGCGGCGTCAGCGCGGCGGGAGCGGTTCCGGCCAACTTCGCGGCGCTCATGAACGGCCCGGTGTCGGCAAGCTATGGCTCCCAGACCAGCGGTCCCCACCCTGCCGCACCCACGGCGATTGTCGCGGCCTTCGTTGCTGCTTGTCGGAGCTAGGCAGCTGCAGTTGCACCGCGCGCGGGATTGCCAGACCGTCCGGTCAGCCCCTGCCTCGTTCAGGACGGCCGGGAACTTTCGGGTCAACCCCTGCTCGCAATCGGAACCGAACCGTTCTGGGCCGCAGAATCTCTCGTCCCAACACGACAAACGGGAAGCATAATGTGCAGGAATCACGTTTCCATTTTGGGAAATACAGTGGTAGAATGAATGGTCGTTTCGGCTATAATCACCTATCTTGCGCACGCGGACAAGGTCGCCGCCTTGCTTGACGAGTAACTGTGCGACTCTCTAATTTTCGATCGATTGATCGAGATCATATCATAATCACTGAAGTGGTTACACAATTACTCTTGAAGTGCATTAAATCTGATTTGATATTTTTTTCACCGCGATCCAGAATTTATATATAGATTTTAGAGGGTTGGATCGCAACATCAATTGCCGGGGGGGCAGGAGAAGTGATGATGAGCTCTGCCTTCTTTGCCAAACCTTCCGCCGAAAAGCCTGCCGGAACCCACCAGGTTGTCGCGTGTGTCGATAACTCCGAACATGCCGCCAGGATCATCCCCCACGCCTACGTCATGGCCGAAGCTCTGGGCGTCCCGGTGACCCTGCTGCAAGTGCTGGAGGCAAAGCCGACACACTCAATAAGGCCCGATCCCATAGAATGGGAGCTGCGCCGGCACGAAGCGCGATCCATGCTGCGAGAACTGGCCGACGATCCGGACTCCGCCGCCGAGGTACCAGACATCCATCTGGCGGAAGGGCCGGCCGTCGACGAGATCATCCGCTTCACTAACCGGCAGCAGGATAATTTGCTGGTCCTGGGAACCCAGGGCGAGAATGTCTCCGGCAGGCACTGCATCGGCAGCACGGTTCGTAATGTACTGGACCAATCCACGGATTCGATCCTGCTTGTCCCGGCCTCCGCAAGTGCTGCGTCGCCGCGCTATGAGCGCATCATCGTGCCGCTTGATGGTTCCCCCTGGGCGGAGAGCGTCATTCCGATGGCGGTGCGCGTCGCTCGGGCGACAGATGCGGAGCTTGTCCTGGTCCATGTTGTGCCAGTTCCCGAACTGACGGAACCACGTCCCCTCGAGCCTGAGGACATGGAACTGCGCTGCCGCGTCATCGAACGCAACGAACGGACCGCGGAAGACTATCTCGACCGGCTTCGCAGGCAGCTTTCCACGCAGGGGTTGCATGTCAGGGTCGTCATGAAGCGTGGCGACAACGTCTGTTCTGCGCTTACGCAGATTGTCGCCGCGGAAGCGGCCGATCTCGTCATCATGTCGGCGCGTGGCCATGGCAGCCGCCAACATAGCGATGTCCGCTACGGGAATGTCACCACATACATGATGACACATGCCGAGATGCCGGTGCTGATCACTCGCCCGCATACGGCGATGCAGGATCCGGAGGTCGCATTGGTCGCCAACCATCAATTCAGTCGGATGCCCATGGTCGGGCCGGCATGAGGAATGACCGGGAACGCCGTTGACGATCCGATAGGCGCTGCTGCAAAAGAAGTTGCTGCCCGCCACATCCTGTCCAGCTTGACGGTCAAGCCGTCCCACTTGCCTGCCTGGGAGGCATTGCCGGAGGCAAAAAACTGGCTGACCCGTGCATTGTCGGCAGCCAGCGTGGCCGAGCCGCAGAATGCCTCGGCGGCGGAATGGCTGCTGGACAATGACTTCCACGTGCAGCGCGCAATTCTTCAGGTGCAGGAAGACCTGCCGCCTCAATTCTACGGTCGTCTGCCCGGTATTGCCGGCGATGAGACAGCCGGACTGCCGCGCACCTATTTCCTCGCACATGAATTGCTTCATGCGACGCATCTGCAGATCAGCGTCAATTCAGCCATTCATTTCATCGAACGATATCAGGACAATAGCCCACTCTCGATCGCGGAACTATGGGCGTTCCCGACCATGCTGCGACTGGCATGCATGGAATTGTTGGTCACCGGATTCACCAGACTGTTCACCAGCATTCCATCGCCTTTCAAGGTGGGGCCAGGAGCGAGAATTTCGGCAACTGCCGATGATACCGAATGCGTATCGAGGGCGATCGCCAACCTCGTGGTGATCTCGTCGATCCAGTGGAAAGACTTCTTCGACCGCACCAACCGTGTCGAGGCAATTCTCCAGCTTGATCCGGCCGGCATCTATCCGCGCATGGATTTCGAAACGCGTGACCGATACCGGGGCATGGTCGAATGGTTGGCGGACCACTCCGCCCTTGCGGAATGGGACGTTGCCGAAAGGCTGCTGGACCATTGCCACGAATACCGCGAACTGCCGGCCGACCATGTCGGCTACTGGCTGATTGGACCGGGCCAACCTGAATTCGAGCGCGCAATCGATGTGCGGCCGCCCGCGACTGAGACCATTCGCCGTCTGCTGCGGCGTCATCCCCGGGCGATCTATGTTTCGGGCCTGTGCCTGACAGGGTTGGCCGCGCTGCTCCTGCCGCTGTTGTATCTGGCCACGGTCGGAGCAACGCTGCCGCAATGGCTGCTGGCCATTGTGCTGCTCGCCTTGCCCGCCTCGCTCCTCAGCGTCTCGTTGATCAACTGGCTGGTTACGCTGACTGTCTCCCCCCAAACCCTGCCCAAGCTTGATTTCACAAAGGCGATTGCGGATGACTGCCCCACGGCAGTGGTGATGCCGGTTCTGGTCGGACGCATCGGGGAAGTGTCCGAACTGCTCCAGCGCCTGGAAGGACATTTCCTGGCCAACCGCGATCCCCTTCTTCGCTTTGTCCTGCTCAGCGACCATGCCGATGCGGACAGCGAGATTCTGGCCGATGACCATCTCCTGGAACAGGCGCTAGTCGATGGCGTGAACCGCCTTAACAATCGCCATGGCAGGGCAGGAAGCCGCAGCTTCTTCCTGCTGCACCGCCGCAGGCTCCATAACCCCCAGCAAGGCATTTGGATGTGTTGGGAACGCAAGCGCGGCAAGCTGGAGCAGTTCAACGCTTTCGCGCTGCGCGGCGATCTCGGTCCGTTCCCGGTTCTCGCCGGAGAGGTCGAAAAGCTGCGGGGCGTGCGCTTCGTGGTGACGGCGGATGCCGACACGCGCTTGCCGCCAGGCGTTGTCAGCCGGATGATCGGCGCCTTGGCGCATCCGCTCAATAAGGCGCGCTTCGATTCCCACACAGGTAAGGTGCTTGCCGGCTACACGATCCTCCAGCCGAGGGTTGAGATCTATCCGGAAACCATGGGGCGATCGCTCTTCACCCGATTTTTCGGCGGCGACACGACAATCGACATTTACTCGCGGGCGGTGTCCGACGTCTATCAGGACCTGACCGGCACTGGTGTCTTCGTGGGCAAGGGCATCTACGAACTGGACGCCTTCGAACGCAGCCTGGAAGGACGCATTCCCGAAAACAGCCTGCTGAGCCACGACCTGTTCGAAGGCCTTCACGGCCGCGCCGCGCTGGCAAGCGACATTATCGTCTATGAAGGGTTTCCCTCGGGCTACCTCGATTATGCGCGACGCTGGCACCGTTGGGTCAGAGGCGACTGGCAATTGCTGCCATGGCTCTTTCCGAAAGTCCGTGGACGTCGCGGGGAACGCCTGCCCAACCGGCTATCGTGGTTCGGCCGGCTCAAGATATTCGACAACCTCCGGCGCAGCCTGATCCCCGCCAGTCTCCTGACACTGCTGCTGGGCGGGTGGTCGATACTGCCCGGCAGCCCGCTGGTCTGGACCTTGTTCGCAGCGGCCGTAACAGCCGTCCATCTGTTCACGGACGTTATCACTGGCCTTGTGCGTAACCGGCACAGCGGTGTTCTGCGCGAACTGATCCATCGCCTGTCCGACCATTTCGGCCGCTGGTCGCTGGCCATGATCTTCCTCGTCAACGATGCCTGGGTAGCCGCCACCGCCATAGTGGTCACGCTCTGGCGGCTGATGACCGGTCGCAAGCTGCTGGTATGGACATCGGCGGCACATGTTTCAGCACAATTCGCCTCCCTCGATCCGCGCCGGGCGGCATGGCGACACATGTGGGTCTCGCCTGCAATTGCCCTCGCTATCGGGCTGGTGCTTGCGTTGATACGACCTGGGATCCTGCCAGTCGCAGCACCGCTGTTGCTGTTGTGGCTGATAGCCCCTGAGGTCGCGATCTGGATCAACCGGCCGCTCGGGGTTCCGGCGGAACGGCTCAACCAGAAAGACATCCGCTTTCTGCGCGGTATCGCCCGCCGGACGTGGCTGTTCTTCGAAACGTTCGTGAGGCCGGAGGATAACTGGCTGCCGCCCGACAATTACCAGGAACCACCGGACGAGGCTATCGCCCATCGCACCTCGCCGACCAATGTCGGGATGCTGATGCTGTCGATACTGACCGCATGGAAGCTGGGCTATATCGGAGCCGCCGAACTGGAAATCCGACTGCGTCAAACGCTGGATACGCTGGACCGCCTCGAAAAGCATCGCGGCCACATGCTCAACTGGTACGATACAAGGACGTTGGAGTCGCTGGAACCGCGCTACGTATCGACGGTGGACAGCGGCAATCTGGCGGTCAGTCTTGTCGTCGTGCAGCAGGCGTGCCTGGAGGCCGCCCGAGGGCCGACGGTGGCGGCACGATTGTGGGAGGGACTGACCGACGCACTCGACCAACTGGCCCGTGCGCTCGAAACGAACAGCCTCGATCCGGAACATAAATGCAGCGCGCTTGTCGCCGCGATGGGCGAGCGGGTCGCCAGTGGGAAGCGCGACGTCAGCGGATGGACCGCAGTGCTGGACCAGATGCACGGCCATGACGTTCCGGGATTGCAGGAACGCCTTCATCAGTTGGTAGCTCAGCGCGAGAATATTTCCGCCGCGCTGCTGCGTGACGTGCAGGTCTGGACCGAGCGCGTCGATCACCATTTGCTGACCATGGGCCGCGATCTCGACCGCTTTATGCCTTGGCTGCGATTGATCGCGCAGCCGCCGGCAGGATGCGCTGACCGAGCAGCGGCGCTTGGACAAACGCTTGGCGCAGTGGTTGATGGTCTTACACCCGACTTAGAAGCGGCCTTTCGCCGTGCCCGAGAATTGCTGGATACGGAAGACGGGGCGCCAGCCGCCGACGAGGCCCGCCAATGGACGAGCGATTTGCTGGTTGCGCTCGAACAATCGGCGGAGGCCCACCGGCAATTGCATGTGCAACTGGCAGCCATCGCCGAACGGGCTGGGGCTTGGGCCCATGGCATGCAATTCGGCATGCTGTTCGACGAAAGCAGCCGACTGTTCCATATCGGATACAATATCTCCGACGAAAGGATCGACACCCACCATTACGACCTCCTGGCCAGCGAAGCCCGGCTGGCGAGCTTTTTCGCCATCTCAAAGGGCGATGTCCCACCCGAACACTGGTTCTTTCTGGGCCGCCCGATCACCAAGGATGGCCTCGGCCTGTCGCTGGTTTCCTGGAACGGGTCGATGTTCGAATATCTCATGCCCAACCTGTTCCTGCGCAGCGAGCCGGAAACGCTTCTTGGCCAAAGCGATCGCACCGCTGTCGACCTACAGCACGATTATGGTCGCGTGCGTAAGATTCCCTGGGGCATTTCCGAATCCGCCTATGCATCGATGGGCGCGGACCGCGCCTATCGCTACCATGCCTTCGGCGTCCCGGACCTTGGCCTGCGGCGGGGCCTGAGCCGCGATCTGGTCGTGGCTCCCTATGCGACATCGCTGGCGCTTGCCGCGCGGCCCAGGCTTGCCCTTCGCAATATGCGGGACATGGCCGATCTCGCGCTGATAGGCCGTTACGGATATTACGAGGCTGCCGACTTCACCCCGGAACGCGTGCCGGAAGGACAGCGTTTTGTTCCGGTGCGCTCCTACATGGCGCATCATCATGGCATGAGCCTGGCTGCCATGGGCAATGCCCTATGCGACGACATGTTCGTGGACTGGTTCCATGCTGATGCCCATGTCCGGACCATCGACCTGCTGCTCAATGAACGAATTCCCTGGTCGCTCCCGCCCAAGATCGAGCGGGTCGAGGTACGGGAAGCCCTGCCCGCGACAGCAGGCACGATCCCCCGCCTGCATCCCTGGACGCCGGCCCCATCGAGCGGCCCGATGCCCATGCATGTAATTGGCAATGGCCGGATGACGGCACGCCTCGCGACAAACGGAGCGGGGCAGCTGTCCTGGCACCGCCATACGCTGATCGGAACAGCTGCGGCTTCCGCCTGTGCGGGTCAGTGGATCTATGTCCGCGACCGCGCCTCCGGCGAACTCTGGTCTGTGACACCGGAGCCGGCCCGAACGGCTGGGTCCGACGTGCACGCCGTGTTCCATGGACATCAGGTTGAATATCATCGCCGCGACCACGAGATCGCGATCAGCATGACAGTCGGCATTCCGCATGGCGACGATTTGGAAATTCGCCGCGTCGCCATCGTCAATGAAAGCAGCCAGGCTCGCACGCTCGATCTGACCAGCTATGGCGAGGTCATTCTTGCCCCCGGCAACGATGCTGCCCGTCACCCCGTGTTCAGCAAGATGTTCGTGAACAGCGAACTATTGCCCGGCATGCACGGATTGCTGTTCACCCGCAGGCCGAGAGGGCCGGAGGAACGTCCGCCCGTTTTGCTGCATCGCCTGATCGCCGATGACGAGGGCATCGTCTGGCGCGGCGCGGAAGCCGACCGGGCGGCATTTCTCGGCCGGCACGGCCACGCCGACCAGCCGGCTGCCATGCGCAAAATGGACTTGGGTAATAGCGCCGGATGGACGCTGGACCCCATCATGGCCCTTCGCGGCGAAATCGAAGTGCCCCCGCATGGGCGGCGCGAGATTGCCTTTGTCACCATCGCCGCAGGCTCGCGCGAATCCGCGATGGAGATTGCCGACCGCTATGCGACGCTGGCCTCGCTGGAATGGGCGCTCAACGACGCTGTCGCCCCGACGGCGCGGGAAATGCACCAAATCGGCTTGCTGCCCGGCCAGCTTCCCGATGCGCAGATGCTGATGTCCCGGTTGCTGCAGCCCTGCTCCACCGGCCCAGTGCTTCGCGACGTTTTTCCGACTGGTCATTATGGCCGGCACGATCTGTGGGCGATCGGCATATCCGGGGATTATCCGCTTC
>Ga0172382_10009270_pt1 | contig 13475 bp, 13 predicted proteins | sample Leawel138RmetaG_FD_122245 | JGI IMG/M metagenome (GOLD analysis project Ga0172382, IMG submission 122245) | Leachate microbial communities from a municipal landfill in Southern Ontario, Canada - Leachate well 138R metaG | ecosystem: Engineered > Solid waste > Landfill > Unclassified | place...
ATGGCCTTCCGCACCGGTTTGGTGGCCGGCGTCGAGACGGTCCAGGAGAGGAACGGCGAGGACGAGGATGGCCGGCCGCAGTTTTCCACGGTCCGCAAGGTCAAGCTGATGGACCGCTCCAAGCTGCTGGAGATGATCGGCCGCCACGTCAGGGTCGGCGCCTTCAAGGACAAGATCGAGCACACCGGCAAGTTGACCCTGGAATCTCTGGTCGCGGGGGGAGAGTGAGCCAACTGGAGAAAGCCAGAGCCAAGATCCGGGAGTGGCGCCACGACCCGGTGAAGTTCGCCGTTGAGGTGTTCGGCGTCACGCCAGACCAATGGCAGGTCGAAGCCATGCAGGAGCTGGGAGGCGAGCGCAACCAGGCGCGCATGCTGTGCATGAAAGCCTGCACCGGCCCGGGCAAGTCCGCCACCCTGGCATGGATGGGCTGGCACCGGCTGACCTGCTTCGCTGCGCCCGGCGAGCACCCAAAGGGGGCCGCCCTGTCCATCACTGCCGACAACCTCAAGGACAACCTGTGGGCCGAGCTGTCGAAGTGGCAGCAGCGCTCCCCGTTCCTGCAGCAGGCGTTCACCTGGACCAAGGAGAAGATCTACGCCAACGACCACCCCGAAACCTGGTTCCTGTCGGCCCGGTCCTTCGCCAAGGACGCCAACGCGGAGGCCATCGGGCGGGCACTGTCCGGCCTGCACAGCAAATTCCCCTTCGTGCTGCTGGATGAGACGGGCGACATGCCGGTGGCCGTGGGGCGCACAGCGCAGCAGATCTTCACCGGGAGCCCACTTGATGCGGCCATCATCCAGGCAGGCAACCCGACCAGCACGTCCGGGCTGTTGTACGAGTCGTGCACCAAGGGCCGGTGGAAGGTCATCACCATCACGGCAGACCCGGACGACCCGAAGCGCACCCCGCGGGTGAGCGTGGAGCACGCCCGGGAGATGATCCGCACCTATGGTAGGGACAACCCATGGGTCATGGCTACCATCCTCGGCCTGTTCCCACCAACCGGGTTTAATGCCCTGCTTGGCCCGGATGACGTCGATGCCTCCATCGCCCGCCACTACCGGCAGGAGCAGATCGAGAACGCGCCCATTGTCTTGGGTGGCGACGTGGCCAGGCAGGGCGATGACGCAAGTGCCATTGCCAAGCGGCAGGGGCGGCAGGCTTTCCCCATCCGGACCATGCGCATCCCCGACACCATGGTGCTGGCGCAGCAGTTCATCCGGGAGTTCAAGGAGGCGCGGGCCGACGCCATCCTGGTGGACGAAACAGGTGGCTACGGTGCGGGGGTGATCGACGCCATGCGGCAGCTTGGGCACGACGTCATCGGGGTGCAGTTCGGCAGCCGGGCATCGGATTACCGCTTCTACAACAAGCGGGCCGAGATGTATTTCAGGCTGGCCGAGTGGGTCAAGGGGGGCGGGGCGCTGCCAGACGACCGAGAACTCAAGGAAGAGCTCTGCGCCACGACCTTTGTCTACCAGGGCGACAAGTTCCGGATCGCGGACAAGGAGATCATCAAGGACCAGATCGGCAGGTCACCCGACAAAGCCGACGCTCTGGCCCTGACCTTCGCCATGCCCATCGCAAAGCGCAACCCGCTGGCCCAGTACCAGCGGCAGCAGGTCACGGACTACGACCCCTATGCCATGAACTGATGCACGCATCGCAAAGCGCCGCCGATAGGCTGCGCCCATGCTGCTGGAGATAGTCAACCCCGCCGAGTGGATGCCGCGCATCAGGCCAATGCTTGAGGCGAACTGGCACGAAACGGGGTTCAGCTTTCCGTTTGACCCCGACATCAAGGCTTATGACGCCCTGTTTCGGGCGGGTCTGTTGTTTGCCGTCCGTGCTGAGTTCGATGGTGAAACCGTTGGCTATTGCACCGTCATGGTGTCAGGCCACGCGCACAACCCGTCCGTGAAGTTCGCGGCAAACGATGCGCTGTATGTCTCGCCAGAGTTCCGCAATGGGTTGACTGCTGGAAGGTTGATTGTCAAAGCAGAGAAGGAGGCAAGGGCGCGGGGCGCTTCGTGGTTCTCTTGGCACTGCCGCGCTGGCACGTCGCTGGACGAGATCCTGAAGGCGCGGGGCTATCAACCAGCCGACATTGTAGTCACGAAGGAGCTTTGACATGGGAATCGAAACGGCATTGCTTATTGCCGCCGCCGCAGGCACCGCCGCAACAATCGACCAAGCGAAGGCAGCCCAACACCAGGGCAAGCTGCAAGCCCAGCAACAGGCCGAGCAGTTGGCGCAAGCCCAGCAGCTAGAGCAGCAGAAGCTGGCTCAGGCGGAAAGGCTTGCACAGCAACAACTGGCTGCACAACAGCGAGCGCAGGCCGCCGCCATTGCTCAAGCCCAACGAGCGCAAGCCGAGAGCAAAGCGCTGATGGACAAGCAACTGAAGGCTGCTGAAGAGAACATGAACCGGTCCATGCAGAAGCGCCCCGACACCGCCCGTCTGCTCGACGCTGCTGCACAGGCAGGCAAGTCCGGGGTTGGCGGGACCATGCTCACCGGCCCGCAGGGTGTGGACCAGGCGTCCATGCAGCTGGGCAAATCCACTCTGCTGGGGGCCTGATGGCAGGAGAAACCGCCCGGACCAAGATGCTGCGCCGCTGGAAGGCGCTCGAAAGCGAGCGCTCCAGCTGGGTGACCCACTGGCGCGATATCAGCGACAACCTGCTGCCGCGTTCCGGCCGGTTCTTCCTGTCCGACCGCAATCGTGGGGAAAGGCGCCACAACAACATCTACGACTCGACCGGAACGCGCGCGTTGCGCGTGCTGGCCGCAGGCCTGATGGCGGGGATGACCAGCCCGGCCCGCCCGTGGTTTCGCCTGACCACGAGCGACCCGGACATGGACGAATCGGCCGCCGTCAAGCAGTGGCTCAAGGACGTGCGCACGCAGATGCTGATGGTGTTCTCTCGTTCGAACACATACCGGGCTCTGCATTCCATGTACGAGGAGCTGGGGGCTTTCGGTACCGCAGCTTCCGTGGTGGTGCCGGACTACCGGACGGTGATCCACCACCACCCGCTGACGGCCGGGCAATACTGCATCGCCGAGGGTGCAGACGGACGGGTCAACACGCTGTACCGCGAGTTCTCCATGTCCGTGGTGCAAATGGTGCGCGAGTTCGGCTACCAGAACTGCTCCCGCACGGTGCGAAACATGTACGACCGCGGGCATCTCGACCAGTTCGTGGACCTGTATCACGTCATCGAGCAACGCGCCGACCGCGACCTGTCCAAGCTGGACGGCAGCAACATGCCGTACCGCTCCTGCTACTTTGAGAAGGGCGGGGATGGTGATGATGTGCTGCGGGAATCCGGCTACCGTGAGTTCATCGGTATCTGTCCGCGCTGGGCGGTGTCAGGTGGCGACATCTACGGCAACAGCCCGGCCATGGAGGCGCTGGGCGACATCAAGCAGCTCCAGCATGAGCAGCTTCGCAAGGCCCAGGCCATCGACTACCAGACCAAGCCGCCGCTGCAGGCACCGACTTCTGCCAAGAACTCTGGCGTGAACAGCTTGCCCGGTGGTGTCACCTACGTGGACCCGGGCAACCCTCAAGGTGGAATCCGCACCGCCTTCGAGGTCAACCTGAACCTTCAGTACCTGCGCGAGGACATCATGGACGTGCGCGAGCGCATCCGCGCCGCGTTCCACGCCGACATGTTCCTCATGCTGGCGAACAACACCACCGGGCAGATGACGGCCACCGAAGTAGCCGAGCGCCATGAAGAGAAGCTCCTGATGCTCGGGCCGGTCCTGGAGCGGCTGCACAACGAGATGCTGTCGCCCATGATCGACATGACGTTCCAGCGCATGGTCGAGGCCGGCGCCGTTCCTCCGCCTCCGGAAGAGCTGCAGGGCAAGGAGCTGTCGGTCGAGTTCGTGTCCATGCTGGCCCAGGCCCAGCGCGCCGTGGCGACCGCCAGCATCGACCGCTTCGTGGGCAATCTCGGCGCCGTGGCCGGCATCAAGCCCGATGTGCTGGACAAGTTCGACGCCGACAAGTGGGCCGACACCTATGCCGATGCCCTGGGTGTTGATCCCGACCTCATCGTCCCCGGCGAACAGGTGGCGCTCATCCGTCAGGCACGTGCGGAGGCTGCAGCTCAGGCGCAGCAGGCGCAGAACGCAGCGATGGCGGTCGATGCGGCGGCCAAGCTGGGCGGCGTCAACACAGCGCAGCCGAACCTGCTTCAGGACGTCACCCAGGCGTTCAGCGGGTACTCCACCTGAAGTAATGCACGCATCGCCAAACCTCATCCATAGAGTGACCCCGTGAGCGAATACGACCCAACCGATGTCCGATCACAAGAGGCAGCACGCGAGACACAGGAGCGCGAGCAGCGGCTTGCAAAGGACACCGAGGAATCGGATTTCAAGTGGCTCATGAACAGCAAGCGGGGTCGCCGGATCGTCTGGCGTCTTCTGGAAAAGGCTGGAGTGTTTCGGTCTGTGTTCAACACCAACGCGATGGCCATGAGCTTCGCCGAGGGACACAGGAACTACGGACTGCACACGCTTGGCCTGATCCACGCGCTCTGTCCTGAGCTGTATTCGACGATGGTCAAGGAAAACACGCATGTCAAACGAAACCCTGATGACGACGGAAGCCGAACAAACGCCAACTGAAGGCCAAGCCGCGTCCAACCCGGACACCCAGGCTGCTACTGGTGCAGCCGAAGGCGTCCAGCAGCAGGCAACCGAGGGGCAGCCGGCCCAGGCGCAAGCCGAAGGCCAGCAGCAGGAGGGTCAGGAGCAGCCCAAGCCGGAGGCTCCCGAGTCCTACGAGTTCAAGCCCATCGACGGCGTCAGCGTGGCGCCGGAGGTGATCGAGCGCTTCAGCGCCGTGGCGAAGGACTTGAAGCTGTCCCAGGAGGCCGCGCAAAAGGTGTTCGAAGAAATGGCACCAGCCATTCAGGCGCACCAGGTCGCTCAGGTCCAGGCCGTTACGGCGGAATGGGCAAAGCAGTCAACCGCCGATCCCGAGTTCGGGGGCGAGAAGCTGCAGGAGAACCTGGCAGTGGCCAAAAAGGCGCTGGACACATTCGGGACGCCCGAGCTGCGGAACCTGCTGAACGAGTCCGGTCTGGGCAATCACCCCGACGTGATCCGCTTCATGTACCGGGCGGGCAGGGCCATCAGCGAAGACAAGTTCGTTGTCGCTGGTGCCAGCCAGGCAAAGGCAAAGGATCCCGCCGAGATTCTTTTCGGTGGCAAGTAACAACCGTCAATTCATCAAGGAGAAAGCGAAATGTCCGCACTTTCCACCATCCACCCGACGCTGCTCGATGTCACGAAGCGTCTCGACCCGCAAGGCAAGATCGACACGATCGCCGAGCTGCTGACCGAAACCAACGAGATCCTGCAGGACATGGTGTGGGTCGAAGGCAACCTGCCGACCGGACACCGCACCACGGTCCGCACCGGTCTGCCTGAGCCCACCTGGCGCAAGCTCTATGGCGGCGTCCAGCCGACCAAGAGCACGACCGCGCAGATCACCGATACCTGCGGCATGCTCGAGGCCTACGCCGAGGTGGACAAGGCGCTGGCCGACCTGAACGGCAACACCGCGTCCTTCCGCCTGTCCGAGGATCGCGCCTTCATCGAGGGCATGAACCAGGAATTTGCCTCGACGCTGTTCTATGGCAACGAAGGCACCGAGCCCGAAGCGTTCACCGGCTTCGCTCCGCGATTCAATGATCAGGCCGCCCTCAACGGCGGCAACATTCTGACCAGCGCGGCCACGCCGGACGGCAACGACAACACCTCCATCTGGCTGGTGGTGTGGGGCGCCAACACGGTCCACGGCATCTACCCGAAGGGCTCCAAGGCGGGTCTGCACATGGAAGACAAGGGCCAGGTGACCATCGAGAACGTGGATGGCAACGGCGGCCGCATGGAAGCCTACCGCACTCACTACCGCTGGGACTGCGGCCTGGTGGTGCGCGATTGGCGCTATGTGGTTCGCATCAACTACGACCTGGAAGACATCGGTCAAGCCGGCCCGGAGCTGGACAACTTGATGCGCAAGGCCATCCGTCGCATCCCGACGTTGTCCATGGGCCGGCCGGTGTTCTACGCGAACCGCGATTCGCTGGATGCCATCGATCTGCAGGCCAACAACAAGACCACGCTGGGCTTCAGGACCGTGGAAGACGCGCAGGGCAAGCTGGTCAACACCTTCCTGGGCATCCCCATCCGCAAGTGCGATGCCATCCTGTCCAACGAAGCCGGCATCTAAACCCGGCACCATCAAGGAGAGTACGAAATGATCCTCGACGAACGACTCGAATTTGCCGATGCCGCCGCAGTGGCTGGCAATGCAGGAACGGCACTGATCGGTGACGTGATCGACCTTGGCGCCGCGGACAGCCTGCCCGGCAACAGCGACATCTATGTCGTCATCCAAGTGGACACCGAGATCGTCACCGGTGGCGATGCTGGCACCATTCAGTTCACCCTGGCCTCCGACGCTCAGGCTGCGATTGCCACCGATGGCTCGGCCACTGCCCACGCATCCAGCCCCGTCATCGTCACCGATGGCACCGATGCAACTGGCGACCTGTGCCGCAAGGGCGCATATCCGCTGGTGGCACGGCTGCCGCGTGGCACCTACGAGCGCTACCTCGGCGTCCTCTGCACCATCGGCACCAAAGCGGTGACGGCCGGAAAGATCAACGCTTTCCTGACGACCGAGCCGCCGAGCTGGAAACCCACGGTGGCAGCCTAAGGGGTAGCCGATGAAAGTCGTATCGACGCGCATGCACTTCATCGGCGGCGTCCGTGTGCGGCCGGGTCAAGTGTTTGAGCTTCCGGACACGGCCAAGCTCAAGCCCTACCTGACCAGGGTGTCTGATGACGCGCCGGCGGTAAAGCCGGTGAAGGCCAAGCAGCCGAAGGTTGACAAGGCCCCGGAAACCTTCAGCGAGATCGCCAAGAAGGACGCCGCGGACCAGACCCCGAAGGGCGCCTGATTCTCTTCGTTGCGATGTTGGGGCGGGCGTGCAAGCGTCTGCCCTTTTTTTCTGAGGTACGCCATGGCATCCGAAGTCGATATCTGCAACCTGGCCCTGTCGCACCTGGGTGACCCGGCGACGATTGCCAGCCTGGAACCGCCAGAGGGCAGTGCGCAGGCCGAGCACTGCGCACGGTTTTACCCCATTGCCCGCGACACGCTGCTGGAGATGCCGCAAGGTGGCTGGAGCTTCGCTACTCGCCGCGCCAACCTCGCGCAGCTCAATGTCGACTCCTGGTCCTGGCAGTTCGCCTATGCATACCCGGCATCGTGCATGCGCATCCTGGCCATCCTCCCGTACTCTGCCAGCTCCGACTCGCAGACCCAGGCCTATGAGACGGAAAGCGCAGCGGATGGCACGCCCATCATCCTGACCAACACCGAGCTGGCGACGTGTCGCTACGTGGCCAGGGTGACCGATTCGGCCAGATTCCCCGCGCAGTTCGTGGATGCGCTGGCACGGCTGCTGGCGTCGTACCTGGCCGGCGAGCTGATCAAGGGAGAGTCCGGGCGCAAGGCTGGCATGGACCAGCTCAGCGCTTTCAACCTGGCCTACAGCCGAGCGCTGCAGTTCGACGCGAACCAGCGCGACGTCAAGCCTGAGCATGTCCCGGGCTGGATCGGAGCACGCTGATGGCAAACGTGCGCATCTTCCAGAGATCCTTTGCAGGTGGCGAGGTCACGCCAGAGCTGTTCGGGCGGATCGATGACGCCAAGTTCCAGACAGGCCTGGCGCTGTGCCGCAACTTCGTGACCAAGCCCCACGGCCCCGCCGAGAACCGGGCGGGCTTTGCATTCGTGCGCGAGGTGAAGGATTCCAGCAAGAAAGTCAAGCTGATCCCCTTTACTTTCTCCACCACTCAGACGATGGTGCTGGAGTTCGGGCACAAGTACATCCGCTTCCACACGATGGGGGCCACACTGCTGGCTGGAAGCCCTGCTGCGTACAGCGGTGGGACTGCGTATGTGGTTGGGGATCTTGTGTCAAGAGGTGGCGTGAACTACTACTGCATTGCCAACACGACCGGCAACACACCACCGAATGCGACGTACTGGTATCCGCTTCCATCAGAAGCCTACGAAATCCCAACGCCCTACGAGGAAGCGGACCTGTTCGACCTGCACTACGTCCAGTCGGCCGACGTGCTGACGATCGTGCACCCGAACCATGCCCCTCGAGAGCTGCGGCGCTTGGGCGCGACAAAGTGGATCCTGGTACCCATCAGCTTCGTGCCTACGCTGTCGCCGCCGACGAGCGTCACTGCCACCGCTTCAGGGCACACCGATGCAAAATACTGGTATCGCTACAAGGTCACGGCGGTGTCGGCTGATGGAGTTGAAGAGTCCCAGGGCTCGGCCGAGGCAAGCGCCAAGGGGAACCTGTTCCAGACCGGCGGCATCGTGACCATTTCATGGGGCGCGGTTCCCGGGGTCTCGCGCTACAACGTCTACAAGCTCCAAGGGGGGTTGTATGGCTACATCGGTGAGACGGATACCACGTCCATCGTGGATGACAACATCGCTGCCGACCTGTCCAAGACCCCGCCGATCTACGACGACGTATTCCCCGGGGCAGGTGATTACCCGGCAGCGGTGAGCTACTTCGAGCAGCGCCGCGCTTTCGCTGGCACGATCAACAAGCCGCAGAACGTGTGGATGAGCAAGAGCGGCACCGAGTCGAATTTCAGCTACTCGCTGCCGATCCGTGATGATGACCGCATCAGCTTCCGGGTGGCCGCCCGGGAGGCGAACACCATGCGGCACATCGTGCCAATGGCGCAGCTGCTGCTGCTGACCAGCTCCGCAGAGTGGCGGGTGACCAGCCAGAACTCGGACGCCATCACCCCGACGACGATCAACGTGGTGCCGCAGGCCTATGTGGGCGCGTCCAACGTTCAGCCGCAGATCGTGAACAACACGGCGATCTACTGCGCCGCGCGTGGTGGGCACGTTCGGGAGCTGGCATACAACTGGCAGGCCGGGGGGTTCCTGACCGGCGACCTGTCCCTTCGGGCGCCGCACCTGTTCGACGGTTTCGAGATCCTGGACATGGCCTACGCCAAGGCGCCGATCCCGCTGGTGTGGTTTGTCAGCTCCAACGGCAAGCTGCTGGGCCTGACCTATGTGCCCGAGCAGCAGGTCGGTGCTTGGCACCAGCACGACACCGATGGCGCGTTTGAGTCATGTGCGGTGGTGGCCGAGGGGCAGGAGGACGTGCTCTATGTGGTGGTCAAGCGCAATATCGATGGCAACGATGTCCGGTATGTCGAGCGCATGGCATCGCGCGCATTCAGCGATCAGGCCGACGCCTTCTTCGTGGACTGCGGGGCAACCTACGACGGGCCGCCTGCCGACGAGATCACAGGGCTGACCTGGCTCGAGGGCAAGACCGTCAGCATCCTGGCCGATGGCGCGGTGCATCCTCAACGGGTGGTGACCGGCGGCAAGGTCGCCCTGGACATCGAGGCGTCCAAGGTGCAGATCGGCCTGCCCATCACGGCTGACCTGCAGACCCTTCCGTTTGCCGCGCAGATCGACAACGGCTTCGGGCAGGGCAGGCTGAAGAACGTCAACCGGGTGTGGATCCGTGTGTTCCGGTCATCCGGCATCTTCGTGGGCCCATCGGCGGACCATCTCACCGAGGCCAAGCAGCGCACCACCGAACCCTACGGCTCACCGCCTGCGCTCAAGTCCGCCGAGGTGCCGGTGGATATCGGCCCGTCCTGGGGTGATTCCGGACAGGTGTTCGTGCGCCAGGCCTACCCGCTTCCACTGACGGTGGTGTCCATGACGGCAGAGGTGGAGGTGGGCGGCGGCTGATGCACGCATCGCCATAGGGCTGCAATACCGTCAGCCCATGGCTTTGATCATCGACACAGCTCGGCTCTACGGCACGAACGTCGGCAGCGCGCAGACATCGATGCTGGCCGCGCAGGACGCCGGCTTCCTGACGGCTGGCAGTTCTTTTTCCGCCGTGTCGCCCACCGCGTTCGGGGGCTGGGCTCAGCTCTTTGGCGTCATCGCGTCCGCTGTTGGCGCGCGCTACACGGCGAAGGCCCAGTCGAGCGCCCTGCGATTCCAGGGCGACATGTCCATGCTCAACGCCCGCAGCGCTGCGGCGATGGGCGCAATCAATGCCAACTACACCGCCAAGGCCACCTTGCTGGGGGCGAGCTACGCCGAGGCCATGGCCCGCATCCAGGCGCAGACGGTGCGCCAGACGGCAGAGGCAAACGCCAAGATCGCCGAAATGGGCGCGGAGTCCGCTCTGCACCAGGGCCAGCAGCAGTCAGCAGCTCTGACCCTCAAGGCCGGGCAGATGAAGAGCTCCCAGCGCGCGGCCATGGCTGCCAACGGGATCGACCTTGGCGTCGGGAATGCGGCCGAGATCCAGGCCTCGACCGACATCATGAAGGAGATCGACAAGAACCAGATCGAGGCGAACGCCATTCGCACGGCCTGGGGCTATCGGACCCAGGGTGTGGCCGCTCAGATCGAGGGCAACAACCAGGCGGTGCAGATCATCATCAAGGGAGCGAACGAGGCCAGCAGCATCCGCCAGCAGGGTGCCTCCGATCTGTTCCAGATCCAGCAGCAGGCCGCGCGCGACGAGTTCGGCTACCGCTGGTCCGGCAATGCCAGCTACGCCGCGTCCAACGCGATCAGCCCCGACCGTGCATTCGCTTCGACGCTGGCCACCGGCGCGATGGGTGTCGCTGACACCTGGTACCGCTGGAGCAAGGTGAAATGAAAGTCCCAACCTACGACACCTTCCAGGTCAGCGCGAACACGCTGCCGCAACCGCGCTTCAGCCCCGCAGTTTTCGATGGCGCGCCGGCTCGTCCCGCGCGTCTCCCGCTGGACAACCGGCCCATCCAGGGGGTGGCGATCCAGAACAACGCGGGGAAAGAACTGCAGCAGACGGGCGACAACCTCCAGCGCCTTGGCCAGCAGATGGCGCAGATGCAGATCGACGCCGAAAAGCAGGTCACACAGGTGCGGGTGGATGACGCGCTGAACAAGGCCAAGGAAGCGGCGCTTCGCCTGACCTACGACAAGGACCAGGGCTACAAGAACCTCAAGGGCATCAACGCCCTGGAGCGTCCGGACGGGCGATCCCTGGAGGACGAATACACCGACAACCTGGTCAAGGAGATCCGGGCCATCGGTGAAGGGCTGGGCACCGACGCGCAGCGTGCCCTGTTTTCCCAAAAGGCTTCGGAGCTGGCGACCCAGTTCCGGGCCGGCATCATGGGGCATTCGGCAGATGAGTACAAGAACTACCAACTGTCCGTGGCTGAGGGCGTGCAGCAGACCGCCCTGAACGAGATCGGGTTGAACTACAACAACCCCGAGGTCATCGCCGAAGCGGTGGACCGGATCAAGGCCAACGTGTACCGGCAGGCCCAGCTGACCGGCAAATCAGCCGAGTGGCAGGAGGCGCACGCCCGAAGGATGATCAGCGGAGCGCACAAGGTCGCGCTGATGGCAGCTCTGGAGAAGACCGATCCCGAGTATGCCCAGGGGTATCTCGCGAAATTCTCCAAGGACATGGAGGCCGACGACATCCTGCAGGTGCGCGGCCTGATCACGAAGGAAATGAGGGCCCGCGTGGGCCTGACCGTGGCGGCAGAGGTGATGCAGAAGGTCGAGCCGGTGGTATTGCCGAGCGACACCGACCGAGCGTTCAACATCCTCATCGGCACCGAGTCGCGCGGCCGGCAGTTCGGTGCGGATGGCAAGCCAATGACCAGCATTGCAGGAGCCATCGGCATTGCCCAGGTGATGCCTGGCACCGGGCCGGAGGCGGCCAAGCTCGCCGGCCTGAAGTGGGACGAGGACCGCTACCGCAACGACCCGGACTACAACAAGGCGCTGGGGCGGGCCTACTTCGAAAAGCAGCTCAAGGACTTCAACGGTCGGCTGGACATGGCCTATGCCGCCTACAACTCCGGCCCCGGCCGCCTGAAGCAGGCAATCGCCCAGGCGCACAAGCAGGGCGGCACCTACATCGACTACCTGCCGGAAGAGACGCGGAACTACGTCGCCAAGAACATGCGCGAGTACGAGGAAGGCGGGGGGCGACCGAAGGCGCCGACCTTCGAGGAAATCGATCGAGCCCTGCGCAACGACCCTCGCCTGCGCAGCGACCCGGAGGCGTACAAGATCGCCCGCCAGGACGCGGAAAAGCAGTTCAAGGCGGCGCAGGACGCGGGCAAGCAGCGAGATGAAGAGGCCGTCGCCACGGCGCTGGAGATGGTCGAGCAAAACGGCGGCAGCTACGCGGGCCTGCCCCTGTCGGTGCGCAATGCCATTCCGCCGGACAAGCGCGACACGGTGATGAGTTTCGCCGACAAGGTGGCCAAGGGCGCCCAGGTCACGACCGACCCCAATACCTACTACGCCCTGACCATGATGGCGGCAGATCAGCCGATGGTCTTTGCCGGGTTGGATCTGCGCATGTACTTCGACAAGCTGGCGCCGGCCGAGCGCAAGCACTTCGTGGATCTGCAGGCCAAGACCGGCAAGGGTGATGTGGAGGACATTGCCACCGTCACCCAGCAAAAGAGCGCCATGGTCCAGGCCCTGGGCCTGAAGAAGGAGAAGGCCGGCATCTTCCACCAGCAGGCTGACCTTGCACTGCTGCAGGCGGCCAGAGAGAAGGGCCGGGCACTCACACAGACCGAGCGCCAGCAGGTGCTGGACCAACTGGTCATCCGCGGCGACATCGCCGGCCGGTGGCGCGATGGCTACGCCTTCGAGGCGCGCGCGCAGGGGCGAGGTTTCACGCCCGAGTTCAGCGACGACGACCGGCGCAAGGCCATTGCCGCACTGGCCCGGGAGGGCAACACCAATCCCACCGAGGCGCAGATTCAGGACACCATCCGCTGGGCCTACGGACTTCGGCCCACCGGATCAACCGGGGTGAAATGATGGATCAATTCGATGCTGCCGCCCGTCAAGTGATGGGGGTTGGGAGCGAGTTCGAGCAGGCCGCGGCCAACGTGATGGACGACCAGCGCGTGAAGCTGCGCGCCTCGCTGTACTCGGGCCTGATGGAAAACCCCGACCAGGTTGCACGCGCGCAGTCCATCGGGAAGACCATGGGCCTGCCCCGCGATGTGGTGCAGCGCAACCTGCCAGAGGTCGAGCGCAACCTGCGCATGCAGCAGGTCACCCAGCACCTGCAGGACACCCCGACGCTGGCGCGATGGCTGGCCGAGCAGGACAACGCAGCCATCGCCCACGACGACGTGGAGAACATGGGGCAGATCGAGCGCAAGCTGCGGCAGTTTGCCGGTGGCGCTGTCGAGGCGGTGGGCATGTCCGTCAGCGGTGCGGGGGTGCTGGCCGACGTCCTGCAGCGCACGGCGATCAACGACTTCGCCACCATCTTCCTGCCGTCGCCTCAGCGTGGGCCCATGGGTCTGGAGCC
>Ga0172382_10009275_pt1 | contig 13470 bp, 11 predicted proteins | sample Leawel138RmetaG_FD_122245 | JGI IMG/M metagenome (GOLD analysis project Ga0172382, IMG submission 122245) | Leachate microbial communities from a municipal landfill in Southern Ontario, Canada - Leachate well 138R metaG | ecosystem: Engineered > Solid waste > Landfill > Unclassified | place...
ACCGCGAAGTCAGCGTCCACTTCCGTGATCGCCGGCAACTGCCCGGAATGGGCGATCCGCAGGCCACGCAGGCCTTGTGGCGCTGCATCGCGCGCAGGCAGCTCGGCCGGTCCGGCGACAATGCCGTCGCAGGCGGCAAGCAGCGCCGCGGGCCAGTCGCCCGCCGCACAGACGACGGCTCCGCGAACCGCGCGCAGCCGCCGCAGGCTGCCCCCGAGGCCGGCCGCCGCATCGGCGGACCCGCATCGCGCGTCGGCAGCGGATCCGGCGGCATCGAGAACGAACAGGATGCGCGGCCGGGCCTGCGGTGCCTCCCTGGCCCGGATCGGCAGCGGCCCGGCCGCCGGCCTGATCGCGAAGGCGCCGGTCGCGAGCCCCTTCATCCGCCGCGGCAGGGCGAGCATGCCGAGGATCGGTACGGTTGCCGGCAGCAGGGGTTCGTGCGCGATCGCATCGGGGCGGGTCCAGCCGAACGACTGGCCCTCGCGCGCGACAGGCTCGCCGCTCCAGTGGAAGACCTGGCGAAAATGCAGCCGCACCCGCGCATGCGGATAGGAATGCTCGCGCACGATCCAGGGCCGTGATGACAGCACCCGGATGCCGAGTTCCTCGTGCAGTTCACGCGCCAGGGCATCGGCCACCGATTCGCCCGGCTCGAGCTTGCCACCCGGGAATTCCCACCAGCCCGCATAAGGCTTGCCAGCCGGACGCTGACCCAGCAGAACCCGGCCGTCGCGATCGAAGACGATGCCGACGGCAACGTCAGTGAGTGGTCGCTCGTCGCTCAAACCCGCCTGGACGGCGTCCCGCCCGTCTTGCGTGCGCGTCGCAAGCGCTGCTGCCCGGACCAGTCCCGGGCGAACTGCCAGGCGACCCGACCCGAACGCGAGCCGCGCTCGAGCGCGAAGCGCAGGGCGTCGCCCCGGGCCGCCGCGATCTGCTTCGGGCTGCAGCCGAAGTGCGCCAGCCAGTGCTCGACGACCAGGAGATAGTCGTCCTGGCGAAACGGATAGAACGACACCCACAAGCCGAAGCGCTCCGAGAGCGAGATCTTCTCTTCGGTGGTTTCACCGGGATGGATCTCACCGTCTTCCTGGTAGCGCGCCTGCAGGTTCTCGTGCATGTATTCCGGCATCAGGTGGCGCCGGTTCGAAGTCGCGTACACGAGCACGTTGTCGGACTGCGCCGCTATCGAACCATCGAGGATGGTCTTGAGCGCCTTGTAGCCCGGCTCGCCTTCCTCGAAGGAGAGATCGTCGCAGAAGACGATGAAACGCTCGGGACGCTCGGCAACCAGCGCGACGATGTCGGGCAGATCGACGAGATCGTCCTTGTCGACCTCGATCAGGCGCAGGCCCTTCGGATGGTACTCGTTCAGGCAGGCCTTGATGAGCGAGGACTTCCCGGTGCCGCGCGAACCGGTCAGCAGCACGTTGTTGGCCGGCAGACCGTCGACGAACTGGCGCGTGTTGCGCTCGACCAGGCTCTTCTGCTCGTCGATGTTGTGCAGGTCGGCCAGGCCGATCGGAGCGAGCGAACGCACCGGCTCGAGCGCGCCCACCGCACCGAAGGCGTGGCGGCGCCGGCGCCAGCGAAAGGCGACCGCGGCATCCCAGTCGGGCGTGCCGGGCGGCGTCGGCAGCAATGCCTCGACCCGCTCGATGAGCGCCTGCGCCCGAACGAGCAAATCGGCCAGGGCTGCCTCAGGAGCGGTAGTCGGCATTGATCGAAACGTAGTCGTGGGAGAGATCGCAGGTCCAGACGGTGGTGGCGGCCTTTCCGCGACCGAGCGCGACCCGGACGCGGATCTCGGCCTGCTTCATCACCCGCTGGCCATCGGCCTCGCGATACTGTGGATGGACGCCGCCGGCGGTGGCGACATGGACATCATCGAGCCAGACATCGACGCCTTCGACATCGAGATCCTCGATGCCGGCATAGCCGATCGCGCACAGCAGGCGCCCGAGGTTCGGGTCGGACGCGAAGAAGGCGGTCTTGACCAGCGGTGAATGGGCGATCGCATAGGCGACCGCATCGGCTTCGTCGGCATTGCCCGCGCCCTCGACGGCGACGGTGATGAACTTGGTCGCGCCCTCGCCATCGCGCACGACCGCCTGGGCGAGCAGGGTCGCCACCTCGAAGATCGCATCCCGCAGCTGCCGCGCGCCCGGACTGGCATCGTCGGTCACTGCGAGTTCACCTGCGCCGCTCGCCACCAGGACGAGACTGTCGTTGGTCGAGGTATCACCGTCGACGGTGATCCGGTTGAAGCTCGCGTCGGCGGCCTCGCGCACCCATTTCGACAGCAGCGCCGGTGCGATCGCGGCATCGGTGGCGATGAAGGCCAGCATCGTCGCCATGTCCGGCCGGATCATGCCGGCGCCCTTGGCCATGCCCGTCACCGCGAAGCCGCCGGCCTCGGTACTGCCCGTGCGCGACGATGCCTTGGGCACGGTATCGGTCGTCATGATCGCGGCGGCCGCCTGCGCCCAGTGATCCGGCGCGAGGTCGGCGATCGCGGGCGCCAGCGCGGCTTCGAGGCGATCGATCGGCAGCGGCTCGAGGATCACGCCGGTCGAGAAGGGAAGGATCTCGTCGACCGCGACATCCAGGCGCGCCGCCAGTTGCTCGCAGCTGCGCCGGGCATCGGCAACGCCCCGGGCGCCGGTGCCGGCGTTGGCGTTGCCGGTGTTCACCACCAGCGCCCGCAGGCGCCCGCCGGTGGCCGCGAGATGTTCGCGACAGACGCGCACCGGCGCCGCGCAGAATCGGTTGCGGGTGAACACGCCCGCCGCCCTCGTGCCGGGCGCGAAGCGCATCACCAGGGTGTCGGTGCGGCCGGCCTTGCGGATGCCGGCACTGGCCACGCCGAGTTCGACTCCGGCGATCGGCGCAAGCGCCGATGCATCGGGCGCAACGAGATTCACCGGCATCGAGATCTCCGTCAGGATGGCCTTGCGCCTGGACTCAGGCGAGCTTGCCGTGGCAGTGCTTGTATTTCTTGCCCGAACCGCAGGGGCACGCGTCGTTGCGACCGATCTTCTGGCCGCGAAGTATCGGCTGCTGCGTCGCCGCCTCTTCGGTTTCGGGTCGCTGCTGCAGGGCCAGCGCGATGTCCGCGGTGTCGCCCTGCGCCTCGCTGGCGATGTCGTCGAAGTCGGCGTGCGTATAGCTGACGTTGCGCATGGGCGGCGGCGCGACCTCCTCGACCTGCTGGGCGGCCTCGGGGGTTTCGATGCGCACCGTCATGAGCACCCGGGTCGCGTCGTTGCGGATGCGTTCCTGCATCAGGCTGAAGAGCTCGAAGGCCTCGCGCTTGTATTCCTGCTTGGGGTTCTTCTGGGCATAGCCGCGCAGGTGGATGCCCTGGCGCAGATGCTCGAGCGAGGAAAGATGCTCGCGCCATTGCTGATCCATCGACTGCAGCATGACCGAGCGCTCGAAGCCGGCGAAGGCTTCGGCGCCGACGATCCCGACCTTGGCGGCGTATTGCTCATCGGCGGCCGCGACGACGAAGTCGGCGATCTCCTCGGCGTCGATCTGGGACGAGGACTCGATCTTCTCGCGCAGGGCCAGGTCGAGCTGCCATTCGGCGGCGAGCACCGCCTGCAGGCCGTCGATGTCCCATTGCTCCTCGACCGATTCCTGCGGAATGTACTGCTGCACCAGGTCGACGAACACCGCCTGGCGCAGTTCGGTCACCCGCTGGGAAATGTCGTCGGCCTCGAGGATCGCATTGCGGTCGGAATAGACGATCTTGCGCTGGTCGTTGGCGACATCGTCGTATTCGAGCAGCTGCTTGCGAATATCGAAGTTGCGCGCCTCGACCTTGCGTTGCGCGGATTCGATGGAGCGCGAGACCATGCCCGCCTCGATCGGCTCGCCCTCGGGAAGCTTGAGCCGATCCATGATCGCCTTGAGGCGGTCGCCGGCGAAGATCTTGAGCAGCGGGTCGTCCATCGACAGGTAGAAGCGCGACGATCCCGGATCGCCCTGGCGCCCCGAGCGGCCGCGCAACTGGTTGTCGATGCGCCGGGATTCGTGGCGCTCGGTACCGATGATGTGCAGGCCGCCGGCGGCCAGGACCGCATCATGGCGCTCCTGCCATTCGGCGCGCAGCGCGGCCACCTGCTCGGCCCGCTGCTCGGGCGGCAGGCTTTCGTCCTGCTCGATCGCGTCGACCTGGGCGTTGATGCTGCCACCGAGCACGATGTCGGTGCCGCGCCCCGCCATGTTGGTTGCGATGGTGATCGTGCCGGAGCGGCCGGCATCGGTGACGATCTGGGCTTCGCGCTCGTGCTGCTTGGCGTTGAGCACCTCGTGGGGCATGTTCGCCTTGCGCAGCTGGTTCGACAGGAGCTCGGAGTTCTCGATGGAAGTGGTGCCGACCAGCACCGGCTGGCCGCGTTCATGGCAGTCGCGGATATCGGCGAGGATGGCCTGGAATTTCTCGCCGGCGGTGCGGAACACCTGGTCCTGGCGGTCGTCGCGGATCATCGGCCGATGGGTCGGGATCACGACGGTCTCGAGGCCGTAGATCTCCTGGAACTCGTAGGCCTCGGTGTCGGCCGTGCCGGTCATGCCCGCCAGCTTCTCGTACATCCGGAAGTAGTTCTGGAAGGTGATCGACGCGAGGGTCTGGTTCTCGGCCTGGATCGCCACGCCTTCCTTGGCCTCCACCGCCTGGTGCAGGCCGTCGGACCAGCGCCGGCCCGGCATCAGCCGCCCGGTGAATTCGTCGACGATGACCACTTCACCGTTCTGGACGACGTATTGATGGTCGCGCAGGAAAAGCGTGTGCGCGCGCAAGGCCGCCATCAGGTGATGCATCAGCGCGATGTTGGCGGTGTCGTAGAGACTCGCGCCTGCCGGCAGCATTCCGATCTCGCCGAGCACCCGCTCGGCCTTCTCGTGGCCGGCCTCGGAGAGATAGACCTGGTGCGCCTTGCGATCGACCCAGTAATCGCCTTCGGGATCGGGCTCGTTGCTGACCGGCTCGTGGGCCATTTCCTGGAGCAGCGGCGGCACCTGGTTCATCCGCTGGTAGAGCTCGGTGTGGTCCTCGGCCTGGCCGGAGATGATCAGGGGGGTGCGCGCCTCGTCGATGAGGATGGAGTCGACCTCGTCGACGATCGCGTAGTTCGGCGTCCGCATCCGGCGGTCGCCGACCGTGTACTCCATGTTGTCGCGCAGGTAGTCGAAGCCGAACTCGTTGTTGGTGCCGTAGGTGATGTCGCAAGCGTAGGCGGCCTTCTTCTGCTCGGTCGGCTGCTGCGAATGGATCACGCCGACGCTAAGGCCCAGGAAGCGGTAGAGACGTCCCATCCACTCGGCGTCGCGACTGGCGAGATAGTCGTTGACGGTGACGAGGTGGACGCCCTTGCCCGACAACGCGTTCAGGTAGACCGCGAGCGTGGCGGTGAGGGTCTTGCCTTCGCCGGTGCGCATCTCTGCGATCTTGCCCTCGTGAAGCACCATGCCACCGATCAGCTGGACGTCGAAGTGACGCATCCGCAGCACCCGCTTCGAAGCTTCGCGGCAGACCGCGAAGGCCTCGGGCAGCAGCGAATCGAGCTTCGCGCCGTCGGCGATGCGCTGGCGGAAGTCGTCGGTCCTCGCGACGAGCTCGGCATCGGACAGCGGTTCGAGCCCGCTCTCGAGCTGGTTGATGCGTTCGACGACCTTGCGATAGCCCTTGAGCATCCGCTGGTTGCGGCTGCCGAACACCTTGGTCAGGAGCGTCTGGATCATGGGGTCCGAAAGAGGGGCGGGCCCGGCGCACGGCCGGCCGTTTCCCGAATGGGAAAATCGAGCAAGTTTAGCATGCGGGACCGGTCGGTCCGGCGCTGGATATCAGTGGGGCGCCCGGGGTCCGAAGCCACTGAGAGCCGCCTCGGACCGCAGCGACCCTGGAGGCCGTTCCACTTTCAGCGAGCGTCCGCCACCTGCTTCTGGGCGCGCTCGAACGCGTGCGGATTGCCGAGGAACTTCATGGGATCATGAGGCCGGTCGTCGATCCGCACCTCGAAATGCAGGTGGGGTCCGGTCGAGCGGCCGGTCGAGCCGACCTCGGCGATCTTGTCGCCCTGGTGGACGATGTCGCCGGCCTTCACGAAGAGCTTGCGGGCATGGGCGTAGCGGGTGAGCAAGCCGTCGCCATGGTCGATGTCGACCTGGTTGCCATAGGCCGGATGACGGCCGGCGAAGGCCACCACCCCCGGGCCGGCGGCGAAGATGGGCGTCCCGCGGGGGGCTGCGAAGTCGAGCCCTTCGTGGCGCGAGCGCCGACCGGTGATCGGGTCGACCCGACGACCGAAGCGCGAGGCCATGTAGCCGGTCGTGAGCGGGCGCGCCGTCGGAACCAGCCGCGAGGCGGCCCGCTGGAACAGGAATTCGGATTCGATCAGGTTGAGCTGGTCGGTACGCTGCTCGAGGGTCCTGGCGACCTCGGTGATCGCCTGGGCGAGCTCGTCGACGGTCAGCGCGCCATGATCGGGCAGCAGCGGCCCGCCCTGGCCGGGCGATTCGGCCGCGGCGACGGCATCACCGGCTTCGGACCCACCCGCAGCGGTGGCGCCGGCTTCGGCCGCGGCGGGTTCGGGCGTGCCGGTTTCCGAGTCGGTCACGGCGACCTTGCCGGGAGTCGACTTGGCGGCGAGCGCTGCGGCGGGTGGCTCCGCGTCGGTGGCCACCGGCGTCTCGATCTCGACCGCGGCCATGGTGGCGATGCGGTCACCGAGCGCATCGAGCCGGGCCAGGCGGGCCTGCACATGGCCGAGCTTCTCGGCAAGCGCATCGAGATTGCGCCGCAGGAAGGCCGACTGCCGATCGGCCTCCGACTCCGGGTCGTCCTGCGCAAGCTCCTCCGGCTCCGGGGCGGCCTGGCCGACGCCTACCCTCATGTAGGCGGCGTCCGTATCGACCAGGGCTTCGTCGGCGCTGGAATCCTCCGCATCGATGACGCCAATCGGCGAAAACGACGAAAGTAAATGCTTGCTGACGTACTTTTCGGTCAGGAAGTAAGTCAGTACGGACGAACCCGCGACCAGGGCCAGCGCCAGGAAAGCGATGGCAGCAAACACCGTCCAGCGACTGACCGAAACGGTCTTAGCGCTGCGCAGCTTCGGATGCAAGAATATGAATTGCAAATCAACCGCCCACGATAGTGGCGTCCGGATTCCGCTGAACCACCATGCTGCTGCCGACCCAAAGATCCGCGAAGGACTGGCTCGACCAATCGCCGGAATACCGCCGCGCGATGCAACATGTGGACACGCTGCTCGGAATCCAGTCGACGCTCGCCGGGATTCGCCCCGAACTGCGACTCGTCGTCGTCTCGCTCAAGGACGGCCTGCTGACGCTCCAGACGCCAAATGCCGCAACCGCCGCTCGCTGTCGGCAGTCCGAGCCATCGATCCGCTCGGCCTTGCTGCAGGACTGGCCCGAGGTTAAAGCAATCCGCTTCATGCCGCAACGCACCGCCGGTCCGCGGATTCGACCGTCCGTCCCGAAGCGGCGGATTCCGCCCGAGGCGCTGGGGCGGCTGGACGCGCTGGGCGCCAGTCTCGAGGACTCTCCGTTGCGCGACGCCCTGCGGCGCCTGGTGGCGCGCCAGCGAAGCTAGCCGCTGACCAGCCTCTCGATCGCCAGGCCGATGAAGAAGACCAGGGCGATCACGGCGGTGACGCCGAAGCCGGTCAGCGCCCGGCGCAGGTCGGCGCGATCGCGCCGAAAGACGAACAGCAGCGCGTACAGGGCCGAGTAACCGAAACCGAGCGCGAGCACGATGCGCAGCACCGCGATCATCGCGCCGTCCTCATCCGGCGACGCCCCAGTCCAGCGCGAACATCCTCGGCGCCTCGCGGCGCTCGCCGAAGCTCACCACCTCGGACGCCCCCTGCTTCGCGAGCAAGGCCCGCAGCAAGCGGTTGTTCAGGGCGTGCCCCGACTTGTGCGCCGTGTAGGCCGCCAGCAGCGGAAAACCGACCAGGTAGAGATCCCCGATCGCATCGAGGATCTTGTGCTTGACGAATTCGTCGCCCGAACGCAGGCCGTCGTCGTTGAGCACCCGGTACTCGTCGACCACGATCGCGTTGTCGAAGCTGCCGCCCTGGGCAAGGCCGTGCGAGCGCAGCATCTCGACATCCTGCATGAAGCCGAAGGTCCGCGCCCGCGATACATCCCGGATGAACGAAGTGGTGGCGAAGTCGACCTCCACCTGCTGGGTGGTGGCGTCGATCGCGGGATGGCCGAAATCGATCGAGAACGACAGCTTGAAACCAAAATGCGGCTCGAGCCTGGCGAACTTGTCGCCCTCGCGAACCTCGACCGGCTCGAGCACCTGCAGGAAGCGCTTGGGCGCATTCTGCTCGACCACCCCGACCGACTGGATCAGGAACACGAAGGAACCGGCCGAGCCGTCAAGGATCGGAATCTCGGGAGCGGTGACATCCACGTAGAGATTGTCGATCCCCAGGCCGGCGACGGCCGCCATCAGGTGCTCCACGGTAGCGACCCGCACCTGCGCGAGTTCACCCTCGTCGGCGGCGGTCAGTGTCGAGGCCATGCGGGTATCGGTGACCCGATCGGGCTGGGCCGGGATCTCGACCGGCGGATCGAGATCGACCCGCCGGAAGACGATTCCGGTTCCGGCGGCCGCCGGGCGCAGGGTCAGCTCCACTCGCTGGCCCGAATGGAGTCCGACACCCGTCGCGCTGACCAGGGCCTTGATGGTTCGCTGTCGCAGCATCGCGGTCGCCGGAGCCGGATCAGCCGAGCTGGGCCAGCATCGACCTGGCGTCGGAGACCTCGAACTTCCCGGGCGCCTCGACCGCCAGGCTCTTGACGACGCCGTCGTCGACGAGCATCGAATAGCGGTTCGAGCGCACGCCCAGGCCGCGGGCGGTCAGGTCGAGCTCGAGACCGAGCTGGCGGGTGAATTCACCCGAGCCGTCGGCCATCATGCGCACCTTGCCCTCGGTGCCCTGTTCGCGTCCCCAGGCGCCCATCACGAAGGCGTCGTTGACCGAGACGCACCAGATCTCGTCCACCCCCTTGGCGCGCAGCGCATCGGCCTCGCGGACATAGCCGGGCACATGCTGGGCCGAGCAGGTGGGGGTGAAGGCGCCGGGCAGGCCGAAGATCGCGACCTTGCGGCCGCGCAGCTGGTCGGAAACCTTGAAGGCGTTCGGACCGAGCGAGCAGCCCTCGCGCTCGGTCTCGATGAATTCGTAGAGGGTGGCGTCAGGCAGGGTATCGCCGGGCTTGATCGTCATGGGAATTCGCTCCTTTGCTTGAGGGCCTGGAAAGACCCTGGTGTCGATGCCGACTGCCTCTGGATTCTAGGCCGGCCACGATAACCCGCGGCCATGAGTGGAAACCGTCGTCGTGGCGGGACCGGTGGCCCGCCGGGGCACGAAGGTCGCTGTTCCGCGCCCCGGCAGGGAAACGGGTTCGAATTCGGCCGCAGGGCAAGGCGGAGCGCCGCAGGCAGTACGGACTGTACGGCAAGGCGCTCCAACGCAGTCATGCGGTCGAATACGAAGCCGTCAGTCGGCCTGCTTGCGCAGGAAGGCCGGAATGTCGAAGCGCTCGACGCCGCTGTCCTCCAGCGCCCGGACATGGTCGGCCGCGTTGCCGCGCGGGCTGCGCCAGACGGCCGGCTGCTCGTACTGGTCGTAGTTGCCGACGTTGCCGACCGCGCCGTGCGCATCATCGGTCCCGGTACGCTGGACCAGGACGGGCTTGACCGCCGGGCGCGGGCCGATGCCGGTTGCCACCACGGTGACGCGCAGGGCGTCCTCCATGTCCTCGTCGAACACGGTACCGTGGATGATCGTCGCATCCTCGGCGCAGAAGGCCTTGATCGTGTTGATCACCTCGTTGGTCTCGCGCAGCTTGAGGCTGCGGCTGGCCGTGATGTTCACGATCACGCCGCGGGCGCCATTGAGGTCGACACCGTCGAGCAGGGGCGATGCCACCGCCTGTTCGGCCGCGAGCCGGGCGCGGTCGAGGCCCGAGGCCTCGCCGATGCCCATCATCGCCTTGCCCTTGTCGCCCATCACCGTCTTGACGTCGGCGAAGTCGACGTTGACCAGACCCGGCACGTTGATGATCTCGGCGATGCCGGCGACCGCGTTGTTGAGCACATCGTCTGCGCGCCGGAAGGCATCCTCGAGGCTGGCGTCCTCGTCCATCACTTCGAACAGCTTCTGGTTGAGCACCACGATCAGCGAATCGACCTTGCCGACCAGCTGCTCGATCCCGTCGTCGGCGACCTTGGTCTTCTTGGCGCCTTCGAACTCGAAGGGCTTGGTCACCACGCCGACGGTCAGCACGCCGAGCTCCTGCGCCACCTCGGCTACCAGGGGCGAGGCGCCGGTGCCAGTGCCCTTGCCCATGCCGGCGGTCAGGAACACCATGTGCGCGCCTTCGAGCGCGGCGCGGATCTCGTCGCGCATCGCTTCGGCGGCGGCACGGCCCGCCTCCGGACGCGCGCCGGCGCCCAGCCCCTGGTCGCCGAGCTGGATGATGTTGCTCGCCTGCGAGCGTCGCAGCGCCTGCTTGTCGGTGTTGATGGCGACGAACTCGACGCCCTGCACCCCCTTGTTGATCATGTGGTTGACGGCGTTGCCACCGGCCCCACCCACACCGATCACCTTGATGACGGCGCCTTCGATCTCGTTCTCGATCATTTCGAATTGCATGTCTGCGACCTCCTAGCGGTTTTTCGCTGAACCCGATTGACTGACTAGAAATTGCCCAGGAACCAGTCCTTCATCCGACGAAGCGTCTCCGTGAAGGAACCCGACTGCTCTGCGACCTTGCGGCCTCGCAAGTGTTGAATCCTCGCTTCTTCGAGCAAGCCCACGGCCGTCGCGTAGCGGGGCGAGCGCACGACGTCCGACAGGCCGCCGGCATACGCCGGCAGCCCGATTCGTACCGGCTTGAGGAAGATGTCCTCGGCCAGTTCAACCATTCCCGGCAACAGGCTGGTGCCGCCAGTCAGGACCACGCCGGAGGAAAGCAGCTCCTCGTAGCCCGACTCGCGAAGCACCTGCTGTACCAGGGCAAACAATTCCTCGACGCGCGGCTCCACCACCGCCGCAAGCGCCTGCCGCGACAGCGTCCGCGGTCCGCGATCGCCCAGTCCCGGCACCTCGATCCGCTCGCTCGGCTCGGCCAGCACCTGCTTGGCGATGCCATGGCGCAGCTTGATCTCCTCGGCTTCCGGCGTCGGCGTGCGCAGCGCCATCGCGATGTCGCTGGTGATCTGGTCGCCGGCGATCGGGATCACCGCGGTATGGCGGATCGCGCCGCCGGTGAAGATGGCGATGTCCGTCGTGCCGCCGCCGATGTCGACCAGCGCCACGCCGAGTTCCTTCTCGTCCTCGGTGAGGATCGCGTTGCTCGATGCCAGCGGCTGCAGGATCAGGTCGTGGACCTCCAGCCCGCAGCGCCGCACGCACTTGACGATGTTCTGCGCGGCGGACACCGCGCCGGTGACGATGTGCACCCGCACCTCGAGGCGCACGCCGCTCATGCCGATCGGCTCGCGGATATCCTCCTGGCCATCGATGATGAATTCCTGCGCGAGGACATGGAGGATCTGCTGGTCGGTCGGAATGTTGACCGCCTTGGCCGTCTCGATGACGCGCACCATGTCGGCCTCGCCGACTTCCTTGTCCTTGATCGCGACCATCCCGCTCGAGTTGAAGCTGCGGATATGGCTGCCGGCGATGCCGGTGTAGACCGAGCGGATCTTGCAGTCGGCCATCAGCTCGGCTTCCTCGAGCGCGCGCTGGATCGAGTTGACGGTCGCCTCGATGTTGACCACGACCCCCTTCTTGAGGCCGCGCGACTCGTGCTGTCCGAGTCCGACGATCTCGTAGCTGCCGTCGGCGCGCATCTCCGCGACGATCGTGACGATCTTGGACGTGCCGATGTCGAGCCCGACGATGAGGTCTTTACTATCTCTGGTCATTCTCTGCTCTTCGGGGCGCCCGGCCTGGCGCGTGCGCCGGCGTCCGCCGAGGAAGGGTTCGATTGCTCTTCACCGTCGCCCGTCTCGATCTGGGCGAGCGCGCGAATCGCGAATCCGTTCGGGTAGCGCATGTCGATGACGCCGGCGCGATGGCCGAGCCTTTCGGTCGTGATCGGATAGGCATCGACCCAGCGCGCGATCCGTGAATCGATCGATTTCGAGCGCTCGCGACCGAGCAGCAGCACGGTGCCGTCATCGAGCTGCATGCGCCAGGCGCGCCGCGCCGACATCGACACCGAGACCGGCGTGCGCTCGAGCGGCTCGACCAGGCGACTGGCGGCGAGGAAGCGCTCGACGACCTCGGCCTCCGAGCCCGGCGGGCCGGACAGCTGCGGCAGCGATCCGTCCTCCTCGGCCTCGTCGAGATTGGCCGAGAAGAGTTCGCGATAGGTATTGACGAGCCGGCCGTCGTGCCAGAGCGCGAGTGCGCGATGCTCCTCGATGCGCACCTCGAGGCGATCGGGCCAGATCCGGCGCACGCTCGCATGCCGCACCCAGGGCACGGTCTCGACGCGCTCGCGCACCGCCTCGAGCTCGGTCGAGAAGAAGCTGCCCTTCACGGTGGCCCGCAGGGCCTGTTCGAGCGGACCTTCGGCGACGTAGCGCAGCGGGCGCTCGCCGATCGGCTCGATGACGACCGCGCGCAGGTCGAACACCGGTCGACCCATCGCCCAGGCGGCGAACGCGCTCACCAGGCAGACCAGGACGACACCGGCCAGGCCCGCCGTGATGCGGCCGAGCGCGCGCGCGTCGTGCCACGGGTTCATGCGAACCCTCCGAGGCCGGCTCGGCGCGACCGGACCTTCAGTGAGGCGTCGGCGAGGATGCGCAGGACGAGCGCATCGAAGTCCATGCCTTCGGCACGCGCCGCCATCGGGACCAGCGAATGGTCGGTCATCCCGGGCGAAGTGTTCAGCTCGAGCAGGAAGGGCCGGCTGTCCGCGTCGAGCATGAGGTCGACCCGCGCCCAGCCTTCGCAGTCGAGCGCCCGGTAGGCGGCGACCGAGAGCTCCTGGATACGACGGGTCAGCGCCCGCGGCAGGGGCGCCGGGCAGAGATACTCGGTCGCATCGGTGAAGTACTTGTTCTGGTAGTCGTAGTTGCCGTCCGGGGCACGAATCTCGATCACCGGCAGCGCCCGGGCCTGCTCGCCGGCGCCGAGGACCGCGACCGTGAGCTCGCGGCCGTCGATGAAGGCTTCGGCGATCACGGTATCGTCGCAGGCCGCTGCGCTGCGCCAGGCGCTGCGCAGCTGGCGCGCCTGCCGTACCCGGGTCAGTCCGAGGGTCGAGCCCTCGCGCGAGGGCTTGACGATCAGCGGCAGGCCGAGCCGGCCGACGACATCGCCGCTGCGGCTGGCTTCGGTGAGCACCACGTGCCCCGGCACCGGCAGTCCGATGCTTTCCCAGATGCGCTTGGTCATCAGC
>Ga0172382_10009277_pt1 | contig 13468 bp, 9 predicted proteins | sample Leawel138RmetaG_FD_122245 | JGI IMG/M metagenome (GOLD analysis project Ga0172382, IMG submission 122245) | Leachate microbial communities from a municipal landfill in Southern Ontario, Canada - Leachate well 138R metaG | ecosystem: Engineered > Solid waste > Landfill > Unclassified | place...
CGTGAAACTCCTCTTGCGTGTGCTTGGCGGCTCACGCGGGTGAGTTTCACGGATGGACGTCCTCAAATGTCAAACTTCTACTGCCTCCCCGGCAGAGCCGGGGGGTCTCCCGCCTTACTAGTGACCGCCTATGTAAACTCCACGCGCGCATCAAACAACGAGCCGATGATCGCGAATATCTGGCTCGACGAAGAGAACGAAGGCGAGAAGGCAACGATCTTCGTACGCCTGTCCGCAACTGAAGCGCCAAGCGCATCGAATCCATACGGACAATTCCGCATCGATTACTGCGGACTCGCCGAAGGCGCCACTGAGTGCATGATGAACGGCTACCTCGAAGCCGACGATGCAGGGCTACGCTATTTCGAAGTCGAGGCCCCGGATGAAGACCACGAGAATTCGCGCACGAAGGCTGTGCAATTGAACGCAGTCGGCGCGACCAGCGGCAGCGGCCGGATGGTGGACGGTGACGAGGCCGCATTCGACTTCGCCTACGATTCGACCTTGTTTCGACGCAAGAGCGGCGGCGATGATAGGTGCTTCTCGCGCGACGCCAGTGATCCACAGACCGGCATGTCCGTGTGGCGCTATGGGCTCTACGACAGCGACACCGGCGAGAGAGTCACGCGCAACTCCGGCTTCCCGATCGAGTACACGAACGCGGGCATCAAGCACCACGGCTATCTCGGGTATCACGGCCTTTCGCTACCCGAATCGGCGCTCGCCACACTGAGCAGCGGCAGCACCGTGCAGAAAGTGGATTATGCGAGCGAGGGCGAGCCGGTAAAAACGGACTACACCGTGGTCAAATCGGAAGGCAAGCTCATGAAGTTGACGCGTCAGGTTCGCAGCCTGCGCGACATCGATAAGGTGAAGTTCAATACGTTCGTGGGCTATGACGGCGCCACCTTGTTCCCCGGCGCAACCGCAGATACCTACTACGAGCTCTACTGGAATGAGGCGACAGGCGCGTTTCTGGCCACAGGCTACACCACTTGCGACGAGAGCGGCTGCAGGCAGGAAACTCTGCCAGCCAAACCGGAAGTCGACGTTGCCTACTGGCGACCGCAGAACGGCGTGCTTGGCCACTCGAGTTTCCTGGGCGGCGAGATCTTCATTACGTTAAACGGCGCAGAGAGCGTCGCGGACTCCTCGGCGGTCGAGGTTGTCTATCGCGTGGAAGACGTCGTCTATCCATCGCAGATGCCCGAGGAGCTCTATTGTCTGCGCGACTGCCCCACGAGCGAGTCGCTGTCCAGTTACTTCATGGCAGGGTCGATAGTCGACTCGCCGTTCGTCGCTGGAACCTACAACAACTTCGCCCCTGTCAGCAACGGTGATGAAGTCACGTATCAGACCGACGCAGCAGCGGCCGTGCTCCTGGATGTATTCAACCAGCCGGTTACCTTCACCGATGCCGAGGCAATGCAGGACGGCCCACACGGTCATGGCGTACGCAGCGGCCTGCTGTTCACGAACCTCTCTGACGCCGAATGCAGCAAAGGCTCGGGCACGTACTGCGAGACCAAGGTGAGCAAACTGGAGATCTACTATCAGTGGCAAACGGGCGCGGGTGGCTACAACCAGTTTGCGGCCGTCAAGGATTCCAATGATGTATTCGTCGAGTTCGATGCGCCGCTACAAGTCAATTACAGCGTGCCCAATGAAGCGAAATATGGAGAGTACGCCGGCCAACAGCTGGTACTGCAATACGGCGGCTTCGGCGATCTGTGGGACATTCCGGGGCATTGCGTGTCGCCGACGACCAATGCAGTCGTCTCATGCGACGGCGAGAACGTTCGGCACGTCGCCGCCTTCACGATTCCGTTCGATCCGACGCAGGGCCAGGTTGTCTCGGGCGAGGATACCTATCTCGTAAAATGGCTGGAACGTGAGATTCGCTTTGCGCCGAAGGCATTGAGCGAATGCGAGAACGCCGGCTTGCAATTGCCGGTAGGCGTGTCGTTGCCGACCAGCGCGGGATTGCAGAATCCCGCCGATCCTTCCTCGGCGGCCTATATCGGCGCAAAGCCGAGTATTGCTGGCGCACCACGCGTCGTCCATGGAGAAGTGAAGTATTGAGAGACGTGACGGATTGCGGGCCGCGGCGAGCCACTCGTTCAGCGCCCGCGTTCTGCCAATCCCGTAGTGTGCAACAGCAGGAGTCTGCCGCTGCGCCGATGCGCACATCGATTGATCATGCGCGCCGGTGCGTTCGTCGCGCGGCCCGGCGCGCCCGACACGGTGAGAATCTGAACTGCCGGGCGAACAGCGCGAGGCCGAGTGCCAGCAGAGTTGTCGCGTCCAGTCCGCCACCACCGCCGGAACGCTCGTTGCCGGACCGGGGCGGGTCGGGCGTCGGCGGGACTGGAGACGGGGTGAGCGGTGCGCCGATCGCATACGCGTCGATCTTACCGGGCGAGGTGACACCAGAGGTGACCACGTTGTCGGGCGTGCCATCGGCGCCAAAGGTCGTCAGCGTCAGGCGGTACGATCCCTCGCGCGTGCCGCGCAGCTGCACATCGTAATCATCGACGGGGAGCGCCAGCGTCCACCCGTAAGTGCCGTCGATGTGCGGAAACGCCATGCTGTGGATGCCGCTATCGAGCTCCTGCGTAATGATGCCACCATCCGAGGTCTCGACCCGCTGCCCGCGGGAATTGGTGAGGATGATCTCGACAGGGCTTTCCGTGTTCACCACCACGGCATCCGGAGCGAACGGGCAGCTGTCCACCGCCGGTGGCTGTGGAACCGTGCCACCGAATTCGACACTGTTGTGGCCATACTTGCCTTCGAATCCGTACACGTAGCCGGCACTGCTGGATTCCTCCTTCGGAATGCCGGGGAACTTGTCGGCCGCCGTACGCAGGTATCTGCCGTCGATGGAGGTGGCTCCACTGAAGGCGGTACCGCTGCCCGAGGCTTCCCCCGGGCCGACGAAGCTGTCGCCGCTGAGTGGCGAGGGCATCGGTGTTCCGTTGATGATGACGCCGGAGCGACGATAGTTCGTGCCCTTGGCGTACACGACCACGCCAACATGCCCCAGGCTTCTTCCCAACAGCCCTCCGGCATTGCCGATGTCATAGGCACCGCTGGTAACGCCACCGTAGGAGAGGTTGGCGAATATGTCCGGATTCAGGGTACGAAGCTGCTCCAGCCGGTTGAAGATATCGTCCTTGTAGACGTTGCATTGAGATGCACGGATGTTCGTCATGTAGTCGAAATGGGTATTGAGCGCCTGCATCGCAGCCACAGTGTCGCTGTAGGATCCGTTGCGAAACGGGATGTCGAGTTCGGCAACGACTTCGTTGTTGGACGTGTCGGTGTCGTTGCTGGCGACTACCTTGAACGCCACTCCTCGCACGCCCATGGTTTCGATCTCTCCGGACTGTATGCCATCGAGATCGGTGGCATTGACGACGCGCGCAACGACATCGAATGCCCTGAAGCTGCCGGCCGGCATGTCGAACCCGGAACACTGCAGCGTGCCACCGCGTGAAGCCGGATCCGACATGGTGTCGGCCGGAACGCAGAGCGCGTCCGACGTGCTCAGATACTTGAGCTGGCTCGGCAGACCAACGGTCAGCGCCACGTTCTCGGCGGTTTCCCCGCCGCGATTCCACAAGGTGGCGCGATACAGAGCGGTTACGCGGCCATTGTCCCAGTCGGCCTCCTGGATCGTCGCAGTCGCAACGACGTCAACGTCGACGGCATCACGCAGGTCGCCGTCGACGGGCACGTAGATATGTGCGGTGCGCGAATAGCCGCGTCGATAATCGCCGGTCTGGGACTGGCTGATGCCGACACGCAGCTTGACCCACGTCGGGCCATGAAGACCATCGGGCCGCGGTCCGTTGAATGTGACCCGGCAGTCGAGAAACTGCGGGCCGTACTCCGCCCAGCCGACCAGGGCGTCGCCGTCGCGCATATTGCCGTAGATGTAAACCTGGAAATTTCCCGCCGCCGAGCAGGACCCTCCTTTGGGCCCTGTCATGGTCAGCAACGGCGTGGGCGTGCGGGAGCGATCCCTGTACAGCGCATCGGCGCACGGCAACTGCTTGAATGTCGCACCATCCTTCAGATCGAAGAATGCACAGCCCACCACGGCGGGCGTTTCGACGCCGGAGTAACACGGCGAGGGGCTCCAGGTGAACGGCTCCGCATATCCGATATGCTCGAAGCAGACTCCGTGGGTCGGGACGGTCGTGATGGTCACGGTGGCGCCCTCGCCGAGCTTGCCGGAGGATACGCCAGTGACGTCGGGGCTGAGGATTGCGCAGGCGTCGACACCCGGCGTCGTGGCGCACGGCGGCAGCGGCATATCGGGCGGCGGCGCGGCGCCGATGGCAGCGGGGGACAGGGTGAACAGCAATGCCAGCAGCACGGCCGGCGAGAAGATGCGTGCAAATGTGGTCATTCGGATAAGGCTTCGGGCAAATGGTTGCATTGCCTCGTTACGCGACAACCGTGCGCACAACGGCTCATCCGGATCGATAAAGGTCGCACCCGGGCGTTATGTTGCCTGCCCTTTCATTCGCAGAATCTCGTCGGCAGCGCCCGGATGCCAAACAGCAACTCGGCCAGCGTGACGCTCGACAGATACAAGGTTTCCGCCGCCCGGTCGTTCAGCCAGCCCCTCACGGCTGCGTCTGGCTCCGGTTTCATCGCCTCGGAAACGACATCTCGTGAGATTATGACCCACCTGCCACCGGCACTTGAGCGCGGCTCTGCGTCAACACCGGCAGGATATCGACTTCGCAACTGTGATAAAAATGGTAGATGCGCATAGCCGAATACCTGGGCAGCACACGCTACCGCAGAACGATGGTCCTGGCACTGCTGCTTGCCCTACTGTTCCTGCTTTTCGGCCAGATCGCCGCACCGTGGATCGTAGGCTACCTCGGGCGCATCGACATCAGCACCGATGGCATCCTGCGCGCTGTGTCCGCGGAGCGCGTTGCCAGCCGGGAAGGCGTGCCGGTGACGATCGTCGACATCGATGCACAGACGTGGAAACTGTGGGGCGACCCGGCGGCCACGCCGCGCGCCGAACTCGCGAGCATCCTCGCCAATCTGCTGCGGCCCGGAACCGGCAGCAGCCCCTTGGCCATCGTGCTGGACATCGACCTCGGCACGCCGCAGGAACCCGACGAACTCCTGCCCTTTCTGGAACGATACCCGGCGGATGCGCCGCCCATCGTTTTCCCCAAGCGCCTCGAGGTGGCTGCCGACGGCGCACGCACCCTGGCGCCTGGCCCGTACGACGCGGTGTTCCAGGGCCGCGGCAACCTGGTGTGGGCCGACGCACTGCTCGATTCCGACGACGATGGCGTGGTACGGCATTGGTCGCTGTGGCGCGAAGTGTGCACGGACGGCGGTACTGAAATCCTGCCCTCGATTCCTGCGCGGCTCGCCGCACTGGTGAGCGCAGCGGGCGGCGATGCACTGCTGCCGCGCCCGGACCCGCCGCGGCTCACCGGCCACTGCCGCGCGGCCGCCGAGGAACGACACCAGCCACGCATTCTCGTCACCAGCATTGCCGGCCTGCGCGGCGTTGCAGGCAGGGGCACGACCATCGTGACGCCGCGCTTCGCCTCGATCCCGGCGCGGCTGGTCGCCGACAGCGACGCGCATCTCGACGCCGCCGCCCTGTTCGGCGGTAGAGTTGTGTTCATCGGCGCCTCGCATCCGGCCTCACGCGATTTCCATCGCACCGCCTATGGCAACCTGCCCGGCGTGGAGATCCTCGCACAGCAGGTCTACTTGGCGCCGCTGTCCGGGCTGCGCGGTGCGAGCTATGGTTGGGGATTCCGGCTGGCGACGCTCGCGTTGTTCGCGTTGCTGGTCACGGCCGACCTGATGATGAAGCGATTTCGCATCGCCACGCAGCTGGTGATACTCGTCGCGCTGGCTGCAGGCGCGATCCGCTGGTTCGGTACCTTCACGGTGTTCGAGGTGATCATCGTGACGATTTCGCTGCTGATCGTCCTCGCTGGCGCGCGCGAGATCTGGGAACTGGTCCGCGAATGGTTTGCGACGCAGAGTAAACTGGATTATTTCTTTTCGCTGCCCGGGCGCAAGGAGTAGATCGGCCGCCATGAACAGAAAGCCTGAAACGCTGCTGCGCGCGATGGCCGCAGTGCTGTTGTGCCTGGGATTCGCTGACGCGCAATCCCGCGAGGCGACCGGCATCGTTGCCGAATACCAGCCGGTCAAGGAACGCTACGCGATCACCGGGCCTGCACGATCCGCGCCGGCGCCGCTGACGATCGGCACGCAGGTCTTTGCCGGCGACACGGTCGAGCTGCCCGCCGGTGGCGTGGTGATCGTGACCGGGGCCGATGGCAGCCCCACGCGCATCACCGGACCTGGCACGCTGGCATTGGCCCCTGCGTCCGCGCAGGGGCTCGGCGTGGTCGGGCGGATGCTCGCCAGCCTGCAGGGTTATTTCGGGGAGCCCTACCGCACCAGCCGCATCGCGGCCTCGCAGGGCGGAGAGGATTGCGCCGGCGCCGGGGCCATCGACGTGCCCCTCTTCCCGGAAGGCTCCGCAGTGGTCGCAGGCACGCGCGACCTGCGTTTCGCGTGGAAGGGTGGCTGCGCGCCCTTCACAGTCGTCGTGCGCGATGCACGCGGTTGGGAAATCGCCCGTGCCGTCGCGTCGAATCGCGCGGCGCGCTTTCGCGAGGCCGTGCTGTCGGCCGGCAGGGCGACCGTGGAGGTCTCGACCGCCACCGACAGGAAAATGATCGCGCTGGATGTCGTGGATGCAAGGCCCGCGCCGCCCGCCGACCTCGCCACCGACGGCGGCGGCAACCTTGCGCTGCTGGCCCAGGCGTACTGGCTCGCGGAGCAGGACGCGGGCCGCTGGCGTTTCGAGAGCTTCGACCTGCTCGCGCCGCAGATCCGGGCGGGCGATCCGCTGGCCGGCAAGCTTGGCGACCTGCTGCTGTGGGGGCCGGGCGGCGCGCCGCCCTAGTCAGGCCCCGCGCCTGCGCCGGCGCTATTCGCCGCGCAGCGTGCTGCGCCCCGAACCGACCAGCACGAACGGCCCCCAGTAGGCCGGATGCGCCTCGAGCGCGCTATGCGCCGTCGCGCGCAATTGCGCGATGTTTCGCTGCAGCGAAACATCGAGGGCCACGCCATCGGCCTTCGTCGCACCGATCATTCCCGCGGTCAGGTCGCTGGCCGCGCCGATGAGTACCGGCCAGTGACTCACGGCCAGGTTGCGCGCACCGGCAGCGCCGAAGGATGCGGCAAGCCCGAGGAATGATTCGTCCTCGGCACCGCCGCGGCTGCCGCTGCGCGCCGTGTTGCAGGCGGAAAGCACCACGAGATCGGCGTCGAGCTTCAGCTGCGAGATGTCGCGTGTGGTCAGCAGCGCATCCTTGCAGGGCGACCCCGAGTCCGCGCTCGGCGAGAGCATCAGCGAGGGGTACGGACCGATTCCGCACTGCTCCATCTCGCCCGGCAGGAAGCCATGCGTGGCGATGACCAGTACGCGGTAGGCGGTGAGGTCGGAACCCAGCAGCTTTTTCCTCGTGGCATCGGGTCCGAGCCAGAGCGTGGACCTGTCCGCGCCGACCGAACGCTCGATGGAACGCAGCTGCGACACGGTTTCTTCCAGCTTCGGCAGATCGGCGAGCGCCGCTGCGGCATCGCCGGCGCCGGCGAGTTCCAGCGAGCGCGAGAAGCTGCCGGCCTGGAGTTCCTGCGCGCTCAGGCCGGTCGCGCCGATGCCGAGGAACTCCGGCCCGGCGTCCCCGGCCCTGGACGCGTCGTGCTTGCGCGAGGGATTGAGCGCGAGCGGATAGACGGACAGCTCCGGCATGCTCACCAGCGGGAACTCGCTGGCGAGGAACGACGCCGATTTCAATTCATCGAACGTCGACAGCTGCGGCTTCGCCGGTGCCTTCGTCAGCAGGATGGCCGGCGGCAACGCGGCGAGCGCCTTGTCGCCATACCAGTACACGCGCGCACTGCCCGCGAGCTGTGCCATCACCGGCTCGAAGGTCAGCTTGAAGAGCTTCCAGGCCGCCTCGGCATCATAGGCAATCTGCGGGCGCAGTGGATCCTTCACCGCCTGCTCGACACTGGCGCGCACGCGGCCCACCAGGGCATCGACCTCGCCCGCCGCCGCCCTGGTCGATACCAGCCGCGCACCACGCGCGGTGAGCACCCACACATGGACCGCGTCGCTGGCAACGTGCGTGGCCACCAGCGCGTCCTTCGGCCCGAGGAACTTCTGGTAGGTGGCGATCGGGAACGGCGCGCCTAGCGTGAACGCCGCGAGTTCCGGGTGGCGCTGGTAGAGCAGCGCCCCGAACTGCCCGCGGTTCTCGAACACATCGCTGCGCGTCAGGGCGATGAGCTGCCAGGGGGCGTCCAGGCTGACGCTGCGGTTGGCGGCAACCCCCGTCGGATACGCCGCATCGACGCCGGCAAGCAGCGTCTGCAGGTAGGCCGCGGGATTCTCGATCATCCGCAGGTTCCAGGTCAGCGAGTCGGCTGTGACGCCGCTGCGGTTGAGACCCATCAGCCCGCTGGTTGCGACCGCCGAGGCGCCGTTGTGCGCGGCCATCTGCGCCAGCGCGAAGCTCTGCTCGACGATGTCGTTGCGCTCACGCTGCACGTAGGGCAGGAGCCGTGCAAAGTCCCCGATCAGTCTCGAGTACTGCCGCCGGTAAATGATGCGTTCACGCTTGCTGACCAGCATGCCGGACTTCAGGTGCGTCGCGGTCTGCTTGCGCGCCATGTCCAGGTAGGTGCGTGCGAGCCCCGGGGCATGATTCGGGTCGGCGCGCGTCAGTTGCGGCAGCAAGTCCGGTTCCCAGGCGTGCTCGGTGAGCTCGCGCTGCGCGCGCCGCAGCGAGGTCAGCGACAAGTGGTAGTCTTTCATCTCCCGGTCGGCGGCGAGGCCGAACTCGCCGCTCTGTGCGATCCGCCTGTCCAGTTCGGCACCGCTGGTGCGGCCCCGGAAAGCCGCGTCGTTGATGTAACGCTCAGTGACGCTGTCCGCAGCGCGCGCAAGGCGCTGGAACACCTCGAAGTTCGCGACGTGATCCCTCGGATCGGGAGGCTTGAGGTTGCCCTGGAACAGGGCCTCGAGCCCCACTGCGTCGTCAAGCCTGCCGCCCGCCATGAAGTAATCGAACAGCACGGGATAGACGCCCCAGCGCTGCGGATGCAAGGCCGCCCCGGAGGCGTCCGCGCGCACGCCGGCCATCGCGGCCTGGAAGGCCTTGTCCGCCTGGTCCAGTTCGAGCAGTCCGCGCGCGGCGGCGATCCAGGCGCGCTGCGCACGCGGGGTGTCCTGCCTGCCCGCGTAGAGATTGCCGCGCTCCAGCGCGAGCGTGGCAAGGCCGGCCAGTTCCCGGGGGACGCTCGCATCCCTGCGCACATCGCGCAGCGCCAGGATCAACGGCCAGTCCTCCACGGGCAGTTCATACGGCGTCGTGCGGTAGCTTGCGAGCAGGCGCTGCATGCTGCCGCCCAGCATCCCGCGCTCGCGCGAACCGAGCACGGACTCCACGGCCTGGTACCAGGCGCAGCGCTGGACCTGGCGGAACAACGGGTCCGTGGCGGCCTTCAGCTCAGGCCGGGCCGCGTACTGAAGGATGCGTGCAAGTACCTCGCGCCGCACGACCTGGTCATCGACTTCATCGGTCAGGTTCGCGACCGCCTGCAACAGCGTGAGGTAGCGGAAGTGGAACTCGCGCGAGCCGGCGCGACTCGCGCCGAAATAGCGGCGCTGTCCGGCCGCATCGTTGACCGTCAGCCAGTCGGCGCGCAGCGCAGCGCGTTCATCGGGCGTTGCGAGGCCGGTACAGGTCAGGGAGTCCTGCACGTCCTCGAAAAAGGTGGCCGCAGCACCCTGTCCCGCGAAGCCCATGCCCGCGATGAAGCAGCCCGCAATCCATCCGCCGCACCACCGGCGTCCCGACTTCGACATGCGCCCTCCCCTGTCCCTCATGCCCGCTCGATTGTATCAACCTCATCGTACCGGCAAGCATTCAGAACATGACCTATCGCGGCTTCAAGCGCTGTCTTGTCAGCAGCTTCTCGCCTCCATGCTCCTTGAGTGCCTCTTCCAGCGCCTTCTCGTAATCGGGCTGCGCGCGTTCAAGGCACGTCCGTCCGTCTTTAGTCAGCACGGCGTAAACTCCCCGCTTGTCGTCCGGGCACAGATCGCGGACAGTGAAGCCAGCGCGCTCCAGGCGTTCGACCATCCGCGAAACCGAGCTTTGATTCAGGCGAAGATGCATCGCCAACTCCTGCATGCGCAGTTCGCAGTTCTGGGACCGGACCAGTATTTCCAGCGCACGATATTCCGACAGGCCAAGCCCGTGTCGCGCCTGCAGTACTTTGACCAAGGCAAACGTCGTCTGAGTGAATGGTGATAACTGTCGTGGATCTCTATATATTTGCATGTGCATGCACATTTATAGAGAAAAAAGAAGCGTCAACTACTTGCGCATACATGTATTTTGAGCCATGACCGGCTCCCCTACGGCGTCGGGGCGAAGGCCAGATCGAAGAGCCGTGCCGACCGCGTTGCCGGCCTCGCTCGCGAGCCGATAGGCCATCTGCACGTCGAGCGAGGTCAACCCGTAGCCCCGACCCTGGCAGACCCAGTGCAACCCGGCGAGCGACCTCTACGGCAAACTCGGGGGCTTCTCTACATTGTCCCTGGCGGCCCGAATCAGCGTCTTCGGATCGCAGGGCGTCGACCCGCAGCGAACAATGCGCTGTAACAGGCCGGCTCGGCCCGGGTGAATGCGCGCTGCGCGACGCCGCTCCTGTTCTTGGCCCTTAGGGGGCCCTGGCCTTATGCGTTTTCCCAGGGATTGATGACGGTCAAGCCGGCGGCCTGGAATGGGCTGGTGTCTCGCGTAGCAACGGTAAATCCGTTAGCGAAGGCTACTGCGGCAATGCAGGCGTCCACCGTTTCGATAACCACTGCCGGCCTTGCGCACCGTCGCCAGCACCTCGGCATAGGCGCTCGTGCAAGCCATATCGAACGGCAGCGCGCGGCCGACAAAGGGGGGCAGCACGTGCTTCTCTATGGTACAGAGCGGCAAACAGTCCGAACCCCAGCGCCATGCCGACGATCTGCAGGAACGGGAAGCGCGGGCCCACGGCGGAAAGTTCGAACGCGACTGCCGCTACGAGACCGAAAACCAGCACGAAGGCGCAGAGGGCGTCCACGATCGGCTTCAGCAGCAGCAGCAAGCCGGCAATCAGCGGGAAAGACACAACTTTCCAGGCCATCCGGGCCATGCGCCCAGGGCGGGATGAATCTGCGCCCCGCCTACCTCCCGGATTGGTTTCCGCGCGAAATAGTCACTAATAGTGACTATAAATAACATTTCATAAACCGCGGCTTGTTAATGGTTTACGGAATGAATATTTTAGTCACCATGAGTGACTCAAAAAACGAAAAGCTAAACCGGCTTCTGGAGACCCTTGGGGACACCACCCTCGTCTCCAGCCGGTGGCTGCGCGCCAACGGATACCCCAGCAATCTGGTCGCCCGCTACATGGCGGGCGGCTGGCTGCAGTCGCCGGCGCGCGGGGTCTACCTCCGCAAGGGCGGCAAACCGACCTGGGAGGGGCTCCTGCGAGCCCTACAGCGCCTGGAGCAGCTGCCCCTGCACGTCGGCGGCCGATTCGCGCTGGCCCGCCAGGGACATGAACACTACCTGCGCCTTGGCGAGTCTGCGACCCTGACCCTGTATGGCCCAGTGAAGCTGCCGGCCTGGGCAAGCAAGCTGCCGCTCCGCGAACGCGTGCAGGCATGCGGCAAAGGACCGTTCGACTGGCCGGTGCTCTCCTTCGGCGCCGACACGTTCGATGGAACCTTGAATGCACAGGGGCTCGAACGCGCGACGGACGACACGAACGCGGCCGGCGTCGTGTTCTCCACTCCCGAGCGGGCAATACTGGAACTGTGCGACGAGACACCAGACAGCGCGCTGGTGCACGAGGTGAATGCCCTGATGCAGGGACTCGCCACGCTCCGGCCGCAGCTCGTCAGCGCACTGCTGGAGCACTGCGCCAGCGTCAAGGCAAAGCGGCTGTTCCTCGTCCTCGCCGATCGGCATCGTCACGCGTGGCTCGCGCATGTGAACTTGCAGAACGTGGATCTCGGCAGCGGCAAGCGCGTCCTCGTCCCAGGCGGCAAGCTGAACCCCAAGTATCAGATAACACTGCCCGCCGATCTCGATGAACAACTGGGATAACCGCTACGCCGAGCGCGTGAAGCTGCTGATCGAGATTCTGCCAACGCTGGCGGAAGAGAAGCGCTTTGCGCTGAAGGGCGGCACGGCGATCAACCTCTTCGAGCACGACCTACCGCGCCTCTCCGTCGATATCGACCTGACCTGGCTGCCCGTCGGTGATTTCGCGAGCGATGTGCGCGATATCTCCACAGCGCTTGAAGCCATCGGCGAGCGACTACGCACCGGCCCCCTGCGACTGCAGGTACAGACCAGCGGAACCGAAGCAACGGGCATCCATCGCCTGATCGCAAGCCGCAATCGCTCGCGCGTGCAGATCGAGACGACGCCGGTAATGCGGGGCACCGTCCACCCAGTTCGGACCATGCGCGTGCGCCCAGGGGTGGAGCAGAACTTCGGATTCGCCGAGATGCAGGTGCTCGACTTCGCCGATCTCTATGCGGGAAAGCTCGCCGCCGCGCTGTCCCGCCAGCATCCACGAGATCTGTTCGACCTGCAACCGCTTCTCGATGAAGGGCGACTCGATGAACGTCTGTGGCGAACGTTCCTCGTTTATCTCACCTGCAGTTCGAAGCCTGCTGCGGAAATACTGTCGCCGCAGGAGCCACGCGAGTTCGACGAGATCTTCCGGGCACATTTTCAGGGTATGACTGCGGCGCCCGTCACCGCTGCCTCGCTGCTCGAAGTGCGCGCACGGCTCCTGCAGCGCATCCTGGAATTGCTTGATGCACCCTCCCGCGCGTTCCTCGATTCCGTTGAGCGAGAAGCGCCGGACTTCCGCCTCATCGAACTCCCGCATGCCGCTGACCTGCCCGGCGTTCGTCGCAAGTTAACGAACCTGGGTCGACGCTCCGCCGCGAAGCGCGCTGCCGACTACGAGCAGCTCAGGGCCTTGTTCAGCCACTCGTCATAGACATTGAGTCGCAGAGTTTCTCAGGTGCTTCGTTCCGGGAATTCACTCCCACTCAATCTCCGGGAGTACTAACTGGATGAATTTGGCGATATTTCTCGGAGCTACGACTCAAATGTCCGTCTAAATGTCCGTCAACCGAGAACGGCCTCCAAGACCGGGCGGCACGCAATGATACTTCATACTCGCTTCTAGACCGAAGTTCTTTCGAGCAGGAGACAAAAACGTCCGAGACTTCAACAGCATGCGACATGTCTGGTGGAGTGGTTCTGTCTACACGGTGATCTTGTCGGTTAGTTCGAAGGCGCGGCGCTGCAAG
>Ga0172382_10009278_pt1 | contig 13467 bp, 11 predicted proteins | sample Leawel138RmetaG_FD_122245 | JGI IMG/M metagenome (GOLD analysis project Ga0172382, IMG submission 122245) | Leachate microbial communities from a municipal landfill in Southern Ontario, Canada - Leachate well 138R metaG | ecosystem: Engineered > Solid waste > Landfill > Unclassified | place...
ATGGCACTTGCCCTTCACAGAGCGCTGTTTGGCTACATGAAGGCACCTCATGCGGTCAGGCGGCAACTGGATATCAGCGTACGAATCGAAGAAGTTTTAGGATCTTGTGATAGTTCACCTGCCGGGCTGGCGGACCGGATGACGATGGCGTGGTTTCTGTATGAGGATCACCTTCAAGACCAGGCTGCCACGATCGTGGTGAAGTCGCCAGAGCCTTCCGGTGAGTTGATCTTAAAGCCCTTGCCTGCGGCACAACGCCGCAAGGGCTTTACCGCCGTCAAAGGTGGGCTTGCGGCCATCCAGAATGCCCTCAGCTTTGCCGCCGAAGGTGTCACGCGGGACGACATGCTGGATTACCTGCGGGTTGAATTCCCCGACTACCGGGAGAGTTCAATCCGCACCCTGGTAAGCATCCTCAAAAATGAATTCGCGGTGATCCATGAGGTGAACGGCCTGTTCATCCCGACCGACCGGGGCGAGCTATACCTGGAAACTGGCGACCCCCAGGAACTGATTCCCCGGTTTATCACCCGCATTCTGGCGGTGGATCATATACTGCTCGCGCTGACTGATGGGCCTCGAAGCGGGGCCGATCTTATCGTCTTGGCCAAGCGGATCAATCCCGGTTGGACTGCGGACTATACCCCTGGCGTCATGCTGAAGTGGCTCCGGGATTTCGATCTACTGCAAAGGGACAGCACAGGTCAGTACAGCCTTACGGAATCGGGAAAGGCTTGGGCCAGTAGTATTCACTGGCAGCCTGAGTTTCTCATAGACCCTGGTAGCCTCGACGAGGTGGACCTTACCCCGCCCATTCCCGGGCTTGATCTCGGCGGCATCGACCAGGGCGCATTTCTGGCGGCGGTGATCAAGGACACGGCCTTTCCTCGCCCCCAGGCCCAGCGCCTGCACTTGGGGCTGTGGTCACATCCCCGGCGCCATTTCGCCATTCTGGCAGGGCTGTCCGGATCGGGCAAAACCCTTCTGGCAAAGCGCTATGCCATCGCCCTGGCGGGGCAGTACTGTGACAATCCGGAGAAAAACCTGTTTATCCAGGCAGTACAACCCGGCTGGTACGACCCCGCGCCCCTGTTCGGCTATATCAATCCTTTGCAACCGGACAACTATGTGCGGCCACCGCTGCTGGATTTTCTGCTGCGGGCGGCGGGACAACCGGACCAGCCGTTTACAGTGATTCTCGACGAGATGAACCTCTCCCACCCGGAGCAGTATTTTGCGCCGGTGTTGTCCGCCATGGAAACTGGAGACCGTCTGCGCCTGCACAACGAAGGGAATGCCTTCGACGGGGTACCCGCCACCATTGCCTATCCCGCCAATGTGGTTTTTATTGGCACCGTCAACATGGACGAGACTACCCACGGCATCTCCGATAAGGTGCTGGATCGGGCCTTTACCCTGGAATTCTGGGACGTTGATCTGAACCAATACCCCAAGTGGCAGAACTTCGGCCTGGACAATGGGCATTTGCAAACCGTGCGCGGGTGTCTGGAGTTGCTGTTGGCAGCGCTGGCGCCAGAGCGGTTGCACTTCGGATGGCGCACAGTAGAGGATGTCTTGGGTTACCTGGGTATGGCGAACAAGTCGCCAGATTTTGATCTGAACACAGCGCTTGACGATGTGATCTATGCCAAGGTGCTGCCCAAACTGCGGGGTTCCGAGAGTATTCGCCTCCACACCGCCATCGATAAAACCTTGTCGGTACTCAAGGACTTTGGCCTGACCCGCAGCCACGGGAAAGTGCAGAGCCTCAAGGCCGACCTGGCAGATACCGGCCTGATGCGATTCTGGCGCTGAACATGGATCTAGAAGTATTCCAGCACCTGAACGGCCAGCTTCACAGCCTGGGAATTCTGTCGCCGGGTTGCCTACTGGGTGGGTTGGTGGAGCAGGGTAGCTACTCGATTAAAGTCCCCACCACGGGTGCCGGTTTGTTTATTGATGATGCCCCCATTGCGATGGATGCCCAGGGGCAGTATTGGTGCTGGTCGCCGGGCTTCTTCGCAGGCGAAGTTTTGGTGGAGCTGGCACTGGTCGACCACTTTCAGCCCTTGCGCTACCGCCTGGATGTTTCTGCCGCCAGTCATAAATCGGGGCGCGAACAGTATCTAGAATATATCAGAGAGATTGCTGACATAGCACCGCAGTTGTTGTTGGGCACCGAGCCCGGTCAGCATGGCCTGGGTGGTAGCTCAGCCCCGACCAGGCTGGCCGACTGGTTGAGCTATGCGAGGCTACGTTGGTTTATTGATGCTTATCTAAGTGGATTGCGCGCTGTGTGTGAGCGACCATTGGTGCGCAACCGTCACCACCGTGAACAGATGCCGATTCATCTTGCTCGCCAGGTCGATGTGCGCACCGTGCGCCGACTGGAGGCCAACCCCAATCTGCTGGCGGCCGTGGCCGGGCAGTTGACTGTTGCTGAGCCACTGCTGAACGACAATCGCCTGGATGTCCCTTTCAATGAGCCCGCGATGGATCACCCCGCCAATCGCCTATTGGCCAGTCAGTTGCAGGGGGTCGTACGGCTGGTGTGGCAGTTGCGGGAAACTTTCAGTGCCCTGAGTCACAGCGCTGGGGATACCGAGACCGATATCCAATCCCGAATAAGTAGGCGCCTTGATTACCTGGGCACAGTTGAAAGATCACTGTTGCGCTTGTCCCGGCGAGACCCTTTTGCCGCCGTCACCAGGTCTGAAGCCGGTGTCGCCGCCCTCAACGCAGTATCAAGTAACCCACACTATGCCAGAACCCATCGCCTTGGCTTGCGCCTATTGCGCAAAGGCATCGCTAGCCTGGCGACCGATGAGCAGCACTACCTGGCGCCGACCTGGCAGGTGTACGAAGCCTGGTGCTTCGTGACATTAGGTGAACAACTTCAGCAACAGCTGCCCGAGTATGCCTGGTGCCGAAAGGATGTCGTGAGCTGGGCGGATATGCTGCTTGAAGGGGTGAAAGGCGAAGAGCGAATCCGACTCTACTTTCAACTGGGTTGTCCCGCTTTGGAAGCTGAGAACAGCCATGGCTATGCCTCCATAAGCCGGGAGCGCCGGCCGGATATGGTTCTGGAGTATATGAACGGTGACCAACTCCAGTTTATTTGCCTTGACAGCAAGTACACTGCTTCCAGATCAGGTTTGTTGGATTCGATGGCGTCGGCGCATATCTACAGGGATTCGATTCGACACAAAGGAGTGGCGCCCAGTTACGCACTTTTGCTGGCGCCTCAGAACAAATACGCGCCAACGCTTTCAGGTAGTGAGTACATTAGTCGGCACAGAGTTGGCTGCCTTGCAATGGCTTCGAGCCAGCAAGCAGAGACAGTTGTCAAATGGCTTTGGCAAGAATTGCAAGAATCTTAGCCGGTTTATTAGTAGTGAATTAGTCAGTAGCAGTATGATGTATAAACGAAGATCAGTGGGATTGCCTTACTCTATATTCTATGGCATTTCCTGGCAGACGGAAAATTAAGACAAACTGAAAGCTGTATCTAAATGGAGATGCTCGATGAGTAAAGAAACAACTTATGTAAGCTTTATAAAAGCTGTTGCAACTGAGTGTGGTTACGAGGTCGGCAGAGGCTCGAAATCATTCGAGCTTTATACGGAATTGGAGCATCCCATCACTTTCAAGGTGATTATAAACAGTGAAGGTTACTTGCAGGTGCATGTCTGGGAGGATTCTCATCGTCAGACAAAAAATCACAAGTATGGAAAAGCGCGATATTCTCTGAGAACATCGCTAGACGTGGTGAAATTTTGCAATATTCTAGAGTCCAGCTATTTGATTAGAGCCAGAAGGTGACAAGATGGATAATGTATTCCGATGAAGTTACCTGGTTTAAGCTGCGTTAAACCAACGAATTTTTGATGGTGGGTTATCCACTTTATAAACCATCGAAAGTGGGGTTGGTCAGCGATTAAAAAGGTGATCCTGGATTTCGCTCTCGACCGCTATATTTGAGGCGTTCGATAAACAATTTGAAATGAGATACTTTATGACCAGCTTTTTCTTCTCACAAGTAGATGTAGAACTTCCATTTATTTCTGAGCTTAAGGATTACGCAGAAAACAATCACGAGCAGACATATGTAATTCAAAGCCCCTTGGGCGATGATAAATATTCATATGAATATAAGGATGCGATAGTCGTTTTATGCCCAAAACGTAAGATTTCATTCATCAATTTAGGTGGTGATAAAGATTCTTTCAATGAGTATGTCGATGATTTTGTAGAAGATCTGGGCTCGATATCGGATAAGTATAAATACAAACTAGTAATTGGAAGACCAAAGAAATGGAAAGAAAGGCTTACCACTTCTTTTTCTGAAGTACCGCAATCAGTTAATGATATGTTTCAGGAAAATAGTCTTGATGACCCGCAAGAACAAAAGCTTAGTGAGCTTCTAATATCGCTTCTTACAGGAAGCATTAATGATATTAATCGAGTCGGTATAGATGTTCCTCAAACCTTGTTGGAAAAAGTAAAGCAAAGAATACTGCTTTTTGACGGTGAACAGACACGGTTTATTTACGATTATGACGAGGGAAAAAGAATAACTATTCAAGGATTGTCTGGCACGGGTAAAACCGAACTTTTATTGCATAAACTGAAGGAAATATATCTAAAAGAAAGTGAAAGTAGGATTATGCTTACTTGTCATAATAGGATACTGGCTGAAAAGCTCAGGACGCGCATACCTAGTTTTTTTAACTTCATGAAAGTCGAGGAACAAATCAAATGGTATGAACGATTATGGTGTGTGCATGCTTGGGGCTCTTTGAGCGATAAGGATTCAGGAGCTTACAGAAATATTTGTGATTTTTATGATTTGCAATTTTATCGATACAGTAGGTCAATGAGCTTTGATCGAGCTTGTCTATTGGCAATTGAGGAGCTAACTGTATCTGAAGGAGTGAAGAAGAAAGGTTTTGTTTATGATCATGTTCTTCTTGATGAGAGCCAGGATTTTCCTGATTCGTTTATTGAGCTTTGTCAAATGGCTAGCAAAGATAAGGTATTTGTTGCTGGTGATATTTTTCAAAGTATATTTGACGAAAATATTGTAAGTTCCGTATCCCCCAATTTTTTGCTCAGAAAATGTTACAGAACTGACCCAAAAACCTTGATGTTTTCTCATGCAGTTGGTATGGGGCTATTCGAGAAAACTCCTTTGAGGTGGCTCGATGATGAGGAGTGGGAGAAATGTGGTTATATCGTCGATCATAGTCAGTCTGCTGATGAGGTTGAGCTTAGCCGTGAGCCACTCCGTCGTTTTGATGATTTAGGGGAAAAGATGCCTGAGAGTGTCTTGTTAATTAATACAGATGGCTATGAAGGTGAAGATTGCGTAATTGAATGTATCAAAAATATACAGAATAATAATTTTGGTGTAGCACCGGACGATATCGGCATAATATTTATAGGTCATGATAAAGATGGTTATGACCTGGCGGATCGTTTAGAGTATTCAATTCCTCGAATATTTAATTGGCCAGTAAATAAAGCATATGAGACGAAGGCCTCACTCCCTAATCATTTGTTCATATCTAATAAAAATAATGTTAAAGGCCTTGAATTCCCGTTTGTTATTTGTGTTTCAGATAAAATCAGAAACGGTCTTAATTATAGGAATGCATTGTACATGATGTTGACGAGATCATTTTTGCAGACATATTTCCTCGTGCCTCGAAATTCAAATACAGAGATTTTTGATCAATTCAAATATGGCTTAGATCAGATTAATGAAAAAAACTCTATGCAGGTAAGAGTTCCTAGTCCCGAGGAGCAGGAGAGAATTAAAACTCGAATACAGCATGTAGGTAAAAACCAGTCATACGATGAGTTTATCGAATCAATTTTTGAAGAACTTCACATTCCTTCAATGTGGCGTAAACCTCTATATGATTCAACAAAATCAATTATTGGGGATAATTTTGATAGAGAGAATGCGCGGGAGATTGTTTCGTTTAACTTCGGAAAAATGGAAGGTTAGCATTGAAAAACTTTGTCTTCGATCTTGATCAGCGAGCTGTAAATGAATTCTTTGTTAGTATTAGGGGTAAACGTGCATTGCTCGACCTTTTGATAAGCGCAGTCAAATACATGCTGATTAACCCCAAAGTTAATAAACATAATGTGGTGGGTGAAATGCGATTGTATGTTGCTAAAATGAGCCGCATTTTTTTCTTTTCAGGTGATAAATACTTTTCTATTAATTTCCCGTTTCAAGTATCAGAAGAGGGTGACGGGTGTAAGTTTTATTCTAGGCATCTTGAAGTCTTAGATAATAAAATCACATCAGAGCTTCTTACAATTATTCGATCTGATGAACTTAATGAAGCGACCTGTGTGCTGGATTTTTACAGTGAATTTGTAGATCTAGTCGAATATAGCGAGGAGATTTGGTGCCAATTTCTTGACCTATTGCGCTACGAGGATGGTTACATTCGGTTCGATCACGATCCAGTTCACGAGAACGGCAATCACCACCCATTGAATCATCTAGATATATTTTATTCAAATGCTACTACGTTTAAGGTAGGAACGAGTGTTCGCCTTTCCAGGGAGGGTTTGGTTGATTTGCTGGATGTATCTTCCGAATGTGCTTATATCAGTGGGCGTTAGTGAATTTTGACGCTGGGTTGTCTGCTTTTGATCCAGAAGGGAATGTGACAAATCAGACGTGAATAATCTCAGTCTTGGCGGGTAGCTCTAAAAATAGATTTGACCTCTTTCATTGGACTACGCTGAGATCACGCTATTCAAGTCTAATCTGTCTTGAAATCTGCACGCCCACGCTTAGCCGTCTGCTGAAAAGCTTATTTGGTTTAAGTGACATTAAGGAAATTGACAGAAGAGGAAAGCAAGCAATGCACAAAAGTACGGACTGTCCATATGCATGTGTTTTTGGCATTGGTGATTTGAGCCAATCTTTGTTTGATCGCATGGAGAATGGTGTTAAAGGTAATGGCATAGCCTTTATGCATCCGAACGATTTTAACCTACAAGCCCGTGAGGCACTTACAAAGTCACATCTCGTTTTCATTATTTTCGATCCCTGTATTGGACAGGAAGTGAGTCTAGCCCTAGATCTTGCAAATCAAGCTAGGGCAGCACGAATCCTGACGGTGGGTGTCTGCTGTATCAGAGATCCCATAGTTTCAGACAATGATCAGCGTTGGCAGATCCTGGAGCAGATTCGGACCAATATGGACACACTGGCGATTGTGTCCAGCACCAAGCATCCAAGCCTCGGGTTCCAAGAGCGTGAAGAGGAAGCCCTCGACTTCATAGCCAGCGAATGTCAGTCCATAGTGCATTCGCTGAGCTACATTTTTTCCCACAAAAGCTTCGTAGGCATTGATTTCGAGGACGTTCGAGAAGCGCTTTCTGGATCAGGCTATGCGGCCATTGGTATTGGCCATACTCAGGGCGATGATCGTGGCGTAACTGCGTGCGCCAACGCGATTGAGGATCTGACCAACAAAGGCATTGATCTGCACGATGTTCATGGCGTCTCGGTCAAGATTTCAGGCCATCACGCTTCATTGAACGAGTTTTCAGATGTGATGGAGCATTTGGAATCATCGGTTGCCGAAGACTGTCGCATTGTGGCTGCCGCTTACTGGGAGGACCCCGTTGACGATGAATCGCTCAGCGTGTCGCTTCTGGTATCCGGCTTGACTCGCGACAGCATCGCTACCTTGGCTGGCCAGTCTGCAACTGGCGAGCGAAAGGCTTCTTAGTCGCACGGGGCATGCTGTTGGTTAGCTGTGAGCCAAGCCTATGCCAACCACTTTTGTTGCTTAACACGAGTTAAACCAGGTAACATCGTGGGTGTGTCGTAAGTGTGATCGTTTCGTGTCAGAACGAGAATATCACTGATGGTCTGATCTATAGTAGAGAAGCTACCGGGTGGGTTAACGGCTGCACCGCAGTGCTCATCACAAATACTTTGCAATCGCCAATTATGAGTGCGATCAACAATTTTTGTGTGTCCAGACCCATCTCATCCTCCAGCCGCAACCATGGTTCGTTGTTAAAGTGGTGCCAGGAACTATTTATACGGATACTACAGGTAGTTCAGCCCACCGGGTGGTGTACTGTGGCGATGTGTATTGCTGACGCATATACCAGGGCTTTGATACCCCTTGGGACGCTAAAAAGAGCGTGCCTTTCCCGTACACTTTGTTGATTTTATCTATGACGGTCATGATCTTGTCGGACTTTGCTGGCTGCCCTGGGTGGAGCAGATCAAACTGATGGTGCCTTTTATCCACAATGTCGATTAACCCAACTCCCGCTTTCAGAAAGGCATGGCCTGGCGTGTACAGCCGGGAGGCGGCTTTTCTGGCTAATCCCACAATCAGCCGGGTATCGTCTGTGGGATAGGGTAGTTGAGCCATGACTGTGATGGAATGATAGTTTGGCTCAAAGGGCGAAGTGTGGATAAAAATATGTAACGTCTGCACAAGGTGCCGCTGGGAGCGCAGCTTTTCTGCTGCCCGCGTGGCATAGAGGGAAATGGCTTCCAGTACCGGCTGTAAGGTGGTCGCCTTGTTGCCAAAGCTGCGGGTGCAATAGATTTGCTGCTTCGCCGGGGGTAATTCTTCCAGCGCCAAACAGGCATGGCCGTTTAATTCCTCAATGGTACGCTCAACACAGACATTACTGCGCAGTCTAACCATTTTAGGGCTGGCCGTGGCCAGATCCCAGCCGGTGTGAATGTTCAAGTCTTCTAGCCTGCGCGCCATGCGCTTGGCAATACCCCAGATATCCGTCACGGGGATACGCCTTAACATCCATTCCCATTGATGGGGCTGTGTCATTACGCAAACCCCTTGGCACTTGGGTATCTTTTTGGCGGCTCGGTTGGCCAGCTTGGCTAGGGTCTTGGTGGGGGCGATACCTACACTCACCGGAATTCGGACATGATCCCACACCCGGTTTTTGATCTCATCCCCTAGGGCATTGCCTGCGGAGCGCATGCCTTTGAGAGAGAGGAACATTTCATCAATGCTATAGATTTCCAGGTGGGGACTGAAATCTTTCAGGACGGTCATGACCCGTTCAGAAAGATCGCCATACAAGGGGTAGTTAGAGGAAAAAATGGCTACGTTATGTTTGCGCAACAAGTGTTCTACCTTGAAAAAAGCCTCAAGGTCGGGAATACCCAGAGCCTTGGCTTCCTTGGAGCGAGCCACCACAAAGCCATCATTGTTGGACAGCACGACCACAGGCTTGCCCCGCAAGTCTGGACGGAACACCTGCTCACAGCTCGCATAAAAGCTGTTGCAATCAACCAGGGCAAACACGGAAAAATCTTATGCAGTTGATCACAACCCCCTCGATGCTGAAATCAGATCCTTCCTGAATGGCAATGGGCGGGTACTTGTCATTGGCGGCCAGCAAGCGCTTCCTGTGTATGTCGAGAGTCTTGCAGGTCATCTCCCCATTGAGGATCGCCAGTACCACATCGCCGTGGACAGGTTTGAGTGCACGATCCACAATCAATAAATCGCCATCAAAAATGCCCACACCGGTCATGGATTCTCCCGACACTCGGCAATAGAAAGTGGCAGCGGGATGTTTGATAAGATGCTGGTTAAGATCCAGCTTCCGATCCATGTAGTCATCGGCAGGGCTGGGGAATCCTGCCGGAACCTTGGCGATATAGTAGGGTGCAAGAAACAGCTCCCCGGCCTCATGGCGGGAGATGGGAATGGCTTTCATGGATTTTAACCTGTATGAATGTACAGTATTAGTATGTGCACAAACTTTGCGTTAATCAAGAACCCTGGCACTACAAAGTTGGCTGCCGCTCTGTCTGTTGATGAGAATGACTTTCTCTACAACAACGACATTCGTCCTGGAGCCCGGATCAGTATCGTGTTCGAGCGGGGTGGGGAGCGACTAGTCAGGCCTGCCATTTGGTGACTGTACCTGCAACAGACGAATACCAGTCTGAAACCCCATAAAGACTATTTCAGTGTAAACACCAACCACGCCAAACTGGACAAAAAGCACGAATACAAAACGTCCCGCTGCATTATTCCGGCCACCAGCTTTGTGGAAAGCCAGGACGGCAAGCATCCCCACGAACTGGAACCTACCGATGGCAGCGCGATAGCCTTTGGCGGCTTATGGAAGGAATGGCTGGATAAAGCCACTGGGGAAACCACTTGGTCTGCGTCCATCATCACCCTGCCGGGCCATCCTGCACTGGCAAGCATTCATCGCAAGTCAATGCCATTATGGTTGCCGAAGAATGCCTATGATCCCTGGCTTTCTGATACGGTCACCGATACCGCGATTTTCAATGATCTGCTGACACCTACCCTGCAAACGGATTTGAGGGCAACACCTATCGACAAGGCCAGCTTGAAAAATGCTGTTGGCGCGGTTATACCAATTCACAGAAATTGACTGCGCGTTCGGCGATGTTGCTGCTCATATGGCTTTACCCCGAGACTCTGGCTATTTCTATTCTTCTAGCCGATAGTCTAATTGTAGCCGCTGTGTCCGGTCGGGGATTTGTCATTCCGTTTTGCGAGGCTGGTTTGTATAATTTCTAATATGTATAGTTAAACTATACATAATTCATATAAAGTAAACTATATTTTGGTTTAATAATATGCTATTTTGTATAGCATGGCTAAGCATATTGAGCGAAAGATAAACCAGCTGGAGCGGCTTCTACCGGAAGGGCTGCTGGTGGATGCTTACTGGATGGAGGTGCACGGGTACTCTCGATCTCTGCGTAAGCAGTATGTTGATCATGGGTGGCTTGAGCAGCCAGTGCGGGGTGTGTACCGGCGCCAGCGAGGACAATTGGGGTGGGAGCAGGTCGTCATATCGCTCCAGGCATTGCTGCATCAGCCCGTGTCGATAGGCGGACGCACAGCGTTGGAGCTGCAAGGTTATGCCCACTACCTTTCGAAAGATCCACAGGCGATCTGCCTGTATGCCGACAGCAAGTTGCCTGGTTGGCTGCACAAGCTGCCGGGATGCCCCCAGTTTGTGGTGTATAACCGCATGCGGTTCTTGCCGAAGATTGAAGTCCCTGCCTCTTGGGGGCTGGATTCGAACAGCGAACCCCCGGAGAGTCCTCAGTTACCTGCTTCGTTGCGTGTCCTGCCGTGGGGGCAATGGCATTGGCCACTGGTCGTATCAGCGCCGGAACGCGCCATCCTTGAGCTGCTTGATGACGTTCCAGGCACGGTATCCTTTGAGTTGGCCGATAAGTTTATGGAGAGCCTGGTAGACCTTCGTCCCCAGCGTATGCAACAGCTTTTGATGGTCGCCACCAGCGTCAAGGTGAAGCGTTTGTTCTTATTCTTTGCGGATCGTCACCGCCTTCAGTGGTTGAGCCGGATTGATCGAAACAAGATTGAGCTTGGCAGTGGTAAGCGGGTCATTGCCAAGGGTGGCAAGCTAGACAAGACGTATCACATTACCGTACCAGAGGAGATGTATGGCATTCGCTGAACAGTTCCGCCAACAAGTGAGCCTCCTGGTGCGTACTATCCCGCTTGTCGCCGAGGAGTCGTGTTTCGCTCTGAAAGGGGGCACGGCGATCAATCTATTCGTTCGTGATCTGCCGCGACTGTCGGTTGATATCGACCTCACCTTTCTTCCTGTCACGGATAGAGGCCAGGCTTTGGTGGATATTGATGCGGCGCTGAAGCGTATCGGCAAGCGCATCCAGGCGATGAATCCCCGCTTCAATATCACGGAGTCGGCGCCTTCCTCGCAGTCGAGCATCAATAAGCTGGTGATCCGCACGCCCCAGCGATTGCAGGTAAAGATCGAAGTGACGCCGGTATTGCGCGGCTGCGTTTACGAACCAGAACGAAAGTCTGTGTCGGAGCGAACGGAAGAGGAGTTTGGCTATGCTGAGATGGACGTCTTATCCATTGCTGATTTGTATGCTGGTAAAGTTGTCGCAGCTCTTGATCGTCAGCACCCACGAGACCTGTTCGACGTCCATCATTTGTTTGAGAACGAGGGGCTTACTGAAGAGCTGCGCAAGGCGCTGGTTGTCTACCTGATCAGCCACGATCACTCACCGCAATCTCTGTTGGCGCCAAAGCTCAGGGATATTGAGCACAGTTTTGGCAGCGATTTTGTCGGTATGACAGAAGAGAACATCACTCTGGAAATGCTCTACGCAGCTAGGGCACGGCTCATCAATGCTGTCATCTCAGGCATGACGAGCGAGCAGAAGGCCTTCTTGGTCTCGTTCTATGAGGGCTCTCCAGATTGGGACAAGCTGGGGTTGTCTGGCGTGGCAGAACTACCTGCCGTCAAATGGCGACAGCTTAACCTGGATCGAGCAGGGACAGGAACGAGGGCAGAGATTGTCAGGCAGTTGACTTCCGTCTTGGAACTATAAAGCCAAAGCCCAGTTCTCTCGGTGGATTTTGCGTTATTTCTAGGGTCACGTTTGTGGGTAGAATGCCCCGAAAAATCGTCTGAAATTGACACTACTGAGAGTTCTAATCAAAAAGCTACACTTTGATGGTCATAATTAGTATAGGTTGTAGTGTAGCTTTTAGATAAAAATAAAATAAAAACATTATAAATCAATAGTAAATCACCAATGCATCATGGGCGTGTGCGTTGATAAATCAATATTATTCATATAAAACAATCACTTATAAATTATGCGGCGATACTTTGGGGCAAATTTGGGGCATTTTTGGCCATGTTTTGCATGCCTTCCCAGATACGATCCAGCTCTCTGGGGGACTCTGTATCTATCCAGCGGGCATAGACGTTTACGAGCATGGAGAAGTCCTTATGACCCATCTGGTTGGCGATGAAAGCCAGGTTACCCTGAGCCGTCAGATTCCAGCAGGCGTAGGTGTGCCGGGTCTGGTACGGCGGGCGCGGACGGATTTTCGCGCGCCGGATCAGACTGGCCCATTTAGTATTCCATGCGCTGGGCACAAAATAGTCATTGACCACTTGTCGCCGGGCTTGGGTTTTGGGAGACAGCAGGACGCATGCGCGATCAATGCGGTATTCGTGGCGGTTCAACCATACCTGCAGGTCGTCGGGTTCCCGCTTTTCAGCATCCGCCATCAGCACTTTCAGCGCCTCTCGGGCAGGCGGGAACAACAGCACGGTACGTTCCTTGTTGGTCTTGGGCACCTTAAAGGTCACCGACTGCGTAATCGAACGGCGCACCGTGATCTTGCTCAGGTCCTCTGCCACGTCCTCGAGGGCTAGGGCGAGGAGTTCCCCCGGGCGCAGCCCAGTGTAGACGGCCAGCGTCACCGCGGCACGGTCGCTGGGGTGCAGGCAGCCCTTGTCGATCAACGCCTGGAATTCTTCGAAGCTGAGCGGGTCAGGATCCTTGTTGCTTTTCGCGAAGCGCACGCAGTGTTTGCCGAGCTCGCCACAGTAGCCATTGTTTTCGCACCAGTAAAGGAAGCCCGAGAA
>Ga0172382_10009279_pt1 | contig 13464 bp, 7 predicted proteins | sample Leawel138RmetaG_FD_122245 | JGI IMG/M metagenome (GOLD analysis project Ga0172382, IMG submission 122245) | Leachate microbial communities from a municipal landfill in Southern Ontario, Canada - Leachate well 138R metaG | ecosystem: Engineered > Solid waste > Landfill > Unclassified | place...
GCCCATTTTCCGGTGAAGTAGTCGAGCTCGCCGTTCTTGTCCATCAGGCGCGGCACGTCGGGGGACTTGCAGGTCCAGCAGGCGCTGGGCATGGGACCGCTGCCGGCATCGCTCGGGCTGCCGGTGCGCAGGGAATTGATATTGTCTTCAAGGGCGTAATAATGGCCGCGCGGTGCGTTGTAGTCGGTGGCGAAGCCGTAGCCCGCCCACATCACCACCAATGCCGGGTCGGCTTTCAGCACATCCTTGATGTCATCGCTCTTGCGGGTTTTCATGTAGGAGTCGTACTGGCGGGGGAAATACTTGCCCCATTCGGAGCTGCGCGGCTCCAGTTTCTTGATGTCCGGGACGGCGTTGATCGCCTGTTGATCCGCCTTGTTCTCCTTGATGGAGACGGCCAACAGCAGCAGGGGCACCATAACGACTACCGATACGATTGTGATAAGCCATGATCTTTTCATTGTTCATTCTCCCAGGTTGAGTTTTTCCTATAATTCCTTGACGCCGAGGTTGTTTTGCGTCGCCAGCAGACTTCTTGTCGTTCCGTGCGGCAGGCTCCGGTGGCATTCCCAGCAATTTCGCCCCATCGGAACGCCGCCTTCCTTGTGATACAGTTCGCTGTTGGCCATCATCTGCGAGACGATCTCCTGGTGGCAGGAGATGCAGTTGTTCTGGATCCTTTTGGCGGCATTGTCGGTGATCCGCAGATTGTCGCCGTAGGCGCCCAGGGTCATGGCGAGGGAATGGTTGTAGCCGTCCCTGGTCTTGGCGATCATTTTGTTGATGAACGAATCCTGCGGCAGGTGACACTCCACGCAGGTGGCGCGGTCGCGGTGCGAGCTGTGTTGCCAGGTCGCATAGTGCGTGTTCATCGTGTGGCAGTTAATGCAGACTTTCGGATCGCTCGATAAGTAGGAGAGCATTTTGGATTCATTCACCACGAAGGCGAATAATCCGACCACAGCCACGACGCAGCAGGTTGCCACGTACTTCATTGCTTTTCCGGTTTCCATAAGCAGCCCTTTGAGTGATTTTGGTTGACGGGATATCCTGCAAGTCCATTCGCGCCCCAGTCTTGTCTAGATTAATAGCAACGGCCGTGCCAGCAGAAATAGTGGCACAAACCCAAGTACTTATGCTATTCTTCCGCAGCGAATGCTACCAGGAGGTAGCATTCGCCAACCGGCTCATGTTACCTTCCGGTAGCAGCCCTCTTGCTGGGGCGAGGGTCTTTTTTTCAGCGCCTCCCGAAGGTTTTTCGCCATGCAGTTAAGAACGAGATTTATCCTTCTCATCGGGCTGGTGATCGGCTGCTCCTATGGCGTCACCTTTTACCGCACCTCCAGCTTTCAGGAGGAGCTGGTCGTCGAACAGGCCACCCGCCAGGCCAAAATGCTCTTCCACCAGATACGGCTCACCCGGCAATGGGTTGCCGACCACAACGGTCTCTTCTTCATCAAGGGGCCGGGGGTCGATCCCAATCCCTTTCTCAAAGAGGGACAGATCCGGGATGCGCGGGGGAACTGGCTGGTGAAGCGCAATCCGGCCATGGTCACCCGCGAGCTCTCCGTCTACGCCGCCCGGGAAGGCATGGGCCAGTTCAATGTCACCAGCCTGCAACCGCTGAATCCCGCCAACGCGCCCGATGAATTCGAGCGACGCAGTCTGCTCCGGTTCGAAAAGGGCGCCGAGGAGACGGTGGAGATCGAAATGATTGACGGCAAACACCGCCTGCGCTACATGGCGCCGCTGAAGGTGGACAGCATTTGCCTGCAATGCCATTCGGGGCAGGGGTATGAAATCGGCGATATCCGCGGGGGGATGAATGTCACCATCCCGATGGACCAGGCGTTTGCCGAGATCGGAACCAACAATCGGATGCTGCTGAACATCGCCCTGGGCACGATCATCATCGTTGCGCTGACCATCTTCTTCCTCTTCGACTTTCTGGTGGCCAAACGGCTGAAAATTTTGGCCCGCGAAATGGACCACTATCCGGAGCGGCGCGACATCGAACTCGCCATGTTCCCGGAAGAAAACGATGAAATCGGCGTCCTGGCCGGCCATTACCGCAAATTGTGCCAGCGTCTCGAGCGTTCGCAGCAAGAGCTGGACGCCGCCCGCGAGCAGGTCTTCCAGAGCGAAAAGCAGGCGGCCCTCGGACGGCTTGTCGCGGGGATTTCCCACGAGATCAACAATCCCCTGGGGGGGATGCAGAACTGCATCCAGACGATGAAAAGAAGCATGGATCAGCCGGAGCTGCAGGCCCGCTATCTGAATCTGCTGGCGCAGGGGGTCGACCGGATCAAGGGGACGGTGCAGCAGTTGCTGAACATCGGCCGCAAAGAGCCCCTGGAGTTTCGCCTGGGCGATGTCGACGCGATGATCGGCGACTGTCTGGAGCTGACCTGCGTTGGTCGGCGCAACGTCGTCATCGATCTGCGGCCCGGGGTGGGCAGGCCGGTCTTCGTCGGACTGGAGTCCTTGCGCCAGGTGGTGATGAATCTGGCCGGCAACGCAGTGCAGGCCATGGGTGAACAGGGGGGGACGCTCCGGGCGACAAGCCGGATCGAAAAGAATTGTCTGCTGATCGAAATGGCCGACACCGGGCCGGGAATCGCGCCGCAGCACCTCGACAAGATCTTCGAACCCTTCTTCACCACCAAGGAGGTCGGCGAAGGCACCGGCCTGGGACTTTCCGTCTCCCATTCGCTGGTCAAGCAGATGAGCGGGGAGTTGACGGTCCGCAACGGCGAAATGGGCGGCGCGATCTTCACCATCGTCGTCCCCCTGGCGGATCACGCCGCCACCGGAAAGGAGAGAAAATCATGACCGCGCGCATTCTGGTCGCCGAAGATGAAGAGATCATGCGCATCACCGTCCTCGATCACCTGCGCAACCAGGGCTGGCTGGCGGACGAAGCCGCCACCGGGACCAAGGCGCTGGAGCTGGCCAGGAAAAACCGCTACGAAGTGATCCTCTCCGATATCCGCATGCCGGGAATGGATGGCGAGAAATTGCTGGCCGAGGTGAAAAAACTGGCGCCGCGGACGGAGGTGGTCATGATGACCGCCCACGGCAGCACCGACAACGCGGTGAATTGTCTGAAGAAGGGGGCGGCGGACTACATCCTCAAACCTTTCGATCTGGACGACCTGACCTTCCGCATTGCCCGGCTTTTGGAAATGCAGACGATCAAGGCCCGGTGCGTTTCCCTGGAGCATTGCTGCGGCCAACGCCGGCCGCTCATCGGCTCCAGCCCCCCCATGCAGAAAATGCTCAGCCTGGTCAGCCAGGTCGCCCGCTCGGACTCCTCGGTCCTCATCCAGGGGGAAAGCGGCACCGGCAAGGAGCTGGTGGCGGCGGCCATCCATTATGAGAGCCGCCGGTCCGGCCAGCCCTATGTACGGGTCAATTGCGCCGCGATTCCCGCCGGGCTGATGGAATCGGAGCTCTTCGGTCATGAAAAAGGCGCCTTCACCGGCGCCGACAAGATGACCGTCGGCAAATTCGAACTGGCCGACCACGGCACCATCCTGCTCGACGAGATCGGCGACATGCCCCTCGATCTTCAAGTCAAGCTGCTGCGGGTGCTGCAGGAACGGGAGATCGAGCGGGTGGGCGGCAAAACCCCCATTCCCATCGATGTCCGGGTCATCTGCGCCACGGCCAAGGATCTCGCCGACGAAGTGCAGAACGGCAAATTCCGGCAGGATCTTTTCTATCGCCTGCAGGTGATCCCGATAGAGGTTCCGCCCCTTCGTCAGCGCGAGGGCGACATTCTCGAACTGGCTGATTTCTTCCTCCAGGAGTTCGGCGGCGAAAGGGGCATTTCCTTTCAGCTCTCGGCCGAGGCGCGCCAGGCGTTGGAACAGCACCCCTATCCCGGCAACGTGCGCGAACTGCGCAATCTCCTGGAGCGGGTTTCCGTGCTCGCCCCGGCGCCGAAAATCCAGCTCTGGGACCTGCCGGTGGAGATCCGCGGCGCCACGTACGACGGCGACAGCGAGGAGGATAATCTCGCCGCCGCCGTCGCCGCCGCCGAGCGCAAGTGCATCCAGCACGTGCTGAGGAAAACCGGCGGCAACAAGACGGATTCCGCCGCCATCCTGGGAATCAGCCGGAAAAATCTCTGGGAGAAAATGAAGCAGTACGGGTTGTAAATTCCCGCGATGCGCATCAATAGAATACAGTTCTAGCTTTAGAAAGCTTTTAATTTTCGCTTCTTTACAAATCGCCATGAATTTTGCTAAGTTGACGCATGCGTCCTGCCGGTGGAATCCTTTTTCTTCCGCCCCTTCTGCTGATCGGCCTGGTTCTGTTTCTCTATTACAGCCAGCCGGGGCTTTTGCAGAGTTTCGAGGCGAAATCCTATGACTGGCGCCTGCGCGTCTGGCGGGGTCCGATCGACCAGACCGGCGCCTTCGCCATTGTCGCCATCGACGACAAAAGCATCGCGGAACTCGGACGTTTTCCCTGGACGCGCCGCCTCTATGCCGACCTGATCGAGCGCGCGACGGAAGCCGGCGCCAAGGGGCTGCTCTTCGACGTTCTGTTTCCCGAGCCGGAGGCCAAAGCAGCCGACCACGCCTTCGCCGAGGCGATCGCGCGCGCCGGCAACATCACGCTGGTCGGCGCCTTCGAAATTGCTCCAGACGGCTCGCCGAGCAATTTTCTGCAGAATATTCCGCAGTTGCAGAACGCAGCGGGACAGATCGCGCATATCAATATTTTTCCCGATGACGATGGCGTCCTGCGCTGGACCCGGCTGACCCTCCCTCTGGACGGGCGCAACATTCCCTCTCTCGCCTATGCCGCCGCCCTGGCCGCCGTCGACACGACCCATTTCGCAGCGGAAGAGTTCAGCCTCAAGGCGGATAATCTGCGCATACCAACCGACGCCGGCCACGCTCTGCTGATCAACCATCGCGGCCCGCCCGGCGCCTTCGAGCATTTTTCCTTCGTCGATGTCCTGTTCCGCCGCCTGCCGGCCGACGCCCTGCGCGACAAGGTCCTTTTCGTCGGCCCGACCGCCATCGGGCTGTACGATATGCGGATCAGCCCCTTTTCCAACAACATCCCCGGCATCGAGATCAACGCCAATATCGCCGACAACCTGCTGCGCGGCGATTTTATCGAGCGCGGCGGCATCGAGACCGTTATCGACCTGCTGGCGATCGTCATCGGCGGGCTGCTGGCGGCCCTTATCGCCCTGCGCCTGCGCGCCGCCCTCTCCTTTCCCCTCATCGCCCTGTTCACCCTGGCTTTTGCCGTTTTCACCTGCGTTCAGCTGTCCCACGGCCATTGGGTCAATGTTGTTTATCCGCTGCTCTCCATCGGGCTGGTTTATCTGACCGCCTCCTATCTGCGGTTTTTCTATCTCGATCGCCGCTCGCGGCAGATGCGGGCGATGTTCTCCAGCTATGTTTCCCGCAAGGTGGTGGACGAGCTGGTCAAGAATCCGGAACTGGCAAAAGTGGGGGGAGACAGCAAATTCATCACCATCCTTTTCGCCGACATCAAGAACTACACCTCGTACAGCGAACGTCGCACCCCGCAGGAGGTGGTCAAGACGCTCAACGAATATCTGGCGGAAATGACCCATGCCATCATCGATTTCGACGGCACGCTGGACAAGTTCATGGGTGACGGGATTCTGGCCTACTGGGGGGCGCCGCTGCCGCAGGAAAACCATTCGGAGCTGGCGGCCCGCTGCGCCCTGGAAATGCTGCGGCGACTGCAGCTTCTGCATACAAAATGGGCGGCGGAAGGAACCGAGCCCCTCTGTTGCGGCATCGGCATCCATTCGGGCGAAGTCATTGCCGGCAACATCGGCGCCGAAGGCAAAAAAATGGAATACACGGTGATCGGCGATGCCGTCAATCTGACCTTCCGCATTCAGAACGAGAGTCGCCAGGCCAACGCCCCGGTCATGACCGAGGCGCTGTACCAAAGGATTCGCAACCTGGTCGTCGTCGAGCCGCTCGGTCCGGTGCTGGTCAAGGGAAAAGACATCCCCATCGATATTTTCGCCCTTAAAGAAATTGCGGCATAGCCCGGCGTGCGCCGCGCCTCCTGACAGACGGGAACGACCTATGAAAACTGCATTGTACGTCTTCTTCACTTTTTTTCTTCTTGCCGCCGCCCCCTGCCAGGCGGCCATGCGGCAGATCGCCTCACCGGTGATTCTCGCCGCACCCGCTGTGAGCGCCCTGGCCGCCGACAACGAAGATCGCATCTATCTGGCCGACAGCAAAGGGGCGGTGCATATCGTTTCGCCTTCCGGCGAAGCGATCCTGTCCCTGGCCGCCAAGACGCCCGATGGGCGACCGACCTTGCAACGGCCGCGCGGCATCGCCGTCCACGACGGCAAGATCTATATCGCCGATGAAAAACTCGAACGCATCGTTCTCTTCGACACCTCGGGCGCTTATCTTGGCGGCTTCGGCAATAACGGCGGCGAGCAGAAAGAATTCGACTCCCCCTCGGCGCTCGCCGTCTGCCGCGGACATCTCTTCGTCGCCGACACCGGCAACGATCGGGTTCAGGTGTTCAGTCTCGACGGCATCTACCTGGCGACCATCGGCCGCGCCGGCGACGGCGACGCCCTGCTCAGAGAACCCACGCAGATCGCGGTCGATCCTAGAGGCCGGCTGGTGATTCTCGACGACGGGAGAATCAAGCTCTTTTCGCCGACCGGCGAGTTCCTTCAGGTGATCGAAACCCCCTACCGGCCGGGGGCCATCGCCGCCGATTACGAAGGAATTTTGCTGGCGGACAAGAAAACGCTGCGGGTCGTCAAACTCGACTACGACGGGCAGGAACTCTTCGCTTTCGGCTCCAAAGGCAAGGATCGCTCCCAGTTCTATGCCGTCGGCAGCATGGCCTTGAGCCCCTGCGGGCGCATGCTGGTCGGCGACCCGGAAAAAGGGGTCGTCCATGTCCTGTCCACCGAAACCTGCGCCATGGCGTCGGACCTGGCCGCGCCCCCGGCCTTGACCTCGGTGCGGGTGGCCGAGGTGGCCGGCGAAATCGCCGTTGAACGTTTCGCCATCGCCGCAGACGGCACGATTTACGGCATCGTGCCGGGCAAAGAGAAAAGCATCGCGGTCATCAGGGATAAAGCGACGCTGCAAAACATTCGTCGGCCCAAATGGAACCCCGTCGCCCTGTCCGTCGCCGCCGACGGTTCGCTCTGGGTTCTCGACGCGCGGGAGAGCAAGGTGCTGCACCTGTCGCCGGACGGCGAGTTGCTGAACAGTTTTGGCTCGTCCGGTGCGAAAGACGGCAGCTTTGACGATCCGGCCGACCTGCTCGTCAGCGCCACGGGGTTGGTTTACGTCGCCGACATGGATAATCGCAGAGTTCAGGTCTTCAATGCCGGCGGCATCCTGCTGCACGTCCTCGGCGGCGACCGGGAAAAGGACCTTTTCAAATCCCCCGTCGCCCTCGCCCTCGACGGTCAGGAGAATCTCTTCGTCCTCGACAACCGCAACATGACCGTGACCGCCTTCGATCCCGCAGGGCGAAAATTCCTTGCCTTCGGCGGCGCCGGCAAAACCGCATGGCGTTTCACTCAACCGGTCGCCCTGGCGGTCACCGGCAATGAGATTCAGGTTCTCGACGCCGGGCTTGGCGGCATTTTGGTTTTCGACCGCAAGGGGGAATACCTTCGCTCCTACGCCGCCAGCGGCAAAGAAGCGGGTGATTTATATCGCCCCACGGATCTGACGGCGCTCAACGATACCGATGTTCTGGTGGCGGACCACGGCAACCAGCGCCTGCAGACCTACCAGACGATTTACACGCCCGCCGCGCCCACCGAGGTCGCCGGCGCGACCGGGCCGCGCCTGGTCACCCTGAATTGGCGGCAAAATGACGAAACCTATGTGAGCGGCTACAAAGTTTACCGAAGCGAAGCGCCGGACGCCGGCTATGGCGCAATCGCCGCCACCGCAACGACGACGCTGGAGGACGCCGCGGTCAAACCGGATACGGCTTATTACTACCGGGTCACCGCCCTGGCGAGACACGGCAACGAAAGCGCGGCTTCGGCCGCCGTCGAGATTGCGCCGACCCGCCTTCTCCCGCCGTTGCCGACGGAATTGACGGCAACGCCGCAGGAGTGGTCCATCGACCTCGCCTGGGCCATCGAGCAGCCGGAAATCGTCGGCGAGTATCGCATTTATCGGCGGGTCGACGGCAAGGACACCCTCCTCGGCGCGTCCCAGACGCCGGCCTACCACGACGGCAACCTCGACCCGGAAACGGCTTACGACTACGAACTGACCGCAGTCAGCATCGACGGCATCGAAAGTGCGCGCGTTGCCGTCAAGGCGACGACCCTGGCAACGACCCGGCCGCCCATCGAGATCGCCATCGAAAGTCTCGACGACATCTACTCCAATACCTACAAGCTTTACGAGGACAAAGGGATCGGCCAGGTGCGGATCACCAACAACACCGGCGACCGGCTGGCGAAAATCAAGGTGACCTTCACGCTCAAGGATTTCATGGATTTTCCTTCCGAAGTCGAAATCAACGACCTCGAACCGCGCACCAGCAAAGATCTCACGCTTAAGCCGATCTTCAACAATCTGATTCTGAACCTGACCGAAGACACCTCGGTGCAGGCGGAAATCGTCGCGTCCTTCTACAGGAACCAGAAGCTGGCGACCTTCTCCAAGATTCAGCCCCTGCGCCTTTTCGAAAAACATCGGATGAGTTGGGACGAGCAGGAACGCTTCGCGGCTTTCGTCACCCCCAAGGATCCGATCATCCTCGAATTCTCCCGCGGCATCGCCAGTCAGTTCAGCGATTTCGCCGATCCGATCCTGTTCGCCGGGGTCGCCTTCGACGCCCTGGGAATGACCGGACTCGCCTATCTGCAGGATCCGAGCAATCCCTACCAGATCACCTCCGAACAAACCGACTATGTCGATTACATCCAATATCCGCGGGAAACCCTGGCGCGCAAGTCGGGCGATTGCGACGATCTGGTGGGCCTGTACAGCGCCATCCTCGAAAGCCTCGGCATTCGCACCCAGGTGGTGGAGGTGCCCGGGCACATGTTCCTGATGTTCGAAACCTCCCTCGATCCGAAAACGGTCGGCGAGACATCGAAGAGCATGTATGTCGAGAACGCGGACAAGCTGTGGGTTCCGGTGGAAGTCACCAAGGTCGGCGGGAGCTTTATGAAGGCTTGGGACGTCGGCCTGGTCAACTATCGCAAATTCGAGAACCAGGGGCTGACCTTGATGGACGTTCGCGCCGCCTGGGGCACCTTCAAGCCGGCCAACCTGCCGCTGAGCGACTGGCGGGCGCCGGCCATCGGCCGAAAAGATCTCGAGAATCGCTTCAAGGATGAAGTGCCGACGTTGCGCAAAATCCGCCTGCAGAACCTTGGCCAGAAGCATCTGGCGCAGCTGCGGCTAGACCCGCAAGACAGCCACGCCCTGCTGCAGCTCGGCATTCTCTATGCGCGCGCCGGGGAGCCGCGAGAAGCGGTCGGCATCCTCGAAAAAGCTTGTTCCCTGCTGCCTGGGGAGGCGATGACGCATAACAATCTCGGCAACGCCTACTACATGCTTGAAGAATATGCCAAAGCCGAGGCAGCCTACCGCAAAGCCGCGGGATTCGACGCCGGCGATCCCGGCATCCTGGTCAATCTCGCTCGCGTGCAGCTGCGCCTGAAAAAAAAGGGGGAGGCGACGGCATCCTTTCAGAAGGCGGTGACCATGAGCCCGGAAATCGGCGAAAAGTATCGCTCCCTTGCCATCACTCTCGGATCGACCTACTAAAGGAGAGAACCCATGTCCAGTCGACTGCTCTTGACGCTTCTGCTCGTCGCATTTGCCCTGCCGAGTTTCGCCGAAGAAGGCGATAGCGGCTACTGGGAGAAATTGAAAAACAAACTGACGCACATTACGCCACAAAAAAGCGGCCCGGCAACGACCGCCGTCGGGGGAATCCGCGGCGCCCAGGACCAATCGGCGGACGGGCTTTACTGGAAGGGGGAGGAGGAGGAAATCCTGGTTGCCGAAGAGGAGTACGCGCGGTTCCAGGAGGCGTATCAAGCCGCCATCGCCGGCAATAAAGAAGAGGCCAAGACAAAATTCCAGGCCATTCTCACCGATTTTCCGCAAAGCCCCCTGGCCGAAGACGCCCGACTGGCGCTGCAACAGTTGCAATAGCCAGTTTCGCATACCCGACAACGAAGAAAGCCGCCTGGCCGCCATCCGGACCCAGGCGGCTTTTGTCGTCCGGACCATGCGCACTGCTTGTAGCCCTGCACAACAGGCCGCCATCGGTTCGCGCATGGCGAGGCGGAACCGCCGATCTCTGCCACCGTCTACCCTGTGAGTGGATTATGAAAAAAAGAGGGCGGCCCGAAAGCCGCCCTCGCTTGCAACAGGGATGTAACGGTCAGCTAGTCCAATCAATTCCCGTGACAGAAATTGCAGGAGCTTGCTACCTGCTGCCCATGGCACTGCCCGCAGAAGGCGTGAGCGGTTGCAATTCCGTCCACCACGATCGCTTCCGGCGGGGTCTGCGTGTGACAGGCCGCACAATTGCCACTCAGGAAAGTATTGGCGTGGTTGGTGTGGTTGAAGGTAATAGCCCCCAAGGCGCCATCCGGGTAGGTCACGACATCCGGCGGCGTCGTCCCGCCGTTGCCGCCGCCGACGGTGGTGATGGTGACCGAGTCGGTGGCGGTATTGGCGCCGTCAGACACGGTGACCGTCGCGGTATAGACGCCGGCCACATCCGGGGTGAAGGTCGGGGTGGCGGTGTCCGCTCCGGTCAGGGCGGCGGCGCTGCCCGTCGGCGCCTGCAGCTGCCAGGAGAAAGTCAGCGCATCGTTCTGCGGGTCGGTGCTGGCGCTGGCGTCCAGATTCACCACTGTATTCAGCGCGACATCCGTCTGGTCCGCGCCGGCGTTGGCCGTCGGCGCGCCCGGCGGGGGCTGCGCACCGTCGCGGCCCGGAACGCTTACCGTGGGATCGCCGCCGAGAGCGACGATCGCATCGAAGAGCAGTTGCTTGATATAGGCGCCGTTGTGGATATAGCCGCAAGGCTCCTTCTGCGCCACCTGGTAGTTGTAGGCCGCCGGCAGCAAGGTGGCGTCGAAGGCGCTGTAGCCCGTTTCGTCGGCATCCACCGTCCCGTTGTTGTTGGCATCGGCGAAGAAATAGGGATGGGACTGGGGATCGTAGACGATCGGGGTGCCGATCGTGTTCGTCGCGTAGTCCTGGATCTCGGTGAGCAGCTCAGCAGACAGGGTATCGATGGCCGTCTTGTTGCTGCCCGGGCTGCCGCCGAGGGTTGCAAAGCTGCCGCCGGGGTGGCATTGGGTGCAATCGCCGAGTTGGACGTTGAAGGTGTGGTCCGCTTCGTCAACTCCGCCCATGTGGCAGCCGACGCAGGTGGTCAGATTGGGAGCAACGGCCACGTGGGCGGGGAAGGTGTTCGGCCCCGCGTAGGTCATGCCGTCGTACTCGTAGCCGCCCTTCACCTGGCTGCCGAACAGCGAGGCGGCCGCGGCATAATAGTGGATGTTGGAAAAGGCGAAGTTGCCGGCCGCGATTCGTTCCCTGACCGTCGGTCCCGAGGAGCGCCCCTGGTGGCAGATCATGCACATGTTGCTCGAGCCGTTCAGGGATGCGGTCAGCCCCGATGGGAAAGTAACCGGCTCCAGCGCCGGATAGTCGCCGGAGGCGTGCAGGGTGGTCGGATCGGTGGTGATGGCGATGCGCCCTTCCCGAACGTGGCAGGCCCGGCAGGTGATGGTGAAATCTTCGGTGACGTGGATCACTTCCTCGCCATCGATTGTCTCGGTGACCAGGTCGGCCGCAGTGATCGGATATTCGTCGTCCACCACGCCGTCCTCGGCGTAGTCGCGGAAACCATCGGGATTATGGCACTGGGCGCAAACCATATCCCCGCCCACGAAGCCGCCATTGGGGTCTTCCGCAGTCGGGTTCCAGTGATTGAAGGGTTCGCCCAGCAAGTCGGCATGGCCGCTGGCTTCCCACTCGGCCACGATCCCCTGGGCGCCCGTCGCATCGGTCGCCTCGGGGCGCACGTAGCGGGAAACGTCGCCACCGAGCGCTTCGATGGAGTCGTAGAGCAGCTGGACCATGTACTTGGCATTGTGAATGTAGCCGCAGGGCTCTTTCTGGATCACCTGATAATTGTAGGCGGCTTGCAGCAGCGGCCCGTCGAACTGGTTGAAGCGGGTCGCTTCCCCCTCATCGATCTGCCCATTGTTGTTGTCGTCGATGAACCAGTACGGATACCGATTGGCATCGTAGCTGATGTTGGCGAGCGGGCTCAGCTGCGTCCGCGCATAATCCTGAATTGCCTGTAGCAGCGCCGGCGCCAGGGTGTCGTTGATCTCGAAATAGAGACCTTCTTCGGTGTTGCCGTCGCCGTCGTAGTCGGCCGTGGTGCCGCGGCGGATATTGCGGAACGCCTCATCGCCAATATCGCTCGCATTCGCATCGACATCATCGTGGCAGCGGGCGCAATCCGCCGGTTGCGGACGCATCGTATGATTGATCACCGCCCCCATGTGACATTCGACGCAGGTGTCGCGGCTGGGGACGTGGGTGAACTGGCCGACATAGTTTTTGCCGTCGTACTCATAACCGCCCTTGACCTCGGTGCCGAAAAGACTGGCGGCGGCGGCGTAATAGTGAATATTGATGAAGCTCAGGTTGCCCGGCGTACCCGCCGCAATGGCGTTGTCAACCTGAACCTTCGAGGCGCGCCCCTGGTGGCAGGCCATACAGATGTTGCTGGGGCCTTCGAGGGTTGCCGTCAAATCAGAGGGGAAGGTGACCGGCTCCAGAGGCGCCGGCATGGCGTCGAAATCGTAGAAGTCGCCGTACAAGGTGCTCGAGTGGCAGGCGTTGCAGCCGATCACCCCGCCGGTCGCCACCGCCTCCTCGACGGTGCCGTCCAATGCATACGAGACGAAGCCTTCGGCACTGTGGCAGCGGGCGCAGGTCGTCGGTATTTCTCCCTCGGCATCCCAATCAGTAAAAGCGGCTGACGTAGCATCGGCGTGGCCGCTTGCCTGCCACTGGCTGATCAGGCTGCCGGACACCTCGGCATCGCCTCCCGGAGGTCCGGGCGGGCCGGGAGGTCCGGGTGGGCCGGGATCGCCGTCATCCCCATCGTCGCAGCCGGCCAGGGCCAAGGAAAAAGCCATCAGCACAATCATGAACAAACGCAAAAACCTCGAACTCTTCTTCATTTCTCGCCTCCGTGTGTGAAAAATCCCCTTTTATGAAACCGGCCTCCGCACCGGCGCAGGAGAGCCGCGACACCGCAAGATGCTGGCCTTTGGCATTTGGGTTCCGCTATCAATTGGGATTGGCTAATTGTCCTGATTAGACCACAGGGAGAGCGGCTGTCAAATTAAAATTATCCTTATTTTTCAGGTAGATAGTTAATTAA
>Ga0172382_10009280_pt1 | contig 13464 bp, 12 predicted proteins | sample Leawel138RmetaG_FD_122245 | JGI IMG/M metagenome (GOLD analysis project Ga0172382, IMG submission 122245) | Leachate microbial communities from a municipal landfill in Southern Ontario, Canada - Leachate well 138R metaG | ecosystem: Engineered > Solid waste > Landfill > Unclassified | place...
CGCTCGCTCATGCGTCGGGCAACACCTTTCCGTTGCATCCTTTAATATGAAATTTCATCAACCTACACCTAACAAACCCCGCTCGCTGTGGGCTTTCCGCTTCAATCCCTCACGCACGCTCTTTACAAACGTTTTTAAAACTCCAACAGCTATTTTCAAGGATACAACACATATTCAACGACAAAGGTGTTTGTGTTACGACATTTCGTTGTCATAATTTCAAACACGTTTGATTGAATTAATTTACAGGGCTGTAATTTCTTGAGACAGGCTTGTCTCAAAAATTTACAGCGCAGTAAATTAAAGCAGCTTAAGCAAAGCGCAAAACCAATCATTGCGACTTGTTATAGTAGAATGATTTTCAGTGGCATGAACTACTAATAATTAAAGTAAACAAATGGGATGAGATGTCACAAAAAGAAACTTTACTCAAAAAACTGTTTCACTCGATTAAAAAAGCTACTTCTTTTTTGCAGTTTGGGTTGAAAGTTTTCGGCATGCATAAAACCTTCAATGATTTGTTTTTCCTCTTTGGTGAGGTTTTTAGGTACATATACATTAATATTAACTATCAAATCGCCTTTGTTATAGCTTTGTAATTCAGTAATACCCTTTCCCTGCAAACGCAATAAAGTTCCCGATTGCGTTCCCGGAGCAATTTTAATGCGTGCTTTCCCGTCGATAGTAGGGATATCAACGCTGGTACCTAATACGGCTTGTGGAAAACTGATATAATGTTCCAAATATATATTGTTCCCGTCTCTTTCAAATAAATCATGCGGTATTTCCTCTATCAACACAAACAAATCACCGTTCATGCCATGATTAGGAGCAGCATTGCCTTTACCGTTAACACTTAACTGCATGCCGTTGGCAACACCGGGGGGTATTTTTATATTGATAATTTCTTCCCCTTTCACAATGCCATTACCCAAACATTGCGGACATTTATCGGTGATGATTTTACCGCTGCCTTTGCACTGCGGGCATTCGCTTTGCACTTGCATGGCACCGAAAATGGATTGTTGCATCCTTACGGTATAACCAGTTCCGCGACAAGAGGGACAAGTTTTTACCGCATCCGATGATTTGGCTCCCGTGCTGCCACAAGTTTTGCAGTGAATGTATTTTTGAACTTTGATATTTTTCTCAACACCTTTGGCAATTTCTTCTAAGGTCAATTTAACTTTAATTCGGATATTACTCCCTCTCTGAACACCTTGCGAACGGCTGCGTCGACTGCCACCGCCAAAACCAAAACCAAAATCTTCGAATATACTTCCAAAACGACTGAAAATATCTTCCATATCCATACCGCCAAAACCTTGTGCTCCGGCTGCTCCCCCCAAACCGGCATGACCAAATTGATCATAACGTTGGCGTTTTTCCGCATTACTCAACACTTCATAGGCTTCAGCAGCTTCTTTAAACTTTTCTTCCGCTTCTTTATTGTTTGGATTTTTATCGGGATGATATTGTATCGCCTTTTGACGATATGCTTTCTTTATTTCCTGCTCGTTAGCATTTTTTTCTACACCCAATACTTCATAATAATCTCTTTTTGCCATTGTGTTTTTTATTGATAAATAATTACTTTAGAAAAACGTATTACTTTATCGTTCAGGGTGTATCCTTTTTGTATTTCTTCCAATATTTTACCTTTATCTTCTTCCTTTTCGGCAGGTACAGTCGAAATGGCTTCATGAAAATCGGTACTAAAGGGTTCATTTTCTGTCTTTATTTCAGCCAATCCTTTCTGTTTGAGCATGGTTTTTAATTTTTGAAGAATCAAAGTCAATCCTTCTTTAACACTCACATCATCCGTTTGGTTTTTTTCATTAAAAGCAATGGCTCTTTCCATATCGTCAATAATAGGCAAAAGGTTTAAAATAATGTTCTCGGAAGCTGTTTTAATAATATCGAGTTTTTCCTTTTGTGTACGCTTTCGATAATTATCGAATTCGGAATAAAGACGTAAAAATTTATCCTGCAGTTCGGCTTTTTCGGCTTGTAGTTTTTCGGTCGATGCTTTCAGTTCTTCTATCTGTTGCATCCTTTTGTCTTTTTTAGCGAACATATTGCCACGCTTAGGCTTTTCTTGTGTTTCTTCTTCTTTGTGAATATCTTGCAACTCCACTTCTTCTTTGCGGACTTGTTGATTGCTATTTATATCCTTATTTTGCTCTTGATTATCTGTGTTAATTGTATTATCTTCCATCTCTTTCTCCAATTTTGCTGTTTAACGGGCAAATTATCTGCCAAACATATATATGCTGACAAAAAGGCAGGTGTTATTGTAATAAGTAACTAAATAAAAAAATTAATAGTCGCCAATTGTTTCTTTAATTTGGGCGATAGCAAGTGTAAATTGTTCATCGTTGGGAGGCGTTCCGTGCCATTTGTGTGATCCCATCATAAAGTCAACACCATATCCCATTTCTGTATGCATAAGAAAAACAACGGGTTTCGCTTTTCCACATGCTTCTTTAGCTTGAGAGAGTATGTTAAGCACTACTTGCATATTGTTTCCGTTACCTTCAATTACCGTCCAACCGAAAGCCTTGAATTTAGCTGCCAAATCGCCTAAATCGAGGACACTATCAACGGGACCGTCAATTTGTTTTAAATTATAATCGACTGTTAAAATCAGGTTGTCCACTTTTTTAGCTCCGGCATACATAAAGGCTTCCCAGTTTTGGCCTTCTTGCAATTCACCGTCGCCGGTGAGCACGTAAACCAAACAAGGATCATCGTTTAGTTTTTTGGCTTGAGCAGCTCCAATCGCCACAGAAGCTCCTTGTCCAAGCGAACCTGAAGCAATGTGTATACCGGGTAAATTAATATGAGAAGAAGGATGACCTTGCAAACGTGAATTCAATTTTCTGAAAGAAGCTAATTCTTTTACATCAAAATAACCGGCACGTGCCAATGCACTATACAAAGCAGGCGTAATATGACCGTTTGAAATAAAAAACATATCTTGATTTTTACCATCCACTCTGAATTCTTTCGGCTTACGTTGCATAAATTCCGAAAATAAAGCTGTTAAAAAATCAATACAACCTAAAGAGCCACCCGGATGACCCGATTGAGCACTATGGACCATGCGTAAAATATCTCTTCTGGATTGAGTAGCCATTTTCTCTAATTCCGTAACTCTTTCTTTTTTAATCATGATTATTGTTATTTTGGTGTTTGGCAAAGGTAAAAATTATTTCAATGTGTTTATGTGTTTTTATGAATAATTTTTCAAAGGTTGAACAAGATAAAAGAACTAATGTTTTCTTTATATAATAAATAATATTAAAATAAAATTTATCATATGGAAAAGAGTATAAAAAACACGAGAACAGAAAAAAATTTGTTAGCGGCATTTGCAGGTGAATCACAAGCAAAAAACCGTTATACCTTTTATGCAAAAGCAGCTAAAAAAGAAGGATATGAGCAAATAGCAGCTTTATTTCAAGAAACAGCAGCACAAGAAGAACAACACGCCAAACAATTCTTTAAATTTTTAGAAGGAGGCATGGTTGAAATCACAGCCATGTATCCCGCAGGGATTATCGGCACAACTGAAGAAAATCTCTTAGCCGCTGCTGAAGGTGAAAATGAAGAATGGACAACACTCTATCCCGAATTTGCTAAAATAGCCGATGAAGAAGGATTTCCTAAAATTGCTGCCAAATTCAGGGTTATTGCCAAAGCCGAAACCATGCATGAAGACCGATACAGGAAGTTATTAAACAATATTAAAACGGGTATAGTATTTGAACGAACTGAAAAAGTTAAATGGGTGTGCCGTAATTGCGGATTTGTACACGAAGGTCCCAAAGCCTTAAATATGTGTCCGTCGTGCGAACATCCGTTGGCCTATTTTGAGTTAAAAGCCGAAAATTATTAAGCCGTAATTGAAAAAGAAATAAAAAATTTGTTAAAAAATGCATTTGGTATTGATAAACATACTAACTTTGCAGCAGAATAATTTAAACAATAAAATACTATAATCATGGCTTATAAAATTGATCCAGAATTATGTACAGCATGTGGTACATGTATTAGTGAGTGTCCGGTAGGTGCCATCTCTGAAGGAGATGTATATTCCATAAATCCCGACGAATGTATAGATTGCGGAGCATGCGCAGACGTATGTCCCGTCGAAGCTATTCATCCTGAATAAATAAACTTATTCTAATAAAAAAAGAGGTAACCACGGTTGCCTCTTTTTTTTCATACCCCTTTTACCACTTTCATTATTGATTCTGACCTTGAAATTATGTGGAAAAAGATAAATAAAAACAAGGATTCATGTGTATTTTTTGTTTACTTTCGTATACAAAAAATACAAATATTATTTCATTGAAAATAAAATAATTAGAAAGAAAGCAATATGCAAGAAAGAGCAAGAATTGTTCCGGTAAACATCGAAAAGCAAATGAAATCGGCCTATATAGATTACTCTATGTCGGTTATCGTATCAAGAGCTTTACCGGATGTAAGAGATGGATTTAAACCGGTACATAGACGAATTATGTATGCCATGTGGGACACTAAAATATTATCCAGCAGTCCTACTAAGAAGTCAGCTAGAATTGTAGGGGAAGTTCTCGGTAAGTATCATCCCCATGGAGATACAGCCGTTTACGATGCAATGGTTCGAATGGCTCAAGATTGGTCATTGCGTTATCCTTTGGTCGACGGTCAAGGCAACTTCGGCTCTATTGACGGCGACGGTCCTGCCGCCATGCGATATACCGAGGCACGTATGAAGAAAATTGCCGAAGAAATGCTTGTCGACATTGACAAAGAAACTGTTAATTTCCAACTCAACTTCGATGATTCCTTGCAAGAACCCACCGTATTGCCGGCCAAAATACCCAACCTTTTAATAAACGGCTCTTCCGGTATTGCAGTTGGTATGGCAACCAATATGCCTCCACATAATTTAAGTGAAATCATTGATGGTATTGTTGCATATATTGATAATCACGAAATTAGTATTGATGAATTAATGAAATTCATCAAAGCTCCCGATTTCCCGACAGGATGTACTATCTATGGTTACGACGGTGTGAAAGACGCTTACCATACCGGCAGGGGTCGTATTCTCATGCGTGGTGATGTGATAACGGAAACAATGGAACATTCACACGGTAAAGAAAGATTGATTATTCAAACCATCCCCTATCAAGTGAACAAATCGGAAATGGTGCGAAAAATTGCCGATTTAGTGAAAGAAGGTAAAATTGACGGCATTGCTGAAATAAGAGATGAATCAAAAAAAGAAATCCGCATTGTTTTAGAACTAAAAAAAGATGCCGTAAGCAATGTTATTATTAATAAACTATATCAATTCTCACCACTGCAAACTTCCTTCAGCGTTAATAATGTTGCTTTGGTTAACGGACGTCCCTTAACATTAAACCTTAAAGAATTAATCCATTATTTTGTTGAGCATCGACACGAGGTTGTAATACGCCGTTCACAATATGACTTACGCAAAGCGCAAGAACGCGCTCACATTGTGGAAGGATTATTGAAAGCCTTAGATATTATTCAAGAAATCATCAACGTTATTCGTGCATCCTTAACCGTTGAAGAAGCACGGAATGCGTTAATTGAAAAATGGGCGTTTTCGGAATTGCAATCGGCCGCCATAGTCGAAATGCGTTTACGCCAGTTGGTAGGTCTTGAAAAAGAAAAACTTCAAAAAGAATACGATGAACTTCAAGAACGTATTGATTACTTAACACGTTTGTTGGCCGATGAAAACATGCGGATGGAAGTAATTAAGAAAGAACTATTGGAAATAAAAGAAAAATACGGCGACGAACCCAAAAGTAATATCGAATATACCGCCAGTGATTTTAGAATTGAAGATACCATATCCGACGAAGATGTAATCATTACCATTTCGCACATGGGTTATATCAAACGAACCAGCTTGCGAGAATACAAAGTACAAAACCGAGGAGGAAAAGGATCTCGTGGTTCGGATGCCCGTGATTCGGATTTTATAGAACACCTTTACACTGCAACCAACCATAACTACCTATTATTCTTCACCGAAAAAGGTAAATGCTTTTGGTTACGCGTATTCGAAATCCCCGAAGGATCAAAAATATCAAAAGGCCGTGCCATTCAAAACCTTATCAACATCGAACCCGACGACAAAGTCAAAGCCGTTATCAATGTTACTAATCTTAACGATCAAGATTATGTCAACAACAACTATATTGTCCTTTGTACTGAAAAAGGACTTGTAAAGAAAACCAAGCTAAAAGCCTATTCCCATCCTCGTCAAACCGGTATCAATGCACTTATTATCCGCGAAGGCGATAACCTACTCGATGCTAAACTAACCGATGGAAATTCTATTATAATGTTGGCATTATTCTCCGGTAAAGCAGCCCGTTTTAATGAAAAGAAATTTCGTCCCTCCGGACGTCTTTCTTCAGGGGTTAAAGGGATTACACTCGCTAACGAACAAGACAAAGTGATTGGCATGATTTGTGTTAATCCAAACAATAATGAGCAAATCGATGATGTTTTGGTGGTTTCGGAAAACGGATACGGGAAACGCTCTTCATTGGAAGACTACAGGGAAACAAATAGAAGGGCAAAAGGAGTCAAAACCATTAATATTACCGAAAAAACGGGAAACCTAATAGCCATTAAAAACGTTAATGACAACGAGGATTTGATGATTATTAATCGTAGCGGTATTATTATTCGATTGAAAGTATCCAATTTACGCGTTATGGGAAGGGCAACACAAGGCGTTCGACTCATTAACTTAAACAACGATGATATCATTGCCGCCGTAACACAAGTTCCTACGGATTTAGAACCTGAAGAAGAAATCATTATACAAGAAAACGAAAACAATACTGAAGAAATTAACAACGAAAAATAAATAATTAAATAATAAATGCCATGAGAAAATTATTTTTTTCACTCGTCATATTGACGGTAAGCACAACCGCTTTTACTCAAAGCGGAAAAAAAGATGTTAGCAGTGCATATAATCACTATTTGAATCAATATTGGGACAGAGCAAAAAGCTCTATCGATAAAGCAATTACTTTTGAAGACACTAAGAATGATGCAAAGACATGGATGTATCGTGGTAATATATACTTACAACTAGCTTCTACTAACGATCCAGATTATCAAGGCCTTTGCGATAATTGCGCAGAAGTTGCCTATGAAGCTTATTTGAAAGCTTTACAATTAGATAAAGACATTCAAGCCCCATCAATGGGAATACCTACTCCCGCCCAAGGCCTTAGGTTTTGCTCCGACCTCCTTTATAATGAAGCCATCAAGCAAATCAAAGCAAAAAACAATGAAAAGGCTTATGGCTTTGCCGAAAAATCTTATAACAGCAATAAAAACAGTGAAGGAGCTAATTTTATATTAGCGCTAACGGCTGAATTAGTGAATAAAAAAGATGTAGCTAAAGAACGATATCTCCAATTGATTAAACGTAAAACTAAAATGTTTGAACCTTATTATCGTTTAGCCAACATTTATAAAGAAGAAAATGATACTGCTAATGCATTAAAAGTCATTAATACAGAACCGGGAGATACTAACTTCGACATTAATTACACTATTAATAAAGCCGTTGTCTTGATGTGGGCTGGAAATGTAGAAGAAGCAACTAAAATTATGGATAATGCTTTAGATAAAGACCCCAATAATCATTTGTTATTATTTGGTCTCGGTTCTGCTTTGAGTGATCAAAAAAAATATGATGAAGCCGAAAAATATTTACTTAAAGCCATGGAGGTTAATCCTGACGATATAAATACTATCTACAACCTTGGGAATTCTTACTATAATCATTATGTTGATATCTTTAAAAGTTTAGATGCAATCGAAAATGATAATGAATATAATAAAGCAAAACAAGATTGCCAATCTTTATTAAGAAAAGCATTACCGCTACTAGAAAAAGCCCATGAGCTTGATTCCAACGACAAAAACACTCTAATTATGCTCAAAACCGTTTATCCGCGTATAGATAAAAAAGAAGGGGAAGAAGAAATCTTTTCGGCTAAACTTAAAGAAATTGATGAAAAATTAAATAAAAAATAATTAATCCTAACCATACTTAAAAGGGATATATTTATATAAACATTAAATATATCCCTTTTTTAATTTAATGTATATGAGGTGTTTTTATCTGGTTTTTATTTTAATTTTTTGTTTAACTCACCCTAGCTCAGCACAAAAAGACTCTCTTCATACAAAAAATAATAATTTAAAAATAACACTGCTATCCTTAATCAGCGGTTCGACCAAAATCACCTATGAACGTAAAACATTTCCCCGTCAAAGCATTGAAATTACAGGAGGCATTATTGGTGCAGGTTTTGACCTATTAAATCACAATCAATCGAAGGGTTCTTTATATCGTTTAGCCTATAAATTTATTTTCACTTCAAAAAAACAGCTCCCTTTAGAAGGATGGTATATTAAACCTGAATTGGCATTTTCAACCTATCGATATAATTACATTAATAATTTATCCTTTGTAGAACGACTTATGGTTAACCGATTAGCTATAATGAGTGTGGGAGGTTACGAATTTATTAGAAAATGGTTTGTTTTCGATATCTTTGCCGGTATGGGATTTGCTATTGGCAATGCCAATCATAGCAATTACCATCATGGCTACGTCGGTTTGAATGCCGAATCCAACTTGGCATTTACAGCCGGATTTAAATTAGGGGTTGCTTTTTAAATTTCTTGATTTAGTATAAAGAACCTTAATTATCATTATATATTTTATGTCCTTTTTTTAATTGTTGCAAATACATTTGTATGGTGTTTTGTAACCCATAATAAAGTGCATCGCAGATCAGTGCATGGCCGATAGACACTTCTTTTAAGTTAGGAATATGTTGATAGAAATAGGCCAAATTTTTAAGATTAAGATCATGACCTGCATTTAAGGCTAGTCCTACTTCATTCGCTCTACGTGCTGCTATGATAAAATCTTGTATGGCTGCATTCGGATTTGAAGAATGCATTTGTGCATAAGATTCGGTATAAAGTTCCACCCTTTGGGTTCCACATTTAACGGCATTTTCAATCATATAGGGATCTGCTTCTACAAAAATAGACGTTCGAATTCCCTTTTTATTAAACACCCCAACTACTTCTTTTAAAAAAGAGGTATGTTTAACGGTATCCCAACCGGCATTGGAAGTTAGTACGTCAGGTGGATCGGGGACAAGAGTAACTTGTTGTGGCTCGACTTTTAATACCAATTCTATAAATTTCTCGGAGGGATAACCTTCAATATTATACTCTGTTTTTATAATACCTTTTAAATCTATCACATCTTGATAGCGAATATGACGTTCATCAGGACGCGGATGTACTGTTATTCCCTGTGCTCCAAACCTTTCACAATCTTTTGCTATTTGCAAAACATCAGGCATATTTCCACCGCGGGCATTACGCAAGGTGGCAATTTTATTGATATTGACACTTAATTTACAATAAGAATTCATGTCTATAAAGTTATTAATTTATTCAAACAAAAACGATAAATGAAAAACTTTAGCTTTCAAGTGGTCTATACTGTTAGTATACACATTATCATCATTTTTCAAGAGGTTTAACATGCCGTACGACATTTTAAACTCAATGGCAAATTTAAACATATTCATATACATATCTATTCCCGCACCCACTTGCGTTTGCACATCACTGCGCAACAATTTCAATTTAACAACATCTTTATTTTGAGCTTGTTTTTTTGCTTGTGAAGCCAAATCAATGCTGTATTGAACACCTCCAATTACATAAAAACGCATATTTTGTATACGTATGGATTTAAATTTTAGCAATAGAGGTAAATCCAAACTTACGGATTCTACTTTTTTATTTACCTTGTAAAGCGTATTATTGTTATATTTCATATTGTAAACCACATTACGGTCAAGTAAAGAAATTTCGGGGATAAAGCGTAAATCAAAATGATTACCCATATGCAAATCAGATACAATGCCGATATTAAAACCGCTCATTGGTCGAGTTTCTACAATCATAATAGAATCAAAAGCATTAAGGTTAGTTTTCGGTTTTATGGCAAAATTCGACATATTATATCCTATCATAAATCCGAAATGAATCTTTTTCCGATCGTAATGAATTAAATTGGGTGCTTTTTGAGGTCGACGTTGAGCATATATAGATAAAACAGCTCCTTCATTTAATAGTATTAACAAAAAAAATATGACACTATACTTTTTCAACCGGTAGTAAATTTAATAAATAATTTAACGACAGTTTAAACGATTTATTATTATGAACCTTAATATAAAAAACCATATCGTAATGATATGGTTTTTTTGTTGCGGAGACAGGATTCGAACCTGCGACCTCCGGGTTATGAGCCCGACGAGCTACCACTGCTCTACTCCGCGATAGTAAATATACCCTTCCGGAAATATTGCTGCAAAGGTAGACATATTTTTTTTAATATTCAATTTTTTTAATATTAATTTATTTATACTGTATTTCTGCATTTTAGTTTGATATATCTGTGTTTTTCCTAAATTTTACTAATAAATAGTCCTCCAATTATCGGCTTATTTGGAATATTTGACTCCTGAATTCTGCTTATTTATTTTATTTTTCAGACAGTTTTCCAATAAAGCAGTAAGCGTTTGAAGTATGTCCATTCATAGTAGGAAAGATAAGTGTTTTAAAAACCAAAACCTGAAAAGGATTAAAACATGTCTCAATCCATTTCATGCTATGGTGCCGTAAAACCATACCGTCGGGTAATTCAAAAATACCGTAAGTTCCGTATTTTTTTTCAAATGTTTGATAACGTTCAAGGTTTCTTAGATCTGTATTAAGTAAAAAATCATTAATATAAATAATACCACCGGGTTTCAACACGCGCATGATTTCATTTATCAAATAAATTTGTGCTTCATTATCAATAATACATGTAAGAACGGCAAATAATATTACAGCATCGAAACTTTTATCCTTAAAATGAATATCTGATGAATGTTGAACATTACATCGCAAATAAGGATATTGTTTTTTAGCTCTTTCAATCATTTTTTCGGAAAAATCAATACCATAGAGATTTTTATAACCATTAATATATAGCTCGTGGAGTGTTCTTCCGTACCCACAGCCTACGTCGAGTATACTTGCTCCTTTATCAATATAGCTTGAAAGCAAATCAAGTTGTAAAGGAGTTGTAAATTCTTTAGAATATGCCACTTTATTCCATACAGTTTTTTGATTATTTTCCATCATATAATCATTCAATTCCTCATTTATAGTTCAAAACGTTTCTTTTTACGTTCAGGATTTACAGGTTTAAATTCTGATAATAAGGGAGTAATGTCTAATGCATCCTTTAGTTCAAAATCTCCGATAGCGGTACGTTGCAGGCTTTTAAGATAAGCTCCGCTTTCAAGTTTTTCACCTATATCACGCACAAGGGATCTTATGTATGTTCCTTTACTACAACATATCTCAAAATCAATTTCAGGCAAAGCAAACCGCAAAATCTCTAAGGAATATATTGAAATTTCTTTTGGTTTTATTTCTACCGCTTCTCCTCGTCGTGCGTATTCAAAAGCAGATTTTCCCTTGATTTTCACAGCGGAAAAAACAGGGGGAGTTTGCAAAGTATTACCAATAAATTCTCGAAAAACATTTTTGACATATTCGACATTTATCGTATTGTAAGAACAGAAATTTTCAGGTTCATATTCCAAATCATAACTCTTGGTGGTAGCTCCCAAGATTATAGTTCCTTTGTATTTCTTATTCAAATTTTGAAATTCGGGAATCTTTTTCGTGTATTTTCCAATACATACAATTAATAATCCTTCTGCTAAAGGGTCAAGGGTTCCTGCATGACCTATTTTAAATTTCTTTTGAGAAGTCAAGTTACGAATTTCGTATTTTAGTTTGTTAATCACATCGAAGGAAGTCCATCGCAAAGGTTTGTTTATAAGTAATATCATCCCTTTATCCGGATCTAAGTTTTTAAGTGTGGCAAGCATTTTATTTAGGAATACGTAAAGTTTTACCGACAGTTAAACGGTCGTTCGTCCCCATATTATTCACTTTTCGGATATCATCGACCGAAACCGATTGAAAACGTTGGGAAATACTCCACAGCGTATCTCCTTCTTGCACTTTATAATCAATATATTTGGAAGATTCAGTTTTATTTGATTCATCATTTAACACTTTAACTGTTAGTGTATCCTTAGTTGATTTGATTGTTGTATCAATTAGGGTTTGGACTATTAATGGTGTATCTTTGGCAAGGGTTTGATTTTGAACGGGGGTTTTCTTTTCTATCGGCACTTTAATGTGTCCCACAATTAATTTTTCACCCGGATGTATCATAGTCGATTTTTTATTATTCATACGGCTTAATTCCGTAACACTAATCCTGTAACGACGCGCTATAATTGACAAAGATTCACCGCTTTTTACAGTATGATACTTATATTTTGTTGAAAGTGATGACTCATCGGCAGATGCAAAAGCAGCTTCTGAAATATTTCGAGTAGGGAAATACACATTGGTATTATAATTATATATGCTATCTTTATTTGCAAGAAACAAACTGATATATTCAACCGGTAGGGTTAATACCATACTTTCGGATGTGGCGGGAATAATATTTCTTTTATATTGAGGATTATATGTTGTAAGTTTTTCAACCGGAATATTGATAACGGCAGCAATTTGTTGGAAATGCACTTTATTTGTAACATGAACGGTATCAGTAATATCAATACTCACATCGGCAGGTAGTATGCCGTGTTGGTCATAATATTTCATGGCATACATGGCTCCGTAAAAGGCCGGTACATATCCCCTTGTTTCTCTAGGTAAATAATTATAAATTTCCCAAAAATCGGTTTTTCCACCCGAGCGCTGAATAGCCTTGGTTACATTACCCGGTCCGCAATTATAAGCCGCAATAGCAAGCACCCAATCACCCCAAAACATTTCGCTTAAATCGCGAAGATGTTGCGCAGCTGCTTCGGTCGATTTTAAAGGATCACGCCTGTCGTCAATCCATGTACTTACATTCAAATCATACATCTTTCCCGTAGGATACATAAATTGCCATAAACCGGTTGCTCCCGCTCGCGAAACAGCAGTTGGATTTAAGGCCGACTCAATTACGGCTAAATATTTTAACTCCAACGGACAATTATACCTGTCTAAGGCTTCTTCAAACATGGGAAAATAATATTTAGAAACGCCTAATAACAGGGACAGATTCTTATATCGCCTCGTATACAGATCAATATAACTGCGTATATGATTATTATATACCAAAGGAAATAAAGTTTGATCGGTAAGGGTTTTTAATCGTAAATAATAAATAGAATCAATATTAGTCGTACTAATATCTTTACAACTCAAAGGAGGTTGTGAGGTTTCATGGTA
>Ga0172382_10009283_pt1 | contig 13458 bp, 15 predicted proteins | sample Leawel138RmetaG_FD_122245 | JGI IMG/M metagenome (GOLD analysis project Ga0172382, IMG submission 122245) | Leachate microbial communities from a municipal landfill in Southern Ontario, Canada - Leachate well 138R metaG | ecosystem: Engineered > Solid waste > Landfill > Unclassified | place...
CTGTCAAAAATATTATCTTTAAGTCCCCAACAAAAGAAATATTATCAATATATTCCACATCTAAATCAAACTTGTCTTCCCAAGATATTGTATTTCTTCCACTTACCTGGGCTAGACCTGATAAGCCCGGCCTTACTTCATGTCTTCTTTTTTGATGTTCATTGTATAATGGCAAATATTCCACTAATAGTGGCCTTGGCCCAACAATGCTCATTTCTCCTCTAAGTATATTCCACAGCTCTGGTAGTTCATCCAGCGATGTTGACCTAAGCATCCTTCCAAACCTTGTCAATCTCACACTATCTGGCAATAGTTTCCCATCTTCGTCTCTTTCATCCGTCATGGACCTAAACTTATACATGACAAATATTTTTTCATTTAGTCCTGGCCTTTCTTGTTTGAAGATTATAGGACTACCTAGTTTTATCATTACTAGGATACCTGTTATTAGTAGGATTGGTGAAAGAACTATTAATCCTAATAATGCTAATACAAAATCCATGGGTTTTTTTAGATATTTCCTATACATCTGCTACTGCAACTCCTTTAAATTAAAGATCCTTCACTGTCGTTCAGAATGACAAGGGTTAAGATCCTTCGCTACGCTCAGGATGACATAGAAATGACTCAGGATGACATAAGTATGATTCAAGCTGACATAAAGATGGCTCAGGATGTCATGGGCATATCTCAAGATGACATAAGGGTAGTTTAGGATGACCATCCTACCTACTCCCACAATCCCTTCACTATATTACACACCCTAGCCAAGTCCTCATCTGTCATCTTAGTATCGCTTGGCAAGCATAGTCCATTTTCAAATAGCCACTGGCTGACCCCTTCACCTACATAGTCATATTTTTCAAACACTGGCTGTAGGTGCATTGGTTTCCATATTGGTCTGGACTCTATGTTTTCTTTTTCCAAGGCCTCCATTATGTCTATTGGTGAAGGATAAGGATAGGATTCCTCACTCCGTTCGGAATGACACTGGGGGCTTCGCTCCTCGGAATGATGAAAATGGGTCTCCTCTGAATGACAAGAAGATTCTTCTCTTCGCTCAGAATGACAGTCTTTAGAAATTGTCATACAGGTTAGCCAGCAGTTTGGCTCATTCCAGTCATTTATTGGCATGAATTCTATTCCACTTAGGCTGCCTAGTTCTTTTTTATAGTAGTTATATATGTATCTTTTCTTTGCTACTCTTTGGCCTAGTACCTTGAGTTGGCCCCTTCCTATACCTGCGACTATGTTGGACATCCTATAGTTGTAGCCTATTTCGCTGTGCTGGTAGTGCCTGGCCTTGTCTCTGGCTTGAGTAGCCCAGAATCTTATCTTTTCTATTTTTTCTTCATCATTGCTTACAAGCATTCCCCCACCTGATGTGGTGATAATCTTGTTTCCATTGAAGGAAAATATTCCATAGTCGCCAAAGGATCCTGTATGTTTGCCCTTATATGTAGTTCCTAGGGACTCTGCTGCATCTTCGATTAGGGTCACCTTGTGGTCTTTGCATAGCCCCACTATCCTGTCCATATCTGCCGACAGCCCATACAGGTGAACCACTATGACTGCCTTGACCTGGGGGTATTTCTCAAAGGCTTCTTCCAATGCCTTTGGATCCATATTCCAAGTCTCCCTATCGCTGTCTATAAATACTGGTATGGCGTTTTCATATATTATTGGGTTGGCTGTGGCTGAGAATGTAAGGCTTTGGCAAAATACTATATCACCTTGTCCTACTCCTGCTGCCTTTAGTGCCATATGGATGGCTGCTGTCCCCGATACCAGGGCTGCACCATGGCCTATCCCTACATAGGCTGCCAACTCCTTTTCGAATTCATTGACATTTGTGCCTAGGGGTGCTATCCAGTTGGTGTCAAAGGCTTCTTGTATGTATTCCATTTCATATCCTTCTTCGCTCATATGTGGCGATGATAGGAATATTCTTTTTTCCATGTGATGACTTCCTTTCATTAAGACCCTTCGTTAAGATCCTCAAGATCCTTCGTCGCTTCACTCCTCAGGATGACAAAGGGAGCTTGTTCCTTGGGATGACAGGAAGATGTGTTCCTCAAGATCCTTCGTCGCTTCACTCCTCAGGATGACAAAGAAAGCTTGTTCCTTGGGATGACAGGGAGATGTGTTCCTCAAGATCCTTCGTCGCTTCGCTCCTCAGGATGACAGAGGAAGCTTGTTCCCTGGGATGACAGGGAGATGTGTTCCTCAAGATCCTTCGTCGCTTCACTCCTCAGGATGACAAAGGAAGCTTGTTCCTTGGGATGACAGGGAGGTGGGTTCCTCAGATAGCAGCCCTACATTCCCTTAAAAAATAGTTCCACCTTATCCATTGGGTAGCCTATTTCTTCTAACTTCTCTTTTATTTCATCCTCATATGCATAGGATGCGATGATTATGCCATCGTGTTTATATTTATCTATTTCATTCCTAGATATGATGTCGTAGCCTAGGAGGTTCTTTCCTTGCCTTTCCTCTTCGTCGTCTATGAGGGCTTCTACTTGAAGTAGTTTGTCTTCCCTTCCTCTAATTATCCCCAGTATGGTCTCTGCTACTTCCCCTGCTCCATAGACCAATATATTTCTATAGCCCTTGTTCTCTAATCTAATCAGGAAATCTACTACATTATTCTCTGCAATTCTGTATAATTCCAAAAGCTCATTTATATATGTAATTGATAGGAAGTTCTTCCTCTTTATGCCCTCAGTCGTTATATTGTAATAGACTACTTTGCTTGACTGATAGTCTCTAATGAGGTAGCCCTCTTCCTCCATCCTGTCCATATAGACATTTACCATTGAAGGGGCCCCGTCTATGACCACTGCCATTTCCTTGTGGGTGGTATTTGCATTCTCCTCTATATGCTGGAGTAGGAGCATCTCCTTTAGTTCCCTTGTTGGATTGAAAAATCTCATCTACTTATTTCTTCCTTTCGTTCATTATACGAACAATAATATTCTATCACAGCTATTTTCATTTGTAAACATATTTAGGGCTTTTTTATTTGGATATTAAAACACCCTAGAGTTTTTTATCCCTAGGGTATTTTCCTTATAGATTTTTTAATTCCTCGTCTAGTATATCCTCGTATGTCCTGAGTCCTGTGACCTTGGCTGCCAAATCTGTCAATGGTATTATATCCTCTCTTTCGATATGGTCCAGTGCAAATTTCCGGTTCAAGGTCATTAGCTGTTTCAGCCCTGTGGCTACCCTGTCGAGATAGGAATAGACTCCTACTGCACCTGTGGGTATGTCCTTGGCCCTATGACCGTAGTAGGCCCTTAGCTTCCTATAGCCTGTGAACACTTCTTCTACTGTAGACCCATATCTTTCATAGTCTTTTACCGTCTTGCCCTCCTTTAGGAGTTCTCCTACTAGCTTTCCGCTCATGGCTGCTGCCATGGCTCCCCTGCCTATACCTACCAAGTCTACATATGGGGCTCCTAGAGCCATTACCTTCAGTAGCTGGTCCTCTGTCACTACGCCACCTGCTATTGCTATTTGGGGCAGTGGATAGTTCTTTTCTTCCATCTTTTTCAAGGTCTTGTAGATTATGCTCTCCATGTAGACTGTAGGCATACCCCACTCGTTCATCATCTTGGACGGGCTATTGCCTGTGCCCCCTCCTGCTCCATCAAAGGTAATCAAATCTACTCCTGCCTTTGAGCCTATTTTAAGTACCTTTACCAAATCCCTAGGATCAAAGGGGCCTAGTTTAAATAATACCCTTTCTGCACCTAGTTCCCTCAATTCCCTGACCCTATTAATCAGGTATTCTTCATCCCACATGGGTATCTTGCCGATTTTTTCAAAATAAGGTCCGATGCCCTCCCTGTAGTCCTGGGCTATTTTGGCATCTGAAGGGTCGGGATATACATAGTATCCCTTTGCCTGCTGCTCCAGGGCCTTGTCTATATCCTTTACTATTCCCATGCCCTGTATTCCCTTGGCTCCTTGACCAAATTTCAGCTCTACAGTTTTCACTCCCAGCTTGCTAATGGCAAAGTCCAGTACACCCATGCCCTCGTCGTCATAGTTTGCCTGGAGGCCTATGTCTCCGTATCCCCTGTAGTACTGCCTAAAGCTATTTACCATTTCTTCCACCAAGGGTGATTCTACTACCCTGCCATTTTCCAGCACTAGGTTTTCATCCTTGGGGATTCCATCTTCTCCTATGATGACTGCCACACCTGCTAGGGCGGCTCCTGCAAAATAATCCCTCCAATTTAACTTGGCTATGGCTGGAAGTATGATAGGGGCTTCTAGTTCTATCTTGTTTTCCAGCCCAAGGCTGGCCCTTACATCTACATTGGGAAAGGTGGCCTTGTCGGCATCTTCCTCTATCCCTACTGCTCCAAATACCCTGCCATTGATATTGAAATGGGATAGGTCTAATGGATAATCTTTTTCAGATGCAAATTGATTTATGTCGGTCTTGTATGGATATATTGCCTCTGAACCTCTCACTGCTGACAGCCCTATCTCACAGCTTCCTGTGCAATTGTTGGTGCAAACTGCACACATGCCTGAGAATTTAGATAGGTTGTCTGCTGTCCTCATCTTAGTCTTGGTTATAGTACTCCCCAGTGAAGGACTATAAGTCATAATATCCCCCCTCGAAAATTATTGACATATGTCACTTTGATTATATTCCTTTTTTTTGGCAAATTCAAGAATATAGGGAAATGTATAAAGATTTAATAAATATAGTTGACATATGATACTTTTTCGGGTACTATATACATAGTGCATATAGTACTAATTACATATAGTGACTGAACATATAGCATGAATGTATATAGTGGAAAATTCTTAGTGGAGGTGATAGGAGATGACTAGACAAAATCGTGAGACCTGCTCTCGCATGCACAATAGAACTGGACTCTTGGAGGCCTGTCTCTTGATTTTACTAAAGGAAAATAAGTCCTATGGCTACAATCTCATGAGTGAGCTCCATCAATTTGGATTCGACGAGAAATCCCTGAATATTTCCGTTATCTACAGGAATCTTCGGAGCATGGAAAAAAGGAATTTAATTGTTTCTTCTTGGGCTGAAAGCGATCAGGGACCTAGGAAGAGGGTTTATGAGATTACTGCTGATGGCGAACAGGACCTGAAGAACTGGATTTGGATGTTGAAGGGCAGACGTGACCAGATTACATCCATTATTGACAAGTATAATGATATTAAATAATAGGAGGTTTAAAATGCAAAATATAATTTTTTATTCTTTGGCTATTGGCCTATTGATAGTTTCCTTTTTTAAGGACAAGAAAAAGACTAAGCAATCCTTGAAAAAGGCATGGAAGTCTTTTGAAAATATACTGCCTCAGATGCTGGCTATGATTACCTTCATAGGGGTCATAGTATCTGTCCTAAGCCCTGAGACTATTAGCAAGATTATTGGAAATTCCTCTGGCTGGTATGGCGTGATAATCGCTGCAATCTTGGGTTCTGTTACCCTGATACCCGCCTTCGTCGCCTTTCCCTTGGCAGCCATCTTGCTGCAAAATGGGGCTGGATATATGCAGCTAAGTGCCTTTATATCCACCCTGACCATGGTAGGCGTCATTACCTTCCCTCTGGAAATCAAGTTTTTTGGCAAGAAGTTTACTATTTTGAGGAATTCCCTGGCCTTTACCCTGGCCCTTGTGGTGGCATTTATTATTGGAAAGGTGGTAGTCTAGTATGAAGCTTTTAAAGAGATACCTGATGTTTATTCTCTCACTGGGCCTTGTGGCCATAACATTTATATGGAATAGCGATATTGGGGCAAAGTCTGTAAATACCATTGTCAATAGCTCCAAGGAAATGATGCTTCTCCTGCCTCCTGTATTTATCCTCCTAGGCCTCCTAGATGTTTGGGTGCCTAGAGATACCATGGTCAAGTTCATGGGTGAGGAGTCGGGGCTACTGGGTGCTATCCTGGCATTTTTAGTTGGTTCTGCTGCCGCTGGTCCCCTCTACGTCGTCTTTCCAATCGCGGCTGCCTTTATGAAGAAGGGGGCTAAGTTTACAAATATATTGATACTCATAGGGGCCTGGTCCAATACAAAAATACCCATGCTACTCTTTGAGTACTCTGCTCTGGGTCCCAAGTTTATGTTCACTAGGTTGGCCCTCAATATACCCATGATACTGACTATGACCTTTGTCATGAATCACATATTAAATGGAGATGAAAAGAAAAGAATATATGAGTTGGCTAACAACTTCTAAAAAAGGGTGCTGGCATCTGCCAGCACCTTTTAAAATATTAGATCCATAAATTCTTCTAGACTTAGACTTCCAAAGTATTTTTCCAGGCCTTCATTTTCTAGGGCCTTTTTTACTTGTGTTTTCTCGTATTTTACCCCATTTAGCTTTTCTTCCAATATGGCTACATCTGCTGTACCGAAGAAGTCTCCGTATATCTTACAATCCTTTATTAGGCCATTTACTACATTAAACCTAATATCTATGCTACCAAAGGCAAATCTCTTGTAGTTCTGATAGTTAAACTTTGGCGATTCTCCATAGTTCCACTCCCAGCTTGAATACTTTTCTTCATATAGTTTATCTATATTCCTTAGGTCTTCTTCTGATAGCTTGTGTTCTATGGCCTCCTGTCCCTCCATCTCAAAGATGCTCTTCAGTAGCAGGTCCCTGAAACCGTATATGTCTACGTCCTTGGTCATATAGGGCTTGATATTTGTTACCCTGGACCTGACCGATTTTACTCCCTTGGATTCTATCTTGTCCTGCTTTACATTGAGAGCCTTGGACAGGGTGTCTAGTTTGGTGTCAAACAAGAGGGTCCCGTGGTTTAGGACTCTTTTTTTCCATACTGACTGGGCTATGCCCGAAAACTTTTTCCCATCTATTGTGATGTCATTCCTACCTGATAGTTCGCTGTTTATCCCCAGTTTTTCCAGGGATTTTACTATGGGGATATTGTACTTTTTGAAGTCTATGGTTTCCGGTCCTGAGGACATGGATATGATGCTGAAATTTAGATTTCCCAGGTCGTGGTAGACTGCTCCCCCTCCTGTTATCCTCCTGACTACCCTTATCCCATTTTCATCTACATAGTCTTGGTTGATTTCCTCCAAGGTATTTTGATTTTTGCCGACGATGATGGCAGGGCCATTGATCCAGAGTATTACATAGTCTTCCTTTAGATCTAGCTGTTTGAAGCAGTATTCCTCAAATGCTAGATTGTAGCTTGGATCGTTGGAATTGTTTACTAGGTACTTCATTTGCCTTTTCCTCCTTTGTATGGTCTATTTGCCTATGGATATGTTTAGGTCCATTAGGATATGCTGTAGGTCGATTAATTGATTTTTTAGGTCGTCGTATTTCTTTGACAATACTTCTTCATCTATGAAGCTATCGGATTTGTCAATTAAGGCCTCAAATTGATTATAAGCTGTTTTGAGTTCATTTTCAATGTCTGCCCTCAATTTATCTGGCAGTATCTTCATGCTCTTGGTCAATTCCACCTCGTCCCTCACGATGTTGAAGCTGTCACCTAGGTTTGGTATTATGGTCCTTATGTTGAAATACCTGTCTATATGCTCTGCCAAGGCTGCTGCCGGCCCTTCCTCACCGTGGACTATGAATATCTTTTTTGGTTTTTTCTTGAACTTGCCTATCCAATTGAGCAGCATGTCTCGGTCTGCATGGCCTGAGAAGCCTTCTATATCGTAAATCTCTGCCTTTACGTTGATTTCTTCTCCCAGTATCTTGACCTTCTTCTTGCCATCTAGCAAAATCCTCCCCAGGGTGCCCTGGGCCTGATAGCCTACGAATACTAGGGAATTTTTCTCATCCCATAGGTTGTGCTTTAGGTGGTGTCTTACCCTGCCTGCTGTCGCCATACCGCTAGAGGATATGATTACCTTGGGAAACCTATACTTATTCAGGGTGGCCGACTCCTCCTGACTGCGGACATATCTTAGGTTTTCAAATTCAAAGGGATTGTCTCCCCTGAGGATTAATTCCTTGGCCTCTTCGTCGAAGCTACTGGAATTTCTTTGAAATACCTCTGTAGCTTCTATGGCCATGGGGCTGTCTATATAGATAGGCACCTTCATATGCTGCTCTATATTTGGGTGGTATTCATAGTACTTATTTAATTGATATATGAGTTCCTGGGTCCTGCCCACTGCAAAGGAGGGGATAATCACCGTTCCTCCCCTGATGACTGTTGTGTTGATGATGTCTATGAGTTTTTCTGTACTTTCCTCAAAGCTTTCGTGCAGTCTGTCCCCATAGGTCGATTCTATGACTAGGTAGTCGGCATCATCTATATATTCTGGATTCCTGATAATGGGCCTATCTGCTATGCCCAGGTCACCTGAAAATACTATCTTTATTTCTTCATTGTTTTCCCTTATCCACAGTTCCAGTATAGAGGAGCCTAGTATATGGCCTGCATCCCTGAATCTTACCTGGATATTCCCGTTTATCTTGATATTTTGCCCATAGAAGTAGGGTTCAAAATACTTCATGCTTTCCTCGGCATCGCCGATCGTATATAGGGCTTCTAGGGCTTCCTTGCCTGCCCTTTGCCTTTTCCTGTTTTCCCATTCTATATCTGATTCTTGAATCTTGGCACTGTCCTTGAGCATTATCTTACATAGGTCGTATGTAGGATTGGTGGTGATTATCCTCCCCCTAAATCCATCCTTGACTAGTTTAGGTATCCTGCCGCTATGGTCTATATGGGCATGGGTCAGGAAGAGAAAATCTATATCCTCTGGATTGTAGGGAAAGTCCTCATAGTTGAGTCTTTCCATTTCCTTGCTGCCTTGAAACATTCCGCAGTCTACCAGTATATTGTGGTCCTTGGTCTTTATGAGATAGTTGGAGCCTGTAACTACTTTTGCTGCACCGTAAAAGTTGATGTCCATTGCTTTACCCCCTCTTTTCTAATAGGTCTACCCTCTTTTTACCCAAGAAATTCTTTATTTAAGCAAAAAGAGATAAGTTATCTTATCTCTTTTATTCTCCAGACAGGACTTCTGTCCATATTCTATCGTATTCTACTACTATGTCCATGGGGTCCCTAAAGATTTCTGTATTGTCTATCTCTTGGTCTGATGGGTAGGCGACTCTGGATTCCTTCATATCATCTGGCAGGAGTTCTATGGCCTCTGGTATGGGAGTGGAATAGCCTATATAGTCTGCATTTCTAGCCGCTATTTCGGGCCTGCACATGAAGTTGATGAATTTCTCTGCATCTTCCTTGTTTTTTGAGTTAGCCGGTATTACCATATCGTCAAACCAAAGATTTGTACCTTCCTTTGGTATTACATAGTCCAAGTCGGGATTATCCCTTATCATGGCTACTGCATCTCCAGACCATACTACTGCCAATGCTGCCTCTCCTCCGACCATGGTATCCTTGACCTCATCCCCTTGATAGGCCCATACTAGGTGTCTTTGCTTGATTAGCTCTGCCTTGGCCTCTTCCAGCTCCCCTATATCCCTTGTATTCATGGAATAGCCAAGCTTCAAGAGGGCCACTGCTATGGTATCTCTCTGGCTGTTTAGCATGATTATTTGATCCTTATACTTTTCATCCCACAGTATATCCCAGCTATCTACTGGGTCATCTACCATGGTCTTATTGTATACTATTCCCACTGTTCCCCACATATAGGGTACTGAATATTGGTCATGGGGGTCATAGGCCAGCCCAAAGAAGTTTTGGTCTATGTTTTCCATATTGGGTATATTGTCCTTGTCAAGTTTTGCCAGCATGTTTTCCCTTATCATTCTCTCTATCATATAGTCTGATGGAAATATGACGTCAAAGCTTTCTCCCCCTTGTTTTAGTTTTACATAGAGGTCCTCATTTGTCGCATACATGCTATAGTTTACCTTGATTCCATACTCTTTTTCAAAGTCCTTCACTACATCCTCATCTATATAGTCTCCCCAGTTAAAGACATTTATGCTGGGTTTGCTCTCTCCGCAGGCTGATAGGACTGTAGCCATCAGGGCTGCTAAAACAAGTAATACTATAATTCTAATTCTTCTCATCTAGTTTCTCCTCTCTCAATTTCATTTTTTTCTGTCCTCTTATTGATAATGAGCAGGAGGACCATCAAACTTATGAACATCAAGGTCGACAGGGCATTGATGACAGGGTTGATTCCCCTCCTAGTCATGGAAAATATTTCTATACTTAAATTCGATACTCCCTTTCCCGTATTGAAGAAGCTGATTACAAAGTCGTCTACAGACAGGGTAAAGGCTATTAGTCCCCCTGTTATTATGCCCGGCCTTATCTCTGGTATGACTACCTTTCTCAAGGCATAGAAGGGTGTGGCTCCTAGGTCCATGGCTGCCTCTGCCAGATGCTTGTTCATCTGTTTTAGTTTTGGCAGTACCGACAGTATAACATAGGGTATGGAAAATGTTATATGGGACAGGAGCATGGTGATGAAACCAAATTCCAGTCTCAAAAACCTAAACAGGGCCATTAGGGAAACTGCCGTGACTATATCTGGATTGAGGACTGGCAGGTAGTTTAGGTTTAGGACGATTTTTTTGCTGAGGCCCGGCATATTTGATATTCCTATGGCTGCCAGTGTACCTATGACTGTAGATATAATTGCCGAAAGTGCCGCTATCAGCAATGTATAGTAAAGGGCCCTCAGTATGCCTGCGTCCTTGAACAAGGCAACATACCACTTTAGTGTAAATCCTGCCCATACTCCCCTTGATTTGGAATCGTTGAAGGAAAAGACTATGAGCACTATAATTGGGGCGTATAGGAAGAGGAATATTAAAAATGTGTATATTCTTTTTCCCATCTTTTCTACCATAGGCCTCCACCTCCCCCTTCCTTCTCCTTGTCAAATTTAGATGTCAGGGCCATGGTGATGAGTATAAAGACCATGAGAATAATGGACATGGAAGAACCAAAGTGCCAGTCCCCGGTCCACCTAAATTGCTGCTCTATGAGATTGCCTATGAGATTGTACTTGTTGCCCCCCAGGAGGGAGGATATAATGAATGTACTCATGGCCGGTATAAATACCATGGTTATACCTGTGATAACTCCCGGTATGCTGAGGGGAAATATGACCTTGGTAAATATCTCATACCTATTGGCTCCCAGGTCCTCTGCGGCTTCTATTAGGTTTTTGTCAATCTTAACCAGTACTGAATATATGGGCAGGACCATAAAGGGAAGGAAATTGTAGACCATACCCAATAGTACTGCCTTGTCATTAAATATTAGGTCCAGAGGTTTCAGGCCTATTTTTGTAATTATAAAGTTTATAAATCCATTTCTACCCAGCAAGGTCAGCCAGGCATAGGTTCTGAGCAGGAAGTTCATCCACATTGGGATAACGAACATCAAAATCATTATATTCCTTCTCTTGCTCTTTTCCTTCGATATTATATAGGCCATGGGATAGCCTAGACCCAGGCAGATAAGTGTCGATATAAGGGCCAGGTTTACCGACCTTCCCAGGACCTTTAAATATATGGGGGTGAAGAACCTCTTAAAGTTGCTGAGGCTGATTTCAAACATGTTAAAATCTTGGCTATTCCCCACTGTAAAGGCAAAGTACATAATTAAAAATAGGGGGATTACTATGAAAATTCCAATCCATAGGATATATGGGTAGGCTGCTTTTTTCATCCTCATTCCTCTATCACCTTCTTCATTATATGGATATTTTCAGGTATGAGCTTCATGCCTATTTCTGTGCCTATGGGCTTCATGATGGTGGAGTGAATCATCCAATTAAAGTCCTCTGCCTTGACTATCATCTCATAGTGGACCCCCTTGAAGGTAACTGAATCCACTACCCCTGAAAACATGGAGTCTTCTAGGCTGGTTATTTCTATGTCCTCCGGCCTTATGACTACATCTATTTCCTCCTCTTTTTCAAATCCAAAGTCAACGCAGTCAAAATTCCTACCTGAAAATTCTACTAAATAATCCCTATGCATAATTCCGTCTATTATATTGCTTTCTCCTATAAATTCGGCTACAAAGGCATTTTTGGGCTCATTGTATATGTCAACCGGACTACCTACCTGTTGGATGACACCTTTGTCCATTACTACAATGGTATCTGACATGGTCAGAGCCTCCTCCTGATCGTGGGTTACGTATATGAAGGTTATGCCCACTCTTTTCTGCATATTTTTCAATTCTATCTGCATTTCTTTCCTCAGCTTTAGGTCCAGTGCACCTAGGGGTTCGTCTAGCAAGAGTACCCTAGGTTCATTGACTAGGGCCCTGGCTATGGCTATCCTCTGTTGCTGTCCCCCACTGAGAGAGTCGATGGTCCTGTTTTCAAATCCCTTGAGGTTTACAAGCCTTAGCATTTCCCTTACTCGACTATCTATTTCACCCTTGGACATCTTCTTGATCTTTAGGCCAAAGGCTATATTGTCATATACATCTAGGTGGGGAAAGAGGGCGTATTTCTGAAAAACTGTATTTATCTGCCTCTGGTAGGGCGGCGTGGCAGTTATGTCCTTTCCCTCAAATAGTACTGAACCTTGGCTGGGTTCCTCAAATCCACCTATGATCCTAAGGGTAGTGGTCTTGCCGCATCCGCTGGGCCCCAACAAGGTAAGGAATTCATTTTCCTTGATGTATAGATTGATATTGTCCAATACTGTGACTCCATTGTATTCCTTGGTGATATTCTTTAATTCTATTGTATGCATTCTACTACCCCCTATATTAAAAACTTGGTGGCGTACTTACCCATATGAGTGTTGCCTTGGTCTTGCCTTCGTTGGCGATGTAGTGGTTGGAGTTGGCCTTGAAATAAAAGCTCTCTCCCTTCCTTACCTTGTGCTTTTCTTTCCCTATATATATACATATGATGCCGTTTATGACATAGCCAAATTCTTCTCCCTCATGGGGCGAGTCTTCCTTCGACTGGCCTCCGGGGTCTATCTCTATGAGGATTGGCTCCATCTTATTCTTCTGGGCATTTGGGATTATCCACCTTAGGACATAGCCCAGGTCAGCGTTCTCCGTCTCAAAGGCATCCTCTTTGGCAAATACGATTTTTTCGTCTATATTCTCATTGAAAAATTCCTGTAGATTCGTTCCCAGCCCCTCCAAGATATCTACTAGGGTGGCTATGGAAGGAGATGTCAGGTCCCTTTCCAGTTGGGATATAAAGCCCTTTGTCAGCTCGGATCTCTCTGCCAGTTCCTCCTGGGTAAGGGAATTTTGAATTCTCAGCCTCCTGATTTTTTCGCCTATTTTCATTTCTATCCTCCTTCTCTCCTAACTATATATTAAATAATTTGTTTATATCTACTAAACTTGCTTTTTCAACTATCATATTATAGCTAAAAATCCTGTAAAATGTCAATAGGTTTTTAAAATTTATTTTTTCTTTACATCCCTTTACTTGCAAGGCCCTTACCATATCTATATTTATATCTTGTTTAATATATTAAAAA
>Ga0172382_10009285_pt1 | contig 13455 bp, 12 predicted proteins | sample Leawel138RmetaG_FD_122245 | JGI IMG/M metagenome (GOLD analysis project Ga0172382, IMG submission 122245) | Leachate microbial communities from a municipal landfill in Southern Ontario, Canada - Leachate well 138R metaG | ecosystem: Engineered > Solid waste > Landfill > Unclassified | place...
CTGGGCGAGCGTATCGCCGACACCTATGCCCACGCGTGGAAAGCCGCCGCGCCGGGTCGTTGGACCCGCCGGCTGAACCCCCGGCGTCGCCGCATGATCGTCGGCGCCGCAGGGGCCGTGGCGATCGGCATCCTGGCCCTCCCGGTTCACCAGAGCGCTTTGGCGCCGGGACAGGTGGTGCCGCGCGATCCGGTGGTGGTGAGTGCGCCGCTCGATGGCGTGGTCAAGGCGTTCCATGTGCAACCCAATCAGCCGGTGGCCGTGGGCGATGCGCTGTTCTCCTTTGAAGACGCCATGCTGCGCAACGCCTTGGCCGTGGCCGAGGAAGAACTGGCCGTTGCCGAGGCCGAGTTCCGCACTGTTACCCAAGGCGCTTTCCGCGATACCGAGGACCGCTCGAAACTGGCGTTGCTGCGGTCCCGCGTCGATCTCAAGCGGGCGGAACGCGATTGGGCTGCCGAACGCTTGTCACGCGTGGCGGTCACCGCCGACAAGCCGGGCTTGGCGGTATTCCACGACGCCAACGACTGGATCGGGCGGCCCGTGGCGACCGGGGAAAAGGTCCTTGTCATTGCCGATCCGCAGGCCGTGGAACTGCGCCTGCATCTGCCCGTGGCCGATGCCATCACCCTGGAGCCGGGGGCGGCGGTGCGCCTGTTCCTCGACGTTGCGCCCCTGCAACCGCTGACCGCCACGCTCGCCCATGCCGCTTATGAGCCGGAGCTTTCGGACGAGCAGGTGCTGGGGTATCGCGTGGTCGCCACCCTGGACGAGGGGCAGGCCCCGCCCCGCATCGGGCTTCAGGGAACCGCCAAGGTCGAGGGGCCGCGCGCCCCGCTGATCCTTCAGCTTTTCCGCAGGCCGTTGGCGGCGGCCCGCCAGTTCCTGGGTCTTTAAGGCATGAGCCAAGGGCAGGGCGCAAGCCTGGGAGAGGGGCCGCCCGGACCGCCGCCGCCGCTGCCGCCGTTGCGCGATGATCTGGCCCTGCTGCCGGGACCGCGCGAGCGGGATGGCGCGCCGTCCTGGACCATCCATGATCCGCTGCGCAATCGCTTCCACCGCATCGGGGCACGGGCGTTCGATCTGTTGTCGGCGTGGCATCTGGGCACGGCCGATGCCGTGGTCGACGCGGTGGAGGCCAGCACCGGACGCCGTCCAACGGCGGCAGAGGTGGCCTGGATGGAGCAGTTCCTGCGCGTGCAGTCGCTGGTCCGCCAGGATGCTGCGGCGGACGTCGCCCGCATGGTGCAGATCGCCCAGGCCGGCAAGACGTCGTGGTATATGTGGCTGCTGCACCGTTACTTGTTTATTCGTATTCCCCTGGTGCGCCCCGACCGCTTTCTGGATGCCACGTTGTGGCTGGTCGCGCCGCTGTTCACCCGCGCCGCAGCCGCCATCGTGCTGCTGCTGGGCGTCGCCGGGGTGCTGTTGGCGTTGCGCCAATGGCAGACCTTTACCCACACGTTCCTGCACTTTTTCGATGCCGCCGGGCTGGCGTGGTATGGCCTTGCCATCGTGTTTACCAAGATCGTCCATGAACTCGGCCACGCCTACACGGCCAAACGGTTTGGCTGCCGGGTGCCGACCATGGGCGTCGCGTTCCTGGTGATGTGGCCGGTTCTGTATACCGACACCACCGATACATGGCGGCTTCCCGATAGGCGAAGGCGGCTGATGGTCGGGGCGGCGGGCATGGTGGCGGAATTGGCGTTGGCCATGATCGCCACGTTGCTCTGGAGCTTTCTGCCCGACGGACCGGCCCGCAGTGCCGCCTTTGTGGTGGCGACGGTGAGCTGGGTGATGACCCTGATGGTCAACACCAACCCGCTGATGCGGTTCGATGGCTATTACTTGCTATCCGATGCCTTGGGCGTGCCGAACCTTCAGGACCGCGCCTTTGAGCTTGGCCGGTGGCGCCTGCGCGAGGCGCTGTTCGGCTTCGGCGATGCGGCGCCCGAACGTTTGCCCCGGCCTTTGCGCCACGGGATGCTGGCTTATGCCTATGCGACCTGGATCTGGCGCTTCTTCCTGTTCCTGGGTATCGCGGTGCTGGTTTATCATATGTTTTTCAAGGTCTTGGGCGTGGCCTTGTTCATCGTCGAGATATGGTGGTTCATCATGCAGCCGATCAGCCGGGAAGTGGGGCGGTGGTGGGAACGCCGCGACCGTGTCGTGCTCAACCGCCATAGTCTGACGACACTGGGCGTGCTCGTCGTGCTGGGCGCGGTCCTGGTGGTGCCATGGCAAGGGCTGGTGACGGTGCCTGCGATGCTGCGGTCGGTCGATCATGCCTGGCTGTTCCCGCCCGTGCCGGCCCGCATCGAAAGCCTCATGCTGGACCCTGGCGCTCGGGTGCAGGCCGGGGCGGTCCTGGCAACCCTGGCCGCGCCGGAACTGGATCACGAGATCCGCATGGCCGAGCGCCGCATCAAAGTTCGCCGGGAACTTCTCCTGCGCGAGGCGGCAAGCACAGAAACGGCTGAGAACATTCACGTCCTGCGTCACCAATTGATCAGCGAGACGACGGCCCTCGACGGCCTCCTGGAAGAACGCCGCCGCCTCACGGTGAGGGCGCCGTTTGATGGCATGGTGGGCGAACGGACCGAGGGCCTGCATGTCGGCCGTTGGGTCAAGGCCACCGATCCGCTGGGGCTGGTGGTCGATGACCGCATGGCCCGGTTGGTCGGCTACGTTGCCGAAACCGAGCGGGACCGTATGGAGGTTGGACGGCGCGGCACCTTCCATCCCGACGATGTGGCGCAATCGCCCTTCGCCGTCGAAGTGGTCGAGGTGGCCGAGGTCAGCGCGCAGGGCCTCGACCAGCCCGCATTATCCGCCCCCTTCGGCGGTCCGCTGCCCGCCCGCGTGGCCGAGGGCGGAGTGATCGCGCCCACCCAAGGCCTGTACCGCGTCATCCTGCGGCCGGTCGTGGCACTTCCGCCGCGCACCGCATTCCCGCAAAGCCTGCGCGGCGTGGCCCGCATCGAAGCCGACCGCCGCAGTCCACTCGGCCGTCTGTGGCGCCACGCCGGAGCGGTGTTGATCCGGGAAAGCGGTTTGTAGAGGCCTTTCTACTCGCCGTTGCCGTTACCGTTGCCATTCATCTCGGCCCACTGGTTGGGGATGGGATGATCGCGGTAGAAGTCGAGGATGGCGTTCCAGCCGTCTTCGGCTGTTTCGACGAACTTGATGATGTCTAGATCCTCGGGCGAGATGGTGCCTTCCTCGACCAGGGCGTCGAAGTTGATGATGCGGCGCCACCAGGATTCTCCAAATAGCAGGACCGGCATGGGCGCGATCTTCCGCGTCTGGATAAGCGTCAGGGCCTCGAACAACTCGTCCATGGTCCCAAAGCCGCCGGGGAAACAGGCCAGTGCTTCGGCGCGGATCAGGAAGTGCATCTTGCGCACGGCGAAGTAATGGAAGTTGAAGCTCAATTTCGGCGTGATGTAGCGATTGGGCGCTTGTTCGTGGGGCAGGACGATGGACAGGCCAATGCTTTGGGCCTTGGCGTCCGCAGCCCCACGGTTGGCCGCCTCCATGATGCCGGGACCGCCGCCCGTCACCACAACGTAGCGCCGGGAGCCGGGCGTCTGCCCATGCTCGGACGCGATGCGGCCAAAGTCGCGCGCGATGTCGTAATAGCGGCTGGTTTCCACCACGCGGCGGGCGCGGGCCAAGGCGGCGTTGGCTTTGGCGTCATCGGGGGCGGCGGCTGCGGCATGTTCGGCCAGGGTGAGGCGGCGGCGGGCTTCCTCGGGCTCGGGGACGCGGGCGCTGCCGAACACCACGATGGTCGACATGATTGCCTCCTCCTGCAACAGAAGCTCGGTCTTGAGCAGTTCCAGTTGCAGCCGCACCGGGCGCAATTCGCGGCGGGTCAGGAAGTCTTCGTCGGTGAACGCCAAACGGTAGCTGGACGACAGGGTTTGCGGGGAATGGTCGCGCTCGACCACTTCGTCGTGGGATCGCTTGTCTTCGGCGGCCGTCGGGAAATGGGTGCGGGAAGGGGGGCGAATTCGGGGCATTAGGACTCCAGGGGTGTGCGCCTGATTAGGGAGCCTCCCTATGTAACGACCCAGGCTCGCGCCGACCAGCCCCCAAAAATGCCTCTCAAGCAGTCTCGCTGGCGTTGTCGAGCAGAATTTCCCGGAACATGCGCAGTAGGTGCTGGTCAATGCCCCATCCCATGTCGGCCATGACGGTCAGGGCTTCTTCCGGGGCCATCGACGGTTTGTAAACGCGGCGGTCGGTGAGGGCGACGAAGATATCGGCCAGGGCGGCCATGCGTGCCAGTTCGTTGATAGACGACCCCGACAATCCCAAGGGATACCCTGTACCGTCTGGGCGCTCGTGGTGCTGCCCGGCAATGGTGGCCACCGCGCGCGGCACATCGGACCGCTCCATCAGCATGTCCATGGTCCGCCGGACATGGGTCCGCATGACGGCCTTCTCCGTCGGCTCCAGGCGGCCGGGCTTGTTGAGGACGCTGAGCGGTATGGCGACTTTGCCGATGTCGTGCAGCAGTCCGCCGGACGTCAGGATCAGCAGGTCGTCGTCGCGAAGCCCCAGGCCATGCCCCAACAGGGTTAGAAAGGTCGCCACGCGCAAGGAGTGGACATAGGTGTAGTCGTCGTGATTGCGCACCCCGGCCAGCATGTCCCGGAATTGGGCCATCTGCACGGCTTGGACCAGCGGGCGGCAACTGTCGCGGACGACCTCATAAGACAGTTCGCCCTGGCTTGTGACCGCCTCGGCAATGGAGTTAAAGGCCGCGACGGTGTTCTTCAGGGCGCTGCATTGGACAGGTTCCAGGTCATCCCAACGGTGCTCCACCCAACTATTGAGCAAGCCGGACAGGGTTTGCCGCAGAACGCGGACCGGATAAGGCTTGTGCAGGACGGTGGTGGCGCCAAGCGCTGCCGCTTCCTTTGCAAACGCGGTGTTCGGCCCGGCGGCGGTGGCAAGGATGGGTGCTGAAGCCAACAGTCCCGGCCGTTGGCGCAGGGCGCGTAGCAGGGCGATTCCGCCGTTTGGGGGCACGTTTTCGTCAATCAGGACGAGCGCTGGGGGCGGCCCGTTGTCGAGGACCCGCAAGGCGTCGTCGGACTGGGCACATGGGGCGACGGCGTAGAAGCCGCGTAGGACGGCGCAAACATCCCGCCGGTCCGACGGCGACCCGTCGACCACCACCACCCGCGCGAGCGGCAGGGCCATCTGCGAACTCGTTGTGGCGCTTGCGGCCCTGGATGGCCCACCCCTGCGATGCTGAGTCGTGGCATCCATCAAACGTCGTCTCTGGCGATGTCATACAACCGAACTGAAAGAGTACGGCTTTCCACTTGAACCGGGAAGTGTGCCAAAGGCCATACGACACGGCCTGTCGAACCGTCCGACCCGGTGCGCAAGGCTGGGTGTCCGTGGACTGACTGGACACTCCGAAAGGAAAGGCTGGCGCTCTGACGGCGTAGCAAACAAACCGGACGCGCCTTTCGGGTGTTTCTGGTGTGATGCGGCGCGTTGTCCGTTGCGGACGGCGCGCCGTTCCTGTTGCGGCGAGGAGGATGTGGGGAATGTCCGAAGCATTGCGCCGGCCGGCACGGGACTGGCCAAGGGTGGTTGTGCTGTCGCTGGGGGGCGTGGTGGCGGCGACCGGCACCGGGCCGCGCCATCTTCAGTCGACGCCCGACGGCGCCCTGGTCGCCGCGCTTCCCGCAGCCGATACGCCTGGGCATCAAGGGTCGGCGGCTGCTGCCTTGGTGCTGCCGCGTACTCTACGGCAAGTGCCCAGTACCTATCTGACGTTCGAAGATGTCTCCGAACTGGCCGACGAAGTTGATCGCCACGTCCGCGAAGGCGCAAGCGGCATTGTTGTGGCCGGTGGGGCGGATACGCTTGAGGAGGTGTGTTTCGCGCTCGACCTGCTGATCGACACGGAGGTCCCCGTGGTGCTGACTTCCTCCCTTCGGCCGGGTTCCCATCCAGGATCCGACGCCACGGCCAATATGGTTGCGGCGGTGCAGGCCGCGGCGCACCCGAAGGCGCGGGGTCAGGGGGTGCTGGTGGTGCTCGACCACACGGTTCACGCGGCGCGCTTTTTGCGCCGTGCGTGGTCCACGCCGAGTGGAGCGGCGACCACGGCCTTCGTCAGCGCTCCCGGTGGTGCCCTTGGCTGGGTTTGCGAGGGCGTGCCGACGTTCGTGCAGCGGGTCGATCGGCTGGCCGCCCTGCCACGCGCCTGGGCTGAACCGGCAGCACGGGTCGCTATTCTGGATGCCGGCCTGGACGTCGATGGCACGTTGGTAGATGCCGCCGTGCACAGCGGCTTTGCCGGGCTGGTGATTCAGGGAATGGGCGGTGGCCATGTCGCGCCGGGCATGGCCGATGCCATGGAAGCCGCCGCGTCGCGCCTTCCGGTGTTGCTGGCCCCACGCGCGATGGGCGGTCCGGTGCTCCGTCAGTCGTATGGCTTTCCCGGCGGCGAAGTTGATCTCCAGCGGCGCGGCGTGCTGCGGGCCGGGTGGCTGTCGGCCATCCAGGCGCGGGTTGCCCTGACGCTGCTGCTGCGCGGGGGCGAAGACCGCCGCTCCATCGAGGCTTGGTTCGATCAGTTTGGGAGCTAGTAAACTGATCCGCGCCGTGTCGCCCGCCGTATTTCTACTAGGCGTGTCGGACACTCGGGGAACCCGGCCTGACAGGCCAACGTTCCGTAGGACCAGGGGCATCAGGGCGGTTCGCCGGCCCCGCACGGAGGAACCCACGATGACCAACCATGATTACGTTTCAATGAAGCGGGAAATCAGGCGTCTGGAGGCGTCCGATCCGGTGCCGCACTATTCGTCAAACGCTGCCGTGAAACTTTATACCCTCAAGGCTGCTGCCATCGCCTACGAGCAGGGTCTTTATCCCGAAGACGATGCTCAAGCCCCGCTCCGCCTGAGCCGCCGCCACTAGCCAGCACTCCCACCAGCCTACCCCCAAGGCCCCGTAGCTCCTGAGAGTGGCGGGGCCTTTGTAATTGGGTGATGCAGAAAGGAGAAAGCCCCGCCGGGGGGGAGGCGGGGCTTTCAGAACCATCCTCCGGTGGGGGGCCAGGGGGGATGGCGCTCCGGGGGACGGTATCGGGGAAACGGGGCCGGTTAGATGGCGTTGGCCAGGGGCAGGCGGTTGGACCCGGACGGCCGCGGCGTGGCCGTCTTCCAGCCACCGGAGGAGCGGATAAACGGCATCGGGGGAGTGCTCTGCATCTTCCTTTGCGTCAGGGTATGGCGGGCTTTATCCACGGCCGCCATAACGTCGGCGGGGCCGATGCGGTCACGCTGCATGACCAGGGCCGTAAGAGGATCAGCCATCAGCTCCTCCACCGTGGGTTCCACGCCAGCCGGTTCCCAATAATCGGGGTCAAAGCCGGCGGTAAAACCGGGACGGGGGTGGGAATTCTTTCGAAGCGCGGACTCGCGCATGAATGCCTCCGTGGAAGATCTACAAGGAGTGCCGCTGGAAGTATCCAGTCTGACGGTGACTCGCTGACTGAAAACAATGCCTGTGCCGGGTGCTTCGTTCCGCGTTATGCCCTGAATTTTTCATGGGTTCTTTCGACGTACTACAAAGGGTCTTGGAGTGCTGCCAAGTGCCGCCGTGCCTCTGCAAGAAGGGTACCGACGCGGTGCGCCGGAACGCCCAAAACCTGCGAACATTCTTCGACCGAAAATCCCTCGACGGACACCAGCGTCAGCACTTGGCGCTGGTTCGGCGGCAGCGCCTGAAGCCGCCCTAAGATGCCGGGCAGCCGATCACCTCCGCGCTCGTTTTCAAGCGCCGAAGCGTCCGGAACAGGCTCTGGCAGGTATGGCGCGTGATTTGCCCCGGCAATGGCCGGGACGGGGGGCATCGCCACTCTGCGCGAGCGGGCGAAGGTCTGACTGACATGGCGGGCGAGGGCATCGTGAAGCAGTCGGAACAAATCGACCTCCACGGCGTCCTGCCGGACGCGGGCCGGGTCCGTCCTGTACGCCACCAAGCAATCCATGACCGACGCGTCCGCCATCGTGCGGTCGCCGGACAGAATAAATGCGTGGCGGCGAAGCCTGGGCAGTGCGGCCCTAACATGCGCATGTCGCACGCTCGCATCCCTCCCGCTTTCTTGATTGCTCCAGCGCCAGATCCTGTTTGGCATTGCGATCCCGTATGCTGGCTTCTGGCTGCATCGTATAAACAGTGGGGAGGGGGTGTCAAATACAAAAAGCCGTCATATCCCTGAAATAAACTAGTAAAACATCATGCATGATTTTAATTACCTCCAATGTGGTATTCTTATGGCAGAGCTGGTCAGTGGAGTGTGATGGAGTGAGTAAGTATTGTGCCGAACGCGCAGATATCATTACTATGGTATAGGAGGGGGAATAGCCTGGTGCGCGGGTGGATAGTGGATGTGTTTCTGCCTTCCTATCCTTTTAGGGAGGGTGGTACGACCGCTCCTGCGGCAAGGCGTAGTGCGCCAATGAAAAAAGCCGGGGTGCACCCCCGGCCTCGCCTGATGGTCACATATTGCAGAAGTCCACTCAGGTTCCGTGGCGTCGGCGCACCGGGGGCATGGCGGAGTCATCAAGCAGCGCCAGAAAGCGTGCCGGTACGGGTTCGCCTAGAAGATCCTCGGCAATGGACCGCAGCGCATCCTGGTCGGCCCACAGTGCGTCCACGCGGTCGCGCAACATCGGCTGTTCAGCCAGCGCCACCTCGACCAGGAACAAGCGTCCCGGCGACAGGTGCCCTAACAGCAAGGCCTCGATGTCGTCGTCTGAAATGGGGGGCCGAAGCTTCATGCGCCGCGTCGAATCCGTTCCGCAAAATCATCGTCCTGGGGTTGCGGCTTTTCCGACTTGTCCAAAGTGGCGCGCAAATCGCTTCGGGCACGCGACAGACGGGATTTGACCGTTCCCACGGGGACTCCGAGGACTTGGGCGGCCTCCTCGTAATCCAATCCCTCGACGGCGATCAGGAGGAATACCTCTTTATGGGCCGACGGAAGGAGGGTGAAGGCTTTGTCCACGTCCAGCACGCGCATGCGCTGTTCCTGATCGGCGGCCACCGGGACGGTGTCCATCGCGTCGCCGCCACAATCCAGGAAGGGGCTGCGGCGTGCCCGGCGGAGATCATTGAACAGTACGTTGCGCATGATTGTGAACAGCCATGCCCGCATGTTGGTTCCCAGTTGCCAGCGATCGAGATTCGAGATCGCCCTCACGAGGCAGTCCTGCACGAGGTCATCGGCATGAGCCGGGTCGTTCAGCAGCATCCGCGCATAGCGGCGCAGCCGCGGAAGTTCATCCAAAAGAGCCTGACGTCTGGTGTCCATGTCCTGTGGTGTCCCCTTTGTCGGGCGGCCCGCGACGCCCTTAGCTTGCGCTGCCAGGACGACTCAATCAGGGTAAACGCCTCGTCGCAGAATGAGGTCCGCAAAAAGGTGGTAGGACTCACCGATTGAGGAGGGTGCGGGGAAAGATGCGGCGCCCGGCAAGGGGCATCCGGGCGTCTAGACCTCGAGACACGCACGGCTTTATCCCGCGCGACTCCGTGCTGTGCCCATAAATAACGTTCCTGTGGTTGCGCCTGTTCCACGAATTCCTTCACCGTGGCGCTGCTGCCTCCTATAGAGTGGGGGGGCACAGTGAAGGAGGGTTGCCATGGGTGAGGTGATCAACCTGCGCGAAGTCCGCAAGCGTCGCGATCGCGCCGCCCGCGAGGCAGAGGCCGCCGCCAACCGGGCTCGGTTCGGCCGGACCAAGGTCGACAAGCGCAAGGATGCCGACGAGGTCGAACGCGCCCGCCGCGACCTTGATGGCAAGCGCCTGGACGAAGAGCCTGATGCTCCCGCGTGACTGATTTAGCGCCAGAAGCGTTTGGCGCGGGTAAACCGCTTCCAGCCGCGCGCCGCGACCGCAAGGCGTTTGGCCCCTTTTGCCTGCGCACGGTGCCAACCGATCACTTCGCCTGCGGCGAAGCTCAGGGTGCTGTCGTTGGGAGACGTCCCTTCGGCGATGCAATCGCGTATCAGGGTTTGCGCCACGTCGATATCGTTGAGATGTCCGAGGTCATCCTGCAGGGCCGCCAGGTTTGCGGCAAACTTGGCGGCCTTTTTGCGGCCCATCAGGCTTTCGAAAAACTCGGTGGCGTATCGCAGCTTCTTTATATGGATGCGCAGGCGGTGGCGCTGGGCCGGGCCCAGGCTCTTGAAGTGCCGCCCTTTCTTTAGGGTGCGGCCATGCCGGGCCGTCATGATTTCCGGTGCCAGGGTTTCTATGGGTTGGGCCAGCCGGGGGGAGTCGCGCAATGGCAACGTCTCAAGCCATGCCCCGACGTCCAGCACCATCTGCGCGTATCGCGGCTGATCCACCGCGGCCAACGCCCGCTCATATGCCTCATCCCGCCGCGCCTGGAACAGTGCCTGCAAGGCCGTGAGGCCGCCATCGTCTGCTGCTTCGGTCAATACCGGGCCCAGAATGTCCGCTGTGAACACATCAAGGTCCCGCGCCGCGCCCAGTTGGGCGGTAATCCATTTCAGCTCTGCCTTGATCGACTCGGTCTCCGGGCCATCGATACCTTCGCCAAAGATCGACATGGCCGAGCGTAGCCGCCGCAGGGCGACCCGCATCTGGTGCACGGCCTCGGGCTGCCGGCCATCGCGCAACGCCGGTTCATTGAGCAGCAAGTGATGCAGACAAGCCCTGCCGATGGCCTGAAACGCTTGTGCTCCCGTCATGTCCGGGCGCAGGGTCAGGCGGTCCGCCTTTACGGCCGATGGCGTGCGGCCGGTCACAAGATCGAAACCGCGGTCCGCTTTGCTGCCAAGCGCAACGCGCAAGGGCAGGTCTTGGGCTAGGCGGCGGGCCACACTATAGAGGTCGGCCGGGCTGCCGCGTTTGAGTTCCAGTTCCGCTTCGCAGATGGGAGCGGTCGTCTGCCCCGCCTCGACCTCGCCGAGATCGAGGGTCAGCTCCATTTCCCATGTGCCGTTGCCGAGGCAATACGTGGTCCGGCGGAACCGGGTGGTGAAGACGGGATGCAGCGTGTTGCCGCCGCTGGCCCGCGCGATGACGCCGGCGATTCCGGCCTCGCGCAGGGCCTGATGGTCGGGCTGATCGCCGGCGATTTCCTGCTCCCACTCGTCACGGCTGAGGTGGCTGCTTCCGGCTCCGTTGGCGGCCTGGACCTTGACGGCCTGAATGCGTCGCGCGCCGATGTGGCGTATCCGCAGGCTAACGCCCGCGTCGTACAGATGGTGACGCGCGGTATCGAAGTAGACCGAGGTCAGCGTGCGGGTGACGGCCCGGCCCTGCTTCAGTTCCTGGATGGCTGGGTGACGGCGCAGGCGCTCCAGATGGCGGCGGTCCATCTGCAGCTTTAATTCGACCTCTGTGGCCATCGCTTTGTCCCGCTTCGCCCGTGCCCGTCACGATATCTGGAGGATAACGCAAAGCACCCCGCATGAACCACGACAATTGCCTTACAGTAGCAAAACGTCTTGTTCGGCCGCTTTCTTTCATGTGACATTAGCGCCGTCGCGGTTCCGCCGGGGACTGCTGCATTTTTCGCGGCTGTACACGGTCGATGGGACAGCGGAAGGGGGCGTTGCCGGACAAGCGGCGGCGCCAAGGCGGGAGGAGAGTCGTATCGTGCTCAGGATGGCCGGTTGCAGCCAGCACATCAAACGTGCCGCAAGGCTCGCCCCGGCGCGGGTGTCGCTGCGGACGGCGCTCATGGCGCTGGTTCTGACGGTTCCGGCGTTGGCGGTGTCGGGCTGCGCGGGCCTGTACGATCCGCACGGCTTTTCTTCGGCCATGACGGCCGGCAACGGACAACTTCAGGCTGATGCCGCCCTGGCCGCCCTGGCGCGCGGCGATTACATCCGGGCCGAAAACGAGGCGACGGTTGCCTTGTCACGCGACCCCCGTAATGCCCATGCTCTCCTGGCGGCGGGCGTGGCCTATCAAAATTCGGCGCGGCCCGCCCAGGCGCGGCGCATGTATGAGGAAATCCTCACCCTTAATTCGCCCGCCGTGGTGTCGGGTCCGTGGTGGGGGCCGACGCCGCGGTTCGTCAGTGATGTCGCGGCCGACAATCTTCGCGCCTTGGGGCAAGCCGCGCCGGCGAATGGCTCCTTGGTCAGCCTGGCTGCCGCGCCCGAGCATGTGGTGCCGATCCTCGGCCTGACCGAAGACGCCGCCGGGCCGGCTGCCCAGCGGTTCGTCGTATTGGCCCGCCTGCGCGACGAGGCCTTGATTACTGGCGAAGAATACCTGCGCCGTCGGGCGGCCAATCTGGGGGCGCTGCTGCCGCTCAGCGAACCGCCGCCGGGACTCGGCATGAATACCCCGTCGCCCGGTGCCGACGAGGTGGTGTCCCGGCTGCGTGCCCTGCGCGAGGCCTATGAAACGCGCAATGTCTCGGCCGCTCAGCATGCCGCTGAACGCACCATGATCCTCGATGGCCTGCTTCCGGCGGCACCTCGGACCCGAGCCATGCCCGCCGTCGCACCCGCCGGATTGCTGGAGGCGGCCACCGCCGTCGGCCGGCTTCAGCGCCTGCACGAAATGGGGTTGATCAGTGCGGCAGAACAGGCCCGCGAACGCGCCGCCATTGACCGGGCGACTCGCTCAGGCGCCGCGCAGGGGCGGGCGACGGCTCCCGCTTCCGCCGCCGCATCGCCGCGCCCAGACCGCAAGCCTGCCGCTCCGGCCGCGACGTCCGGCGCCCAGGCGGCGACGCCCTTGGTGCCCGCCGCCGGAACAGGGAACCCCGCCGCGACGTTGCGCAGTGGGCGCGGGCCGCTGGAAATCCTCCCGACGCCAGCGCCGGGGACTGAAGACACCCAAGGGGATGGTGCCGTGTTGGCGGCGGCGCAGGGTGGGCTGATTCTCCAGCCTGCGTCGGCCAAGCCGGCCCCCGGCCCGGCTCCCGCTCCGGCATCGCCCGCCGCGCCGGACAAGCCAGCATCTGCCCCCGAGGTTGCTCCCGCACCCACTGCCGCGTCCGAGGCGGCGGCACCGACGGCCTCCTCTGGTGCGGTGGCCGTCCATCTGGCGTCGTTTCGTAGCGAGGAGCGGGCGCGCATCGGCTGGACCGAATTGCAGGCCCGCCACCCCTCTCTTAAAGGAATGGAGATGCGGGTCTCCCAGATCGATCTTCCAGGGCAGGGGACGTTCTACCGGCTCCTGGCCGGGCCGGTGGCCGATCGTGCTGCCGCCGACGCGTTGTGCAGCACGCTGAAGCCCCAGTATTGCAAGCCCGCATTCAGCGGAAACTGAGAGGGGTCTTTTTTGTGTTGCCAAGGCGGTGGGGTACCCCTATAGTCCGCCTCCTGTTCGGCGCCCTCGGGTGTCGGGCGGACCAGTTTTCATCCTTCACAGCAGGGTGTCTTGGCGGGGCCGGGTTGGTTGGCTCCGTGGTGATGCTTCC
>Ga0172382_10009287_pt1 | contig 13453 bp, 11 predicted proteins | sample Leawel138RmetaG_FD_122245 | JGI IMG/M metagenome (GOLD analysis project Ga0172382, IMG submission 122245) | Leachate microbial communities from a municipal landfill in Southern Ontario, Canada - Leachate well 138R metaG | ecosystem: Engineered > Solid waste > Landfill > Unclassified | place...
GAACCGATCGATACGTCGCAACAGGTGATCGTCGGGAACATGATCGTCGAGACAGAAGTCATAAAACAGCTGCGCCGGCGCCACCTGTGTTCCCATCATCGCTCTGCCCTCCGATCAGCACAGAACGATGGAATCACGCCCTCGGAGCCCGTTCAACCGCCGACTTAATCAACACAATCCGCCAGAAGCGGACGTCAGCCACTGGCGTCAAAAATCTCTACCTTCGATTAATTGGCCCCAATGATTGCCTGTACACGTATGCCGTGCCGAAGCAGCTGGGGCGTGCCCCCAATTCTCTGTCTTTCCGCTGCTATTTGCGCCGCGAAAAATCGATATATCGGGCCCGAGATCTATTTCGGCGTCGGGTAGCCACCGAAAGTAGCGCGCGGACAGCTTTTTTGGATGCATATCGCTCCTTAGGAACTGCGCATCGGTCCCCAAGTAACGCCGGAGTCGCCCGTCTGCTTTATCGAGTTGCCGACGACAAGACATTGCGTCATCGTCGACAATATTATGAAGTGTGCGGAATGAACAATTGGGGGGCACACAGACGTGAGATTTTTGTCATACAATCCTGGTCACGACGGTGCCGTCGCATTTCTTCAGGACTTCCGCCTAATATTTTCCATCGAAGCGGAGAAGGATTCCAACTACCGATATTCCGCGATTTCCGTTGATGAAGTTCTAGACGCCGTCGGCGAGCTCAGCGACATTCCTGATGTCATCTGTATGAGCGGCTGGTGGCCGCGAGATCATCACGAATTTCTACACGGGTCCCACAGGAATGGTGGGTACCGAGGTGTGTCGAATGCAAATGCTATCATGGAAACGGGGAGGCTTTTACGCGGTAGAACAGACTACTTCTCATCCTCCCATGAAAGGTCGCACATACTCTGTGCCTTCGGAATGTCGTCTCTTCCCCGAGGAACTGCCTGCTACGCACTAGTGTGGGAAGGGGAGATGGGTGCGTTCTACGAGATCGACCCCGATCTCAATATAACTCTGATTGCCGATGTGCTTAATCAACCCGGAAATCGGTACGGACTACTCTATGGCCTAGCTGATCCTACCTTCCCTAAAGACGGACCTTACCCCCGTGCTTCGGACGCGGGAAAGCTGATGGCCCTCGCGTCGTTCTCGGAACGAGCAAAGCCCACTGATGAAGAGAAGGAGTTGCTCCATTTCCTGCTAGATGGTCCTTATCGAAAGCTCAGCGACTACGATCGCCTCGCCGGGGCACCGCATATTAACGTGGGTCTCGACGACCCCGAATTCCGCAACTTTGCGGGGATTTACAGTGATGCGATCTTCGACATCTTTTTCCGATTTGCGAGGGCAAATCTGAAGAGCGGGCGACCACTGGTGATTGCGGGCGGATGCGGTCTGAATTGCGACTGGAACACCAAGTGGAGGGAGACAGGATTCTTCTCCGAGGTCTTCGTCCCTCCGGTTGCGAACGACTCTGGAGCCGCGATTGGTACAGCTATCGACGCGCAATTCCGCCATACCGGCAATCCCAAGATCGACTGGGACGTCTATTCGGGACTAGGTTTTCGCAAGGATGGCGTGATCGATTTTAGCAAATATGACGTGTACGAGAAGGACAACGACACGGTCGCCCACATGTTGGCGAATGACCTCATCATCGGCTGGGTGCAGGGTCGATACGAGATCGGCCCCCGCGCGTTGGGCAATAGGTCCATTCTAGCCTCCCCTTTTCACGACGAAACAAGAGTGCGTTTGAACGAGATAAAGCAGCGTGAACAATTCCGCCCGATCGCCCCGGTCTGTCTTCAGGATGAGGCGGAGAAGTGGTTTGGATGCGACCACGAGAGCCCGCATATGCTTTACACGTATCGCTCGACCACGAGAGACCTACGCGCAGTGACGCACGTGAATGGCACCGCTCGCCTTCAAACAGTCACCTCCCTGACGAACAAGGAGCTTTGCGACCTGCTTGCCGCGTTCAAGGCTCGCACCGGCTACGGAGTCCTGTGCAACACTTCTCTCAATTTCAAAGGTAAGGGATGCATCAACAACATGACCGATCTCAATGCTTATGCTCAAGAGCGCGGCCTTGATGGTTTCGTGGTCGACGGGCAAGCTTACCTCCTCAGGGATTCTCCGCGTTACCAGGCGTATTTGGATATGGCGGGGCCCAAGCGCAGGCCGGAAGCCGGTTTAGCATAGGGCGTCGAGCTACCCGGCACGGACATATGATTGGCGCTGGAAGCCCTCAGCGCTCGAATCGGTTGCTTCGGAGACTATAATAAACATGGATTCATATCCGCTCGGCTTCGAAGAATGCGAAGACCTCAGATCCACCTTCATCCGCGACATTACTTTGCAACAACTTGCAAACTCGACGGAAACAGCTGAGCGTTGCTGTCTGGAATTAGCCGTGATTCCAAGGAAGCTCGTCAGATACTGGCACGATCCGTCGGACATACCAGGGGACGTCCGCACCTGCCTTGAGAGCTGGGATTGCCTCGCTGACGAGGGTTTTGAGTTTCACATGTTCGACGACGCTAGTGCGGCAGCGTACATCGCGGGCGCCTTTGGATTACGAGAGTGCCGGGCGTTCGCGCGATGCAGTCACCCGGCGATGCGATGCGACTATCTGCGCATGTGTTTCGTGCTCGCCGAAGGCGGCTTCTATGTCGACGCGGACGACGTGCTGCTCGGGGAAGGATGGAGGCACATTTTCCGGAACGGAACGCTTAAGGTGCAGCCGATGTGTTACGACATCACGGCTTGCGGGATGATGCGCGCGGCCGATATTTGGCGCTCAGATCTGTCGAGCAATGGCCGCGTTTTCTATGTCAACAACGACCCTATCGCCGCCCCCGCCGATCACCCGGTCCTGCGGCGCGCGCTCACCCGCGCGACCGAAAAGCTATTGGGTGAAGACCCCTTTCCCGATATCCAGTCTACGACCGGCCCGGGCAACCTTACTGCGGCCTTGGCCGCACATGCACGGCACTTGCAGATAGAAGGCCTTCCATTCGACTTCGAGTTACTACGTGACTGGGAATCTATCGCGGAGATGCGCTGGAACCTCTCCTACCGCGCTGATTTCCGCAATTGGCGCAACGTCTACGGCTGCTGAAATGATGCGCCGCGAGCCCGCGCAATGAATCTCCAGGAAACTTTCGGTTGGCTACGGAAGCTCGCCTTCCGCGCGTCGCGCGTCATCCTAGGCATTTTTGATGGTGGTCGCATCTCGGCGTTCGGTAATGGCCGGGGAAAGATAGGGATGATTCTGATCGTCAACCTGGACCGGCAGCCACAGCGGATACGACGGACGCTACGCGAGCTGAGCCGATTCGAGACCTCCGACGGTGCTTCGCTGGCCTCACTAGCGCGACGGCTGGCGGCGGTGGATGCTCGCGACGGACGTGCCGTGGCGGCGACAAATGATGTGGATCCCACCTACCTTTTGGCCGATCAGCTCTATGTCCAACCGGACGCGAGGCTGGAGGAGTGCTTTGGCCCCGAAGAGCCGATCAGAATGACGCGGCAAGAGGTGGCCGTCGCCAAGTCGCACATCGAAGCATGGAAGGCCATCGCCTTGGCCCCGTGCGATCATGTTCTAGTACTTGAAGACGACATCTGGTTCAGGCCAGGGGCCGCCAAAGCGATTGATCATGGATGGCGGGCTGCGACCATGCGCTGTGCGGACAACGGAGGCCCGCACCTCCTCTATCTCTCCTACGCGGAGGCCGATGGGGCACTCGCGCGTGTCGACCCTTGCGTCGACCTGTTTCGACCAACGCGCGGACTTTGGTTTCTGTCAGGCTACATTTTATCTCGTCAAGGTGCGGAGATACTTCTACGAGCCATGCCCGTCGTCGGTCCCGTCGACATGTGGATGAACTATCGCTTCAAAGAACTTGACGCGCTTGCGCTTTCATCGTCGGCGATCTTGCAACGTCCGGATGGAGGCTCAGACAACTGCTATTCTATCCTACCGTATCTTGCGCGAGCGGGTATCGTCGATGCGAACGCCGTTAATGTGCCGCGCAGGGTATCCGCTGGTCCGGTTTTGGCGTGGACTGCTGGTGGCGACCGAGACAGTTTGGCCATGGCATTGTCGATGCTTGGTCTCCGCGTGCGAGCGTTCGACGGTGACGAAGAGGCCATTGAGGAGGACGGCCTACTATCTCTCCTTGAGACTTTCGATGCTCTCGTGGACATCCCGCTCTCGCCGGAAGCGCAATTCGCGGCGATTGCGAAGACTGGCGCCAGGTTCGTGCTCGAAGCCGACGCCTGCTGCCGGATCAAGTATGATCGGCTGCCGGCCGCCAGAACCGCGATCCTGCCGAACGATAAGCCCTGCGATACGTCGTGGCGACCGCTTTGTGCGCTTCTAGGTCTCGCACCGCCTGTAGAGCCATTTCCTCTTGGTTCTCCGCGCGAGTGGCGGGTCTTTCGTGATGATCGTGTGACACCCGCGCACCTAAACGGCAGCGTATCGCAAAGGGCCCGTGTGATGGACGATTCACCTTGGGCTTTAGTTCCAGAAGGCGGCTGGCCCTCGCAGCCGTGTCCAGACCGAGCAACACAGTCTGCGAGTACGTGCATCGTCCGCGCGACGATGACGACCGCATCACTGCTACTCCCTGGACGGGTCGAGACATTTCCTGGAAATCTGGCCGCGTTCGCTCAGGAGGGAATGGTGTGCGACTCGGACGGCGCGCACCTTGTCATTGATAAGATTGCGACCGGAAACAGACCGTATCGCTCTGGTGCCTTTGCTTCCGCACGCTCTTTTGGGCACGGTCGTTTCCAAGCCGAAATTAAGGCTGCTCGCGGTTCTGGCCTCGTTACTGGCTTCTTCCTTCACCGGACCGCGCCTCGGCAGGAGATCGACGTCGAGCTAACCGGCGATAGTCCGCACCAAATGCTGGTCAACGTCTACTTCAATCCTGGGGATGACGGAGCGACTGCTGCGTTCGGTTATCGGGGTTCGCCTTGCCGCATCGAGCTAGGGTTCGACGCAACGGAAGGTTTTCATCTCTATGCAATCGACTGGCGACCGGGGTGCATTTCTTGGTCCGTAGACGGTAGAGTGGTTCACGAACGGGTCGGGTGGGATCCTACCCCAATTCCGCATCTTCCCATGCGTCTGCACGGCAATCTTTGGTCTCCTCGCTCGGTAGAAATTGCCGGACGCATCGATAGAAGTGCATTGCCATCGACGGCGACCTTCAGAAACATATCAATTTGGACTTGAAAGGAATGCTTTGGAATTGCTTGCAGTGCGACGCCGCACGACTGCGTTGCGCCAGAAGCTGACGTACCCCGGATGGAAAGTGATTCAGCCCTCTGATTTTACTAGGCGGTTTCGCCGGGAAGAGTTGACGTGCAGATGCGACCAGCATGAAAATGTTTCTGTAACGAGATGAAACAATCAGAGCGGTGGGTTAGTGTCTGGTATAGACGATCCGAACGATTTTGCGGCGGGCGCATTCCATTCGGCGTTTTCGTCTGGCGACATGCGGCCCCATTCGTCGGCTAGAGTTCTGCGCTTGGGGGATGAGAATGCAGATAGTGCGGGCCAGAATTGAGAACTTTCGTCTTTTGCGGGACGTCGAAGTTGGGTTCGAGCAACGTACAACGCTCATCGTCGGGCGGAACAACAGCGGGAAGACTTCGATCGCGGAGCTGTTCCGGCGGCTCCTATCCGGCGGTAGTCTGGCGTTCCGGCTCGAGGACTTCTCTCTCGGGTGCCACGAGAGCTTTTGGCAGGCGCTGCAGGCTTATCGCGCCGACCCGCAGGCCGCCGATGTTCTAGATCAGCTGCCGTCGATCCGCTTGGTTCTCGATATCGGATACGACACGGATGCGCCGGATCTGGGACCGCTGGGCAACTGCATCATCGACCTAAACGACGACTGTCACGAGGCCCGCCTGGAGTTTCGTTTCGGCCCGAAGGCGACGGCGCCCGAGGCTTTCTTCGCCGACCACCTGATACCGCTCGATGAAGCCGCAGACGACCGCTCCCGCTTCTTTCGGAACCTAAGCCAACGGCTCCCGTCCGCCTATGCAGGGACGCTTGAGGCCGTCGATCCCAACGACGCCACCAACCGCAAGTTGCTCGAGAGCAAGTTGCTCCCGACGCTGATCGGAGGTGGCTTCATCAACGCGCAGCGTGGTCTCGACGACGACACCATCCGCGAACGCGACGTCCTCGGCAAAGTTGTCGAGGTGCTGTTTCAGTCGGCTTTGACGGACGACATCAACCCGGAGAGGCGGACGACCGCGGAGCAACTTAAGGACGTGGTGGAGGCCATTCAGGGCGACGTTCACAGCAGCTTCAATTCTGGGCTGACCTCGTTGCTGCCCACGTTCGATTTGTTTGGATACCCCGGTCTTTCAGATCCTGGGCTCGTGACCGAGACGAGCTTCGACGTGAACAAGCTCCTCAAGGACCACACGAGGGTTAGGTATCGGGGCGTCAATGGCATGACTTTGCCTGAGACCTACAACGGGCTGGGGACGAGGAACCTCGTCTATATGCTCCTTCAGCTGCTGCGCTTCTTCCGGGAGTATCAGGCGACACCGACATCCGCCGGCATCCACCTCATCTTCATAGAGGAGCCTGAGGCACACCTTCATCCACAGATGCAGGAGGTCTTCATCCGGCAGCTCGAGCGTGTCGCGGCCGCGTTCGTGGCGCAGCTGAACGCTGATCGGCCGTGGCCGGTGCAGTTCGTTGTGACGACACATTCCCCACACATGGCGAACGAGGCGCGGTTCGAGAGCCTCCGCTACTTCCTTTCCATTCCCGACGGCGAGGGCATGCGCAGTTCGGTCGTGAAGGATCTGCGTCGGGGCATGGCGGGCGCCGAGCCTGCGGTGCGCGAATTCCTTCACCAGTATCTCACACTCTCACGCTGTGACCTGTTTTTCGCCGACAAGGCGATCCTGATTGAGGGAACGTCAGAGCGGCTCCTGCTTCCTTCCATGATCCGCAAGACTGATGAGGCGGCGGCCGGGCAGCCGCAGCTCAGCAGCCAATACCTGACCGTGATGGAGGTCGGCGGTGCGTACGCGCACCGGTTCTACGACCTTCTCAACTTCCTCGAGTTGCGCACGCTTATAATTACCGACATCGACTCTGTGGCTCTCAATGCCAGTAACAAGCGCGTGGCGGTCCCCGTGGCGCAAGGGACTTTCACCAGCAACGCGTGCATCAAGGAGTGGTTCTCGCCCGAAGTCTCCCCGGCGCAGCTTCTAGCAAAGACGGCGGAGGAGAAGATTCGCGCCAGCAGGCGCCTTGCCTATCAAATACCTGAGGAGGATGGCGGCCCTTCCGCCCGGAGCTTCGAGGACGCGTTCATCCTCGCCAACCCGGAGCTGTTCGAACTTGGCGAGGGCGATCGAGCGGATCTCGCCTATGAGCATGCGGCCGAACAGAAGAAGTCTAGCTTCGCCCTAGAGCACGCGATCGAGAGCACAGCTTGGAGGACACCCAGATACATCGCCGAAGGGCTGCGGTGGCTCGCCGAAGGAAATCCCGCTCCGGTTCTACCGCCCGAGGCGGTGGCAGAGGAGCTGGTCGCCGAGGTAATTGGGGTAGAGGTTGCCGATGACGGACAGTCCGCTCATGGCTGATGGGGAGAGCGCAGCCGACGCTGCCGGCCGCGTTGCGCTGGAGCGCGTCTTCACTTGCTTGGACGATGGTCGCAGCTTCCGTCTCGAGGCGGGCGCCGGTGCGGGCAAGACCTACTCGCTGGAGAAGGTACTCCGCAGGCTTCTCGCCCTGCGCGGGACCGAGCTCCTGCGTAATCGGCAGCAGATCGGCTGCATTACTTTCACGAATGTCGCGAAGGACGAGATCACGTCCCGAGTTCAGGCGCATCCCGCGGTGCGACCAGACACGATCCACGGCTTCTGTTGGTCCCTGCTGCAGGACTTCCAGCCAGATATCCGTTCGTTGGTGCCAAAGCTCGAGGGCTGGACCGATCGGCTCGCCGAGGCGGATGTCGCCGATATCGGTGTCCGTACCGTCCAATATGAACTCGGCTATCCCCGTGTGACCGAAACGGAAGTGTCGTTGCGGCACGAAGACGTGCTCACGCTTATGACCGCGCTCCTCGCACGGCCCAAATTCCGGGCCGTGATGACCGCGCGCTATCCGATTCTGCTAATAGATGAGTATCAGGACACCGACGCCGGCTTCGTGCACGCCTTGAAGCAGTACTTCCTCGACACAGGCACCGGCCCTATCGTGGGCCTCTTCGGCGATCACTGGCAGAAGATCTACGGCGAGGGATGCGGGGCGGTCGAGCACGCGGCGCTTGAGGTCATCGACAAGAACGCCAACTTCCGCTCGGCCGGGCCTATCGTCTCGATGCTTAATCGCATGAGGCCTGCGCTTCCACAGATTCCCAGCGACGCCGATGTGCCCGGCGAGGCGCGACTCTTCCATACCAACGCTTGGCCGGGGCAGCGCCGCACGGGCCAAGGAGGTGGGCACTGGACCGGAGATACGAGCGCCGAGGCGGCCCGCGCCTACTTCGACCTTCTAAAGGCGAGGCTCATCAGCGAAGGCTGGGATTTCTCAGTCGAGCGGACGAAGATCCTGATGCTCAGCCACAGCGTCCTTGCACGGGAACAAGGCTATTCCACGATCCAGCAAATCTACGGTCAGTTCAACGACGCGTGGCTGAAGAAGGAGGATCCACACATCAAGTTCCTTGCGGATCACCTGGAGCCCGCGTGCGCCGCCTTCCGAGCGCAACGTTACGGCGAGATGTTCGGATGTCTCGACGCCGGTCGGCCCAGCATCCGCCGTCATCTGGACAAGGCGGCTTGGTCCCAGTCGTTCCAGGAGCTCATCGAGCTTAGGCAGACGGGGACGATTGGGCAGGTAATTGACTTCATGAGGGCGCAGGTGCACATGCGCGTTCCTCAGGCGGTCGTCGACCGCGAGGATCGACTTGCCGCGGTGGGAGCGGATCCGGTTGAAGGTGAGCCGCGTCGGGTGACCCAGTTGCGAAAGCTCCGCGAGGTGCCCTACTTGGAACTCATTGCCCTGGACGCCTTCATCGACGGCCACACGCCGTTCGCGACGAAGCATGGCGTCAAGGGTGCCGAATTCGAGAACGTCCTCGTCATCGTCGGCCGCGGTTGGAACAAGTACAACTTTGCCCAGATGCTGGAATGGATAGATCCCGGCCCTCCCGAAGACAAGGCCGCCTTCTTCGAAAGCAATCGCAACCTGTTTTACGTTGCATGTTCGCGCCCGAAGAGGAGGCTGGCTCTCCTGTTCACGCAAGTGCTCAGCACGGCAGCGCTAACGAAAGTCGGTGAGCTTTTTGGTGAGGAGAACGTAATCGCCTTGCCGGCTGATCCGAGCGCAGCCTGACTAGCTTCGTGCGACCATCAACCGTCCAATCGGGCCCGATCCGTTCGCGGTCTGGTAAGGAGTGAATTGCTCCCACATTCACCCTATTGATAACGTGGGATCCGAAAGCGAGGCGCCTACTCGGTCGCAAGATCGAATGACTGGTTTTGGTGCAAAGCAGACCTATTTGTCCTGTACGCCACGTAAGCCATCCTTCGGTTGATTTGCTTCCGGGTTTGAACGCTGCATCCGAGACGGCGTCACGATTTATCTTTCTGTGTTTCCTCGAAAGTGTCTTCTTGCTCGCCGCATAGTGCACTCGTGATCGCCCCCAGAAAGAAAGTTGCGGCTTCGGTGCCGACATCAATCCTCGCGGCCAATTCACCGCAGAACCTCCGAACGGTCTCCGTTACCTTCACGGCCTGTGGATCGGGATTTCCAAGGCTCCAGCCGATGAGGTCCAGCAGTTCAGGTTGGCTTTGGACTTCCTCGCGCAGTTTCGCCGCAATTCTCAATACACGCTCTAAAACAACTTTGTCTTTGTGATCTGCCTGAACCTCAAAGTCCAGAAGTTGAAGGCGGGAGCGGATCGCGTCGTCGACCAGTGCTTCCACGGAACCGAAATGCTTGTAAATAAGTGCTTTCGATACTCCTGCATGCCTCGCGATGTCGGAAGGACTGAGAGGATTGGCACGGCTCTCCGTCATGGCGGCAAATACCGCACTCCTCAGACGCTCTTCCCTTTCTTCGCGGTTCCATTTGCGAACGCGAGGGCGCGGTTCTGGTACGTAGAGCGCGTTCCGTCGGGGCATGACTTCACAATCCGAAAATGGAAAAACGTATTGTGAGAGATGTCGGCAATTTGGGGAAGGGCGGTCTCAGGAACCGGGCAATGACTTGCGCAGCTATGCTGATACCAGTCGGCTCGCCTGGTAAATGAGTCAGGCTGAACCCGTGAAACAATTCCGTAGACGCTGTTTCAAAGTGCCGTTTGTTCCAATTCCACGAAGGTTGAAACGCCCACGATGTGTGCACTCTGGAAACGCTCTGACGCTCGACGGCAAACGACAACTTTATCCCACCGCAAGCGACTGCAGGTTTTTCCCTTAGTTTTCAGATGCTTGGCGTACCGTCAGCGAACCTGAACGCCATCCACAGATTTGACTTGCTCTAAACTTGAATCATTTCAGCTTGGATTTGAGTCACTTTGAAGTTGTCGCCACAAAATGTTGGTGGGCCCGGCAGGACTCGAACCTGCGACCAAACCGTTATGAGCGGTCCGCTCTAACCAACTGAGCTACAGGCCCCCAACTTGCGCGCGGGCGAAATGCGCCCGGTCCCCGCCATATAGCAGGAGATGAGCGACTGTCACAGCCTGGATTCGTGTTTCATCCCGCCCCAATTTTGCCCCGTTCCAGCCCGAAGCTCGCGGCAATTCATTCAGACGTGGTTCAGCGCGGAAGGTTGATAAGTGCTGGGAAAGCCGAGCCGCTCCGCCACAAAGGATATAGAGAAATGCCGCAGACTCTTTCCCGCCCTTTCTTTTCCTTTCACGCCTTTGCCCTTCCGGCCATTGCGCTCGCCGCCGGGCTGATGCTTGCCCCCGCCGCCCATGCAACAGATGACGCGCCGCGCACCATCACCATCACCGGTGAGGGCGAAGTCACCGCTGTTCCGGACATCGCCTATATCGACACTGGCGTCGTAACCGAAGGCAAAACGGCTGCTGAAGCGCTGGCCACAAACACCAAAGCGATGAATGAGGTGTTCAAAGGGCTTGAAGAAGCCGGCATCGAGAAACGGGACATGCAGACATCGCAATTCTCCGTCTATCCCGTTTATGAGCAGGTGAAGAATGATGATGGCCGCCCCCACACGCCCACGATTGGCGGCTACCGTGTGCAAAACCAGCTCACCGTGAAGGTGCGCGATCTCGACAATGCGGGCGCGATCCTCGACCGCGTGGTGACGCTCGGCTCGAACCAGCTTTCCGGCATTCGCTTTGAAATCGCTGATCCAAAGCCCCTGATGAACGAGGCCCGCAAGGCCGCGGTTAAGGATGCGCTGGATCGCGCCAAGCTCTATGCAGGCGCGGCGGGCGTCTCGGTTGGCGAAATCCTCTCCATCTCGGAGAACGGCTATTCCATGCCCCGCCCCTATTACGCAAAGGACATGATGGTGATGCGGGCCGAATCCGCCCCGGTGCCGATGGCAGCGGGCGAGCAGACAGTCTCTGCGAATGTGACACTCGTCATACGGATCAACTGACCTCACTGACAAGCTCGGCCGAAAGAGGACTTCGACCGGCACTCGCCCCTTGCGCGGCTCCCCCACGCGCTTGAGACCGGCAAATTTGGGCAAGGGCGGCGCATGATTATGGCGTCGCCCTTTTTCTTCCCCAAAAAAAATGAGAAATAATTATTGAAACGAGATAAAAATCTCATTAAAGGTCTCTCACTGGCGCTGATGCCGGGCTCTTTCGGAGAGCAACATGCCGCTGACACCAGCCGAGATGGACAAGAAGATCGACGAGCACTTCGCTTTTGAGGCGCGCGACGATGTGGAGGGCGTGCTGGGGACGCTCGCGCCGGATGTCGTTCATGACGTGGTCGGCTGGCCCACCGGGATCGTCCATGGAAGGGAGGCCGCCCGCCCGTTCTACGAAACGCTTTTCGCTGACCTCGCAGGCGGCGAGGTCACCCCTATCCGCCGCTACCACGGGGCAGATTTTCTGGTGGACGAGTCGCTCTGGCGCGGCACGGCGCCAGGCCACCCCTTTGGCATTGAAGGTCGTGGCCGCCCGCTGGAGTTCCGCCTGCTTCATGTGATCGAGTTCGGGCCGCAGGGCGACATTACGCGTGAGAACGTCTGGGTGGACCTCGCGGCAATAATCCGGCAACTCCCGGTCGCGGAAGATGTAGCAGCATGAAGGCAAAGGGCGTCCGGACCAATCAGAAGCGACGCACCCGCAAGGATTTGCTTCAGGCTGCAGCCCGGTTGATGAAGGAGGGGCGAACGCCAAGCCTTGAGGAAATCGCGGCGGAAGCACTCGTCTCCCGCGCCACCGCCTATCGCTATTTCCCGAATGTGGAAGCACTGCTCATTGAAGCGCCGCTCGATCTCGCCCTGCCGGATGAGGAAGCGATGTTTCGCGGCGCTTCAGTCGCGGACCCCGTCGCACGCATGGAGCGTGTGGACAAGGTGTTCCATGAGATGATCCTTGAGAACGAGACCGCACTTCGTCTCATGATCGCCAAAACGATGGAACGGCGCGCAGCGGGGGATGATGATCTCCCCACACGGCAAAACCGCCGTACACCGATGATCGAAGCGGCACTTTCCCCCGCAAGGACAGAATTTGACCCCGCGTCGCTCGACCGCTTGCAAAAAGCGCTCGCTTTGCTCATCGGCACGGAATCCATGATCGTCTTCAAGGATGTGCTGCAACTGAGCGACAAGGAAGCCCGCGAAGTGAAACGCTGGGCCATCCGCGCATTGATTTCTGCAGCGCGAAAATGAAGGAAAACCATATGTTTTCGGGGTTTTCGACCGCACCCTTGTAATCCCGTGAAGGCACCCCATATAGAACTCATCGGGGTTGTTCCAGCGCGCCACGCGCAGCAGGAATAGCCGCCCGGCAGAGCCGGGTCTGACATAAGCCGATAATTCATTTCAGCGGTCGACCACGGATGTAATGGCGGTGCGGTTGGAATGTTTGGGATAAGGCCGGGGAAGCCCGGCCTTTTTTCATGCCCATCGTTCTCAAACGCGCAATTGCGGCCGCATCACTCTGCGAAAGGAGTCGATGTTATGTCTTCCAGTTACCTGGCGACGATCAAGGCGACGCCCCCTCCTACTCGTATAAGCAAAGCGGATATCACCACCGAAATTGCAAACGGGATAATCAAGCAGCAGGCCAAAGCCCGCGCCGAAAAAACCGCAAGGCTGAGAGCGCTACGCCTCGCAAAGGAAGCAGCCGAAGCAAAGGCAGCCGCGAAGGCCGAAGCGAAGAAGAAGTAGATGACGCTTCGCGGGATAGTGAAGCACAATGAAAAAGCCCGGATCAGGTGATCCGGGCTTTTCTGTTTCACAGCAGCA
>Ga0172382_10009288_pt1 | contig 13453 bp, 10 predicted proteins | sample Leawel138RmetaG_FD_122245 | JGI IMG/M metagenome (GOLD analysis project Ga0172382, IMG submission 122245) | Leachate microbial communities from a municipal landfill in Southern Ontario, Canada - Leachate well 138R metaG | ecosystem: Engineered > Solid waste > Landfill > Unclassified | place...
AATTCGACACAAATTCTAAAAATCCTTTTGGTATCATTTGTAAATTATTCAACTGTTTGTCTTTATTTCAAACTAATCCAGTTAATTGCTAATACCATATTTTGTCTTCATGATTTCGCCCTGGTATGCTTGACGATAATTATGCATAATGTTATTATCACCTTATAAGAATCATAGGTTTATACCAGCAGCCTTACATTTTTCTAAACATCGTTTCTTTTCGCAGACTTCATAAAGTCAGCAAAGTCAACAAAAAAGGTTTTAGGAGGGAGATCATATGAAAAGTTTACCACCAGGATGGGGAGAAAATCAACAGGCAGTAGTCAAGACAAGCTTACCGCTTGCCACACAGCTTTTTCCGGTGGCGGATATGCTTGCAAAGGATCTTCGCGGTACGTTGAAGCTGGTTAAAGAAGCCGGCTATGACGGAGTTGAATTTTTCGGCGCACTGAAATATGTTGCTCAGGATGTTCGCTCAGCTCTTGATGAAGCCGGACTGCAAATTGCGGGATGGCATACGCCGTGGGAATACCTGACCCCGGAAAACATCTATTCTACTATTACTTATAACAAGGTGCTCGGCAATCAGTTTATTATCGTTCCTTGGAGGCCGGATGAAATCCTCGCCACCCGGGAGAGCTGCTTGCAGTTTGCCGCAGAGTTAACTTGGGTTTCCGACATGCTTGGCATGTATGGTATGGTTACAGGTTACCATAATCATGCAACCGAGTTCCGTCCCACCGACGATACGAAGGAACTGCCTTGGGACATTATCGCTCAGAACACCCCTTCTAATGTCATTATGCAAAACGACATCGGAAACGGAATGCATGGCGGCGGAGATATGGTCGGCCTGCTGAAGAAATATCCGGGCCGTGGGGTAACCATACATATGAAGCCATACTCGACTGAGAGCCGTGACACGTTCTTCGACGATTCAAATTGCTCCATCAATTGGGACGAGTATTTCCTGATTGCCCGCAAAGAAGCCGGTGTCCGCTGGTACATTGTGGAATATGTGAATACCATCCGTTTTCCGGATGATCCCATCGGCGCACTTGCAGCATCAGCGAAATGGTTCAGGAGCCGCAACGGCAAATAAAATTTAGATAGGTAAAACCTGGCGTAAGCCGGTTTTTAAAGAAAAAATATAGGAGGGTTAAACATGGAATGGAGACCCAGACAGAAGCCGAAAGAGGTCCGGATCGCATTTATCGGAACCGGCGTTCAGCAACGTTCTCATATAAGGACTTATGCCAACCTTCCCGGTGTAAAGTTCGTCGCAGCGTCTGATATCGTTGAAGAAAAGCTCAATGAGTTCTGTGATGATTTCAATATCGAGCATCGCTATGTCGATTATCGTGAGATGCTGAAGAGGGACGACATTGATGCGGTTGATGTAACGGTTCACAACAATTTGCATCTCCCCCTCGTCATTGAGGTCTTGCGCGCCGGCAAACACTGCTATTGCGAGAAGCCAATGGCGGGATCGTTTGTTGATGCTGTTGCTATGTACGAAGCCAGCGAAGAATATGGCAAGCTGCTGCACATCCAGCTCGCCCGGATCTATGACCACGTGACTGTCGCTGCAAAGGAGCACATAGACAGCGGTAAGCTCGGTCATATTTATCATGCACGCTCCTATGGCTATCGCCGCCGAGGCCGTCCCTATGTTGACGGATACGCGGAAAAAGAGTTTGATCAGGCGTGGATTGCCCAACACGGCGCGCTGTACGATATGGGCGTTTACCATATCTCCCAGCTTCTCTACCTCCTAGGCTTACCGAAGCTTGAGAGGGTATCCGGAAAAGTATATCAAGAGCTTGATATGGATCCCGTTCGTAAAGAGATCAGCAAATTTGACGTAGAAGAGCTTGGCGTGGGCTTTGCGCACTACGAGAATGGCTTGACTCTCGATATCTTGGAATCTTGGGCAATCCATGGCGGCCCATTCCCGCCTTCGGCTATTTATGGTTCAAAAGGCGGCGTGTCACTTGGCGGCGACTTCTCCAGCATCAAAGCAGATCCGATGGAAAATGCATTTACCTTCTATGACGAAGAACTTGGCTATCCGAGAGTTGTCAAGCTCGACCTGCAAGCAGAATTTGGACGCCGCGTGCAAGTGGATCCGAACTACAACTTCTATGCCAACTCACAGGCGCATTGGCTAGCGGCTTTGCGCGGCCAATGCGAACTGCTTCCGACAAAGGATATTGCCCTTGAAACCATGCGGGTCAGCGAAGGACTCTTCCTTTCCAGCACATTGAATAGGGAAATTTATGCCGAGGAGATCCCGACCCTCAGCAAATCTACGGCACTGAGAACGCAGGAGACCCCATTCGGCACCCTCAAATACGATTTTTAGTCTTGTCCCTTAAAAGAACGTTATTCATGCTTCAATCTGAGAGTGGTTGGTTTTCCGCTGCTCTCAGATTTTTTGCGTTTTATTTACAATTGATGCTGTTCTTATTGTAACTCGTAATGCGTATCTCGTATCTCGTATCTCGTATCTCATCTCTCGTATCTCATATCCAGTATGTGGTATAATAGATGACAGGATGTGGAAAGGAGAGCGAGTACGTGAGAGCGGTTGATATTATATTGAAAAAACGGCATGGAGAGGCCTTGACGAAGGAAGAGATAAAGTTTTTTATCAAAGGGTTTGTGAATGGGAGTATAGCGGATTACCAGGCAGCGGCGTTGCTGATGGCCATCTGCTTCAATGGAATGGACAGCAGGGAAACCACCGATCTGACCATAGCTATGGCTAACTCCGGAGAAACGATAGACCTGTCCCCAATAGACGGAATAAAAGTAGACAAGCACAGCACGGGGGGAGTAGGAGATACTACGACTCTTATTGTAGCCCCGCTGGTTGCAGCCTGCGGCGTGCCGGTTGCCAAGATGTCAGGCAGAGGGCTTGGACATACAGGGGGTACACTGGACAAGCTGGAATCCATTCCGGGCTTCAGGGTATCTCTGTCCATGGATGAGTTCATTCAAACTGTTCAGAAGGTGGGCTTGTCTGTCATCAGCCAGAGCAACAACTTGGTGCCGGCAGATAAACTTCTTTATGCTTTAAGGGATGTTACCGGGACTGTTGACAGCATTCCGCTCATTGCCAGCAGCATAATGAGTAAAAAGATTGCAGCAGGTTCAGATGCTATTGTACTGGACGTCAAGACAGGCAGCGGTGCCTTTATGCAGTCTGTGGAGGACTCATTTGCACTGGCAAAGGAAATGGTAGAAATCGGAACAAGGGCAGGCAGAAACGTGACTGCCGTCATTACGGATATGGATCAGCCTCTCGGCATGGCAATCGGAAATGCCCTTGAGGTAAAAGAAGCAATTGTAGTTCTACAAAATAAGCATACAGGCCCTCTTCGTGAGGTATCAGTCTATTTGGCAGCGCAAATGCTGCTGACGGCAAACAAATGCACTAGTTTAGAGGATGGCTGCCGCATGGCGGAAGAAGCTTTAACATCCGGTAGAGGCCTAGACAAGCTGGGCGATATGATTCGTCAACAGGGCGGGGATATAAGTGTATTGGAGGATATCAGTCTGCTCCCAGGTGCCGATGAAATTATATTGGTCAAGGCAGAAACAGAAGGATATATTGCTTCCATTGACACTGAAAAGATAGGCTTGAGCTCATTGCTGCTCGGCGCAGGCAGATCAAAAAAAGACGACATCATTGATCCCGGTGTAGGGCTTGTCATGCAAAAAAGGATAGGAGATCGAGTGGAGAAGGGAGACACCTTGGCAGAATTTTATGTCAATAAACAGGCTGGATTCCAGGAAGCGGCAGATACCTTCCTGCATGCAATTGAAATAAACAAGGAGAAACCTGAGCTTAAGCCTTTGATTTTTGGGACGGTTACAAAGGATGGTGTTTTCAGGTGAATCCGGGAACACAGGGGGACAGTTCTTATAGTGGTCAATCGGAAGTTTTGTGCGCGAAAAAGCTCACCAAGTGGAGTTAAAAACCACTTAATGAGCTTCTTAATTTACCTGCGCACAAAATTTTTGATTGCCAGGAAGAATGAAGTCGTTGCGCGACTAACTATGGAGAATCAATCTTTTCTATTCAGCCAGAAATTCTATTCGTGGGCCTATTTTCAATTCAAAAATGGGGGAACCAGCAATGATAATGATAAAAAACCAGAAAACAAGGTACAACTGCCCCCTCCCCACTAAAGAGGCTCTTTTAGAATGTATGGGTTTTATACGTGTCACGGTGGTGAACTTTTGCTTAAGGCTCGTATAGTTTCCATTTTGCCTTTTTCACAAACAGGGCATAAAGTTACATCCCTGCCAAGAAGTAAGCTGACAATCTCAATCGTTGTGAGCCCCTTATATTTTGGCTTGTATGTTTGGCTTGCGGTAAGCTTTTTACAAAGCTTCAGCTTGGTTTTTCGGCTGCGATTTGAGAGGATTCCGTAGTGCCTTACCTTAACAAACCCTTTAGGGAGGACATGCATTAGAAAACGCCTGATAAACTCTACCCCTGACATAGTGCATGTTTTTATCTTATTGCCATCCTTGTAATCCTTAACCTCTATCGTAACTGTGTGCTCGTCCATAGAGACAATACGTGAGTTTGAGATAGCAATTTTATGGGTGTATCTCCCAATGTATTTGATTACAGCCAGCGGTCCTGAAAAGGTCCTTTGGGTGTAGCTATACCAGCTTTGAGAATAGCATTTACTAAGCAATGAGTTAAATCTGGCTTTGTTAGAGTATTCTGTTGCATCGCCATAAAACTTTAGTTTGGCTTGCTCATAGTAGGATTTAAGATAATGCAAAAACTTACCTCTGAACTTCTTTGACAGTACCTTTACCGGAATGAAAAAATCCTTGCTGGTGTTTCTCCATTGACCGTTCTTTGTTAAGCCACCGGCCAACAATACTGTATGAATATGAGGATGATAGTGCAGATCCTGACCCCATGTGTGCAGCATCGAAAAAAATCCAACTTCTGCTCCCAGATACTTTTTGTCCTTACATAGCTCACTGATAGTCTCTGCAACGGATCTATACATCAGCGGATACAACAACTCCTGGTTTTGATAAATCAGTTGATGGAGCTCCCTGGGCATTGTAAATATGACATGGAAGTAGGGTGCATCAAGAATATCCTGGCTCCTTTTATCAACCCAGACAGCTTTGGTAACACCTTGGCACAATGGACAATGTCTGTTCCTGCACGAATTATACCGCACCTCGTGGTGTCCGCATTCTCCACATTCGTGTACATGTCCCCCTAAAGCCGAAGTCCTGCATTTCATGATGTCATCTGCAGCTTTGGCCTGCTGTGCTGAGGGAGTGTATTGAAGCTTGTACTGCCCGTAGAATTTATTAAAAATGTCTTGCACAGTAATACTCATTTTGGGCCACCATCCAGCGGACTCTTTATTCCCATAAGGCTTTTCGATGTCATGTGCAGATAGGTCATGGTTGTCTGAAGCCTTTTATGTCCAAGCATTTGCTGAATGATTACAGGTTCCACACCCATTTCCAATGAATGAGTTGCAAAGCAATGCCTTAATGTCCTGGCTGATATTCCTTTGTCGAATAACAGCTTGTCCCTAAGCTTTATCACAGTATTTTTAATAGATTTTACTGTAATGTGTGTTCCCTCTTTTTGGCCAGGAAACAGCCAGTCTTCTGGCTTGTACGGCTTAGAGTAAAAGTATCGCCTAAAGTATTCTCGCAGCACTTTCAAGGCCATTTCCGATAGTATGGTATATCTATTGGTATCATGCTTGGCATTATCGATTCTTATCCGCATGGTTCTGCTGCAAATATCTGATATCTTCAGACTGGCTACTTCGCTGACCCTTAAGCCGCTACCATAGAGTAACACCAAGATAGCCCTATGCTTTAGATTAGTCGTAGAATCTATGATTGCCAGTATATCCTCTTTCGGCGGTATGTACGGCATCCTTTGCCGCTTTTTCATTCGTGGGATTTTACGTTTATTCCATTCCTTATCCAGGACGTTAGTACAGAAAAACTTAATTCCTGAAATGTAGTTATTAATGGTTCCCGGCGAAAGGTCTTTCTCCTTCTTAAGGAAAAGAATATATTGCTGTATATCTGTATCAGTTATGTCGTTTATCTCTTTTTGCTGCTCATTGATGTATTGGATAAATGCCTTTATTCTTCTTCGATAGGACTCCCGTGTTGATTCGGGGGATCCCTTTAATTCAAAGTATAGATTGATTTCTCTTTCATAATCGTACATTTTGCCGTCTCCTTATTGGTTGTTAGTATTTAAGCTAGCACTTTGATTTTAGGAGGCGGTCTTGCCTTTTTTTCACTTCTATTCAGTTGATTATTTGGATTGATTTGTGGTATACTCATAAATACGAAAAAGTATGCTCCTTTCTGGCCTGTTTGGTTTGGCGATTAAACAATACCACAAAGTGCATACTTTTTCTATTTCTTTAGAATGTTTTGTTGGATTTTAGAAAACCATCGCGCAGCGATTTCGTTCTTCCTCTGTGTCCTGCTAGGGGGAACACAGAGGAACCGTCCCCCTGTTCCCCCTGTTTCCCCTGTGTCCCTTACTGAACGATTCCCAACAGCCTTATAGAAACGTCAGCTTTGATGTTTACACCAACGATTGGATAGACGCTGTCCCACTTGCCTTCGATTTTTCTCCAATAAGCTGGCTCATTCGCTGCAAGTATTTGACCAAACCGAAAAACGTCTGCGCCATATTCTTCTTGCATTTTGCTCACAGTTTGTTTACAGATCCGTTCAATTTCTTTTCCATACCCTTTTTCCAGCTTGTTTATCAACTCCTGGGAAAGCTTGGCATGGGTATGCATATTTATGTTCTCTGCATAATTTCCTTTTACTGCTATGTTTATATCAAAGGACAGCTCATTGTTTTGAATGACGGGTTTCACCTTGGTTTGTGCGCTGGTAACTTCCATGACAACAATGCCGCCTTCGTGTTCCGGGGAAGGAATACTGATGACTCCGCCTGAATAATCGTTTTGGATGAATTTTATGGCTTCCACTTCCAATTCACTGACCCATCCTACCATCCGTCCATTTTTAAAAGCTGCACCTCCGGAGGTCTTTATTTCGTCAACGGTAGCGATAACCTTCGGCAGCACAAAATCCAGCCCTGCGTGAATAGACTTGATGACCTCTCCCAAATCCGTCTTACTAATCATTCTGGAATTCTTTGTTGCATTCATCGGTATTTTGTTAAGGTAAACAGAGGAGTAATCTTGAATCTTGGGAGTAACATCCAATATGGACTTAGCCTGGCCTTCACTGATAAATACCTTTACAACTCTTCGCATTTCCGGATCACGGACAAAGAAGTCTATCACATTTTCTATCCCTTCTCTGGCAATCCTGTCAGACAGAATGATTACCTGAAGGTGTTCATAGTAAAGGGACAAATCCGTTCGGGACTGCATTTCACGGTTCATAGACATGAAGGAGTTTCCAATTTGCGTGATTTCCCAGGAGTTGGCCCCTTCGCCTCTCCCGTCGGAAGTCCCGCCGCTTCCTCCAGTTGATGAAACGCCGGTTTTTTTGGCGATAGGAATCTGGACCGTCATGGCGTACTGATCCTTTCCGGTATGAACCTCCATTTCCTCCAGCTTTTCTTCCTCTTTCGGAGGAGTCTCGCCTGGTGCGCCTTTTTCTTCTGCTTGTGGAGTTGGCGGGTATTTATCGATTGCGATGCCTAGTACAAAACCACGGGTTTCAATTTCTTTCCGGTCCCAGCACCCGGACAAAACAGATGCTATTACAAAAAAAATGAGGATACTCAGTAATTTGCGTTTCATTGACTTCTCCCCTTCCTTTTCTTAAAAAAGGCGGTGATCGCAAGGGTTGGAATGACAAGAAGCCCAAGAATGGTTTGCAAGGGACTTACCCTTTGTGGATACTCAAGCACCAGAATTCCACTCTCTTGGTACATGGCAATAAAATAGAAAACAGGGATCAGACCCCAGACCACATATTTGAGGTACTTGCTTTTAATGCTAAATAAAACGACCAGATTCCGGGTAGACATATAGTAGAATGAAACAACAGAAGCAAAAACAATTACAATCCAAAGGACTGCACCGAAGGCCTCCAGCCGTTCCAGAAATGTACCGGGAAATTCTATTTCCTTCAGCAGAGTGAGTGTGGGAAAAATCAAGGTTAACAGATCCTTCACGCCAAATACCCCAATGCTGACTGCAGTCAGGCTAATATATAAAACCATGGGTATAAGGATACCGGCCATATACCAAAAAATGCTGCTCCTGGTGTTATCGGAATGACTGAAAAAATAAAGAATGAAAGAAAAACCGGTAAAATTTTGAAAACTGGGTAAGACACCCTTTAAAATATCTTTTGTGTTGTCAAACATAACAGGCTTTAAGTAAATAGGGTTGGTTTTGGGGATTGACAGCAGGATGATAGCAATAATTGTAATCATCACAAAGGGAAAAATAATATCAACCACTCCTCCTATAGTATATAACCCTTTGAAAACAGCATAGCCTGCTACAATAGCCATAAAAAGGACCAGGCTTTGTATAGGTGTCCGATCCAGTAGAAACATTTTTAGAGCCTGGGCAAAAATCTTGAGGGACAATGAAACATACAGGATCATATATACCGAAAATGCCAGGAGCAATAACCTGCCTATAAATTTTCCTGCCACATCAAGATTGATTTCCGGAAAATCTTTGTCAGGATATAAGCTGGCAAGGAGATAGCAAGCCATTCCGGAGGCAAGTGAAAGAAAGCCGCCTAAAGCTATAGATATCCAAGCATCCTGTCCTGCTATTTGGGCAATTGTCTGCTGTGACCTCAGAATTTCTACACTTAGTATACTGGTTGTCGTAAGAGTCATTGCTTGTATAGGATTTAATCTGTCAGTATTAGTTTTCATTCGGCCCACTCCTATTCCTGCGTTTTAGCCTTATGATATCCTGGGGATGCAGCATTTGCGGCCGCTTTTTCATGCTCCACAAAGGGGCCCTTATTGTTGAATCCTTCCAATCGCTGGGATGATCCGTACTAATCGGCTTCATATACGATACACCAAAGCTTTTTAGTGAAACAAGGTAGATAAGGGAAATCAATAACCCCATTGAAACTCCAAAAGCCCCAAATGCAGAAGCCAGAATCATAAAAGGCACCCGGGCGATACGGGTAACCAATCCCAGACTATAGCTGGGTATTGAAAAGGAAGATAAAGCTGTAACAGATATTATGATAACCATGATGGGGCTGACAATACCGGCTTGCACGGCTGACTGGCCGATGACAAGTCCTCCTACAATGGATACGGTCTGGCCGACCACCCTTGGAAGCCGGATCCCTGCTTCCAGCAGCAGCTCCAAGACAAACTCCATCAACAATGCTTCAATAATAACGGGGAAAGGAACGCCGGACCTTGTACGGACTATGGAGAGAGTTAGGTTTGAGGGCAGCATTCCGGGATGAAAAGAGGTAATTGCTATGTAGAGAGCCGGAAAAAGAGCGGAAATAAATAAAGCGACATACCTCGATAATCGTATAATGGTTGCGCCAAACCAGCCTTCAAAGTAATCGTCTGGGCTTTGCATAAGCATCGGCAGAGTGACTGGCGCGATAATTGTGTTGGGTGCTCCATCAAGCAGAATTGCTACTCTGCCTTCACTGATAGCAGAAACCACTTTATCCGGTCTCTCAGTGGTTTGATACATCGGAAGAACGGAATTGGGACGTTCTGTCATCATTTGTCCAAGCTGGATTGTCGTTGCTGATCCGTCTATATCAATTGTATCCAATTTTCTTTTTATATTCGATAATAGATTTTCATCAACGATGCCTTTAACAAAGACGATTGCTAAGTCTGCTTTTGCACGCCTTCCTATCCTATGCATGTCAATGCAGAGGTTTGGATCCCTGAATCTTCTGCGTATCAGCCCGATGTTTATTTTGAGAATCTCAACAAAAGCCTCCTGAGGCCCTTTAACAGATGGCTCTAAAGACGGCTCACCTACTGTCCTTCCCTGATATTCCTTTGATTCAATCAAAAGCCCTTTTGCAAAGCCCTGGATGGTAAGTAAGGTGTCACCGGACATAATTCCTAAAACGATATCATCGAAGGCAGCAGCTTCCTTCAAGTTCCCGGCACTGATCATAGAATTCTTAATCTCTTCGAAGTTGACCTGGTTTTTGTGGAACAGGATTGCAGACTCCATAATGAGTGGTCGGATGATATGCTGATGTATCATATCTTCATTTGCAAGGGTGCCTATAAAAATCACCGCAGCTTTCATGTTGCTGCCTGCGAGGTTGAATTCTCTTGTTTTGATATCTCCGGAATTACTCATAATGTTTTTCAGCCGGTTTAGGTTGTCCTGTATGTTTCCGGATAATTGAAGCTTCTCAATGTCGGCATTATCGCGGTTTTCTGCATTGCTTTGTTTTTTATTCAATAGCTTCCTGAAAATACTTGCCATGATATTCCCCCGTTCCGGCATAACATTCCTTTAGATGCTAGTATTTCCTAAAACGGACACTTGAATACAATGGAAAGATAGTTCATAGTTGAAACGGGGTTTTTATAAAATAAAACAACTTTGCGTTCAATTTCCAAAAAAGAATGATATAATCAAAAATAATACAATAACGCTATCAAAACGATTGTTATTCGAGACGGGATGCAAGCTGATATCGGCGGCCTATCCTTTACATTCCGAGACATGACCCATCCGGTACAAAGCTTTGCTGCAGGAGCGGATTTGTTCCTGGCGGATACCGGGCTGCTGGAACGGGACAAGGTTCCCGGAAAATCCCCTCACCTGTCTGCAGAAGAAGTTGGAAGAATTGCAAAGGCCGCAGGGGTAAAGAGGCTGGTACTAACCCATATTTGACCGGGATATGATGAAACGGATCTGATGGACGAGGCTTCGAAGCATTTTCCAAACCCTAATATGGCTGAGGAAGTGAAATCTTACAGCTTATAGGCGTCAGACTTGCATACATATAACCGCATATAAACGGGTCAGGCTTGAAATATTCCTTTATTACTAAAAAGGGAATATTTCAAGCCTGACCCCCAACGATGCCTAACGATGTAACGATGCAACAATGGGGGAAAAGCAAGATGAAGGGGTTCGGCGAGATTTGGGTACGCAGGCCGGTTCTGTGGATACTATTTGCCTATAGTACCGGGCTGGCTGCATCAATCTGTTTTCAGTCAGAGCCTGTTTATATATGGATTGGTATGATTGTTGCTCTTCTGGCAGCCCTCCTATATAGGAGAAAGGCTCTGTTTCCCATGCTGCTTATACTAGTTGCGCTGTTCGGTTGCTTTCGCGGTACCCTTAATAACAAGATTGAGAATCCCCTTACACAATACTCAGACCAGCGTATAACCATTCAAGGAACTGTAACCGGAGCACCTCAGGTTGAACCGGACAGAACAGTCTATGTACTGAACGTGAGTGCTGTATTAGCTGACGAAGCTGTTTATCCTGTAAACACCAAGGTAAAGGTCAGCCATTATCCAACCACTTACAGCCCAGTTCCCAGGAGTTCCTCGGATCCTATAAAATCACAAGAGCAAAAACCTCTTGGCCCATATGCCACAGGGGATGTGCTTCAAGTTTCAGGCGTGCTCAAAGAACCATCCGGCCAGCGAAATCCCAAAGGCTTTGACTATAAAGCCTATCTGACCAGGCGGGGAATTTACAACACCATGTCTGTTACAGGCCGCAATGCTGTCTTTATCAAAAGAGACAATTCATTTTCCGTTGACCGCATATTTGCCTGGTTCCGAAGCCGGGCGGAAACTGCATTGGATCGTTCTGTTGGCGGCAGGGAGGGAGATTTTTTGAAAGCCATGCTGCTTGGACAGCGCTGGCTCGTCGACCCTGGTACCGGCGATGATTTTACCAGAACTGGCCTGGCTCATGTTTTAGCTGTCTCAGGCTTGCATGTGGGATATGTCGTCCTGCTTCTAGGTTTTCTGTGTTCAATTTTTCGGCTGAAAAAATGGACAGGCTTGATCCTTCAAATAACGGCTCTGGCCTTTTATTGTGTACTGGTAGGAGCTGCGCCATCCGTGATCCGGGCAGTAACCATGACAGTGATCTATTATGTTGGAAAAGCATTGGGTAGAAAAACGGACATCCTGAACAGCGCAGGTGTAGCTGCATTAGCCATTCTGCTGTTCAAGCCCATGGATATCTTGGAGGTTGGGTTTCAACTGTCCTTTGCAGCAGTTTGCTCCATAGCGTTGTATGAGGAATCTATTCGGCACAAGCTGGCTTTTCTACCGTCCAGGATCTCCTCTATGATTGCAGTAACCCTCTCCGCGCAGCTTGGTACGCTGCCATTGACTGTTTATTATTTCAATATACTGTCCCCGGTTTCTCTTTTGGCTAACCTGATCGTCATTCCTTTCATTGGATTTGCAGTCCTGGGCGGCTTCATACTCCTGCCTTTTGCTATAGCGCTGCCTGGTATGGCTGGTGTAATTGGAACACCACTTAGGCTGCTTTGCACTTTGATTTTATCGTTGGCTAAACTTCCAGCAAGCCTGCCCTACTCTTATATACGTGTTATTTCACCCTCTATGGCAGTGATGTTAGTCTTCTATGCTGTATTTTGGCTGTTGTCCAGAGAAAGGCCGGGCTTTATCAAAAGGCCATATTTCCTATGTGTCCTGTTAGCTTCTGTTCTTTTGGCAGGACATTTGGCATATGATCTGCTTGCGTCTAAAGAGCTGAAGATCGTTTTTCTGGATGTAGGGCAAGGGGACTGCAGTCTCATTCAAACACCTGATGGAAAAAACATACTGATTGACGGCGGCGGAAGGCAGGAATTTAACAGCTGGAATAAAAGAATACTAAGCGAAAAGGAAAGCTCCAACACTGTTAATGCAGCTATAACCACCGGGAGAAAAAGAAGCGACAGTGGAAATGAAAGTATAAACAGAGCGGGCTCTGATATAGGAGAAGACACTGTAGTGCCGTTTTTACTGAAAAATGGTATTTCCTCACTCGATCTGGTTATCATGTCTCATAGCCATGATGATCATATTGGCGGGTTGCTTCCTGTAATGGAACAGTTAAAAGTACAAGCATTTATGGAATATCCGCCGGGGGAGGAGAGCCCTTCTTATCAAGTGCTGAAGGATACGCTCAAACGAAAGGGCACTGAAGTAATCACAGCAGGCAGGGGACAGTCTTATCGAATTGGAAAGGAAGTATGGTTTCATATCCTATATCCCGATGACAAGGTGGTAAAGGCGCTGTCCAAGGGAAATGAGAACAACTATTCCTTGGTGATTCTTGTGGAGTATAGGTATACTTATAGAACATTAGTTCTATAAGAGGGGGGGTTGTTATGTTAGCTGCTTTGAGTTCTGATACAAAAGTATATGAACAGCGAAAACCCATAACAAGTCAGTTTTATAAATGTGTAGAGG
>Ga0172382_10009291_pt1 | contig 13451 bp, 12 predicted proteins | sample Leawel138RmetaG_FD_122245 | JGI IMG/M metagenome (GOLD analysis project Ga0172382, IMG submission 122245) | Leachate microbial communities from a municipal landfill in Southern Ontario, Canada - Leachate well 138R metaG | ecosystem: Engineered > Solid waste > Landfill > Unclassified | place...
GCGGAACTGTCTGCGGACCTCGTTGATCATGTCGAAAGCGGCGTTACCCACGGCGCGTATGGCCAGACCGGAGAAGATGAACACCAGCATACCACCGATGAGACCAGCTACGAAGATGGTGGGCTCTCCCATGTTGACCACGAAGGCGTCTATGAGGGCTATGTTCTCCAAGTCCGCCACAATCTCGAAGTAGGCAGCGAACAACAGGAAAGCAGCCAGACCAGCGGAGGCCATGGCATATCCCTTGGTCAAAGCCTTGGTGGTGTTACCGGCAGAGTCCAGACGGTCGGTGCGATCGCGGATCTCTTCCGGCTGGTTGCTCATCTCTATGATGCCACCAGCATTGTCGGCGATGGGCCCGAAGGTGTCCTCAGCCAAGATGAAGGCGGCGGATGCCAGCATAGCGATGGTAGCCACAGCGGTACCGTACAGACCGAAGACGAAGAGGTCGGCGGCCCCGGAGAGGCCCATGACCTCACCGGCGTACTGGCCCAGCACGAAAGAGGCTACCAGGGTGATGGATATGGCAATAACCGGCAGGACGGTGGTCTCCAGACCCATGGAGAATCCGGAGATGAAGTTCGTCGCTGGACCGGTCTCAGAAGCCTTAGCGATCTCCTTTACAGGCCTCCAGTCACCAGAAGTGTAGTACTGGGTGATGTAGACGATGGCTATACCCAAAACAATACCGATGAATCCGCAGCCCACGAAGTACAGCCAAGCCTCTCCCAAGAGCTGATTGGCCACGAAGACCAATGCCAGGAAGGATAGACCAGCAGTCACGAAGTAACCGAGGTTCAGGGCGCTGTACAGGGAGTCATCCTCATTCTTGAGGTTGACCAGCGAGATGCCGATCAAAGAGGCTATCAGGCCGAAGGCCATCAGAACCAATGGGAAGAACACGTAGGCCAGGGCGTCGACGCTGGCCATGTTCAATCCCAGAGGGTTGGTCAGGACCTTGTAGGCGGCGAAACCGATGATCATCGAACCGATGATCTCCGCAGCGGTGGACTCGAACAGATCGGCTCCACGGCCAGCGCAGTCTCCCACGTTGTCTCCCACCAAGTCAGCGATGACAGCGGGGTTGCGGGGGTCATCCTCAGGGATTCCCGCCTCCACCTTGCCGACCAAGTCAGCACCGACATCAGCAGCCTTGGTGTAGATGCCGCCGCCCAACTGGGCGAACAGAGCAGCCAAGGAAGCACCGAAGGCGTATCCAACGATGTATTTGAGAGCTAAATCCAGATCCCACACCACTTCGAAGAGCATGATGAGCGCGAAAACGCCCAACAGGCTCAGGCCAGCCACGGCAATACCAGATATGGCACCTCCACGGAAGGAGGTCGTGAAGGCCTCCTTCAGGGAGTTCCGAGCAGCACTGGCAGTCCTGATGTTGGTGTTCACGGAGACATACATGCCGATGAATCCGGAAAGAGCGGAGAAACCAGCTCCAATCAGGAAGGCCACAGCGACCTGCCACTCGATGGCCAGGCCCAGAACCACTGCCAGAAGGACAGCGATTATGCCGATGGTCTTGTATTGCCGGGCGAGGTAGGCCATGGCGCCATCCCTGATGGCGTCCGATATCGCCCTCATCTCGTCGCTACCAGTCTCCTTGGAGAAGATGCTACGATAGAAGTAGATACCGAAAACAAGAGCTACCAGCCCCGCGATGGGGATCATGAATACCAGATTGTCAACTAGTGTCACATCCATGATCTTTTACCCCTAAAAATTCAGCCAAAGATATTACTAATGATATTTATCATTTATGAGTATCCAGGAAAGTCAAGGAAAGGCGTCAGACAAAGGGTCCCAACGAACCCTCGGCCCCCTTCAGTTCCTTGACCTTCACCCATGACGTCGAACCATCTTCAAGGGAACACAACAACGAGGGGTCACCTTCCGAGTCCAAGCATCCCCTCCCCCAGGTCTTGGTGCATTCCAGACGAGGGAGGTCGGTGAACTGGCCCAACAGCATTGATGCCGCATCGCAGGTCAAAGGAATCACCAAGTCCGCATCCCGGAACGGTTCCTTCTCCATGGCTGCTGCCACCTTGGACCACAGGCATGATGCGGAGGTGGAGGCGTTACCTACGACCTCTATTCCCCGGGCATTCAAGGCTTTGGCGAGATTCTCTGCCGCATCATCCCCTCCTAGGCCGTCGCAGAGGCGGGCACAGGTACGGCATGTCCAAACGGCCACCTTGCGGCTTCCGATACGCTCTACCAAACCATCCAAATCCATGCTACGGGTAATAATCAGCATTTGAAGGACACCTCCCCTATTAAGGACAAGTCAATAAATAGCCCTTTCCCATTCCCATGTAGATGATTACCACGTCCGACGCCTATGGGCTCGTGATAGTCTACGCACTGATACTGGCCACCCTCTCGTTGTACGTGTTGTTGAAGAAGAGGAATGTGCGCATAGACCGTCGCAAGTTCATACACATCCTCACTGGTAATTTCATCTTCGTATGGTGGCTTTTCGAGTCACAGCTACCGATGCTCATTTTCTTCACCATACCATTCATGGTGTTGCTTTTCCTCTCCGCCCCCGACAGCAAGATAGAACCATTGCGTCGGAGCATCATCGGAGAGGCATCGGCCAAGGGCCATTCCTATGGTCTGTTCTTCTATGCGGTATCCATCACAGTTCTGGTGGCCTTCTTCTTCGATCATTTCATCGCTGCATCCATCGGAGTGGTGGCGATGTCCTATGGAGACGGCTTCGGTTCCATCGTCGGGAAGCGCTTCGGTAGAAGACCTGTGCATGGCAAGAAAACATTGGAAGGCTCGTTGGGTGTGTTCACCGCCACCTTCGTGATGAGCTTGGTGGTCTTGACGTTCTATTCGTTCATCATCGATCAAGGACTGTATGCCAGCCTGTTCACTGGCAACCTGCACCCGGTGCTGGTGGCTTTGATTGCTGGGGCCTTCACAGCCATAGTGGAGCTGTACTCCCCTGGGGAATATGACAACCTCATCATCCCCATCTCTGTGGCCATACTCATGGTCTTCTTAGGATTCTGATAACATGACCTGGTTTGCCGTTGATGGTTTGGATGGTTCCGGCAAGAGCACAGTGGCTGAGATGATTCGTTGCACCAGTCAGAGCCGGGGTCGTTCCATATTCATCCGACACCATCCTTCCCATCGATTGCCTGGGAGGATCTCCCGGCATTTCTTGAAAGGGAAGGGCAAGACAGTGGAGGTGGTCGCCACTGGATTCTACATAATGGATGTCTTGCTATCTCTCACCCAGATGCGAAAATGGAGGAAACAGTACGATGACATCGTTTTCGTCCGTTACAGCATGGCGGCCGCTTACCTTCCTGAGAAAATCATGGAAGACGCCTACGCCGTAATAGAACGGATCCTGCCTCAACCGGACCGTTTGATACTTGTGGATGTGGATCCGGAGGTGGCCATGAAACGAATACTGGATAGGGGGGAGGAGCTGGAGGTATTCGAGTCGATTCCTAGACTGGACAGGGTGCGTCGGAAGATGATGATCCTGGCGCAGCACGGATGGGAGGTGGTGGACAACTCCCGCTGCCTCAAGGAGATGCAGGATTGCGTCTTAGAGCTCGTCGATTGAATTTCATGTACGAAGCGAGGATATGCGGATGTCCCTGTTCTCGGACTTCAGCTTGAGCCTCAGCATACCCAGAACGTCCGATCCTGACATCCCTTCCACAGATTCCAAGGCCGCCATGTCCTCCTGGCCTAAGCATTCGCTCATAACCAATCCTGAGACCAAGACCTTCTGTGAATCGGTCATTGAATCGTCCGACCATAGCCGCAGTATCTCATCCTTCAAGGCCGCACCGTAGCCCAGCTCCTCGCCCATGACCTCCTCCAAGCTCGCAGCGTAGGAGTCTGGGGAACCAGAGGCCGCAGCCGCTCCAGCCGCTTGGCCACATATGTAGGACGGGATGATGCCCTCACCCACGAAGGCCAATGTCTGGCCTGCGGCATCCCCGGCGAATATCACGTTGCCTTTGACCGTTTCACCACAGACCCCTGGCACCGGGGCATCCCCTGTCTTGACTTCCAGGATGGCCTTACAATCGAAATATCTGGATATCACTGGATGATCCTGAATCCAATCCTCCACCCGGTGTCGACGGTTTCCGCTGGCACCCACTGTGGCCATGCCGACATTGGCTCGATCCCGTCCTTTGGGTATTATCCAACCATAGCCCAATCCCACCTCTGGTTCTAAGAAAATCTGCATGGCTCGGGGCAGAGGACGTTTCGCAACCATCTCGAACTCCCCTCCACTGGCCACCATTTCCTCTGGATACCATCGGACGTCCATCAGCTTTGCCATGGTGGAGTGCACACCGTCCGCCGCCACCACCATCTTGGGCTTCACCTTGAGTTCCTTGCCTCTGCTGACCAGAGTGGCCTCGCAGACATTGTCACCATCCATGCGGATCTCGGTCAATCGGGTGTCCGCCTCCACCCTGGCACCGGCCTGGGCGGCACGGGTGGCAAGGTGTTTGTCCAGGATCTTCCTTTCCACGGTGACGCTCTCCCAATATGGTTCGCTGTTCTCAACCATGATGCTACGGTCGATGATGAACCGGGTGCTCTTTTGGATGCTGCAGACTGCCTGTCGAGGAAGCTTGATTCCGGCTTGATTGATGAGAGACCTGCCGATAACCTCCCCGCACTGCACCGGGGTGCCTATCTCCTTCTTCCGATCCACCATAAGGGTCCGGACCCCCAGCTGCGCTGCTGCCAGAGCTGCGCCGCTTCCTGCGGGACCGGCACCCACCACTAGAACATCGATTTCTTCCATGTCAAATCACCAACCGATCTTGAATGAGCGGAGGTAGGCCATGACCATCCTCCTTTGACCGGGCCTTCTCAGATAAGCCCGGATGAACGCCGATATGCCATATCCTTTACGGAAAGGATGTATGAACTCCGACATGTCTTCATCGTTCCACCCCCTTCCCTCCAAATAGGCCTCATAAAACTCCGTACGGGAGTATTGACTGTCATCCCACCAGGATTGATAACCTTCTAAACTGCCACGGGACAAATAAAGGGCGGCCTTCTTCCCAGAGAGCATCGCCACCCTTATCCCACCGAATGAAACGGGATTAACCATCCCTGCAGCATCGCCCACCAGGCAGGACCTTCCTCTCACAACTTCCTTCAAAGCACCTATCGGTATGTAGCGGCCATTCTCCTCCACCACATCGCCGTATGGTTCCTGGCACCCTTTTGGGTAGCCCATATTGGTATGGTCTCCACATGGGAACTCCCATCTGTAAGCGCCTTGGTAGCGGCTACCGTAATGGAACACGATGGTGTCATCAGATGCCATCCTCCCACGCAACAGGAATTGCTTCACCGGGATCATGCTCCGGGGTTGCTCCGAGTAAAGTTCCGACCTTACCCGGGAGAAGGCCCCGTCTGCGCCCACCAACCATGAACAGGATATATTCCCCTCTCGGGCCTGAAGAACGAAGCCGTCCTCGGATTCCTGCACAGACTGCAACCGGTCCCAGAGGATGCAGCCGCCCAGGCCCTGGAACATTTCCTGCATGGATCCGAGGAAGGCTGGTCGGTCGATTATGAAACCTCTGGCCTTGGCCTTAATGACCGTCCCGTCTGGCCAATGCTCCTCCGCAAATAGGATGCGGTGCCTGACACCAGTTAATTTGATGGGCTTCATCTCCTCGACCGCGGCATCGCTGAGGGCTTCACCGCACATGCGATGGTAGCGAGGATAGGATTCCGACGATAGACGGTCCATAATCAAGACCTTCCACTCAGGCTCAAGGAGCAGGAGGTGGATGCCACAAGAGAGGCCGGACAACCCCGCGCCCACGATGACGACGTCATAACGGTCCATGAGCCCCCTCCTTGATGTTACGTGAATAATAGTCCATGAATGAGTAACCAAAATCAAAGCTCAGGAATATGAGGAAATAGAGATAGGAATCCAGGATGCCGAAGACACAGAGAAACAGTACCATGACCTTCAAGAACGGCCTCTGGCATAGTAATCTGGAAACTATACCAGAACAACTTTCCCCCTTGCCATCTGCCCATTCATCTATGTACGAGGCTATACCGACCAACACTATGCCTATGAGGCTGGGGGTGGCCAATCCATAGATCATAGCCATGACGCTGATGGTAATGGATATCAAGAACCCGGCCACGAAACCGTGGTTGTCGTATTTCCCTGCCAGCATGAGGCTGAGCAGAAGCCCGATGGCGATTGTTGCGGTGCCATTGTCGAGGGCCATCAGCACACCTAATAGGATGCCGGATGGGAAAGCCAATAAGAAGGCGGTACGGCGGGAGAAGATGCCTTCGTCATATGCCTGGTCTCCGAATTTGATCAGGACGCCAAGAACAAGATAGGATGCGGGAAGAAGGTAATCCACGCCCCCCCGGGAAGGCCAACTCAATATGCCTATGTAGCCGGCCACCATGGTAATAATGGAAAGGGCCGCAAAGAGAACGGCGCTGGACTTGGCATCTGGTTCTGGATTCATGGCCCTCCTTCTCCATGGAAGGCATCATGGCATAATATGATTACCAAATATGGCGCATTGGCATGGTTATATTAGACCTGAGGCCGCTTCCCATCTTGGAGATAAGCATGAAGGTTTACAGTCCGGTCGACCTGCGGCAAGTGGGAGAGGTAGAGGAAACCCGGCCCGAGGATGTGGAGGGGATCGTCCAATCATGTCGGGATTCCCAGAAAGTATGGGTTTCCATACCTAACGAGCAGAGGGCTGAATGCTTGCAGCGATTGACCCGACAAGTGGCTGAGAGGAGCGAGGAGATCGCCTACACCGTTCATCTCGAGACCGGGAAACCCCGATTAGAAGGCCTCAACACTGAAGTTATGGCTTCCGCTGCCTCTTGTCAGCACGCCGCCCTTTGGCGCAAGCGTTTCCGTGACGACAGGAAGGTGAACCAAGGCCGCATGGGGACGATGTTGCGTTATCTGGGAAGGCGCTCCATTGTCAACTATCGTCCGTTGGGAGTCATTGGAGTTATATCCCCTTTCAATTTCCCATTCAGCATACCGTTCACGCAGACCGTCACCGCGGTGGCTGCCGGGAACGGAGTCGTGTTGAAACCATCCTCGGAAACGCCTTTGACCGGGATGCTTATAAGTCAACTATTCCAGGATGCGGGATTTCCAGAAGGCCTGGTAAGTGTTGTCTGCGGACCAGGCACCGGTGACGCTCTGGCCCGTTCCAGCGTGGACAAGGTGGTTTTCACGGGCAGCGGGGAGGTGGGCAGGAAGGTCATGCGCTCAGCATCCGACCGCCTCACTCCCAGCATCATGGAGTTAGGTGGCAAAGATGCCATGATAGTACTGCGCGATGCCGACCTTGACCGCGCCTCCAGCGCTGCCGCCTGGGGAGCTTTCGTCAACTCCGGTCAGGTCTGCGTGGGAATCAAGCGCATATATGTGCAGGATGACGTCATGGATGATTTCCTGGATATGCTGGTGAGGAAGACCAAGGAATTGAAGCAGGGTGACGGATGGCAAGACGCCGATGTGAGCCTGGGGCCCATGATCAACGAGAAGGCCGTTAAGGAGATGGAGAGACAGGTGCATAGGGCCTTGGAACAAGGAGGTCGCATCCTTTTAGGCGGCAACAGGAATCCCGACCTGCCCGGGCATTTCTTCCTGCCCACCATCGTGACTGGTTTGTCACAGGATGCGGACTTGATCAAGGAGGAGACTTTCGGCCCCATTGTGGCAATCTTGCCTTTCCGAGAAGAAGAGGAGGCATTGAAATTGGCGAACGAAAGCCCCTTCGCACTATCTGGCTCCATATGGACACAAGACTTGCGGGAGGGAAGACGTCTGGCATCGCTGATGCGCTCCGGCACGGTGATGGTCAACAACGCCATCTATACCTATGGGCTTCCGGCCACACCTTGGGGTGGACGAGGGGAGAGCGGCTTCGGTCGAACCCATGGGGAATGGGGGTTCCTGGAGATGATGGAGACCCATCACATCCACTTGGATGCAGGGAAGATGCCTCGAGACTTCTGGTGGTTCCCGTACGATGAAGAGAAGGGGCGGTCACAGATGTTCTTCATGCGTCTCTTCTTCCTGAAGGACAGGAAGGGTCTTTTCAAAGGACTCATGGACATGAGGTCGATTATGAAACGACGTTCGTGACATCTTCGCAATACTCTGAATCTCGGCATATCGACTGAGGAGGGTGTATATCACAGACAACAATCATCCGAGAGGGGCGAAAGCTGTCCGTCAGCGAACATGTTCGAAGATAAGCCTTTTATGTGTGATTGAGGTAGTGCGTCATTCAAGGAGAGGATTCCATCATAGAGAAGATACCCGTTGAAGACATCGTGCTCAAGGAAGGCATGAGCGTGGACGACCTGCTCCGTCAGATGAGCGCTTCCGGTGGCTTCACCGCTCAGAAGCTGGCAGATGCCGCAGATGTGGCAGAGAAGATGGTCCGACAAAAAGGTTGCATTCGCTTCTTGTCATTCCCGGCCTGCATCATGGCCACCGGCACCCGGGGGGTCATCGTGGAGATGGTCAAGAGAAACATGGTGGATGTAATAATGACCACCTGTGGCACCTTGGACCATGACCTGGCAAGGACATGGAAAGAGTACTATCACGGGGATTTCATGATGGATGATGCCGGATTGAGGCATGAGGGCGTGAACCGGTTGGGCAATGTGCTGGTCCCTGATGAGTGTTATGGAACGGTCCTGGAGGAAAAGCTGGCCCCTATGTTCGAGGAGATCCTGAAAGGACGGGACTCCATATCCACCCATGAGCTCATCGATGAAGTGGGCTCTCGGATAGACGATGCCCGCAGCCTGCTCCATTGGTGCCACAAGATGAAGGTCCCGGTCTTCGTACCTGGGCCCACAGACGGGTCCTTCGGGAGCCAGCTGTGGATGTACTATCAGAACCACCGTTCCTTCCGTATCGACCTCTTCAAGGATGAACAGACCCTCTCCGACCTCACTTTCGATGCTGAGAACACCGGTGCCATCATCGTGGGCGGAGGCATATCCAAGCACCACACCATCTGGTGGAACCAATTCCGAGGAGGTCTGGACTTCGCGGTCTACCTGACCACGGCAGTGGAGTACGATGGGTCATTGTCCGGGGCTCAAGTCCGAGAGGCCATCTCCTGGGGCAAAGTGAAGGAGAACGCCGACCATGTCACCGTGGAGGGCGATGCCACCATCTCCCTTCCCATGATAGTGGCCTCCTTGCTGCACAGACTGGAGGAATGAATTGAAGAAGATAGCGGTTCTGCCAGGGGACGGGATCGGCCCCGAGGTCATCGGATCGGCTTTGACCGTGCTCGATGCGGTGACCCATGACCTGGAGTTCCTCCATGGCGAGATCGGCCTCGAATGCCATTCCCGAACAGGGGAGTACCTCCCCCGAGAAACTCTGGACATCATCGATGAGTCCGATGCTGTGTTGTTCGGAGCCATAACCACTCCGCTGGGGGACCCCAACTACCGCTCCCCCATCCTGCAACTCCGAAAGCAGCTGGACCTCTATGCCAATGTCCGACCGCTGAGAAAGGTCCACCCATCCTTGGGATTGGTAGACCTGGATGCCATCATTGTCCGGGAGAACACCGAAGGCATGTACACCCAGATCGAACGTCAAGACCCCGAAGGGGTGACTCTGGAGAGAAGGGTCAGCATCCGAGGCAGCCGGCGGATCGTGCGGTTCGCCAGGGAGTTGGCGGAGAAGAACTGTCGCAAGAGAATAACCTGTGTGCACAAAGCCAACGCCCTTAGGCGCTCAGATGGCTTGTTCCGAGAGATCTTCTTCGAGGAGATGATGGGTTCCAACCTCGAGGTGAAAGAGCTTCTGGTGGATGCTGCTGCTGCGGCCATGATCGACCGCTACAAAGAAATCGATGTCATTGTGACGTTGAACCTTTACGGAGACATCCTTTCCGATGAGGGGTCCGCTCTCACTGGAGGCCTTGGATTGTCGCCTTCGGCGAACATGAATGCCGAGTTCGGCCTTTTCGAGCCGGTTCACGGATCTGCACCGGACATCGCTGGACGAGGGGTGGCAAACCCTACCGCAGCCATCCTTTCCGGCGCCATGATGCTGGACTTCCTTGAGATGAGCACAGAAGCGGAGACCATCCGTTTGGCTGTGCATGATGCCATCGATAAGGGTGCCAGGACCCGGGACATGAAGGGGGATCACAGCACCCAGCAGTTCACGGACGTGGTGGCTTCCCTTTGCCACCCGGTCTGATTGAATGAAGGCGGCTCTGTCGCCACCCCTTCTCTATTTCCAAAGCATCCCTACAACCTTGCGGTATCCTCTCTAAAGGGAATACATCCGACCAGAATCGGATGGTTCGTATCCAGAGGAACCGAATGTAATTCGAGGGCGATCTCAGGTCCTCCCGCACGGAATCGTGGTAGATCCGCAACTCCATGTACAGGATGACGCCCCCCAGTAACGCCATGAAGAAGACCTCCGGCCATGCCACGATGTTCCAGTAGCTGACTTGTACCCAATCCATGAACACATGGACTGACCAGAACAGCAACGGGATATACATCCGCAACAGTATGGAAACCGCAGAAACCACGATGAAGGCTTCCGCTCCATGCATGGAGGATTTCCACTGCACATCGTTGTGCAATAGGGAATCGATGTTGAAAACTGCTGCCCACCCATACTCAGAGATGTAGGCAGGAACGCCCATGAGATGGTCCAGATCCAAGAGGACTCCGAAGAGAATGGCCACGAAGGCCTCATTGCGGTCCAGATGCAGGACCTTGATGAGTATTATGACCACGAGGATATGGTTGAAAGCCATCATTGCGCATCCATCCAACGGACAATCCCGGACACCGTTACGGTGCCTCAAGGTGTCATATGACGGGGGAACGGGATATAATCATCCCTGAGTGACGTCCACCAAGGGCTCGACCCTCTGCACGGCGGCCCGCACGGAATCCGGCTCGATGGTGAGGGTTATGGCGCCATGAGGGCAGACGCTCACACAGCGTCCACACGCCCGGCATCGGGATGGGTCGATTATCACGCACCCTTCCTTGATGCTTATGGCATCCACGAAACAGCACTTGCTTTCCACACAGGAGCCGCATCCCACACATAGCTGGGAATCTACCTGCACTTTCACACCCGGCATGGCTGTCATACGACCGCTCATATGGTCTGGAAGCTCAGGCAGCATCTTCCATAGGCAACAGCAAGGGCAGCAATGGCAGACGGTCAGAAGCTCCTCCTTGGGACCGGTGTTCAGCCAGACACTGTCGATCTTGTTGCGACCGATTATATGGACCAAACCAGCCTCTTGACAGAGGTCCACATGCTGCAAGGCCTCCTCCATGCTCACCGGCCTACCCACACTGGAAGGGATGTTGGCCGCCCCCTTGCCCATGAAAATGCAGCCCAGATCATGAGGGAAATCCTGACAATCATTAGAGCTGCGACAGATGCACTTGTGCATGATGACATGGTTTTGGGAACGACGGATCATGGTCCGCAGAACATCGCTGGGAAGCACTGTGTCCTGAGGACCAGGGACCTCCACATTCATCTCGATGTCCCTCCTTCTAACCGTGTCGTCACGTGGGAGGACCATGATGTCATCCCCCTGGAAGAATATCCAGTCCGCCACTCTTGCCAAGACAGGGTAACGACGGCATGCTTGCGCCAGACGGAAACGCATCCCGAATGTGAGCTTGACGATGCCCACAGAAATCTCGGGAACGGATGCCATGCTTCCATGAAGCGTCAGGAATAGATAAAAACTCCCTCAATCACGCTGTCCGTCCGCTTGACTGTGATCGGTTCCTTCCAAAGGCATTATGAGGTCCTTGGCATCGTCCCTGCCGAACTCCGGCTGCAAAGTGACATGGGTGATGCCGAAGCGTTGGCACAGCAGGTCCTGCACCTCGTCCAGTATGTCATCGGCCACGGAAATGCTGAGGTCCTGGAAGAATTCCAGATGAGCCTCTAGATGGACCTCGTCCTCCACCAGCTGCCAGATGTGCATATGGTGCACCCCTTTGATGTGGCCCAAGGCGATGATGGCGTTCTCCACTTCGAAAGGATCGATGTCCTCCGGAGTGTAGAGCATGAAGATCCGTATCGATTCCCGCACCAAGCCGATGGCGGAGTATATCAATGCCCCGCTGATGACCACGGTTATAACTATGTCCACCCAGAACAGGCCGTAGTAGAGCATCAGGAGCCCTCCGGCCAGGACCGCGACGGATGTGAACATGTCCGTCAGCAGGTTCAGGTAGACGGATCGGATGTTCAGGCTCTCCTTGGCATCACTGTGGAACATATAGGCGCATATGCCATTTATGACCACCGCTGCCGCGCCCAGCACAATCACGATCATGGAGTCAATAGTTGGAGGATAGCTGATGCGTTCCAGGGCTTCTATGAGGATGTACAGTGATATGCCGATTAGTATAACACCGTTGATGAGTGCCGCGAAGAGCTCCGCCCTACGGGTGCCGAAGGTCTTGTCCGGACTGCATTCCTTCCGTGATATGCGCACAGCCACCCATGAGATGATGATGGCCACCACATCAGTGAGGTTGTGCAGGGCGTCCGATAACAGGGCCAGACTGCCGGATACCAGACCGCCTATGACCTGAGCGATGGTTATGATAAGGTTAAGAAGGAGACTGAGCAACAGCTTCCTGCCTCTGGTCTGCTGTTTCTCGTTCTCCATCGGGACTCCTCCGCCTGCTCATTACGGATGATGCTTATAGGTCTTTCCTGGAATCAAAGAAGACACGGTCCTGGCCTATAGGACAAACAGCGATGCAGATGCCACAGGGAGCTATCCCTCGTTCTTTGAGATCCTGGCTACGTTTAGCGCACGCCTCTTTGTCGATGATGCCATGGGGATAATCAACACCACTGATGGCGTTCACCGGGCACCTCTTCACGCACAGCCCACAACTGTTGCAGACATTCTCCTTCTCCGGCATCTCGTAATTCAAATCGGCACGAGTGAGCACGGTCACGAAACGCACACGTGGACCATACTCCGGAGTCACCACGGTGTTGTTCAAACCGAAAGAGCCCAGACCGGCCATGACCGCGGCGTGACGATGTGAGAACATGACCTTGCCCCCCTTACGCAGATAGTCCAAACTGGGATAGCCGTCACGAGGGACATACACGCTGGGGAGGCCTTCCTGGTTCAGGAATGTGGCCAGACGGTAGGCGCTCTGGTCCAGCAGGGCATTGACGGTCTTGTACACCTCATTGTACCACGCCGAAGGGGCATTGGATATGGCCGGCAGGGAGATGGGGATACCTAAGACGATGGCTGTCCTAGCACCAGGGAAAAGTGCTTCTGGCCGGAACTCAGTTGGTATATAGTGGTACTTCTCCTGCTCCCAACGGGATACTGGTGCGA
>Ga0172382_10009292_pt1 | contig 13446 bp, 15 predicted proteins | sample Leawel138RmetaG_FD_122245 | JGI IMG/M metagenome (GOLD analysis project Ga0172382, IMG submission 122245) | Leachate microbial communities from a municipal landfill in Southern Ontario, Canada - Leachate well 138R metaG | ecosystem: Engineered > Solid waste > Landfill > Unclassified | place...
ATAATAGTTCGCATTCTCATAAGGATTTATATGTCTATCAAGGATGATGAGCGGGCAAAACGTCTGCGTACCCAGTATCAGACAGCCGCCAGACAGAATCCCAAGGCTCGTATTCGCACTCTGGCGACACAATTAGGGGTGTCGGAACTGGAACTGGTGGCCGCAGGGGCAGGGGGGATGGAAACCATTGCCTTATGCTCGCCGCCGCAGGACATCTTCCGGGAGCTGGGTTCGTTGGGGCGCGTAATGGCCTTGACGCGTAACGAATGGTGCGTGCATGAGCGCCACGGCCAGTATCTGGACATTCGCGCCGGCAAGACCATGGGTATTGTGCTTGGGCCGGATATTGATCTGCGTATGTTCTTCAAGGATTGGGCCCATGCCTGGGCCGTGAACAGTGATGGCCGGAAGTCGCTGCAATTCTTTGATCGGGCCGGTATGGCGGTGCATAAGGTGTATTGCACGCAGGATTCCAATGCAGCCGCCTGGGATGCCCTGGTGGAACGTTATACCGAAAGCAACCCTGTCTGGCCCGAAGTTGGGCCGCTATCACCCGCTGAAGATGATCTCGCGGAGGTTGCCCCTCCGGCCCTGCGTGACGAATGGAAGGCCATGCAGGACACCCATGAATTCTTCGGCCTGCTCAAACGCCATCGGGTGGCACGGCTGACCGCTCTGCGTGATGTAGGCGCCGATCTTGCCCAGCAAGTCCCCGTGGAAACCGCCGAACGCATGCTTAATGATGTGGCGGGGAATGACATCCCCTTCATGTGTTTCGTCGGCAACCACGGCATGATTCAGATCCATTCGGGCCCGGTGAAAGCACTGCGGCGCACGGGGCCCTGGTTCAATGTTCTGGAGCCGCATTTCAATTTGCACTTGAACACCCAGGCCATCGCTGCCGCATGGGTCGTCAACAAACCTACTGCCGATGGCTGGGTCACCTCGCTTGAATGCTTCACATCTGAAGGCGAAATGATCGTCCAGTTCTTCGGTACTCGCAAACCTGGTCAACCGGAGCTCTCGCAATGGCGCGGCTTGCTGGAAAGTTATTGTCCGATACCACTGGCGGCATGATGCTGCGGGTGTTGGCTGTCCTGCTGGTGTTGCTGTTGATATCACCGCTGGCAGCGGCTGCCGAACGAGTCATCAGCCTGGGCGGGACCGTCACGGAAATCGTTTACGCCTTGGGGGAGGGGGACCGTCTGGTCGCCGACGATGCCTCCAGTCTGTATCCGCAGGCTGCCACACAACTGCCCCGCGTGGGCTATTACCGCAATCTGTCACTGGAAGGCGTATTGTCGTTGCGGCCGGATCTGCTGATTGTTTCTGAAAACGCCGGGCCGCCGGAAGTGCTGGAGCGTGTGCGTACCATGGGGGTACGCGTCGTTACCGTCTCCGATCAGCCGGGTATTGATTCGCTGTATGCAAGAGTGAAAGAGGTTGCGGCTGCTCTGGGCGCGGTGGATGCCGGCAGTAAACTGCAGGCGCGCATTCGTGCCTCGCTGGAACGCGTGGCGGCCGAGTCCGGCACGCCGCGCCGGGCCCTGATCGTGATCCATCGTGGCGGTCCGCTGATGTCGGCCGGAGCCGGTACTTCCGCCAACGCCTTGCTCGCGCTTGCCGGTCTCGAGAATGTTGCCGCGAACTCGCAGGGATATAAACCCCTGTCAGAGGAAGCCATGGTGGCTTTGGCTCCAGAGATCATCATCACTACCACGACGTCCGCGGAAAGCGCCGGTGGTCTGCCGGCATTTACAGCCCGGCCTGGCGTGGCAGCCACCCCGGCGGCGGATGCCCGCAGGGTCGTCGCGGTAGACGATTTATTACTGCTGGGCATGGGGCCGCGTGTCGCTGAGGCGGTCGGGTTGCTGCGGGAAGCCTCGAACTGAAATGCAGGTATTGCGGCATCCTTTGCGGCGGGGCTGGCGCGCATTCCTGGGCGCACAAGTGACCCGACCTCTGGTCGTGCTGGCCGGCGTGACGGCGACACTGATACTTGCCCTAGCAGCTTCTGCCATGAGCGGGGCAGTCGATATTCCCTGGAAGATACTGCCCGCCATTGTGTGGGGGCCATCCGACGACGTGCCTTCGATGCTCAGGCGGGTGTTGCTCGACATCCGCTTGCCGCGCGTGCTCTTCAGCGCCGTGGTGGGTGCCGCGCTGGCGGTAACGGGGGTCGCCATGCAGGCGCTGTTCCGCAACCCTTTGGCAGAGCCAGGTCTGGTCGGCATTACCTCGGGCGGTGCGCTGGGCGCCGTCACGGCCATCGTCCTGACTGCAGGCAGTTTCGTGTTGATTGCCATCGCCGCTTTTATCGGCAGTCTTCTGGCCACGTTTCTGGCTTATTTGTTGGGCAGGCGCCATCCCGGCATGGCGGGGCTGTTGCTTGCGGGTATCGCTGTGAACGCCATCGCAGGCAGTGGTATCGGCCTGCTCACTTACGCAGCTGACGACCGGCAATTGCGCGACCTCACCTTCTGGAGCCTGGGCAGCCTGGCCGGAAGCACTTGGCAGTTGGTGGCTTTCCTGGGGCCGTGGACACTGGCTTTACTTACCTGGCTATGCCTGCAATGGAAGGCACTCAACGCTTTATTGCTGGGCGAACGCGAGGCCGCACATCTGGGCTATGCCCTCAAGCCCTTGCGTCGCCAGTTGATGGTCGTTATTGCACTGGTGGTGGGGCCGTTGGTGGCCGTGACTGGCGGCATTGGCTTCGTCGGGCTGGTCGTGCCACACCTCGTGCGCATGGCCCTGGGGGCTCACCATCGTTATTGTCTGCTGGTTTCCGCCGTGGGAGGGGCGCTTTTGCTGGTGCTTGCCGACTGGCTGGCACGGGTGGCCGTCATACCCGCTGAACTGCCCATAGGCTTGGTTACCAGCCTTATCGGCGGCCCTTTTTTCCTCTGGCTGCTGCTGAGAGTGCGCAGCACTGCCGCATAAATTGTTGTCTATGCAGTGAGCAATCTGAATCCTTCCCTACACTGCGCGCCCGGCATTTCCTGCCGTCGTCTTTCCATGCTGCGTGGGGGCGTGCGTGTGCTCGATAAGGTCTCGATCGACCTGCATCCCGGCGAGATGCTGGGTATTCTGGGTGCGAATGGTGCCGGCAAGTCTACGCTGCTGTCCACTCTGGCCGGTGAGCTGAGCATTGACCCTGCGTTGCATACGCGCTGTCCGGTGATGGTCAATGGGCAAGATCTCGTAAAGATGCGGGTGGCCGAACTGGCGCGCGTGCGCGCCGTTCTCCCACAGAAACCTGGCCTGGCTTTTGATCTGGGTGTGGACGAAGTCGTCTCCATGGGCCTGTATCCCTTTCCTGAGTTGTCCCGCCAGCAGTGCAGCACCCTGCTGGACAAGGCGATTGCACAGGCGGACATCGCCCTATTGTGGGGTCGCCGCTATCCCGAGCTTTCGGGTGGGGAACAGCAGCGCGTGCAGTTTGCGCGCACCCTGGCGCAGCTGCTCGCTGCCGTTCAGGTCAACGGGCAAGCTTGCTACCTGCTGTTGGACGAACCCTCCTCAAGTCTGGATCCCGCCCATCAGCATGGCTTGCTGCGAGCCGCCCGCCAGGCGGCGGATAAAGCGGGGGCTGGAGTCCTGATCGTATTGCATGACGTAAACCTGGCGGCCCTGTATTGCGACAGGCTGGCGCTCATGGCAGGCGGCGGCATCCTGGAATGTGACAAACCTTCCGCAGCCCTGCGACCGGAATTACTGTTGCAGGTGTATGGGGCGCCTGCGCATGTGCAGGCACACCCCGTGCATGCCGGTGTGCCCCTGGTCGTGTTTCTCTAGGGCCCCCCTGATCAAGTCGAGCGGGAAGCGGGCGCTGTGGATCGGAGTGAGCTGCGAGGCGCAAAGCGCAGTGATAGCCGTAGCTATCGCGAGCATTTGCAACGAAGCAGATCGCCCGATTCCACAGATGCGCGCGGCGCGGGGACTTGATCAGGGGGGCCCTAGGCAATACATGCAAACTTATCGGTTATTCTTCGACCTACGATGAATAAACCACCTTATCCCCATCCGCTCATTGCGCGCGAAGGCTGGCCTTTTCTTGCCGGCATCGTCATCATTTCCCTTCTTGTCACCATCTGGTGGCCGGGGGTGTCCGTTGTTTTCTGGCTGCTGTCGCTATTTGTACTGCAGTTTTTCCGCGACCCATCCCGGGTGGCGCCTCAGGGCGATTTGGCTGTGCTGTCACCGGCGGACGGTCGTATCGTGGCGGTTGAAGAAGTCCACGATCCCTATGCCGATCGCGACGCCATCAAGATCAGCGTATTCATGAATGTGTTCAATGTTCACTCCAATCGCGCGCCTGTCAAAGGCGAGGTCATGAAGGTGAACTATTTTGCGGGCAAGTTCTTCAATGCGGCACTGGACAAGGCATCGCTCGAAAACGAGCGCAACGCCATGGTGGTCCGCACCCCCGAAGGCCATGTGGTGACCGCCGTGCAGGTGGCCGGCCTGATTGCCAAGCGCATACTTTGCTATGCCAAGCCGGGCGACGAGCTTTACGCAGGCCAGCGGTATGGTTTCATCCGTTTCGGTTCGCGGGTGGACGTCTACCTGCCGCCGGGTTCGCGCCCCAGGGTTGCCATCGGTGACAAGGTGCAGGCCACCACGACGCCACTGGCCGACCTTCCTGCTGCCATCACAGACCAAAAAGGCTGAGCCTATGCATAATCTTCCGCCTGAAGATCCCAAACGCCGTCGTGGCATCTATCTGTTGCCCAACGCTTTTACGACCGCCAATCTGTTTGCTGGCTTTTATGCGGTGGTTCAAGCGATGAACGGGCGTTTCGAGATGGCGGCGATTGCGCTGTTCCTGGCAATGGTCTTTGATGGCATGGATGGGCGGGTTGCGCGGCTTACCAATACGCAGTCGTCCTTCGGTGAACAATACGATTCCATGGCCGACATGATTTCTTTCGGTATTGCACCGGCATTGGTCATGTATACCTGGGTCCTGCAGGGTCTGGGGCGCTGGGGCTGGCTGGCGGCTTTCGTCTATGTAGTAGGTGCCGCACTCAGGCTGGCGCGGTTCAATACTAATATTGCCATCGTTGACAAGCGTTTCTTTCAGGGCTTGCCCAGTCCTTCGGCCGCAGCCCTGATGGCGGGTTTCGTCTGGCTGGCCGTTGACAACAAACTGTCGCTCTCGGCAAATACGGTTCCCTGGATCGCTTTCACCCTGACCGTCTACGCCGGTCTGGCCATGGTGAGCAATGCACCGTTCTATAGCGGGAAGTCCTTTGCCTTGAGCCGTAGTGTGCCGTTCTGGGTGATGCTGGTGCTGGTTGGGGCGTTCGTGTTCGTATCCGCGAACCCACCCCTGGCGCTTTTCGGCCTGTTTGTGCTTTATGGGCTGTCAGGCTGGGTGATCATGGCCTGGCGCTGGAAGCGGGCCCGTGATCTGACCCGTCTGCGCAGTGACAGCATGCAGGAGGACAGCACGGCGGCGAGTGAAGGGGAACGTGGCGACAAAACGCCCCCCGGAGAAGCACCACCACGCTGAATTATGTGGCCACCCGCAGGGGTGGCCGGGCTACCATGCGGGAAACTCCACCGGTTCGAACATGGGGTCGGGGCCGGGGTGCAGGCGGGTGACCTGGCCCTCTTCTGAAAGATAGACGTGCATCAATGAATTCCACGCCCCTGCCTGACGGTAGCGGTAGCTCCATACCCGATGGCGGGAACTTGGCAGCCCGACCACTGAAATTTCCGCCGGAGGCCCGAAGGCGCATTGCAGACGCTGAATATCCCATGTTCCGGTTTTCACCTGTTCAAAAGCGGCGTCGGTCAGAGTCTGTTCGATCGGACCCACCCGGCCATCAGCTGTAATCGTTGTTGCCCAGGCGTATTGACCCATGGGGGCAGTGCTCCATACGGCATGGCGCGTACCGTCAGGCATGGCGCATTCAATGGTGGGGTCGCCATACTGTGCCCGCACTTCTGCCATCGCGGTGCCCGGGGGAATATCTTTCATGGTGCCGCAGGCCACGATCATGCCAAGGGTGCTTGTGGCAAAAAGCAAACGAAGCAGGCGCCGCGCCTGTTGCATGCCGGCCTGAGGGGAACGGGGTGGTGACATGGCTAGGGTTCCTTGCGGGGGCGGTTTCATCACGGATATGGAGGGATTTTGATCCATATCGGGGCGGGATGCCAGCCGCGCAAGAGAACGCGACGCAGTGTATAATTTTCTTTTTTCGCACGCTAGGGCACCTCGGCCCTCGCGCAAGTTCACTGAGGTTAAAAATGGCAGTTACCGACATCAACAAGTCTGAAATCGTTTCACAGTTCCAACGTGCTCAAGGCGACACGGGTTCCCCTGAAGTACAGGTCGCGCTACTTACCGCTCGCATCAACGAGCTGACAGACCACTTCAAGGCACACAAGAAAGATCACCACTCTCGCCGCGGCCTGCTGCGCATGGTCAGCCGCCGTCGCAAGCTTCTCGATTATCTCAAGGGCCGCAGCCCTGACTCCTATCGCACACTGATCGAAAAGCTCGGTCTGCGTAAGTGATACCAGGGGCTGGTTCCCCAGGATACAACCGTGGGCGTTACGATTTCGGTCGTAGCGTGCACGGTTTTTTTATTTTTAAGGAAAAATAATGTTCAATAAAGTGAGCAAATCGTTTCAGTACGGTCAGCACACTGTGACGCTGGAAACCGGCGAGATTGCTCGTCAGGCGTCGGGTGCGGTACTGGTGACAGTGGATGACACTTGCGTGCTCGCAACCGTTGTTGGCGCCAAGAATGCCAAACCCGGTCAGGATTTTTTTCCTCTGACCGTTGACTATGTTGAAAAGACTTATGCGGCTGGCCGCATCCCTGGCGGTTTCTTCAAGCGTGAAGGCAAGCCGTCCGAAAAAGAAACCCTGACTTCCCGGCTCATCGACCGTCCGCTGCGCCCGCTGTTTCCGGAAGGTTTCTACAACGAAGTGCAGGTTATCCTGCATGTGGTCTCCGTAAACCCCGAAATCGATCCCGATATCCCCGCCATGATCGGTGCTTCGGCCGCCATGGCAATTTCCGGCCTGCCCTTCAATGGCCCCATCGGTGCTGCGCGCGTTGGCTATGTCGGGGGCGAATATGTGCTCAACCCCACGACGGCCCAGTTGCAGAATTCGTCCATGAATCTTGTCGTGGCGGGCACTGAAGAGGCCGTGCTGATGGTCGAATCCGAAGCTCGTGAATTGTCGGAAGAAGCCATGCTGGGTGGCGTGATGTTTGGTCACGAGCAGATGCAGGCAGCCATCAACGCCATTCACGATCTGGTGGCCGAAGCCGGTAAGCCTGAGTGGGACTGGCAGGCCCCCGCCCGAAACGACGCGCTGCATACAGCCGTTGCCTCCGCCGCTCAGGACGCGCTCAAGGCAGCCTACCAGATTCGCAGCAAGCAGCAGCGCACTGCCGCTCTGCGCAATGTTTACACCGACGTCAAGGCCAAGCTGGCCGAGCACGCTGCCGCCAAGTGTGAAGATGCCCCCGATGCGGTCGAGGTCGAGAACATTCTGTTCGACCTGGAAGGTCAGATCGTGCGTGGCCAGATCCTGAATGGTGAACCTCGCATTGATGGCCGCGACACCCGTACGGTACGCCCCATCAGCATTCGCTTGGGCGTGCTGCCGCGTGCTCATGGCAGCGCTTTGTTCACGCGCGGTGAAACCCAGGCATTGGTTGCCGCCACGCTGGGTACCAAGCAGGACGAACAGATCATCGATTCCATCATGGGCGAATCGCGTGATCGCTTCATGCTGCATTACAACTTCCCGCCGTTTTCCACCGGGGAAACGGGCCGCTTCGGCTTTACCAAGCGCCGTGAGATCGGTCACGGCCGTTTGGCCAAGCGGGCGCTCTCGCCGCTGCTACCGCCGTCTGATGAGTTCCAGTACACCATCCGCGTTGTGTCCGAAATCACCGAATCCAACGGTTCGTCGTCGATGGCGTCAGTCTGCGGCGGCAGCCTGGCCATGATGGACGCCGGCGTCCCCGTGGGCGAGCACGTGGCGGGTGTGGCCATGGGTCTGATCAAGGAAGGCGGCAAGTTCGCCGTCCTGACTGACATCCTTGGCGATGAAGATCATCTTGGCGATATGGACTTCAAGGTGGCTGGCACCGTCAACGGCATCACGGCCTTGCAGATGGATATCAAGATCCAGGGCATTACCAAAGAGATCATGCAGGTTGCGCTGGCGCAGGCCCGTGAAGGCCGTCTGCATATCCTCGATGCAATGCAACAGGCCATCGAAGGTTCACGCACCGAACTGTCCGAATTTGCGCCCCGCATGCTTACGCTCAAGATCAATCCGGAAAAAATCCGCGATGTGATCGGCAAGGGCGGTGCCACCATTCGTGCGCTGACTGAAGAAACCGGTACTCAGATCGACATCAATGATGATGGCAATATCACCATCGCCAGCGCCGATCTCGATAAGGCTCGCGAAGCCGAGCGCCGTATCAAAGAACTCACCGCCGACGTCGAGGTCGGTGAAGAGTACGAAGGCCCCGTGCTGCGTCTGCTCGATTTTGGCGCCATCGTTCAGGTCTTGCCCGGCCGCGACGGCCTGCTGCATATTTCGGAAATCGCCAACTATCGCATCGCCAACATCAACGATGTGCTCAAAGTTGGTCAGATCGTCCGCTTCAAGGTCATCGAAGCCGATGACAAGGGTCGACTGCGCCTTTCCATCAAGGCCATAGGTGGTATAGAAGCTCAGCAGGGCGAAGGCGGCGGCAACGCCGAAGCCTGAGCCGTCTGATCCAGGGTGTCCGCCATCTGCGGGCTGCCCTGAATCACAACTAGGCGTCCCGGCGACTTGCTCCAGGGGCGCCTTGTCATATAATCGCTGGCTGCCCTGCGATTTCATATCGTCAGGGTGGCAGTCATCACGCCCGAGTGGTGGAATAGGTAGACACAAGGGACTTAAACAATTTGAGCCCTCAAGGGGAAACCCCTGAGGTGTAGCCCGTCAAATTCGGCGAACGCCCTGGGTGCTCCGGCACCCGCGCCAACGCCGAGCCAAGCCTGGCCTAGTGGCCAGGAAGGTGTAGAGAGCAGACGGCGGGCACCTAAAGCCAAAAGGCCATGGTGAAGGCGTGCTCCAGCCCACGAACAGTGCGTACGCACTGGCGGTGAAAGCCGAAGTGGGAAGAAAATCCCTCGCCGCAAGGCGTACCGGTTCGATTCCGGTCTCGGGCACCATCGCCTGTTCCAGGTGGATACAGGTAGCATGATCCATATGATCACCATACGACAAGCCACCATTGAAGATGCGTCCATCGTGGCGCATTTTGTCGACTTATTGCTCTGCGAACTCAGTGGAGGGCCTTCCAGGCTCGCTGAAAGACAGGACACCACCGCACAGCTGCTGAAGCAGGGCGACAAGGTAGCGGGTTTTCTCGCTCATGACGGGGGCGACGCCGTTGGCGTTCTGCTGGTTGCTGAAAACCATGCAGTCTATGCAGGTGGGGCGTTCGGCGTTATTACCGAGCTCTACATCGCCCCCGAAAGCCGGTCTTCCGGTGTAGCGCAACATCTCATTCAGGCCGCCCAGGCATACGGGCGCGAACGTGCCTGGCCCTACTTGGAAGTGGGCGCCCCTCGGCAACCCCAGTGGGAGCGCAGCCTCAAGTTCTACATCCGGCAGGGCTTCAATGAAATCGGGCCGCGGCTCAGGCTTAAGACTTGAGCGAAACACCACGAATATCACTGCAAACAGGGTTATGGAGCGCCCGATTTTCCGCGACGACGATGGCATGTGTTAGTTTATGCCTCATGTGTGGCGGCCCGGTGTTTTATCCCGTCCTTCATGGGAATCCGGTCTGGCCATAGGAAAGAGGTGATGGAAGAAAAACTCAGACTTGATAAATGGCTGTGGGCGGCGCGTTTCTACAAGACACGAGCCCTGGCTGTGGCTGAAATCGGTAAAGGTCGGGTCCTGGTCAACAGCCAGCCCGCCAAGCCGGCTCGCGAAGTCGGGCCGGGTGATCTGGTCAGTGTGCGCAAGAACGACCCGCCCATCGAGGTCAGGGTGCAGGCCATCAGCCGTGTGCGTGGCCCGGCGCCCGTGGCTTCGCAGCTCTACGAAGAAACCGATGAAAGCGTCGCTAGACGTGCGCATGCAGCAGAAATGCGCAGGCTGGCACCTGAGCCTTCGCACGACTATGACGAAGGCCGCCCAACCAAGCGTGACCGCCGCATTCTGGCTGCCATCCGGGGAAAGTGAAGCGTGGTTCTGCTATAAAACGACAACCGTATTTTTGCAGAGAGAGTATGTCGATTCAAATATTCAGCCGTTGCGGCGTGGCATTGTTTGTAGCGGCCATCATGGCCGGCTGTTCTTCAACCAACCCGGGTGCTTCATACGAAGGCGGCGACGCTCGTGTTGTCACCACCAGTCTGGAATGCAGGTGGAACCGCAGTAGTTGCATTTACGAGGGGCGCTATGAGCCGGGTGAGCGGGATTATGCTGAAGACGAGGCCCGGCGGCTAAATCAGGCGTCTATCGAACGTTTGCGGCGAGTGGGAAGGTAAGCGCGCAACCCGGTAGGGCAGGCCAGGGTGAGGCCCTGGCGGAAGCGGTGAGATTCGAACTCACGAAGGGTTGCCCCTTGCCGGTTTTCAAGACCGGTGCCTTCAACCACTCGGCCACGCTTCCTTGGAAAGTCCAAAAGTGTAGCGTATGTCGGCCCGGTTGTGGGCTTTAAGGTCATAATAGCTGTTTTGCCGTTACAAATTCGAGTTAGGAGTCGACATGAAAGCAGTGGAAATCTCGCAGCCTGGCGCGCCCGAAGTCCTCAAACCGGTCGAGCGTCCCATACCGGAACCGGGGCCAGGCGAGGTTCTCATCAAAGTGTCAGCCGCTGGGGTGAATCGTCCCGACGTATTCCAGCGTCAGGGGGGCTATCCGCCCCCACCCGGGGCTTCCGACCTTCCCGGGCTCGAAGTGGCTGGGGAAATCGTTGCCGGTGACGCCCAGGCTGGCGGTTTCAAGGTGGGTGACAAGGTGTGCGCTTTGGTGGCAGGCGGTGGGTACGCAGAATACTGCACCGCACCGGCCGAACAATGCCTGCCCATCCCCGCCGGCCTGAGCGAAATCGAAGCGGCTGGTCTGCCCGAGACCTATTTCACGGTCTGGAGCAATGTGTTCGATCGTGGTCAGCTGTCGGCGGGTGAAACCTTGCTGGTGCACGGCGGTGCCAGCGGTATTGGGACGACGGCCATTCAGTTGGCCAAGGCCATGGGCAATAAAGTATTCGCTACCGCAGGTAGCGATGAGCGTGTACAGGCCATTGAGGCGCTGGGTGCAGATCTGGGCATTAATTACCGCAGTCAGGATTTCGTCGAGGAAGTAAAACAGGCTACCGACGGCCGCGGCGTTGATGTGATCCTGGATATGGTTGCCGGGCCCTATGTCGCCCGCAATATCAAAAGCCTGGCTGAAGATGGCCGAATTGTGATCATCGCCTTGCTGGGCGGGGTAAAGGGCGAGGTCGATTGCAATCGCATGATGCGCCGCCGCCTTTCCATTACAGGCTCCACCCTGCGCCCGCGCCCCGTCGCATTCAAGGCCGCTATCGCGCAGAACCTGCGCAAGCATGCCTGGCCGCTGCTGGAAGCGGGCAAGATCCGCCCGATCATCCATGCTACCTTTCCGCTCGCAGAAGCATGGAAAGCCCATGCCATGATGGAAGCCGGTGACAACATCGGCAAGATCATACTGACAGTCTGACGTATATCCACTGCTGCACTTGCAGATCCCGCGCCGGCCTTGCCCGGCCGGGCGGTACTTACGGTCCAGGTTGATCCACGGTACAATGCCGGGTTAATCCAATTTTTTAATCTGGTCAAATCTGTATGGTCAACACACCTCGCAAGCGCCTGGTCATCGGTAACTGGAAGATGCACGGCGACACGGCCTTCAATTCGGAATTGCTCGCGGGCCTGCGCACCGGCATCAAGAGCGTGACTCAGTGCGATGTGGCGGTGTGCGTGCCATTCCCCTACTTGTATCAAGTCCGCTCGCTGCTTGACGGCTCGGGCGTGAGCTGGGGCGGCCAGGATGTCAGCCAGCACGAAAAGGGTGCCTACACGGGTGAAGTGGCGGCACCAATGCTGGCTGATTTCAGCTGTCGCTGGGCACTCGTGGGGCACTCGGAACGCCGCAGCTACCATAGTGAATCCGACGATACCGTCGCCGCAAAAGCGTCGGCGGCACTGGCTGCCGGTGTTACGCCGGTAGTCTGCGTAGGCGAAACTCTGCAGGAACAGGAAGCGGGGCAGACTCACGCCGTCATCGCGCGTCAGCTCGCTCCCGTGCTGGCGCTTGGTGCTGATGCCGTAGCGCGCATGGTTATTGCCTACGAACCCGTATGGGCCATTGGTACCGGCCGCACGGCTACACCCGAACAGGCCCAGGAAGTCCACGCCCTGATTCGTAAGCTGCTCAATGACTTGGGTACGCCGCAAGTACGCGTTCTGTATGGCGGCAGTGTCAAGGCATCCAATGCCGCCAGCCTGTTTGCCATGCCTGATATTGACGGCGCACTGGTTGGTGGTGCGGCCCTGGTTGCATCCGAATTCTTAAGCATAGCGGCCGCCTGAGGCCACGGAGTATTCTTCATGGAATGGTTGTCTCCCGTACTGATGGCAGTACAGGTCATATCGTCGCTCAGCGTCATCGTGCTGGTGCTTCTACAGCAAGGCAAGGGTGCCGACATGGGTTCGGCTTTCGGCAGTGGTTCTGCCGGCAGCCTGTTCGGTGCGGCCGGTGCCGCAAACTTTCTTTCCCGAACCACAAAATGGGCGGCCATTCTGTTCTTCGCCTCTACGGCAGGGCTGGCATGGCTTTCACACAAGCCGCAAGGCGTGATCGATGCCGGTGTGATGCAGGGCTTCGAGGTTCCGCAGGTGCCGGGTTCTGTACCCGCTGCACCTAATAGTGCTGTGCCGTCCGTGCCCTCTGTGCCAGGTTCGGGTGCCGAGCCCAATGTATCGGTACCGCAGGCCCAGCCGTCAGCAGAGGGCGGGTCCGTGCCTGGCATGGCGGCGCCAGCGGCAGAATCTTCTACACCTGCCGCGGATACCGCTCCCGCGTCCGGCGAAAGCACAAGCAATTGATTTCTGGCCTAGCCTTGCCTTATCCCCTTTATGGGGGAAAGGGCTGGCCTGGTCCAATCAGAAGACCAGTCGCTATATTTTTTAAGCGTCAAAGTTCAGCAAGCGTCAAAGTTCAGCTGTTGTGGGATTCAAGAAAAAAATCTGTATTCTCTTGAATTCTGCGAAAAATATATGCTAAGATGCTGGTCTTTCATCGCCGTCGTGGTGGAATTGGTAGACACGCTATCTTGAGGGGGTAGTGGCGAAAGCTGTGCGAGTTCGAGTCTCGCCGACGGCACCACAGTTAAAAATCAGGTTGTTTCATAACAGCTTGAGAAG